>Ga0194037_1000141_pt1 | contig 53410 bp, 29 predicted proteins | sample JunL306m_MetaG_FD_148653 | JGI IMG/M metagenome (GOLD analysis project Ga0194037, IMG submission 148653) | Anoxic zone freshwater microbial communities from boreal shield lake in IISD Experimental Lakes Area, Ontario, Canada - Jun2016-L304-6m | ecosystem: Environmental > Aquatic > Freshwater >... | reverse complement strand
CTCAAATGCACTATCAAGTATTGAGACAGAACAGCATTATCAGCGGCAGACAAAATGGTTGTTGTTGTCTCTGGATTGACGTTGAAAAACGGAACAGCCGATTATCGACATAATGACCCTGCTTTTCGGGGTGGATTATAGTCTCGAAGCCAGCTTTTTCGTTTTAAAAAGCTGGCTTTTTCTATGTACAGGAATTTTTTGTCAACAAGAACACACAAAAGAACAACTAAATAAAAGGAAAAATGTTATGAAAAGGATGTTATCGCTTGCTGCAATGTTTGCAGTACTTTCATACGCATCACCGGCTTCGGCTGAGCTGAAGTTTGGCGGTGATGTTTCTGTTCGAGTAAGAGCTGAAACTTTCGATGCGGAGCATCAAAGCACCTCACCGGACAATTTATATTATCAGTACCGGGCGCGACTGAACGTTGCGGGTGATTATGAGGGAGGCTATCTTTTCAGGGCACTGATCAGCAATGAAAATCCCGGAGTTCCCCCAAAAGTGGGCGGAGGTGGTGGTTGGCAGACTGTAGGCTATGGAAACACTGAATTATATACCATCGGTTTTTCACAGCTCTATTTTGGCCGTAATTATGGAGATAGTCATTATCTTCTGGGTCGTCTTCCGCTCAACTCAACCAATAACCCGGCATTTGATATTCACCTCTATCCCAAAAATCCCCTTGATGTTCCAACGACAACATTTAATAATGACAGGCTTTTTGGTGTTAATTACGGGACTAAAATTGGTTCAGGTGACTTGAATGCCGTGATTGGGGTATTTGACAATCTCTCCAGGCAAGATACATCAGGAACCGGTGATGGCGCTCTGAATGACGGCTATGTTCTCGTTGTGAACTATAAAACCAAGATCGGAGACGTTACTCTTGAACCACAGGTGCTTACTGCCCTGAACCAGCACGATACGGTTACTCAGACCACTTACTCGGTCGGTGGGACTCCATTTCATCAGGGTATCAGACCGTTTACTTTTGGTACAAATGCGAGTGTGCCTGTTGGTGAAGGGAAGCTTGGTTTCAGTGGATTCCGTACCAGTGGCCATGGAACAACTCCCAGCAGTGCGAACTATGCAACTGCCGGTGCAAATGTCGATTATTCAGGTTATCTCTTTAGAATCAAGGGTGAGTACGGTCCATTTTTGGCATGGTATGATTTTAACAAAACAACCGACAAGTCTACCAGCACGACTCACGAGTACACCAATAACTTTATTTGGGCACAGTATAAAATACCAGCAGGAAAGTTAAGCATTCAGCCAACCGTGCGCTACTTGACTACAAGTGATCATTCAGGTGGTACGGCCGATGTGAATACCAGTCGACTGCGTTCCGAACTTTGGGCAACATTAGCCTTCTAACGGTTGTTCTCCGGCATCCGGGCCTTTATGGTAGAAGTTATGGAAGGAACTTCCGTAGGTGTAGTGTGTGCATCTTGTTCAGAAGTGCCCGGATGTTTTTTTCTGGCGATGTGGGTGAGTGGTCTAAGCCAGGGGTCTGCAAAACTCTTTTTCACAAGTTCGAATCTTGTCATCGCCTCGGTCTGAATCAAGTCATAATTTTCCTCCGAACATCCGGAGGAGTGAAGAAAAATGTTGTCGGGTGCATTTTTTTTCGGTCTCTTCCGGATGTTTTTTTTGTCTTTTCTGTCTATACCATATTTGCGGTATTTCTTGAGATAAGGTTGGAGATGTCCTCCCTGATAGTGTTTATTAGCGTTTGTTAATGTGATCGCAGTCTAAATTTTGCCGATTGTTTCAGTCTGATTGAGAGACTGGTATTCTCGTCATCCGGAGTCAGTATACTGAAATCCACTTGGACGAAAGTCCAATACGACGCTCAAGAAGCCTTTTCAGTAACCAGGATAACGATGCAGGCAGAAATATCAAAGCCTCTTGCGCTGAATTGGGCAAGAGGCTTCGAACAATGAGTGTGTGTGTTTATTTTTTCGGGGTAATAGCTGTTGTAACGGCAGTTGAAACGGACTGGATGAGCTGAATCGCCGTGTTTGCTGTTGTGGTTACAATTGTAGCACAGAGATTGAGGCATGTCTGGACGACCGAAGTTGCTGAAGTGACACCGTTGCCCAAGGTGTCAGCCAGATTCTGTGCCAGAGTGCCGAACGCATTAAAGAGGTCGGAAAAGACCCCATTGTTTTCGTTTGCCATAGTGGTATGTGTTTATTAAATGAAAAGAAAAGTTGTCCTTGAAAAAATCTGCGGGTATTCCCCAAATGGGATGACTCATGAAAAATAGTGGATCTTTAGACATACATCAATAACAATGAATATAACATAATTGAACAAAGAAATACGGTTATAGTGTTCAAACAATCCAGCCATTACTTTTCATGGAATCATTGCTCCTTAGTCTGTTTATGAGATTCGAAAGAAGGAGCTCAATTCTGTGTTCTATAATCCCCATTCTGTTGCAACGTCATCTTCTCCTGCGATGAGCGAAGGGGTTGACTTGAAGAGTTCGATATTGACACGATGTTCGTCATCGAAATGGTTGGTGTGCAGGTCGCAGAAGTAGTTATGGTAACCGGCAACCCAGGCGTACTTTGCCCAGATTTCGGGATTGGAGGTGTGTTCGGAAAGTTTTTTTTCAACAGCAATTTTGTGCTGCATAAATTCGTTGTAGAGCGGACCAAGTTTGTCTTCTGCTATGAGTACCGATTCCAGATAGTTTAAAAACCACTGGCCATCTGCATCTTTGAGAATATCCCGGACGTGTGGTGCGTTTGCCGCATGGGAATAATACTTCAGGTGCCGTTCAACTGCGCGCACGGCTGAATCGGTGAAAATGATTCGAGGGTCTCGTGCAAGAATGCTTTCACCTTTATAGGCTTGAGCCAGTGCATCACCAAAAACCACAACCTCATCGACGTATGCCGGAGCCACTGATATGGCGCCTCTGAGAAAGTAACCTCGAATAGCCATGTTGAATTGAAATTCAGCAAGACGCGGAAAGGCTATACCGAACTCTGCCTGGGCATCTGAATGCACTGGCCAGCCAATAACAATGTTGTCGGTGAAGGATTTGAGTGCATAGAAATCTTTTCGGCTAACAGAAAATAATGTCTGAGATTCCAGACGCTTGCGGCTTGCTGACAATGCACTGTGAAGGTCGCGGAGCGCTGGTTGTTCCTGTTTGACATTCTGCGATTGCAGCATGAGATCGGAGTACCCAAGAATGTCCATAAAGACAAAAACAGATTCGCACAGAGTAGGCTCCTGCTCGTCGATGATGTAAGGATTTCTGGACATAACAGTTTTATGTTGTTTTGCAGGACAACTCATGGTACCACTTCAGGAAATGCAGAAGAATCCCGGTTGCAGCAAGCCTCTATTCCTGTAATGCCATAATGTTGTCGCGGTCAATGTAAGATTTTATTCCAAATTCCAGGCTTTACTCTTTGAGTTCTTTGCCTCAATGTTTCCTTCGTTGGTTCTTTCTGAAAAGTCCTGTATTTTCTGCTGTTTCCTTTTTTGCCATTACGACTTATGTGGAGCTGTCGACTTTCAGTGGAAAGGCGATGACAGCCCTCTGTATTGAAACTGTAACTATCTCTTCAGTGAAGAAACGTGTTTTTGTGGTTGGCGCTACCGGATATATCGGCAAGTTTGTTGTTCGTGAACTCGTTGGCAGAGGATATGATGTGGTAAGTTTTGTCCGTGAACGTTCGGGTATTGGCTCGAGAACCACTGCTGATGAGGTTCGTAACCAGTTGAAAGGTTCAGAGGTACGGTTTGGTGATGTCAGCAGCATGGATTCGCTGTTGAAAAGTGGGATCCGTGCAGAGCACTTTGATGTCGTGGTCTCCTGTCTTACCTCCCGTAATGGGGGAGTGAAGGATTCCTGGAAGATTGACTATCAGGCCACGCGCAATGCGCTGGACGCAGGTAAGGCGGCTTGTGCGACGCACTTTGTGCTGCTCTCTGCAATTTGTGTCCAGAAGCCGCTGCTGGAGTTCCAGAGAGCAAAGCTGAAATTTGAGGGTGAGCTGAAGGCGTCGGGGTTGACGTGGTCGATTGTGCGTCCGACGGCTTTTTTCAAATCTATTGCCGGTCAGGTTGAGTCGGTGAAAAACGGCAAGCCTTATGTCATGTTTGGTGATGGCAGACTGACTGCCTGCAAGCCGATCAGTGAGTCAGATCTGGCGCGTTATATCGTCAACTGCCTTGAAGACCCTGCCATGCAGAACAAAATTTTGCCTGTAGGAGGGCCCGGCAAGGCGATTACTCCTGTCGAACAGGGTGAGATGCTTTTTGAGCTTCTTGGTCGACCACCGAAGTTCAAAAAAATGCCGATACAGATGTTCGATGTGATCATTCCGGTGGTAAGTCTGTTCGCAAAGATTTTTCCGAAACTGGAAGACAAGGCGGAGTTTGCCCGTATTGGCAAATACTATTGCTCGGAGTCCATGCTTGTGCTTAATCCACAAACGGGGAAGTATGATGCCGATATGACACCATCCTACGGCAACGATACCTTGCGGGATTTCTACAAACGTGTTCTCAAGGAGGGATTATCAGGGCAGGAACTAGGAGAACACTCTATGTTCTGAGGCGAGGGAGGCGGGTCGTCTATGTGCCGGTCTTGTTGTGCATTTCCTGAGTCATAACCTCAATATGTTGGCTTAGCTCTTTTATGAGTTTGGTCATTTCCGTATTCTGTTGAAGCAACTCCATGAGTTGATCAGCCTGCAGTGATGCTAATTTTTGCCGATCTTCGCTTGCTATGGCAAGAGCTTCCCGATGTTGGGCATCGGCATCGGCATGTGCCTTGTCGCGGTCAGCTTGTCGTGTCTGTGCAAGCAAAATAAGCGGAGCGGCATAGGCAGCCTGAAGACTGAATGCGAGATTGAGCAGGATAAACGGGTAGACATCGAATCTGGTATATCCAAGAGCATTTAGCAAAATCCAGATAGCCACGATCATGGTTTGCCCAATAAGAAAAACTGGTGTTCCAAAAAAGCGGGCGAAGGCTTCTGCTTTTAAAGAGAACCAATCGTCTCCGAATACAGAGCCAAGATGAAGATGTGGAAGATGGAAGCGGTAATAATTATCAGGGACATCGCCTTTCAAAGCGTGTTTCGATTTTTTTAAGCTCGGTTCCATATTTTTATTGTGCTATTTATTTCAGGGAAATGATAAGAAGTTTATACCATTTAAAGGGAACAAGCTTTCATCGTAAAGTTAAAATATAATATAGAAGATAATTGTAACAATGGTTCAAAGTGTTACAACAGTGTTAAACTATCTAATTGATCTACTTGTGATTTCCAATCAAATTATTGTTACTGAACTCAATATGATTATTATTGATAAGATGACTCGAACTCTGAAAGTTGTTGCAGTATTTGAAGCATGCAAGGGTCTTTTGGTACTTCTTGTCGGTTTAGCTTTTTTTTCCCTCATACATCAGAATATTCAGAGTGTTGCTGAACAACTGGTCGGTCATATGCACCTTAATCCAGTAAAACACATTCCAGGGATTTTTATTGAGGCTGCGGGTAGTTTGACTGACGGTCGTATGCTCCTTTTTGCATTTCTTGCATTGTTGTATTCATCCATGCGGTTTGTTGAGGCTTATGGCCTTTGGTTTGCAAGGCGTTGGGCGGAATGGTTTGCCCTGGTGAGCGGCAGTATTTATCTGCCAATTGAATTTTACGAACTTAGCAAAGGTATTTCATGGCTCAAGATCATTTTTGTTTTGATCAACCTCCTGATAGTTTTGTATATGGCGATGATGCTTAAAAGAAATGGAGATGAATACCTGTCGAAAAAAAATGTTAATGCTTTTAAAGAAAAGGGTTAAGGAATCAATCCAAATTCAATCCATCCCTGCTGATTTTGTGTGCGAGCTTGCCTTCTAATCGTTATATTGTTCCCCGAAAAAGCATTACCGTTTTTCTTGATTTTCATGAATTGTTGGACAAGTTATTCAGGAAGAACTGGTTCACAATTGTGGGATGGAGTAGTCGACAATTTATTGATAAATAATTTATGTATAAAGAGCTGCAACAGCTTTTGGATCGTGTTCAGCCTGCTGATCGCTCGCTTGTCGGGCCAGCGCAGGCTCATCTTGATGATCTTACAAAACCTCAGGGAAGTTTGGGGCGGCTTGAAGAGATTGCCCTGAAATATGTGCTGGCGACGGGAGCGTTTAACCCCGTGCTCTCCAAAAAGAAAATCTGTTGTTTTGCGGCAGACCATGGTGTTGCAGTTGAAGGGGTGTCGGCTTTTCCGGCAGAGGTGACGCCCCAGATGGTTTACAATATGCTCAGCGGGGGAGCCGCTATTAATGTGCTGACTCGTCATGTCGGCGCTGATCTTGATGTTGTGGATATGGGTGTGAATCATGATTTTCCTGATCTGCCAGGACTTGTCAAAAGAAAGGTGCAGCCGGGAAGTGCCAATATGGCGGCAGGTCCTGCTATGAGTGAGGACGATACGCTGAGGGCCTTGCTTTATGGGGCGGAGCTGGCGGCTGAAGCTTATGATGCTGGCTACCATCTGCTTGGTACAGGCGAAATGGGCATTGCCAATACCACTCCCGCAACGGCGCTCTATTCCGTGCTGCTTGATGTGCCGGTTGAGGGCATTACCGGACGGGGTACTGGTATTGATGATGAGCGTCTGCAACACAAGATATTGGTGATCAAGAGAGCTGTCGAGGTCAATGCTTCTCGTTGCTCGACGACTTTTGGAACGCTTGCTGCGCTTGGTGGGTATGAAATTGCTGCTATAACCGGTTTTATTCTTGGCGCGGCAGCATGCAGAATTCCTGTTGTTGTTGATGGCTTTATCTCCTCTTCTGGTGCAGTGGCTGCCATCAAGCTCTGTCCGGCTGTGGATGATTATCTCTTTTTCAGCCATCTTTCCAACGAACAGGGGCACCGCACGGTTATGCAGAAGCTTGGTGCCCGGCCAATTCTTGATCTTGAGCTTCGTCTTGGGGAGGGAACTGGCGCAGCTCTTGCCATGCAGGTTATTGAGGGTTCATTGAAAATCTATAATGAAATGGCGACGTTCAGCGCCGCAAGAGTCAGTGCAAAATGCGGAGAGTAAGGGATGCTGAAAAGCCTCGTCACAGCATTGAGAACCTTGACGGTGCTTCCTGTTCCAGGCAAGGACACTGAAACCTTCAGCAACTCGTTATTCTGGTTTCCTGTGGTCGGCCTTCTGCTTGGTTTCCTGCAGGCTGCATTCGGTTATTTTTTAGCGTGGAAAGAGCTTTCGGCAGCATTTGTGGTTCTTGGTGGTATTGCCCTGACCCGGGGAATGCATGCCGATGGTCTTGCCGATATGGCTGATGGATTCTGGGGAGGTCGTACGAAGGAGGCCACACTGCGCATTATGAAGGATCCGAATGTTGGTTCTTTTGGGGCTATCGCTCTTTCCGGCATGATGCTGCTCAAATGGATTGCTGTGCTTAAGCTTCTTGAATTCCGGGCTTTTGAGGTCATTGTTGCAGGTGTACTGCTTGCCCGTTGGGTGCAGGTTCTCCTTGCTTCAGCTTTGCCTTACGCCCGGCAGGAAGTCGGTACAGCACACTCCTTCGTGAACGGAGCCGGTCGCTTCCACATCATGGTTACCTCCCTGTTGACACTCCTTTTTCTTCTCCTTTTTTTTCATGATGATCACTATGCGCTTTTAGCCGTGATACCAGCCGCATTTGCTGCAGGATTGTTGACTGGATTGTTGAGTTACCGAAAAATCAGGGGGGTTACTGGTGATGTGCTCGGGGCCGTAAGCGAAGTAACCGAAGTGTTTGTCTGGATTGTCGGAGCGGTTTATTCGGCTCATATTGTTTGCTGGTTTTAATTTGAACGATTCGTTTTTCAGGCAGATGCGAAGGATTTGTCTTTTTCTGAAATTTTCCACAAAATAGAATGATAAATGCTATTTTGACAATGATAGTGAAGAGAAGTATATTCCCCGTCAATTGTGTACAAGAGTATTTAAATAAAAAAGATAGTTGCGAAAAGGAAGAATTAACTCGAACGGGAGAAAAACGGCATGTTTCCAAGGATTATAACATTTGTTGTATTAGGTAGTGTGTTTTGGGGTGTATGCCTGGAGGCCCAAACGATCCCCGATGCTGGCAGTATTCTTCTTCAGCAGAGGCCCCGACCAGCCCAGCTTCAGGATCGATCGAAATCCGATTCGCAGCAACAGGAGTTGTCAAAACCGTCCAGGGGAAAGCAACATACCAAAGTTGCAGATGTCGCGCGAGTGTCAATAAAGGGATTCAAGTTTTCTGGATTTGAGGGTTTGGTATCTGAGGCAGATCTTCAGTCTCTTGTTTCCGGATATCATGGCAAGAGTCTTTCGTTAAGTGATTTGGAGGGGATAGCAGACAAGCTGACACTTTATCTGAAAGAGAGGGGCTGGTTACTGGCCTATGTCTATCTTCCTGCACAGGATGCATCCTCTGGTATCGTTGAAATCAATATTAGCCAGGGTAAAAGTTTTGGATCTCCTTCGATAACCGGAGATAAAACGGTACGAATCTGTGAAAATCTTCTCAGCCGGATTGCCGGGAAATCCTGTCGGCCAGGTGATCCCCTTAATGAAAAAGATATTGAACGTTCTGTTCTTCTCATGAATGATCTTCCCGGAATTGCCGCTCAAGCCAGTCTTGCCCCCGGCAATGAATCTGGAAGTTCTAAATTGGAGTATCGTGTTAAAGAAGGTCCATTGTTTACCGGAGTTGTCTGGGGCGATAATCAGGGCAATCGATATACCGGAAGTTGGGGAGGGAACACCATCCTCTCAATTAACGACCCGTTTCGGTATGGCGATGAGTTCTCTCTGACGCTGAATCGTACTGAGGGTTTGGTTCAGGGCGGTATCGACTACATTTTTCCTTTATGCGCCAATCCAGGATTGACCGGGAATTTGAGTTTTACAGGCATGCGTTACGAGTTGCTTGAAGAATTTGCTTACTTGAATTACGAAGGCAAGAGTTACATTGTTGATGCTGGCCTGAGCTACCCTGTTATTCGTAGCCGCAAACGAAATATAACGACATCAGTCAATTATGACTACAAGAAGCTTACCGACACCGTAGCGAATCAGGACATTCGAGACAGGCAGATCAACCGAGTCACGTTCATTGCCAAGGGAGATTTCCAGGATACTTTCCTTAATAGCGGCTATACCTTATGGAAATTTGGGGTCACCACAGGCAATCTTCATGAATCCATCAAAGACATCAGACTTACAAAAACAGAGGGACGTTATACTCGATTCAATCTCATGCTTTCACGGTTGCAGCGTGTGTTGGAGCGGGTTACGTTTGATATTTCTCTTTCTTCCCAAAAGGCGTTAAACAATCTTGACAGCAGTGAAAAGTTCTACCTTGGTGGGCCAGGCACGGTTCGAGCTTATCCGTTAGGTGAGGGTTCCGGTGATGAGGGTATCCTTATCAAAACTGATTTCAGCTATAAGATTCCTACTCCTGCTGACTGGGGAGATTTACAGGCCATCGTTTTTTATGATGCTGGTCACATTACTCTAAACAAAGAGCGGTACCCCGGAGATGTTTATACTGCGACCAATAGTAATGATTACTGGCTCCAGGGAGCAGGTGTCGGGATTCGTTATGATATCTCAAGGAAATTTATTTTTCAAGGCAGTTGGGCTCATGTGATCGGAGATAATCCCGGGCGGAGCTCGAGTGGATCAAATTCAGATGGACAGGACGACAAGAGCCGTTACTGGCTGCAGGGGTTGATGTATTTTTAATTACTTGAATTTTACTACACGTGTTTTGGCTTCATCGCTGAATTCTTCACAACTATTTGCCAAAAAAAAATGAACAGGATATTCAACGTCATCTGGTCAACCACCAAAGAAAAATGGCTTGTTGTTTCCGAAAAAGTCAAGTCGAATGGAGGGGTTCCAAAATCTTCCCTTATGAGCCTTGCTGTTCTCTCTTCGATGCTTGCTGCAGGAGTGCCTGCTTATGCCATTGATCCAGGTGAATTGCCTGCTGGCGGGCAGATAACTGCTGGCGCTGGAAGTATTGGCTCCAGCAGCAACCGGATGACGGTGAACCAGACGAGCCAGCAGATGATTGCCAACTGGAGCAGTTTCAACATCGGTACAGGCGCAAGCGTCCAATTTATACAGCCCAATGTTTCGGCAACAGCGCTTAACCATATTGCTGACCAGAATCCCACTCAGATTCTTGGATCTCTTTCTGCGAACGGCAAGGTGTTCCTGCTTAACCAGTCAGGCATTATTTTTGGTAAAAATGCGCGTGTTGATGTCGGTGGTCTTGTAGCCTCCACTCTGAACATGCTTGATACTGACTTTCTGGCTGGCAGATACAAGTTTACCAATTCCGGTAAACCCGGAGAGATCCTCAACCAGGGCAGTATCAACATTCTTCAGGGTGGTGTGGTCGCGCTTATTGGCCCGAAAGTCACCAACGATGGCACCATAGAAGCCAATGGCGGTAGTGTCGCCCTTGGCGCAGGGAAGCAGGTTTCGCTTGATCTCAAAGGAGACGGATTGATCACGTTTACCGTTGATGAAGGCGCTGTCGATGCCCTGGTGCAGAACAGTGGTCTTGTCAAAGCGGATGGAGGGATTGTTGTTATGACCGCAAGGGCAGCCGACGTACTGACGCAATCGGCGGTAAACAACAGTGGTATTGTACAGGCCCGCAGCATGGAGCAGAAAGAGGGTCGCATTATTCTTGATGCTGTTGGCGGAATGACGACGCTCTCGGGCACGCTGGATGCCTCTTCGACTGACGGCAAGGGTGGTCAGGTTGTTGCAACGGGTGACCGTGTTTGGGTTAAAGATGGAGCGCATCTGACGGCCTCTGGCGTAACAGGCGGGGGAGAAGTGCTGGTTGGCGGTAACTGGCAGGGCAAGGATACCTCCATTCACCAGGCGACAGGGACTATCGTTGAATCGGGTGCACTGCTTGAAGCCAACGCTACCGATACTGGTAATGGAGGCACTATTGTGGCATGGTCGGACGTGACCAATCCACTCTCGGTTACTCGAGCTTATGGAACGTTTGAGGCAATGGGGGGACTGAATGGTGGTGATGGCGGACGGATTGAGACCTCTGGGCATTGGCTTGATGTGGCGGGAATTTCAGTTTCGGCCTCAAGCTTGGCTGGTACCGCCGGGTTGTGGCTGCTTGATCCTTATAATGTGACGATTAGTAGTAATATTTTGAATAATGGTTCTTGGGATAATACCAGTAGTGGTCAATTTTGGATCCCAAATGGCAATATTTCAAATATTTCGGTTGATGATATTACAAGTCAATTAAATTTTGGCACAAATGTTACAGTCCAAACGTTGGGTCTCGGCACAGGTAGCCAAGAGGGCATAATAAGTATTAATACAAATATCAAGACTACGAGTATTAATAACGTTAAACTAACCTTAAATGCCTACGATCATATAAACCTCGATAGTGATATCATTGATTTGGGTTTAGATACAAATAGTAAGCTTGATTTAGATTTTATCACTGTTATTGGCGGCGTTACAGGGTCTGGTAATATCACTGGTATTAATGGCGCAACAACTTTCAATATTGGAGGAAGCAGTGATTATGCAGGGAGTATTAGCGGGGCAAATCGATCGGTTATAAAAAATGGCATCGGTTCGCTGACGTTGTCAGGAATCAGCAGTTATACTGGTAGTACTACAGTTTTTTCTGGTACGTTGTTACTTGGCGCATCTAATATTATTAGCGATCAAAGTAATGTTACTGTCAATAACAATAGCATTTTAAATATTGGCATATATAGTGACATTGTTGGACAGGTGATTGTGAAAGATAATGGATCAATTATTGGTACAAGTGGTATACTGACGAGTAATTCTGCTTACACTTTTAATACTGGAACTGGCTATACTACTTCTATTTCTGCGATTCTAAGTGGAACTGCGTATTTACTCAAGATAGGTACGGGATTGGTGACATTATCAGGAGTGAATACATACAGCGGTATTACTACGATAAACGGTGGCACGATTTCTATAGGAGCAGATAGTGGTTTAGGCACTGCACCCGTTTCGGCTGCGGCGGGTCAATTAACATTTAAAGTTGGCACTTTACAGACGACTAACACGTTTGAGTTATCGTCGAATCGCGGGATATCTCTGGTTGGTGCGGGTACGATAAACACAGCAGCCGGGACGATGCTGACCTATGGTGGTATCATGGCAGACGGAGGTTCATTTACTAAGCTCGGTGTTGGAACATTAACGCTTTCGGGTTCTAATAACTATACGGGCTCGACGATAATCAATGGTGGAACGATAAGAGCATCAAATAACTCAGCTCTTGGTACTGTATCTGGCGGCGTAACAGTTGCCAATGGAGCTGCCTTGGAACTGGATAAAAACGTAACTATCGGAGCTGAGCAACTTTCTCTTTCGGGTACGGGAATGAGCAATGGTGGTGCATTGTGTAGTGTCAGCGGTAATAATATTTATCAGGGCTCAATTACTCTCGCTGGAGACACGTTTATTAACGCTGATGCATTAACAACAACGCTCTCACTGGACAATCCCATTAATGGTCCTTACTCTCTTGCGCTTAATGGCAGTGGCACTATTAACCTTGGAGGTGTAGTCGGTGGCAGCGTGCCGTTGGCTTCATTCACCACTGGCAATGCTTTACTGCTGAATATCAATAGTGGAGCGGTGAAAACTATTGGAGCGCAGACTTATAATGGACGTACTGCTTTCAATTATGTAGGAACGACAACACTGACGACAACAAATAACAATATCATTGCAACAGCAACTGTTGATGCTGGTAAAGTTACAGCAGTAAGCGGTAGTACCTTAACCTTAAACACTGGCAGCGGCAATGTGACGTTCACCAATGTGAATAATGACTTTGCAACAGTGAGTGTTACGAATGCAGGCGCGGTCTCTTTGGTGGATAGTAATGAACTTACCATTTCAGGGATAAATACCACTGGAGCTATTGATATCGCCACACTGACCAATGATCTGACACTAAACGGTACTATTATTACAACGAATGCCAGTTCAATGGCTATTTTATTGAATGCGGCCAAGTATACAGATGCAGGTACGGCAACAGGTGGTGATATAATTTGGAGCGCTGGGTCGATCAATGTTGGTCCAGGAGGCATTGCTACTCTTTATACCGGGAGTATATCGGGAAGTACGGCACTGGCCAGCCTTATTGGCAGCGGCAGTGGTCGATTTCGTTATAACAGTGATGAGTTGGTCACAAATTATTCTCCAATATCAGCACCGTTGGCATTAGGTTTGAATGCAGTTTATCGTGAGCAACCTGTGCTTAAAGTTACTCCTAACAATGAGAGCATTACGTATGGGGATACCCTCCCGTCGTTTACTGTTAAATCTTATGTAGGCTCTGTTAATGGTGACATCGATCCTGGAGTGACAGGGAGTGCCGTTTTGGTTGTAGATGGTTCCAAGTCAACCTCTGACAATTACATTGCAGGTCAACATAATGTTCGTTATGATAACATTCACAGTACACTTGTAAGCAATTTGGGGTACGGATTTACCGATAACACCAGTAATCCCATTGAGCTGACGATAACGGCCAGGACATTGACGATAACGGGCTTTCAATCGGACAACAAGGTTTATGACAGGAATACGACAGCCGTGATCGGCAGTACTGGTACCCTTGTCGGTGTAGTCTCAGGTGATACCGTAGGGTTTACGAATGGCGGTGCAACATTTGCGAGTAAAAATGTTGCGAACGGGATAACGGTGACGCTGAATGGTGTGACACTGACTGGTGCGGATTTAGGGAACTACACCTACAGCAACGGAACGACGAAGGATTTGTCTGACATCACTCCAAAACCGCTGACGATAACGGGCTTTCAATCGGATAACAAGGTTTATGACAGGAATGCGACGGCTGTGATAAGCAATGGAGGTACCCTTGTCGGTGTAGTCTCAGGTGATACCGTAGGGTTTACGAATGGCGGTGCAACATTTGCGAGTAAAAATGTTGCGAACGGGATAACGGTGACGCTGAATGGTGTGACACTGACTGGTGCGGATTTAGGGAACTATACCTACAGCAGCGGAACGACGACGGATTTGTCTGACATCACTCCAAAACCGCTGACGATAACGGGCTTTCAATCGGACAACAAGGTTTATGACGGCAATACAACAGCCGTGATCAGCAGTACTGGTACCCTTGTCGGTGTAGTCTCAGGTGATACCGTAGGGTTTACGAATGGCGGTGCAACATTTGCGAGTAAAAATGTTGCGAACAGGATAACGGTGACGCTGAATGGTGTGACACTGACTGGTGCGGATTTAGAGAACTATACCTACAGCAGCGGAACGACGACGGATTTGTCTGACATCACTCCAAAACCGGTGACGATAACGGGCTTTCAATCGGACAACAAGGTTTATGACGGCAATACAACAGCCGTGATAAGCAATGGAGGTACCCTTGTCGGTGTAGTCTCAGGTGATACAGTGGGCTTTACGAATCCCCAAGCTACGTTTGCGAGTAAAAATGTTGCGAACGGGATCACGGTGAGGCTGAATGGTGTGACATTGGCGGGTGCGGATTTAGGGAACTACACTTACAGTAGCGGTTCAGCAACAGATTTGTCTGACATCACACCAGCACCTCTTACGGTTACGGCTCGCAACCAGACGAAGCTTTATGATGGTTCGGCTTATAGTGGCGGTAACGGAGTTGTTTTTGATCCAGATGTCTCTTTGTCGGATATTGATAGCACCCTGAGTGGTTATACAGGCACATCCCAGGGGGCAATTCAAAGAGGGACTTATGTGATTACTCCAGGAGGTTATACCTCGTCTAATTATAACATCACGTTTGCAGATGGCCAACTGACTATTTTATCATCGGTACCAACCCCGCAGGAATGGTTTGTTTCGAACATACCTTCTTCTCCACCAGCAACTCTGGTTCAGGTTAATGTGGGAGACAAGACGCAGGGCAATGAGAGTGGTGTGCCCGGTTTGAAATCGATGGACGCTGTCTCAGGAAATGAACAACCAGTAACCAGGGTATTCATGCCTGAAGAGTTTGTCCGATCCAGTTCATCTTTTATTTTTCCGCTACCTGAAAACGTGCAAAGTCAATTATCGGGATCAATCGGGCCTGAAAATGTTTTTCTGCAGGATGGTTCACCGCTTCCGAGCTGGTTACAGTATGATGCACAAAATAAGGTTTTCAGGGCTAACCATGCTCCAGAGGGAGCTATCCCTGTAACGGTCATTGTAAAACAGGGCGATTTGAGCTGGAGTGTGGTTATTTTACAGTAAAATATGCGTTTGCTGATGTCCAGCCTGATATTTGTTATTGATGCATACTACAAAAATTACAGAGGAAGGCATTGAAGCGTCAGAGGTACAGCATATTGATCTTCTTGTCATTGGCAGTGGAGCTGCTGGAATGTTTGCTGCGATTGCCGCAAGACAAGTTGCAGAACGTTCCGGCAAAAACTGCTCGATAACGTTGCTTGAGCGGAATGCTCGTTCGGGAACAAAAATCAGGATATCGGGTGGCGGAAAATGCAATGTGACACATCGTGGCACACCCGCAGAGCTTCTTGAAAAGGGGTATCTTCGCTCGAATGAAAGGCGGTTTCTGAGACCTGCGTTGTACAGCTTCACAAACACTGATCTTCTCGATTTGTTGCGTTCTCGAGATGTTGAGACAGAGGAGAGGGCTGATGGGAAGGTATTTCCTTTGAGCGGCGACGCTTCATCGATCGTTGTCGCCTTCGAGGAGTTGCTTCGTGAAGCATCGGTACGGCAGCTCTTTTCCACTCGGGTTCGGAGTGTTGAGCTTCAGGAGGGAAACAGGTTTTTTGTTACCACGGCTGCTGGAGCAACGTTTACGGCAGATGTTGTTATTCTGGCAACTGGTGGTGTTTCTTATTCCCGAACAGGCACAACGGGTGATGGTCTGGCGATTGCCCGAAAGCTTGGCCACTCAATTATAAACTCTTCGGCTGCGCTGGCGCCACTCTACATGGTAAAGCCTCCTCCTGCTTCATTGTCAGGGGTTGCCCTCCGTTCGGTTGCTCTTGTTGCTTCTGCCGGGGGCAGGAGTGTTGAGCGTCGTGGAGATCTGCTTTTTACGCATCGGGGTTTTAGTGGTCCAGCAGCGTTGTCACTGTCGCGTGATATTGGGGAACTTGCCATAAGTCCGGGCAACGTTTCTCTTTTTGTTGATCTTTTTCCTGAACAGAGCGCATCCGAACTTGAGCAACAACTTCTACTGCACGCTCGTAAGAACGGCGCTCAGATGGTGCGGAAGTTTCTCCAAAGCTGCCCGATAGCGCCTTCTCGCGGAGCGTTTGCCGTTGCTCCTCATGGCACTCTTCCTACGGCACTCCTTCCATTTATCATGCGTCAGGCTGCTTTGGAGAATGATGTCACCTGGAGTGGACTGGTCAGGGAGAAGAGGTTGTCGTTGCACGCTGCGCTTAAAGGCTTTTCGCTTGGTCGTGTGCGCGAAGTGCCGCTTGATCAGGGTGAAGTCTCTGCCGGAGGTATTTCGCTTGCTGAGGTGAACCCGAAAACCATGCAGTCAAGAATTGTTCCAAACCTTTTTCTTTGTGGTGAACTCCTCGATTATGCCGGTGAGATTGGAGGATTTAATTTGCAGGCCGCATTTTCGACTGGCTGGATGGCCGGAACCCATGCAATAGACCGTTGACAACGACCCGTTGCATGGGGACTTTTTTCTGTCAGCCACAAGAATAAGCAGGATCACTGGTTTTGGGTTCCAGTTTTCTCACTTCAAAGGAGCAGTGTTCCAGGTCGAAAGAGAATTTCGGGTTATCATGAAACATGACTCGTCTTTTTTCAAATCGTACTTTCATTGGCACACTGATTTTGCGTTCGTCTCCGCAGACGTTGTTTTTGACGCCTGGCTGGAAGAGTTCGCCAGGTTTTTCAGGAGTTGAGACCTGCACAGCATGGTCAACCGTGCTGAGTGCTTCAATTGAGCCATCTTCCGAAAACTGTACAGAGTTGATATCTCCGTGAATGCCATTCGGTTCGTTGTCGTATGATGTTATGGTGCCAATTGGAGTCGTAATATCAATTTTTTTCAGTGGCTCAAAGGAGCGAATTGCCCCCGATTCGTAGAAGGCCAACCCTTTTCGTACCGTAATTTCTCCCATTGGCGAGTGTATTGTGAGGGTTTGACCGGGCCAGAGGGTTATGCTTTTCAGTGCTCCGCTTTCATAAAACTGTAACCCGATTACTTTCGCACTCAAGGTTCCCACTGGTGAACTGAAGGTAAGAGTGCTGGCAAGGGCAAACTCGTTTTTCCACGACCAGAAGCCGCTCAGTTTGCCATCAAGCGGAAATATTCTTTTGAGGCTTCCATTGTTATGAAAAGTAACCAGTTCAGCAGGGATAGCTCCGACCGGTGTTTCCAGTATGGTTTGAGACTGCAGCGCAATTGATTTCAGTGAACCATCTTTATAAAAGTACATCGGTTTGACTGAGCGGCGTCCCATGTCTTCGGCTTCGTATTGAGGGACAAGGCAGCCGTACGGGGTTTTCAGGGTATTCTGTTGAGTAACGAGGAAACCATCCGTTTTGCCATTGGAAAAAAGGGTACGGAACTCCACTCCAGATAAATCGCCATATAGTGTGCTGATGTTTGTCATAAGTATTGCATTAAAAGGTGTCAGGCTATCCGTTTCAATTTCTTGCCTTTTATTTTGCAATAATCGTGCCAACTTGCCGGTCAGTTCTTTACTCTTTATTTTTTAGAGAGTTGCGTCTATCAATGTTGAAAAAAAAGTAAAGAGACTCTCTACCGGTATGTAGATAAAGTGATCGGAACTACGTTTTGGTATAACCCATACTCTACGTATGTTTTGAACGTTACTGTTGCGTTTCTGAAGGTTATTTTGACGTTGAAGCAGGATTTCCGGTTTATGGTATGAAACCGGCTTTCAGAATAGCACTTGGCTTGATGGTTTATTTCTTCTGCAGTTGCAGTGATTTTTCAGAGATGATCTGGTCGATGTTCGAGGAAATTGAGAGAGTGCGCATAAGGTCGAGCATGTTTTGCTGGACGTTGAGGTTGAGCTCGACAGGCCGTCCAGCCTGAAAGTCAGGGTTCGAGCCTTTGAGGTGAATGGTAATAACCGATTGGCCGTTCGGGGCCATGTTGATTGATGAAACGAGTTGTACGTAAAGAAAATTTGAGAGCGCTTCGTATGTAGTGCGCAATCCTTGATTGGCTGCTGCCCGTTCTTCAGGGGTTGTCGCATAGATGATTTGGCCGGATTGCTCAGCATTCATGCCCCCATTCAGGATTTCAAACGTCTCGTTGTTCATTTTTACCGGGATCTCCCCCTTGATCGTACCCGTAGCATAGATTTTTTTTGTGCCCTGCAGGTCAAGTATTTTTTGAAGAGGAATATTGGTGAGCAGAAGTGTGGTCTGGCCCTCTTTTTTTGACAGATCGTAGTCAATATTCTGGAGAGCAACTGTTCCGTTCAGAAATCCTGTGGTAAAGTTCGAAAGAGAGACCAGATCAGGTTTGAGTCGGTTCTGGTAGAGTGAGAGCTTTCCTTCAGGCGACAGAAGCGACATTTCACCCCCTGAAGTTTTTCGTTGCAGATGTTTCAGTTTGAAATTGATGGTGGTGTATCCATCAATCATTCGGTTCAACAGAAGGTTTGGTTCGCTGAACGTATAGTCCGCATCCGGCTTTTCGGGCCCGATAATGCGTTCACTCGTCTGTTGCTGTTTTGCTGGAGGTGCGATAGTCACGCGGCCTCCTCCTGAGGATTGCAAGCGGGCATTCTTGATGGAAAAGCTGTTTTTTGTGATAGCGACCGGAACAATCCCGCTTACCTCGCCCTGTAGCGATCCTTTGAAGTCTCCCTGGAGGTGAATACGATCCAGGATTTTGATATTACGAAGTGTGAGAGTAAAGGGAGATATTTTGGTTGATTGGTCGACGCTGACTGGCGTTGATGAGATTTTTCCACCAAGTAATGTTGCTGACAGGTCACTCAGGGTGAGACCAGAAAATTTGTTCTCTTTGCTGTTAAGCGTTACGGTGGCATTAAGGTTGTTCAGTAGCTCTTTACTCCCTTTTATGCTACCGATGTCAAGCGAAAGAAATGGCTTGTGTTCCCTGGTGTACGAGATGATCTTTGTACCTTTTCCTGCAATAATGACCGCATTACGCACTATTAACGTAGAATCCTGGAATTCAATGGGAAGAGAGCCGCTTGCTTGCCCGGTTACCAATGGCATCATTTTGCCCGCAGGGTTGATTCCAGGCAAATTGTTCAGGGGAATTTCGGTAAAATTGATTGTAAGGCGGCTCTTTTTATGCTTCAGATCATATTCAACGTAGTCTGTTGAGACTTTCCATCGAAAGAGCTCTACCGAGCAATTGCTTAGTGCAAGGGTACACGGTTTGAGTGGATCACGTTTTGAGCCAAAGAGTGCTTTGAAATGTTGGACTGGTAAACGGTTTCCATTGTTGGAGAGCGTTTCCACATGCAGTGTGTCGAGAGGCTGTTGCCAGTGTCCGGCATCACTGAGCCTGATGTTGTAGCTTATTCCTTCAAGGCCAAGTTTTTCGCGTTGTACTGTTGCTTCTTTGATGGGGTAGGAGGCAGAGACTGGTTTGATTGAAAGAGCAAAATTTTTGTTGCTGAAGATTGCAATATCGAGAGTTATTCGGGGGTTGCGGTCGCTGAAGGTAAATTGTTGAGGGTTTGGTATGAGCGTGAGTGCATCGGCTTGCAGTGATATTATTGCATCAACTGACTTCGGCTCAAATCGTCCTGATTTTTGTTGCTCGCTTTCCTTCAACCTCCAGGACAGGTAACCGTTGGTCAATGACAAGGTGTAGGTTGCCGCTTCGTCGCTGCAGCCATCGGGCTGGGGGCTAAAGATAACCTTCAGTGAGCGGAATTTTATACCTGATCGTTCCGGCAACCCCATTCCCGACACTTCTATTCGAAATGGTTTGCCCTCAAGGATGCTATCAAGCAAAGACTGTGCATACCATGGAAAAGAGAGCCATGCTGCTGCTGGCAGAAGAGCCAGCAGCAGAAGCGTGGCAATCAGGAGGCGCAGCAGCAATTTTGGCATCAAGTAGTATATTTCCGGTTTTACTGTGCTTTTTTTATCCATTTTCCCTGAGTCTGAACCCAGGTTCCGGCAGGAAGACGTCCATAGATTTTCTGCGACATCATGGTGCCCACGGCTTCAAGCGTCAGATTGTTCTGTGCGGCAACTTTGGCATACTCGGCGCGGCGGGAATTGTTGATGTCGGCAATCAGTTTCTGGGCATCTGCCGGGGCTCCCGGAGGAATGGCAAGAAGGCCGTTGTCCACCTCACCTGCAAGTCCATTTGTGCGAGCAGTATCAAGGTCAAGTGCAAAAGCGGTCGAGACTGTGCCTGCAATCATCATCATTGCTACAGCTATTTTCAGAGTAATTTGTTGTATGGTTCTCATCTTGTGTTCCTCCTGTTTAGAATAAACCTTTTTTGTTGTCAAGCAGGGAATCAAGTTCACGGTCGACCTTGATCCTGATTTCGTGATCTATTTTGATGTTCATGTTGATGACAATGGGCTTGTCGGGCGCTTCAATCTTCACTGTAGGGCTGCATCCAGTCATGACCACCCCTGCTGTGATCGAAAGAAACGTCATCATCGTTATAATGGTTTTTCTCTTCATGATGTTTGGTTTATTTCTCTTAAGGAATATTCATTTACGCTTAAAAATACCTCATCGGAATCATCAGTTCAAGCTGTTTTGTTTCAAGGGTAAACTCTGAATCTTTAAACTTTGGTCCACCCATTCCTATTTTTGGATTATTTGAAACTCCGACGCCCTCTTTGGGTATGCCAAAAAAGTTTGTGTCCAGTTTTCCGTTGCTGTTTGCGTCATGGATGATGCTGACAGCGTAAGTGCCATAAGGAATATTTTTAAAGACAACCTTATCCTCTGTGCTGGTGATTTTTTTTAATTCATTGGCAAAGGCCAGTTCATGCTTGCCAGGAAACCCTTTTTTGGAGTTGTAGAGTGAAACTCCAAGGAGCCCGTCCAGTTTATTGATATCGGTGATGTTGACGGTGATGTTGCCAAACTGTTGGGGAGTGACGGAAACTGGTGGAGCCTCTTCTGCCAGAAGTGAGCATGTTGCGGCGAAAAGCAGTGTAATGACAAGTGTGAAAAATTTTTTCATAAAGGTTACTGGTGTTACGTTGTAAAAAAGAGGTTTCCCGAGAAGCATAATTTTTGGTATGGCTAATCGCTATAAATCAGCAGCAGGCATACAGGAAACCTCTGCTGCGGTGAAGACAGGCCCCTCCTTGCACACATAGACCGAGCCGACATTGCAGCGTCCGCATTTGCCAACCCCGCATTTCATACGGTTTTCGAGCGTCGTGTAGACGTTTGTTTCATCAAAACCAAGTTTTTTGAGCGAGATCAGGGTAAATTTGATCATGATCGGCGGTCCGCAGATGACAGCAATACAATTTTCGGGAGAAGGAGCGGCATCTTCAAGGACGGTGGGAACAAAACCGATCTTGTGTGTCCAGTCTGGTGATTCTCCACCAGGATCAACGGTGAGGACGAGATCAACATCATCACGATTCTGCCACTCTTCCAGCTCATGCTTGTATACGAGATCAGCTACAGTGCGTGCACCGTAAACAATAGTCACCGTTCCAAATTTTTCACGTTGGTCAAGGCATGACCAGATAACGCTTCGTGTAGGCGGCAAAGCTATTCCACCCGAAACAAAGAGGAGATTTTTGCCCTGGAAATTTTCAGTCGGAAAGCGGTTTCCGTAGGGACCACGGAAAGTGATGAGGTCTCCAATATCCGCGTTCGCCAGAGCGGAAGTTACTCGTCCAGATTGGCGGAAGGTGCATTCGATATACTCCTTGCGGGTTTCAGGACTGGCGACACAGAACGTACTCTCTCCCTCGCCATACACACCATAGAGCCCAAACATACCGGTACGGAAGGTATTTTTAAACTCCTCATGGTCGTCCGGGTTCTGAAATTCAAGTCTCAAGGTTTTTACGCCTGGTGCTTCGTCGTGACGTCCGACGATTTTCATGATGGCTGGCTTGTAGATGTTATTTTGCACGCTTTGGTTGTTTGCTGTTACGAATGTAAGGTGGATATTTTTTGTAACGTCTCAGTAATACCCATATCAACCGGACATTGGCGTGAGCATCGCCCACATCCGCTGCAACTGTTAACGTTGAACTTGCCGGGAAAATAGTTGAATTTGTGCATGATGCGCTGGCGCCATCGAGCAGATTGAGTCGAACGGGGGTTATGGCCCGAAGTGTGCATCGTAAAAAGTGCAAAAGAGCAGCTATCCCAGTTTTTTCTTCTGATGCCGCTATACGTATCGCCTTCATCCTGGATGTCAAAGCAATGACAGGTCGGGCAGAGGTAGGTACAGGAGCCGCAGCCAATACAACGCATTGAAATATCCTTCCAGAATTTGCTTTCAAAGTTTTCAGGGTTCTGCAGCCATGCAACGCAAGTGTCAAGATCAAACATTTCAGGTACAACAGCCATTGGTGCGGTGGGTTCGGATGCTTCCAGCAGGAGTTCCGCAATGGCAAGGAATGCTTCGCGCCCCCGGTCGGTAAGCTCTTCCACTTCCCATCCGCTATTATTTTCAAGCGGTCGAAGCAAAATATCAGATCCGTTGGTACTGTCAGGCGCAAGTTTGAGCGACGTACATAAACAGAAATCATCAGCTTTCGTGCAGGCAATGGTCACAATAACCGATTCATTACGTCGCTGAAACCAGTATTTATCCTTGTAATCCCATCCAAAAAGGGGGTCATCAATAGACAATCCTGCGGCATCGCAAGGCCTGCCACCAATAATTAATCTTTTGCCCGAAGGAGGAGTGAAATCCTCGGTGTTGATTGCCTGCTGTTTTATGGTGTAACGCAGCATCGGTTCAGTCTGGGGAAAAAAAAGCTCCTTGAGTGAACGATCGGGCAGCACAATGCCCAAATCAAAATCCGAAGCATGTTCCACTGCGGCATAACTCGAAAGAGTCTCTTTTGTTACAGGCCCGATAACCGTAAAGCCTGCAGCTTGCCATCGTGTGACGCAATTGTCGAGTTTATCGCTGAATAGAATTTTTGTCATACGAGTGTGTTCCTTAGAGAATGAATGTCTCGGAATCTTCCTTTTTGAAACTTGCAAGCACCGGTTCCTGCGTGTCGCTCATACCCGCAAAATGATCGAATGACTCAAGCACCTCCTCAGCCATTCTTGCGTTGATAAGGCGTAGGGGAATATTGACGGGACAAGCTCTGTCGCAGTTGCCGCATCCCACACAACGTCCAGCGAGGTGAAATGCCCGGACAATATTCCATTCGAAGTTGCCAAGGGTGTGCGATGAGGTGTTGACCCATTGCGGTTGATTACTGTCGACTATACATCGCCTGCAGTAGCACATGGGGCAGGATTGACGACAGGCATAACATTTGATGCAACGAGAAAACTCCTCCTTCCAGAACGCAAATCGCTCCTGAGAGTTCATCTGTTCAATCTGGTACAAGAGTGGTTCTCTGCTTTTTTCAGGAGGGTTCTCTTTTATTGACTCAATCAGTTCTGAAAACTCTCCCGCGTGTTCGCCTGGCAGCGAATTGACCTCTCTGCCAATCGAATCGAACCCGAAAATGATGATCTGGTCAAGATTAAGCTGCGATTCTGCGGCGAGGATATTGAGAGAACGAATTCCTTCAGGCCGAAGAAAGATGGCGACATGTTTTTCATCACTCAGAAGCCCTTCAGTCACCAGATAGCCCGACAAATTTCCGATGCAATTACTGTCGAGTACAAGTTGGTCGGCTTCTTCGAATGAACGGACAAAAAGCGGGCGACGCCGGTCAGCAGTTGAGCCTGGACCGTACCCGATTACCATCTTTACGGAACTATCGGCAAGAAGTTTTTTGACTTTGCTTCTGTATTTTTCCTGTGTAATCATTGCCTTGTTGTTATTAAAGTGTCGCCGGAGCGTCAGTTTCCCTGATCAACTCTTTGTATTGATCAAATGGACCAAGCTTGCGGATATCTTCAGTGACGTTGTTAATAAGGTCAGCAAATTTGCCACCTTCAGCCGCACTGATCCAGGAGAACTTTATCCGTTCTGTTGATATGCCCATAAAGTCGAGGAGTGAACGAAAAACCATCCACCTCCGTCGTGCATGATAGTTGCCATGGGTAAAATGGCAGTCTCCCGGGTGACATCCACTTATCAGTATACCGTCAGCGCCTTTCTGAAGAGCTTTCAGGATAAACATGGGGCTTATTCTGCCGGTACAGGGAAGACGTATAATACGAACATTCGGCGCATATTTCAGGCGGCTCGTTCCTGCAAGGTCAGCGCCAGCATACGTGCAGTAGGTGCAGACAAACGCGATGATTTTTGGTTCAAAGGTTTCACTCATCAGCATACTCCAAAGGCAAAGTTCGGTTCATTCATGATAATAATTATGTTCATCAGAGAGCCATCATCTCAGCAAAGATCTGTTTTTCTGTAAAGCCTGCAAGGTCGATACTGTTCGAGCGACAGAAGGTGACGCATGTGCCGCAGCCCTGGCACAAGCCGGGATTGACAGAAGCCACCCGTTTGATGATTCGTCCAGAACGGTCAAGAATATCTTTTTGTTCAATGGCGTTGTATGGACAGGCAAGAACGCAGCCCCAGCATCCTGCACAGGTAGCTTCATTGGTTGAGGCGACGACCGGTTCCCGTTCCAGTGTTTCCTTGCTGAAAAGAGCAAGAACCTTGCTGGCCGATGCTGATGCCTGCGCAATCGAGTCAGGAATATCTTTCGGTGACTGGCAAGCACCGGCAAGAAAAATTCCTGCCGAAGATGATTCGACAGGCCTGAGCTTGAGATGAGCCTCATTGTAGTAGCCGTAATCATCGTAAGCAATGCCGATGGTTTTGGCAAACTCTTTTGCATTTGGCTGCGGAACCATCGCGGTAGCAAGCACGACCATGTCGGCGGGTATGGTAACAGGTCTGCCGAGAAGCGTATCAACACCCCGTACCATCAGTTTGCCATTTTCCAGCCATACCTTGCTGACCCGGCCCCGGATGTACGATGCCTCATCTTCCTCAATGGTTCTTCGGGTAAATTCATCATATCCTTTGCCAGCAGCCCGGATATCCATATAAAAAACATGAGATTTTCCGTGATGAACCTTATGGGCGTAAAGCATGGCATGTTTTGCAGTGTACATGCAGCATATCTTGGAGCAGTAGCGTACACCTTTTGATGGGTCGCGCGATCCGGCACATTGGATAAACACAACAGTTTCAGGCTCTTTGCCATCGGAGGGGCGAAGAATCTTGCCTGAGGTTGGACCGCTTGCCGTCGCGAGGCGCTCAAACTGAAGACCGGTGATGACATCAGGATACTTGCCATAGCCATATTCTCCGTACCCGGCAGTATTCTGTATCTGAAATCCGGTGGCAACAACAATGGCACCGATTTCAAGGTCAATGAATTCGTCCTTCATATCAAAGTTGATGGCATTGATCTGACAGGACTTCATGCAGGTCTTGCACTTGCCGTTTTTGAAGTAAATGCAGCTTGCCTTGTCGATGACCGGTATATTTGGTACGGACTGGGCAAATGGCGTATAAATAGCGGTTCTTTTACCGAGGCCACAGTCAAATTCACTCGATATTTTTTTGACAGGACATTTCACTATACAATCGCCACAACCAGTACAGATGTCTTTGTTGACGTAACGCGATTTCATGCGAATTTTTACCTTGAAATTGCCGATGAAGCCATCAACATGCTCAACTTCAGCATAGGTGAGCAGGCGGATCTTTGGGTGTTGAGCTGCTTCTACCATTCGAGGTGTCAAAATACACTGTGAGCAGTCGAGTGTCGGGAATGTTTCCGACAACTGCGACATGTGGCCGCCAAGCGAGGGCTCACGCTCGACAAGAACAACTTCCTGACCGGCATTGGCAATATCAAGCGCGGCCTGTATGCCAGCGACACCCCCTCCAATGACAAGCGCCCGGCGGGTTACAGGAACCTCAATGGGCTGGAGTTTGTTGTTCAGTTTAACTTTTTCAATCATCGAACGGGTGATGTCCATGGCTTTTTCAGTAGCCATATCCTTGTCGCTATGCACCCATGAACATTGTTCGCGAATATTTGCTATTTCACAGAGATAAGGGTTCAGACCAGCCTCTGCGCAGACCTTACGGAAGGTAGCTTCATGCATTCTCGGGGAGCATGCTGCTATAATGACACCCGTAAGGTTATTGTCGCGAATGGCTTTTTTGACACTCTCCTGACCAGGCTCTGAGCAAAAATATTTGTATTCAACAGAAACCGCAACTCCAGGGTGTTCTCCTATAGCGGCAGCCAGTTTGGTACAATCAACCTTTGAGGCAATATTTTCACCGCAGTGACATATAAATACTCCAATTTTAGCCATAATTCAATCTTTTAATATAAAACTGCTGACAGGAACAGCTCACAGAAGGAGCCTGAAACATGCGTCTTGTTCTTTCAAATATTTGACCATAGAACTAAAGTTTTGAGACAAAGTCAAGTGCAGGAACGAAATGTTCTCCTACAGCGACTTCAGAAGGTGTTGCACCTAAAGCGATGGCGACAAGCTCCGAAATATAGTAGACAGGCATCTGTTTAATGTCCCCGAACCGTTTTCTCATGCTGCCCTGGCGCATGTCAAGGTTTGCCTGGCAAAGAGGACATGCAACAACAAAAGCATCGGCTCCGTTGTCAGAAGCATTTTTCGCTATGGAGTGTGTAAGCTCTTCAACAAGCGGCTGTTGTGCAAGCGTGAGTCCTGCTCCACAACACTCAATCTTGAATGCCCAGTCAACGGGTTTTGCTCCAAGAGCACTCATGATTGCCTCCATTTTGAGCGGATTTTCCGGATCGTCAAAACCCATCTCGTCCATCGGGCGCACCAGAAGGCAGCCATAATAGCAGGCAAGACTAAGTCCGGTTAAAGGTTTTATTACTCTTTTTTTGATCTCATCAGGATCTATTGCCTCAAGAAGTTGGGTGACGCCAATAAATTCAGCCGTGCAGGTCGGCTTTATACCGGTAATCGAAAGGACTTCTTCGCGAAGTTCACGCGAAGCCATCAGAGCTTTTTTTGTGGTGACCTGGCGGTTCTGGCAAGCTGCGCAGGGAGCCAGAACCACCGTTAACCCCTGAGCATCAGCAAGAGCCTGATTCCTTGCAGGCAAAAGCAATGCCAGTTTGTGATTGGTGGCATGTGCCGATGTGGCGCCACAGCAATTCCAGTCTTCAATTTCCTGAAGTTTTAACCCCAGCAAGGAACACATTTTTTTGACTGAAATATCATATTCACGTGCGGTACCGCTCAGTGAGCATCCAGGATAATATCCAATGGTCATTCCAGGCTTGATTGAAAGTGTAGCCTTCGGTATAAACTCCTTTGTTGTTGGATGGCGTTTTGGCGCTGGCAGGTGAGACTCTTTTTCAGAAGCCTCAAAAATTTTTTCAATTTGATCTTTCCCTTTTACGCCACCTTTTCCCGTCAAGGCGTGTAATGGATTGATCTTTCCGCTCATGATCATTTTAACGCCTGATTCTGAATCCTGAAGATAAGATCTTGTGCGGAGCTTATAGCTGCTGACAAGTGAAAGTTCTTGCAGTCGGCCATGTTTGCGGACGTTATTGAGAAATGAGACATGAAAAGCCGTAACCAGCTTCTTGGCCTTACTTTCTGATACCAACCCCTTTTCGAGGGCAAGTGACCTAAGCGAGTCCATGGTTGCGGCGATATCCATGTTCTGAGGACATCGCGCAGTGCAGGTCATACAGCCGACACAGAACCATAGTGCCTCACTTTTGATGGCCTCTTCAATATAGCCAGCCTGGACGAGACGCATAATCCGTGCTGGGGGGCTATCCATGAATGCGCCAGACGGGCAGCCAGCCGTACATTTGCCACACTGGTAGCAGCAGTTGTAATCATTGCCGGTGGATTCCTCAAGCCGATGCTTGAGGGCATCAGTTACTGTCATTTGGATTTTTGACACGTGGTATAATGCTTTTACTTGGAGCGGGAAGTGAAATGATACCTGAAAATATGTTAATTAAATTATTTTTAAAGTCAAATTAATGAGGCCTTATTCCTTATACAATACAGTGAAGTGTATGATAGTACTGGTGTTATGCGCCAAAGACCGTTAAACAAACACAACTCATTTATTTAAAATAAGATATAATCTATATAGTACCTACACTTTCATTGAACAGTCCAATAAAGAACACCGAATACCTTGAAAGCGTTCGCGATGATGTTTAAGGAATGGTGTCAGTTTAATTTTATTTTTTGATCATAACCTGTTTCTGTAAGGTGCTTGCAGCAAAATATGGAGAAATCCATTGATATGATGTTCTTTTTTTCTTATGATAACGTCTACTTCGTTTTTCCTTACACTGGTAAATGAATTTTTTTTTGCTGACACATTATGTTCGATGAAATAGAGTTTGACAAGATCAAGCGCCTTCCGAAGTATGTCTTTGCCGCTGTTAATGAGCTGAAAATGGCTGAACGGCGCGCAGGCGAGGATGTTATCGATTTTTCAATGGGTAATCCTGACGGCCCGACCCCCCAGCATATTGTTGATAAACTGATTGAAAGTATCAATAAACCCCGAACCCACGGCTATTCGGTCTCAAAAGGGATCTACAAGCTGCGTGGTGCAGTGGGAACCTGGTACAAGCGCAAGTACAATGTCGATCTTGACCTTGATCGCGAGGTTGTGGCGACAATGGGTTCAAAGGAGGGCTATGTCCATCTGGTTCAGGCGATTACCAATCCAGGAGACCTTGCCATGGTTCCGGATCCCTGTTATCCCATCCATTCCCAGGCATTCATTCTTGCTGGAGGTAATGTCCATCGCCTGAAGCTTGAACTGAACGATGATTTTACTCTAGACGAAGAGGGCTTTTTTAGGAACATTGAAAAAGCGCTGCGCGAATCGTCACCAAAACCAAAGTATCTGGTGGTCAATTTCCCCAACAATCCTACGACAGCAACCGTCGAGCTTTCCTTTTACCAGAAGCTTGTCGATATTGCTCGCCAGGAGCGTTTTTACATTATCAGTGATATTGCTTATGCTGAACTGACCTTTGATGGGTATGTGACCCCCTCAATACTTCAGGTGCCCGGCGCCAGGGATGTTGCTGTTGAGAGCTACACCTTGTCGAAAACCTACAACATGGCCGGGTGGCGTGTCGGTTTTATGGTTGGTAATGCCAAACTGATCGGTGCCCTCGAAAAAATCAAGAGTTGGCTCGATTATGGCACTTTCACCCCTATCCAGGTTGCATCAACCATTGCGTTGACGGAAGATCAGAGCTGTGTTCAGGAGATCTGTGAGGTGTACCGCAAACGGCGTGATGTTATGGTCAAGAGCTTTGCCAATGCTGGCTGGCTAGTGGCAACACCAAGGGCGAGTATGTTTGTCTGGGCTCAAATTCCTGAACCGTTCCGTCATCTCGGCAGCCTTGAGTTCAGCAAAAAGCTGTTGAGCGAGGCAAAGGTTGCCGTCAGTCCGGGTATCGGTTTCGGCGCTTATGGTGACGACCATGTCCGTGTGGCCATGATCGAGAATGAGGAGCGTATTCGCCAGGCCGCACGGAACATCAAGCGCTTTTTAAGGGAGTAGGCAAGCTGCTTGCTGGTGGATTGTAAACTGTGTTGCTTTTATCGTCAATTGCTCTCTGAGGCTTATGCCGGGAGCAGTATGATTGTTAACTGTTAAACAGGGAGCTCTTATGTTATCTCTCCAATATAGTATCACGTTTATAAGTCCATGCCGGAGATATTGGTTATCTCCTCGTGGCATTGTTTCCCTTCTTTCTGTTGGGCGGTATTGTGCCGTTACAGCGCCTTTTTTTTTCTGTTGTTAAACGGAGTATAATCATGATGAACCATGAAGATGTTTCGGGTACTGTTCCTTTGTGCAGTATGTTATCTGGGCAGGGTATCACTTCTTTGCGATCTGTATCCTCGTGTGGGCGTGAGTTGATTCTTGTTGACAAAGCAGTTGCTGAAGCTGATTTGCTGCTTGATGGATTGGCACCATCATACGAAGTCCTTCGTGTTGGTGATGCTGCTGAACTTCGTCGTTTGTTTCGTGTTGCGCTTGCCGCTGGCTATGAGCGGATTCATCTGCTTGCACATGGCAAGCAGGGTGCCATCCGTTTTGGCGCTGAGTGGTTAAGTGCAGACGATTTTACATCTGATGTTACCTGCAAGGGAGAAAAGGTACCATCGTTGCACTTTTGGTCGTGCCGGACAGGGGCGGGAAGCTTGGGAACGGCGTTTGTTGAGAGGCTTTCGTCTCTTTTTGACTCTGTGGTCACAGCCTTCAGCGGAGTTGTTGGCGCGGCAGCCAAGGGTGGTTCATGGCAGCCTGACGTTTGTTCGATTGGCGCGGCTGCTGTTGCGTTACCTTTCAGCAATGCTGCGCTTTATCCGTATACGCTCGAAGCTGCTGCCGAGAGTGAACCAAACGATCTTCTCGTTGATTCTACAACGTTGATGCTGGTTGCTGAGTCGGTTGGCAGCAGCAAAAATGCAGGTGAAGGTGTTGGCACTCAATCTTCTCCAGCACAATACAGCTCATGGAGCGACCCCGATTATTGGCGTATTGAGTTGTTGGCAGGCTACCAAATTTCTTTTTCTGTTCTCACTCCTTCAAGCTCATTAATGCCCTATGCTGAACTACGTGATGCCGCAAATAATACTATAGCCTATGCAACGGCTGATGCGTCGGGTGAAGCTGCACGCTTAGTGCCTTACACGCTTATGGCAAGTGGCTCATATTACGTTGTGGTTGGCAAGAATTACTACAGCAGTGATGGTGGCGATTATGAGTTGCATGTTGAAACAGCGCCATTTATTAAAGATGAGGGTGATGATAATAACACCATTGCTACAGCGACAGAGCTTGTGCTGAGTGAAAATCCGGCAAGCAGAGGCTTGTTGCTTGGCGTTGGCACGGGCGTGCAAGATCCGCAAACTATGTACAATTATTGGAGTGATCCTGATTATTGGCGAATAGAGCTTTTAGCAGGTGATTTAGTTTCGATCACCGTTGCAACACCTGATAGTGAGCTTAATCCATACCTTGAGTTGCGTAATGCGGCTGATGGTGTGCTGGTTGGCAGCAACGACGAAGGGGCTGGTAACGATGCCTTTATTAGTCATTACGAAGTAAAGGATAGTGGTTCGTACTATGTACGGGTTGGTAAGGATTATTACAGTGGAGGTGGAGCCTACTCGTTGCAGGTTGACGTTGTGCGTGGCATCCAAATGGAGAGTGATGCCAACTACTCCAATGGTAGCATTATGCAAGCAAATGCACTCCATTTATCTGCCGAAATATCTGACAATGATAGATATCAAGTGGCAACGGTTGCCGGGGCTATTATGCAGCCCGAATCTTTTGTTGACAAGGATGTGTTTGCACTTGGGCGATTAAATGCGGGTAATACGGTAGAACTTTCAACCGTGCTGCCTTCAACCAGTACGCTTATGCCACTGGTAACTTTGCTGCATGCCGATGGTACGCCCGTGACGGATTTTGACGGCAATAGGGCTGATGGGAAATTTAGTGCAACCTTACTGAATGATGATGATTATTACGTACAAGTGGAGAGAGGGTACACTTATAACGGTCATACCTACGTACTGAGTAGTTCAGGAATGAATTGGACAGCAGCTCAAGAGCATGCTGAGTTACTTGGTGGTCATCTTGTAACCATTAACGATGAAGCCGAGCAGCAGTGGATTACCGCACAGTTTTCGAATTGGGGAAATTTGTGGATTGGTTTGAATGATGAAGTTATTGAGTCTGTGTGGGCCTGGAGTGATGGCTCAACATCGTTGTATAGAAATTGGGGTTCCGGTCATCCTTATGCAGCAGAATATTACAATAACGCTTACCTGGCTTCTGATGGCAAGTGGTATTCGGGGAATGAGACGTGGGGATATTATGCTCTGACAGAAATTGAGAACGCTACATCAAACACAGCGCTTGGTTCATCAGCAAGCTATGTGCTTGATGTTCGTATTGAGGATAGTGTGGATCCACGTGTTGAATCCACAACCCTTCCTGCCAACAACAGCACCGTAGATAATCTTGTTGGCGCGACTTTCTCCGTTATAATGAGCGAAAAGCTTGATCCCACAACGGTAAAAGCCGGTTTGCGAGAAGTGTGGGAACGTGATGGGCATTACTACACCTTGACGAACAGCGCCATGAGTTGGCAGGATGCTGAAGCCGCTGCCGTAGCGCTTGGTGGGCACCTTGTTTCTATGAACGATGCTGATGAGCAATTGTGGTTGCGCTCTATGCTTGATGGTCGTTACGGCGATGTATGGCTTGGCTTAAGCGATTCTGCAACGGAAAACAGATGGGTTTCTGCAGATGGTGAAAGTACATGGATTTATGGAGCTGAAACGAACAGTGCCTATACCAACTGGGGTGATTCCCAACCCTATTACCAATGGGATGAGAATTACGATTATGCAGCAATGAATAGCAGCGGCAAGTGGTATGCCACTTACACCAATAGTTCCAATAACCTCATGCGTGGTGTTATTGAGATTGCAGGCACTGATTCCGATAATGATGGCTTGCCGGACCAGCTAGATCCCTGTCCATCGGATAGCAAAAACGCATGGGATTTACGGGAAGCTGGTGCCGACGGCGTGTTCGATACTGCCGATGACGCGATTCATCGCCTTTTGCTGAATGTCGATTATAGCGTTGGTACAACGGTCAACTTGCTGATTGAAGATGGTTCGCTCAATGCGGGTTACTACCGCTTTACCGCTAATACAACACTGACCGATATAGTTGGTAATGCACTTGATGGTAACGCTGATGGCAGTTCAGGCGATGCTTACGTGCACTTCTTCACCGTTGCGCCACCAGTCGGCATGACAACTGAGGGTGGGCGCAATAACATTTCCACAAACGCAACAGCACTTGCACTGCACGAAGACCCATCAGGCAAAGGCTTATGGCTTGCTTATGGCATGGGCAATCAAGACCCGGCAACCATGTACAATAATTGGAGTGATCCCGATTATTGGAAAGTCGAGCTGCAAGCTGGAGATTATCTCTCGGTGTACGTCAACACGCCCGAAAGTGCTCTTAATCCTCTCATCTATTTATACGATGTTAACGGCGGGTACCTTACGGCCGATGACTATGCCGGGGCGTATGAAGATGCTTTTATTAGCCGTTATGCTGTAACGGAAGGCGGCACCTACTATCTGCAAATAGGCAAGTATTACTACGATACGGTTGGTGGTTCCTATGAATTGCTGGTAGATGTGGCACGTGGTATTCAGCAAGAGAGTGATGCCAATTACAGCAACAATTCTCTTTATGGAGCTAATGCACTCTCATTTAAAGCTGATGGACATAATCAAGTTGCCTCGATAGCTGGGGCTATTATGGCACCAGAATATCAGCCCGATATTGATGTGTATGCGCTTGGGCGTTTTAATGCTGGCAATACAATTACCTTAACGGCAGTACTTCCCGCAACCAGTGCGCTTTCGCCCATTGTAACCTTGATTGACGAAGCAGGTAATCTCCTTCCTGATGGTGATGTAAATTATGTGGATGGCACTTGTCACATCACGTTAGAAAGTGATGGCAACTATTATGCTCAAGTTGAGCGGGGTTATGAGTATGGTGGGCACACCTATATTTTAAGCAGTATAGCCATGAGCTGGACTAATGCTCAAATTTATGCTGATGTCGTTGGTGGGCATGTTGTTACTATCAACGATGAAGCCGAACAGCAATGGCTTACCGAGCAATTTGGATGGACAAATTCATGGATTGGCATTAATGATGTTGCTGCTGATGGTGCGTGGGTGTGGGATGATGGCACAATCGTTACTTACCAGAATTGGGGTTCTGGTCATCCTTATACCTATAGCGATTATAACTATGGTTATCTCGCAACGGATGGTAAGTGGTACTCTGGTTACGGTACTTGGGGTCAGCGTGCTGTAATTGAAATTGAGAGTACAAACAATACTGTTGCGCATTCTGGTATAGGTAACGAGTATCTCCTTGAAGTTACTGTGGCGGATTATGTAGCTCCACGTGTTGAATCCACAACCCTTCCTACAAATGGCAGCACGGTAGATAATCTTGTCGGCGCAACCTTCTCCGTTACCCTGAGCGAAAAGCTTGATCCAGCAACGGTGAAAGCTGGTTTGCAAGAAGTGTGGGTGCGCGATGGGCATTATTACGCCTTGACGAATAGTCCCATGAGTTGGACGGATGCTGAAGCCGCAGCGGCAGCGCTTGGTGGGCACCTTGTTTCCATGAACGATACTGACGAACAAGTGTGGTTGTGCTCTATGCTTGATGGTCGTTACGGCGATGTATGGCTTGGCTTAAGCGATTCGGCAGTTGACGGTACGTGGGTTTCAGCCGATGGTGCAACAACGTGGGTTAATGGAGCTGCTACCAACGCAGCATATACCAATTGGGGTGATTCCCAACCCTATTACCAATGGGATGAGAATTACGATTATGCTGCCATGAATAGTAACGGCAAGTGGTATGCCACTTACAGCAATAGTTCCAATAACCTCATGCGTGGTGTTATTGAGATTGCAGGCACTGATTCCGATATCGATGGCTTACCTGACTCGCTTGATCCTTACGATAACGATGCCCGTAACGCGTGGGATTTGCGTGAAGCGGGTGCCGACGGCGCGTTCGATACTACCGATGACGTGATTCATCGTCTCTTACTTGATGGTACGTACAGCGAAAGCACAACGGTTAACTTGCTGATTGAGGATGGTTCGCTGAATGTTGGTTACTACCGCTTTACCGCGAATACAACGCTGACCGATATTGTCGGCAATGCGCTTGATAGCAATGGAGCAACGTCAGGTAGTCAGCCGTACCAGCAATTCTTTACCATCGCACCACCCGCTGGCGTTACCACTGAAGGTGGGCGCAACAACATTTTTACCAATGCCACAGCACTTGCACTGCACGAAGATCCCGCAGGCAAAGGCTTATGGCTTGCTTATGGCATGGGTAATCAGGATCCTGCTCAACAATGGAACAATTGGAGCGACCCCGATTATTGGAAAGTGGAGTTGCAAGCGGGTGATTTGCTTTCAGTCTATGTAAACACGCCCGAAAGTGCTCTTAATCCTCTCATCTATTTATACGATGCTAACGGCGGGTATCTTACTTCTGATGACTATGCCGGGGCGTATGAAGATTCCTTTATTAGCCGTTATGCAGTTGGGCAAAGTGGCACTTACTATCTGCAAGTGGGAAAATATTACTACGATACGGTTGGTGGGTCTTATGAGCTGCAGGTTGATGTTGGGCGTGGCATACAGCAAGAGAGCGATGCCAATTACAGTAATGGTTCTTTTGGTAGTGCAAACCTGGTAACGCTCCGTGAAGCAGGCGCTGAGCAGCAAGCAACCATATCGGGCAATATTATGGCGCCTGAAGGTAGTTACGATCTTGATGTGTTTGCGCTTGGGCGGCTTAATGCAGGTAATACAGTAGTGCTTGCCACATCGCTTCCGTCAACCAGCAATCTCATGCCAGTAGTAACGCTTTGGAATGCACAAGGCAACATGATTGCCGATAGCGATGGCGATTACACGGATGGCACCTTTAGTGCTACCCTGATGCTTGATAGCGACTATTACGCACAAGTTGAACACGGCTTTGTTTATAAGGGGCACACCTATCTTTTAAGCCGCGATGGCATGAGCTGGACAGCAGCACAAGCGTATGCTGAGCAGTTTGGTGGACATCTTGTAACCATTAACGATGAAGCTGAGCAGCAGTGGATTGCAGAGCAGTTTAGTTGGGCTAATCCATGGATAGGGTTAACTGATGCCGCCACAGAAGGAACGTGGATGTGGAGTGATGGCTCTTCTGATAGTTATCGCAATTGGGGTTCTGGTTATCCTTATACGGATACTTATTATAACCATGGCTATATCTCCTCCGGCGGCTTATGGTATTCAGGTAATGATAATTGGGGCTACCGTGCGATTATTGAGCTTGATAACAGTACAAGCAATACCAACAGCTCGACGTTTGATGCAACGTATCTGCTTGATATTACCGTAGGTGATGGCGTTTCCCCTCGTGTTGAGGCAACCAGCCTTCCCGCTCATAGCATCACCGTAGATAATCTTGTCGGTGCCACCTTCTCCGTTACCATGAGCGAAAAGCTTGATCCTTCCACAGTGAAAGCAGGTTTACGAGAAGTGTGGCAGCGCGATGGTCATTACTACACGTTGACAGATAGTGCCATGAGTTGGCAGGATGCTGAAGCCGCTGCTCAAACTGTTGGCGGTCATCTTGTAAGTATTAACGATACTGACGAGCAAACATGGTTGCGTTCCATGCTTGATGGACGGTATGGCGATGTATGGCTTGGTTTAAGCGATTCGGCAACCGAAAACAGGTGGGTTTCAGCCGATGGTGCAACAGCGTGGGTGAATGGTTTGCAAACCAACACCGTATATACCAATTGGGGAGACTCCCAACCCTATTACCAATGGGATGAGAATTACGATTATGCTGCCATGAATAGTGGTGGCAAGTGGTATGCAAGTTACGCCAGCAACCTCATGCGTGGTGTTATCGAAATTGTCGGCACTGATTCCGATAACGATGGTCTGCCCGATGCGCTTGATCCTTATGTTGCCGACAGCGCTAACGCATGGGATTTACGTGAAGCGGGTGCCGATAAAATGTTTGATACGCCTGATGATGTGATTCATCGCATTTTGCTCAATGGAACCTATGATGGCGGAACAACGGTGAATCTGCTCATTGAGGATGGTTCGCTGAATGCTGGTTCTTACCGCTTTACTGCAAATTCAACACTCACCGATATTGTCGCCAATCCGCTTGATGGCGACAAGAACGGCACTGGCGGCGATGATTACGTGCATTATTTCACCATTGCACCACCTGCTGGCATTACAACTGAAGGTGGGCGCAACAATACACAAAGTAATGCCACAGCTTTAAAGTTGCAGAACAATCCCGCAGGCGAAGGTTTATGGCTTGCTCACGGCATGGGTAATCAAGATCCTGCTCAACAATGGAACAATTGGAGCGATCCCGATTATTGGAAAGTTGAGTTACAGGCGGGTGATGTGCTGTCAGTCTATGTAAACACGCCCGAAAGTGCTCTTAATCCTATCATCTATTTATATGATGCTAACGGCGGCTATCTTACGTCCGATGATTATGCAGGGGCGAATGACGATTCCTTTATCAGCCGTTATGCAGTTGGGCAAAATGGCACGTACTACCTGCAAGTGGGCAAATATTACTACGACAATGTTGGTGGCTCGTATGAGTTGCTGGTTGATGTAGCGCGCGGCATTGATATGGAGTATGATCCTCACTATCAAAATGGATCGCTGAGTGGAGCAAATGCACTGCATTTTGCGGCTAACCAGCACTATCAGGTAAGTAGCGTGGCTGGTGCAATTATGGCACCTGAGAATAATAATCATGATTACGATATGTTTGCGCTTGGGCGCTTCAATGCCGGAAACACCGTTGAGCTTTCAACCACGTTGCCCTCAACAAGTTCCCTCATTCCGCTTGTAACCTTGTTTGATGCCACAGGTACTCCAATTACCGATGCTCACTGGAATCCAGCCGATGGCACCTTTAGCGCTACCTTAACTCAGGATGGCGACTATTACGCTCAAGTTGAACGTGGCTATCAATACAATGGGCATACCTACGTGCTTACTACCGCTGGTATGTATTGGATGGATGCTGAAGCGTATGCCGAGGCACTTGGCGGGCATTTAGTGACGATTAATAATGCGGCTGAACAGCAATGGCTTGCCGATACTTTTGGTTTGGTAAATCCATGGATTGGTATCAGTGATGTGGCTGATAATGGTACGTGGCTTTGGAGCGATGGTGCTGCATCAAGCTATAGTAATTGGGAAAGCAACCAGCCCTCAACATGGGGCAATTATAATTATGGTTACCTGAATTCTAATGGCTGGTGGTATGCTGGTGGTAATAATTGGAATTACCGTGCACTGATTGAGTTTGAAAGCATGGGTACGCTTCCGGCAGCAACCGACCAAAATGTGACAAACTATCTGCTTGATGTGAAGGTAGAGGATAGCGTGTCGCCTCGTGTTGATATGGTGAGTTTGCCAGCAAATAACAGCACAATTGAGCATCTCTTTGGAGCTACCATTTCAGTAACCATGAGCGAAAAGCTTGACTCGGCTACGGTGAAAGCGGGCTTGCGTGAAGTGTGGGAGCACAACGGTCACTACTACACGTTGACCGATACAGCTATGAGTTGGACGGATGCTGAAGCCGCCGCTGTGGCGGTTGGTGGACATCTTGTAAGCATTAACGATGCGGCTGAAAATAGTTGGTTGCTTTCCATGCTGGATGGTCGTTATAGTAACGTGTGGACAGGATTGAATGATGCGGCAATTGAAGGCGCTTGGCGCTTGGCGGATAACTCAACTATCACTTACGCCAATTGGGCACCTTACGAGCCATATTACCAGTGGGATAGCAATTACGATTACGCCTACATGAATAGCAGTGGTCAGTGGGGTGCAAGTTACAGCAATAATGCAATGCGTGGTGTTATTGAGCTAAGCGGCAACGACACTGATAGCGATGGCTTGCCGGATTTGTTTGATCCTTACGTCAACGATCCTTATAACGCATGGGATTTACGTGAAGCGGGAGCTGATAAAACGTTCGATACAACTGATGACGTTATTCACCGCTTAACACTCAACAGCAAAGGCTACGATGGTGGCATCAACATCCATTTGCTCATTGAGGATGGTTCGCTGAATGCTGGTTCTTACCGCTTTATTGCAAATTCCACCCTTACCGATATTGTGGGTAATGCGCTTGATGGCAACCGCAACGGCATTGGTGGCGATGACTACGTGCATTACTTCACCATTGCTCCACCTGCCGGTATTACTACCGAAGGTGGGCGTAACAACATTATGCACAATGCTACGTTGCTGCCACTCTCGCAAGATCCTGCAGGACGCGGCCTATGGCTTGGGCATGGCATAGGCAACCAGGATCCAGGCTTTGCGAATGAGTCAAGTTTAGACCCCGATTACTGGCAGGTTGAGCTGCAGGCAGGCGATGTCGTTTCCATGAGTGTCAATACACCACAAAGCCCGCTTAATCCATATATAGCCCTATACGACGCAAACGGTAATTATCTTACGGCGAGCAGTGATGAAGGTCCTGATGCTGATGCCTTTATAAGTCACTATGCAATTGCCACTACCGGCACGTACTACATAAGGGTTGATAAAGATTATTACAGCGGACTTGGCAACTACGAATTGCAGGTTGATCTGGCGCGTGGCATTCAAATGGAGTACGATGCTAACTACTCCAACGATTCACTTTCGGGCGCGAATGTACTAACCTTTACGCAAGCAGGTTCTCAGCAAATAGCCACCATTGCAGGCAACATGATGAGCGCAGGCGATGGGCAGGTAGATGACGACACCTACGCGCTTGGCACTATTGAGGCCGGCAACACCATTTTGCTTGGCATTACCATCCCCGATATGGGCGACTTGCGACCAGTGGTTGAAATTTATAATGCAAACGAAGAGCTTGTTGGGCTTGATCCCAATCCATCCTCAGGCGTTGCCCGTTACGACGTTACAGCAACCGGCGCTTACTACGCTCGTGTGTTGCCTTTTACCGGCAGTGGTAGTTTTGGGCAATACTTGCTTGACGCGGCCATAACACCAACGGCTGAAGCGCAATTTGCCGACTTAGCGGTAGCCTCCATTACAGCATCCGCAACGGCGCAAAGTGGTAGTACCATACAGGTTGCATGGAGTGTGGGTAACTACGGCAAAGTTGTTACCGAGCAAAACACGTGGAACGATCGCGTGGTGCTTTCGCAAAACAGTCGCCTTGGTGATGCTGACGATGTGCTGCTTGCCACCGTTGAGCATAGTGGAGAACTGACTGCGGGCGCTACCTACCATGCTTCAGTTAATGTTGCGTTGCCGATTTTGCTTGAGGGTGACGTACGGATTTTTGTTACCAGCGATGTAGCCGATGTGGTGGAAGAGAGCTTCTTTGAAATCAACAATACGGCAGAAAAGGTTATAACGGTGTCGCTAACGCCTTATGCCGACTTGCATGTTGCACAAGCCTCCATGCCATCACATTTGGTTGCGAATGAAACCTTTACCGTTACCGCGACCATTGTCAACAACGGCACCGGAGCGCCCGGCACCGGTATTCCTCAGCAAAGTGTCTCGACATGGGTTGACAAGCTGGTGCTTTCAAGCAACGCCATTCTTGGCGATGCTGACGATGTGTTGGTTGATACTGTTGAGCACAACGGTTCACTTGAAGCAGGTGCATCCTATCAAGTAACGTTTGATGTCTCATTACGTGAAGCAGCATTACAAAGCCACCTCTTTGTTGTAAGCGATAGCACCAATGCTGTCTTTGAGGCATACAATACAGGCGTTAATGAGCGTCGTGTGAACCATCTGCCTGAAGGAATTGTAACCATCAGCGGCACAGCACTGCAAAGCGAAACCCTCACTGCAACCCATACGCTCAGCGATGCTGATGGCTTGGGCGATCTGCTTTACCAATGGTATGCCGATGGCGAAGCTATTGCTGGTGCCACCTCGGTTGCCTTGCAACTTGATGCTTCGCTTATAGGCAAGCAAATAAACGTTAAGGCTCACTATGAAGATGGCTATGGCGTAGAAGAATCGGTTTTAAGTACGCAAACAGATGTTGTAGTAGCCGACACCGCAGCGCCAACAATCATCACTTATGCCCCATCCGACAATGCAACGGAGGTTGATGTTACCAGCACCATTGTTCTTCAATTTAGCGAAGCTATTAAGCGGGGCAGTGGCACTATTTCGCTTTACGCCAATAGCCCTGAAGGTACGCTTGTGGAAAGCTATAATGTTGGAAGCAGCTACAATTTGAACATCACGGATGCAACGCTTACCATTACGCCAAGCAATAGGCTTGATGATAGCACGCATTACTACGTTGTGTTTGAAGAGGGAAGTGTGCAGGATATGGCAGGCAACGCTTATGCAGGAACGGCAGCCTATGATTTTACAACCGTTGTTAATCATGCACCGATAATTGGGATTCCACACGAAGTATCGTTTGCGGATAAGGTGGATTACGCTACAGGTGATGGACCTTACAATATAGCTACCGGATACTTTAATAATGATGAATGGCTTGATGTCATTATCGCAAATAGTAGAAGCAATACGGTATCAGTCAGATTTAATAATGGTGATGGAACCTTCTCGACTTCAACCGATTATGCCGTCGGGCAGTGGCCGATTTCGGTTACAAGCGCTGATGTTACCGGTGATGGAAAGGCTGATATTATTGTAGGAAACTATTATAACGATGCCATATCCGTTTTACGTAATCTTGGTGATGGTACCTTTGCGGCAAAGCAAGATTATTCTACTGCTGATGAACCATCTGATGTTATGGCTGCTGATATTGATGACGACAATGATATTGATATAATTGCTGTACATCAAAATTCAAATAGCATTTCCGTACTGAAAAATAATGGTGACAATACTTTTGCGCCTCATGTTTTGTATGCTACCGGTGAGCATCCATCCAGTCTTGCCATCAGCGATCTGAATAACGATGGATTTATTGACCTGATGGTTACCAATACTGTTGGTGCCTCTGTCTCTGTTCTTATAAATGATACGTATGGTGCTTTTATTGGAAAGGTTGATTATAGCGTAGGAAATGGTTCATTGGTTGTCATTAGTAGTGATGTTGACGCAGATGGTCATGCCGATATGGTCGTTGGTCGTGCACTCTTTGGCTATGTATCTGTGCTGAAAAATAATGGCGACGGAACCTTTACAGCGCAGGCAGATTATCAGCTTGCCGATAACCCCGCTTCGCTCAGTAGCGCTGATGTTGATGGCGATGGTATGCAGGATATTATTGTTGGGTACAGAGATGAGCTATCAACTATTTCTGTACTGAAAAATAATGGAGATGGAACGTTTGCAACTCCTGTTGATTATCCCGCAGGCACTAAATCTTACGCAATAGCATCTGGTGATTTTAATAATGATGGTCAGAGCGATGTGGTTGTTGTTCATTATGATGCCGACACATTTTCTCTCCATTTAAACAACTCAGCAGATACATCAACAACTGCATTTACCGAGCAAACACCGATTGCGGTCAGCAGCAACATTGCCATTAGCGACCCCGATGGTGATGCAAGCTGGAATGGAGGCTGCTTGCAAGTGCAGAGTACCGGCAATGCAGAATCTATGGATCAGCTTTATCTGCCAACTGCAGCGGGTGCAGCCATTTGGATTGATAGCGCCAACAATAATGCGCTGATGGCAGGCACCGTGCAAATTGGCACGGCAGATTCTACAGCAGCGTGGGGGAGTGCTCCGTGGCACTTCAGCTTTAACGAACATGCTACAAACGCATTAGTTCAAGAGGTTGCGCGTTCCATTATGTTCAACAACAACAGCAATACGCCATCCGAATTGGAACGCACCATAACCTTTACCGTAACCGATACCTTTGGTGATGCGGCTCATGTAGCGCAAAAAATTGCGGTTACAGCCGTGGACGACGGCGATGATGTTACTGTGCCAACCCTTACAGCCGTTGAACCGCAAAGCGGTGAAATGTTCATTGCCGTCGATCAAACGTTAACATTCCACTTTAGCGAAGCCGTGATTGGTGGCAATGGCTTCATAGCCTTGCATGTTGGTTCACCCGAAGGTGAGGTGGTAGAAGAATTTAATGCCCAGAGTAGCTCACAACTGCTCTTTAATGGCACAACGCTCACCATCAATCCAACGGCTGAGTTAACGACAGGAACTCCGTACTACGTTACCTTTGGTGCGGGCAGTGTTGAAGATCTTGCAGGTAATGATTTTGTAGCTGAATCGCCATATCACTTTACAACAGTCGCAGAGCTGCCCGAAGTGCACGACCTGACTGGCACCACAACCTTCTGGAAAACCGGCGAAGCTATCAGCGATGTTGCCAGCACCATGAGCACCAAGCTCGCAGAGGGCGGAACGCAAGCGATTGAATTCAGAAACGTTCAGCTCAACACCGATGGCAGTAGAACCGTTGAAATCTGGACAACCTCAGCCGATTCGGTTGGTAGCTTCCAGTTCGCTTTTGCGTTTTCCTCAGGTTCAGTAGCTACATGGCAGAGTGAAAGTGATGTATGGAGTTTAGCTCTTAATGCTGAACGACCAGACCAACTGGTTGTTGGCGGTGTGAATACAACCTCTTTAGTCTCAGGAGCGGTGCATCTTGGCACGTTAACCGTAACAGAACCAACAAATCCAGATCATTTTGAATTGCTGTTATCTGCAGGTTCTCTCGGCAGCACAACGGTTGCTGGTATTGGTATTGCCTCCGACCGCACAGCAACCGGTAGTGATGGCTCCTATCAGCACATCGATATGATTGAGAGTCACTATTCATTGATGAGTGAAAAAGTCGCCACAGCCATCAGTGCAGTTACCGCCGAAGATGCACTTGCTGCCCTGAAAATGGCAGTTGGGTTGTCGCCAAACGACAATGATAGTTCAGCCGTATCGTATCAATACTTGGCGGCTGACATTAACCACGATGGCAAGGTGCGTGCCGTGGATGCGCTTAACATTCTAAAAATGGCTGTTGGCATTGAGAGCGCGCCTGAAAATGAGTGGATATTTGTGCCCGAAAGCGTGGGCAGTGAACAGATGAGCCGTAGCAACGTTGACTGGTCAAATGCTGATCTCTTCGTGGATCTTTCTCAGGACACGCAGCTTGATCTTATTGGTATTGTCAAAGGAGACGTGAATGGCAGTTGGGCTGCATAATGCACTCTGTTCTCCAGGTGAATCATGGTTCAAGACTGTTCCTTTCAAAAATCTCCTCAATTGCCTCGGGAATGGCATCAACAACCATTCCTGAGGAGACCAGGCTGGCGACATCGCTTGCAAGATCGCCAGCCCGGCCGAGGAACCATGCTCCTGCTGCGGCGGCATTGACGAGATCGGCCCCTTTGGCCGCCAGAGCAGCAATCATTCCGGCGAGGATGTCTCCTGATCCTGCGGTGGCAAGCGCTTCGGTGCCACTGGTATTAAGCAGTGTTGGGCCGTCTGCTGCCGTAATGATGGTGGGATTGCCTTTCAGCAGCATTGTTACTCCATGCTGAAGGGTAAATTGTTGTGCTGTTTCAATCGGGTCTGAAGCAATCTCTTCTGTGGGAATGTTGGCGATACGACTGAACTCTCCATAATGTGGTGTGAGCAGCACATTGTTGCATTTGCTTAAGGCCTCAGATAGTCCCGTGTATGAGATGGCATAGAGCGCATCTGCATCAAGTATCAGCTTATTGTTGGTAATATCCGAACTGGCTAGCAGCTCTTTGACCAGCGCAATTGCATCCTCGTTGCGCCCAATGCCGCACCCTATAAGGACAACATCAGCCCATCGGGCTTTTTCGAGAATATCTGTGATGTCTCTTCCAATCACAACCGCTTCAGGTACGGCAAGATGAACGGTGTTGGCAAGCGGGATTGGCAAAGAGAGGCAAACGTACCCTGCGCCGGTTTTCACGGCAGCTTTTGCCGCAAGGATTGCAGCTCCAGCCATCGATGAGTGCCCGGTTTGTGAACCGGCAATGATCAGCACCTTGCCGTTGGTATGTTTTGCGCTTGATGGGTCTCGCAGAATAAACTGTTCGGCGGCAAACTCCTGGTCAATCAGCAGGCATGAGGATGGATTAACCAGAAAACGGGGAATGGAGATCTCTGCCAGGTGTACCTCTCCGCAGCAGTCAGGCCCATCGTTCAGATAAAATCCTCTTTTCAGGAAGGCCATGGTAATGGTCAGGTCAGCCTGAATGGCGGGAATGGATGAGCGGCCGGTAGAGGCATCAAGACCTGAGGGAATATCAAGGGCTATGGTTATGGTGCCACTCTCTTCGCGAAGAGTATTGAGCAGTTCAATGCCGTCCGGGAGAGGAGAAGCAAGCTCCATGCCGGGTTTGCCGAGGCAAAGGCCGGTGCCGGTCATGGCATCAACAAGAATATCGTACCGACTCTCCTCAATAAATGGCAGGGCTTTATCGAGGCTTGTAAAAATGCGCAGATTGGTCAGATGCTCTTCATACGCCTGCAAAATATCAAGCCCCTCGCGATTAACCCCTTGCAGGACACTTTCCGGGTAGAGCAGAACAAGATCAACCGAGGCTTCGAGATTGAGGAGATGGCGAGCGAGCACAAGGCCGTCACCGCCGTTGTTGCCTTTGCCACAGACCATAAGAAAAGAGGTTCCGGAAAGAGAGTCCTTTTGGAGGGTCTCTCTTATAATACGAAGGCATTCACGTCCAGCCAGCTCCATAAGGCGGGTTTCGCCGATATGGAGCTGCTCAATTGCCGCCTTGTCGGCCTTTTGCATCTCTTGTGCGGTAACAACAGGCAACATTGTGGCTCCTTCTTTTCTTTATCAGAATGGTTTATAGTTCGTCAAGGTGCAGTGCATGTTCGAGTGAGTGATAGTATGCATTGTTAAGCTCATCAATGGTGAAGGCAAGAATCTTTATGCCGTTTATGGCTATGGATGCGTCTTGTGTTACAACTTGTCCTATTACACACAGCGGGACATTGTATTTTGCCGCAGAATCCATTACCTTGCGACTTTTGTCTGGGGAGATGCTGATCACGACTCTTCCCTGGGCTTCCGAAAAAAGTTGCTGCTGGATACGGAAAGGGGAGCTCTCTGCATTTTCCAGGTCAACGGTGAAACCGAGCGGAGCATCAGCATTCATGATGGCTTTTTCAGCAAGAGCGACAAAAAGGCCACCGTCTGAAATATCGTGTGCGGAATGCACAAGTTTGTTTTCTGCAAGCGTTACAAGCAGCCCCTGAAGGTTTGCTTCGTGCTCAAGGTCGATTGATGGAGCATCCTGGCCGGGCGAGCCATACTGCATCACAAGGTATTCTGAACCATCAAGCGAGAGCGCCGGATTTCCCAACAGAAGGATGGTGTCACCAGGTTGGGTGAAGGTTGAGCCCACAAGATTGTCGATATCATCCAGCAGACCGATCATCCCGATGGTCGGGGTGGGATAGATGGCGGTACGAACACCTCCGATAAAGGTTTCGTTGTAGAAACTGACGTTGCCGCCAGTAACCGGGGTGTTGAAGGCTCGGCACGCTTCGCCCATGCCTCTGACCGACTCCTTGAACTGAAAGTAAACCTCTGGTTTATAGGGATTACCGAAATTGAGGCAATTGGTTATGGCCAGTGGCTTTGCGCCGGAACAGGCAATATTTCTGGCGCATTCAGCAACGGCAATTTTGCCGCCAGCCAACGGATTGAGATAGACGTAACGGGCATTGCAGTCCGTTTTCATGGCGATACCTTTCTTTGTTCCCTTGATACGGATCACTGCTGCGTCGGTATGGCCCACCGGAGTCACCGTATTGGTCTGCACCATGGAATCATACTGCCTGTAGACCCACTGTTTGCTTGAAATATTGGGACGTGAAAGCAGTTCAAGACTGAGCGCATTGAAGTCGATGGTGTTGTCATCAACAAGCGCGGCTACCGGTGTTACCGGCTTTTTTTCAATGGCCTCGCGAATATAGACCGGTGCGCCGCCTCCAAGCACAAGTGATTCGGCAGGAATTTCGGCCACAACGGTTCCGTTGTGAAAAACTCTCAGGTGGTTGTCGTCAGTGACGCGACCGATGACGAAGGCCTGGACGTCCCATTTTTTGTACACCTCAATAATTTTTTCTTCAAATCCGTTGGCTGCAACGATAAGCATCCGCTCCTGCGATTCGGAGAGCATGATTTCATAAGCGCTCATTCCTGCTTCACGAATCGGCACAAGATCAAGATCAATCTCTATGCCACCCGAGCCTGTTTTTTCAATGCCTCTGGCGCTCATTTCTGAAGTTGAACTGGTTATTCCGGCGGCGCCCATATCCTGCAAACCGACAACAAAACCTGTGGCAATGGCCTCAAGAGTGGCTTCAAGCAGCAGCTTTTCCGCAAAAGGGTCGCCAACCTGGACGCTTGGACGTTTGTCTTCCGAGGCTTCGCTGAGATCTTCAGAGGCGAAGGTTGCGCCGTGAATGCCGTCCCGTCCGGTGGAGGATCCGACAATCAGCACGGGGTTGTCTTTACCGAGGGCGGTTGCGCTGACGGTTTTATGGTGCTCCACAATGCCGACCGACATGGCATTGACCAGAGGGTTGCCGGTGTAACCCTCTTCAAAGTAGATTTCACCACCGACGGTGGGAACGCCAAAGGAGTTGCCGTAATCGCCGATTCCACGTACGACACCATCAACCAGGTAACGGACATGGGGGTCTTTGGGCGAGCCGAACCGCAGAGAGTTGAGTGAGGCGACCGGTCGAGCACCCATGGTGAAAATGTCGCGGTGAATCCCGCCGACACCTGTCGCCGCTCCCTGATAGGGTTCAACAGCGGATGGATGGTTGTGTGATTCAATCTTGAAGGCGACCGCCAGATTGTCGCCGATATCAACGAGACCTGCGTTCTCCTCACCTGCGGAGGTCAGCAGGGCAGCCCCTTCACGAGGCAGGGTTTTGAGCACTGCAATGGAGTTTTTATAACTGCAGTGTTCCGACCACATGACAGAGAAAACCCCAAGCTCAGTAAATGAAGGGGTTCTTCCGAGAATAGCAAGTATTTTGCCGTACTCTTCAGCATTAAGGCCATGTTCTGCTGCAACGGCAATGGTGACTTCAACTTCAGTATGTTTCATTATGGAGCAGTAAACGTTTCAATGTTTTCATGGCTGCTGGCCGTGACAGTTTTTATATTTTTTTCCGCTCCCGCAAGGGCAGAGATCATTTCTTCCCGGTTTTTTTTCAGCGAATATGGGCTGTTGCAGGATCTCGTTATCCTCATCCTCATTTTCGACGATGGAGTAAACACTTCCTGCCGAGGAGTGCTGGGCAACCAGTTTGTCCTGTCTGACAGCCGCTTTCCGCTGGCGCTCTTCCATTTCGTTGGCTTCTTCAGGATCGACAGGAAAGAGTTTGAATGCAAGAGAGAGAGTTTCGAGTTCTATGTCGCTTAGAAGATCAATAAAGAGACGGAAGGCCTCCTGTTTGTACTCAAGAAGCGGATCTTTCTGGCCATAAGCGCGTAAATTGATTCCCTCACGAAGCGAATCAATTTCCCGGAGGTGCTCTCTCCAGCGGAGGTCAATGACACTCAAAACAGCATATTTTTCAATTTGTCGCATAATCTCTTCCGGTACGGCAGCCTCTTTTCGACGGTAGAAGGCGAGTGCGGTATCATAGAGCTTTTCTGCGGTCACATCGACACCTTCGCGTTCAAAAGTATCCCGATCAGGTTTGAACTCGATAGAGAGTTCGCGCATCAACTGCTCCTCAATGCCATCAACATCAAAATCCTTGTGATATTTTTTGATGACCGTATCACTGTAATCTTTCAGAAGGTCAAGGATGTCGCTGGTCAGCCGCTCTTTGATGAGGCCGTTTCTGCGCCGTGAATAAATTACCTCGCGCTGCTGGCTCAGCACATCGTCATATTCGAGCAGTCGTTTTCTGATTGCAAAGTTCTGCTCCTCAACTTTTTTCTGTGCGCGTTCAATCGATTTCGTGATCATGGAGTGCTCAATCACATCACCCTCCTCATGGCCAAGGCGGTCCATAACAGAGATTACCCTGTCGGAACCGAAAAGGCGCATCAGCTCATCTTCGAGGGAGACAAAAAAGACCGATTCTCCAGGATCACCCTGTCGTCCGGAGCGTCCTCGAAGCTGGCGGTCAATACGGCGGGACTCGTGGCGTTCGGAACCAAGAATAAAAAGTCCTCCAAGTTCACGCACACCCGATCCAAGCTTGATATCTGTTCCGCGTCCTGCCATGTTGGTAGCAATGGTCACCGCTTCCTTCTGTCCCGCTTCGGCGACAATATCTGCTTCACGATCGTTTTGCCTGGCGTTGAGGACGTTGTGAGCTATTTTTTTTGCACGCAGCATCCTCGACAACGTTTCAGAGACCTCAACACTGGTTGTGCCGACAAGCACCGGCTGCCCCTTTTTCTGCAGCTCCTCAACCTTCAGTACTATGGCATTATACTTTTCCCGTCGTGTTTTATAGACCAGATCGTCCATATCTTTTCGGATAATGCTGGCATTGGTCGGAATAACAACAACATCGAGCTTGTAGATTTCATAAAACTCTGAAGCCTCGGTTTCCGCCGTACCAGTCATGCCGGAAAGTTTTTTATAAAGACGGAAAAAGTTCTGAATGGTGATAGTTGCCATGGTCTGCGTTTCACCCTCAATCTTGACATTCTCCTTGGCTTCTATTGCCTGGTGCAACCCATCGCTGTAGCGGCGCCCAGGAAGGATTCGTCCGGTAAATTCATCGACAATCATCACCTGTCCGTTTTGAACAACGTATTCGTCGTCCCGTGCGAAAAGGGAGTAGGCTTTCAAAAGCTGACTGATATTGTGCAGTCGCTCTGAACGGTCGGCAAACAGACGGTAGACCGCATCTTTTTTCTGGATTTTGTCCGCAACAGCGACGGCGGTATCACTTTCAATAGCAGCAACTTCCAGGCCAACATCCGGAAGCATGAAAATATCGCTGTCCTGATGGCTGAGTTTGCTGAGAAACTCTCGTCCCTTGTCAGTCAGATCAATAGTGCTACCCTTTTCATCAACAGCGAAGTAGAGCGCATCATCAACTTCCTGCATTCGGCTTGAATTGTCTTTCAGATACTCGTTCTCTGTCATCTGCACCAGCTTTGCCACGCCCGACTGGGAGAGCATCTTGATATAGCGGCTGTTCTTTGGCTGTCCCCGTTTGACACGAAGCAGCGCAAGACCCGCATTTTCATCACCCGGCTTGGCTTGCATGAGTTTTTCTGCATCGGTCAGATATGATGCAACCAGATGCTGCTGGGCGCGGACCAACTGCTCAATCCATGGCTTGATGTCCTGGAATTTGCTGTTGTCGGCATTAGGCACTGGTCCAGAAATGATCAGTGGTGTTCTGGCTTCATCAATCAGCACACTGTCCACCTCATCAACAATGGCGTAATAGAAGTTCCGCTGCACCATCTCTTCCGGGGTGCTCGCCATATTATCACGCAGATAATCGAACCCGAACTCGTTGTTGGTGCCATAGGTGATGTCGCACGCATACTGATCCCTGCGCTCCTCAGGCCGCATGGTATTGAGAATAACCCCTACCGAAAGGTTGTGAAATGCGAAGACCGGGTTCATCCACTCCTTGTCTCTCTGGGCTAGATAGTCATTAACAGTAACGACGTGAACGCCTCTTCCGGTCAAGGCATTGAGGAACACCGGGAGAGTTGAGACAAGAGTCTTCCCTTCACCGGTTGCCATTTCGGAAATTTTTCCTGAATGGAGTACAATGCCGCCGATAAGCTGAACATCGTATGGGACCATATTCCAGATCATCTCTCTTCCAACGACCTGGTACGTGTGTCCTTTAAGACGCACGCAGGTCTCTTTTACAAGAGCAAATGTTTCAGGCAGGATCTCCTCAAGCGCTGAAGCGGTTGCCTTTTCATACTCTTCGGCCAGAACGTCCAGCCGGGCGTTTATGGTTTCTGCCTCTTCAAGATTAATGTCCGGATTATCAAGTTTCATGGAGAGACTTTTTTGCTCCTGTTCCATTGGTACCAGGACGTTACGGACTTTCTGTTTCAATTCCAGCCCTTTATGCCTCAACTGGTCGTCGCTGAGTGACGCCAGACTTATCTGCAGTTCGTTGATACTGCCGATGAGAGGCTGGATTTTCTTGATATCTTTTTCGTGTTTTGATCCAAAGATCTTTTCAAAAATTTTCAACATGGGGGAGTGTTCGCTCTAAAATTTCAGTTTGTCTGGAAAAGCGACGCCCTGCGTGGTTCTCTCGTCACTCTAATCCAATAGTTTGTCAAGGTATTGAATTAGAGATTGATAAAAAAGCAGGAAGCACTGAAAAAAAGAGAGCGACAGGCGTGCACTCCTTTTCTCGTCATTGATAAATGGCACAGGGTTTGAGAGGTCAATGAGTTTCTCCAGCCAGTTCAGCAAAAAAATCGTTCAGGTGCCTTGTTCCATAAGCAGGAGCTACATGGTCAAACTTGAGTGCTTCAATAGCGAATGAAAAAAGGTCGGCCAGATTCCGGTTAAAGAGACTGGTAACCATAAGCCCGCCTTCTGCAAGCCAGAAAGGCAGTGGAGTTATCCATGCGGATTTGCCGCAGGCATTGAACGCCATTTCCATAGTTTCTCTGAAGGTATAGATGTCCGGGCCGCCGACAGGTATTTCACGGCATTCACCCTCCACAGCATCGACACAGACCTTTGCAAGATCGGCACCATGAACGGGGTTGATTTTTTTTTCGCCTTCGCCGATCATGAAGATATGGCCGCTTTGGGCCATTGAAAAAAATCGACCCATATCGGAAAAGTAACCGTTTGGTCGGATGACCGCCCATGAAATGCTCGATTGTTTCAGAGCAGCAACAAAAAGCTCGTGCGCTTTGATTGAGGGAATGTCAGCCATTTTATCCTGATTGAAGACTGAAACATAGATAAATCTTGACACGGTTTCGCTGATCGCCTGATCGAGGATACACTTGTTGCCAAGGTAATCAATGTCGTTGCTGGTGTGTTCCGGGTGAGGAGCTGTCAGACCGAGCGCAGAAAAGACAATGTCAATACCTTTGCATATTTCCGTAATACTTTCGGGAGCAGTCACATCACCTTTGACAATTTCATCAACTATATCGTGAATTGCCGGTTCTCCGTGAGCACCGGGGGTTTTGATTTTTTCAGGATCCCGCACAAGAGCCCTGACCTGGTAGCCTCTCTCCTTGAATTCTTTTACAGCATACCGGCCAAGATATCCCGATGCCCCGGCTACCAGAACTTTTTTTATCAGTGTCATGAATGCTCCAGTTGGATTATTGATTGTTAAAAAGAGTGAAGCTTTTTTACCTCTTTTCGCCAACAATGAAAGAGAATATGGCCTCCGTAACCGGCCAGTTCAGGATTCAAAAAAGTGCGCGCTTCCGCATCAAGTATAAGATAATTCGCAGGAGTTAAAGAGCGAAGAGCTGTTCTGCTGTTGAACCACTTCCCAAGATATTGTCTGACATGAGTATCAATGGGAAACGCATCAAATCGACCAAGACCAAAAAGGGCGATACAGTCCGCAATTTTATATCCGATACCCTGATTCAGGCATAGCGTGTTGCGCAGCTCTGCAAGGGGAATGGTCGGATCACCAAGAGCATGCAAGTCAATTCTCCCGTCAACCACACCCTGCGCCGCGAGTATAATATTTTTTGCCCTGACCCGATTGTTGTTGGTGCAGATGCTGAGGTCAACGGGATCAAGTGCTGCAAGCCGTTCAGGAGCAGGGAATGTATAGAGGATAATATCTTTCCCTGATAAGGTTACTGAAACTTTATTGCCATAGAAATTTCTCAACATGCTGATCTGTTTTCTGATCATGTGCATGCCAATTCCCTGAGCACACATAAATGAGATCAAGGTTTCATAGGGGTTTTGCCTGAGTATCCGAAGCAATAAAAATGGTTTTATCAGAAAATATAGATCAGGATATAATCTCATGAAATCGCATGGAAAAGCAAGATCTACATCGATATCAACTGAAAAATAATCCTTTATAAATTCATCAATTAAGATTGAATTAATTGTTGTTGAATCGGATTGTATTTCAATACTCTTTTCTGATATTTGTCTTATAATAACTGGATTATTGTTAATAATAGAAAGATAATAATCATCATCAAGATGTTCAATATCCCACAAAAATGACTGTCCACTAAAGAGAGATTGCTTGACATCTATTATGTGATTTGTTTTAATTAATCTTTTAATTTTCAAATTAATTATATTTAGTTTCTTCCTATAGAAACCCTGCTATGATCACTTAATGTAATTTTAATTCTAAATATATCTAAAATATTTAAATAAAACAATTTATAGTAGTAAGTATAAAATAATTCTATTATTTTAATGCTTGTGTTATTTCTTTATTAATTCTTTATCAATAATTATTAATAGTTTTAATTATGATGAAATGATCTATATTATTTATTAATAATATTTTTTAAAATAATGAAGATTATAATATCTCATAGGC
>Ga0194037_1000140_pt1 | contig 53484 bp, 48 predicted proteins | sample JunL306m_MetaG_FD_148653 | JGI IMG/M metagenome (GOLD analysis project Ga0194037, IMG submission 148653) | Anoxic zone freshwater microbial communities from boreal shield lake in IISD Experimental Lakes Area, Ontario, Canada - Jun2016-L304-6m | ecosystem: Environmental > Aquatic > Freshwater >... | reverse complement strand
ATGCTATTCCAGGTGATTACGTCATGGTAACGTTCAGTGACACCGGAACCGGAATGGATAAGAAAACGTTGAAGCATATTTTTGAACCTTTTTTTACAACAAAGGAAGTCGGCAAAGGAACGGGACTTGGCCTTGCAACCATTTACGGCATTATTCGTCAGAACGACGGCTTCATTGATGTGGCAAGTAACGTTGGTTATGGAACTGAATTCAGGCTTTACATTCCACGATTCAGCGCATCAAAAACAGAGACCACCAAGGTAGCCGACACCTTATGTACCGGCAGTTGTTCCATATTGCTTGTTGAGGATGAGGATGCTGTTAGAAGTATGACATCGCTGTTTCTGAAGAAAATCGGCTACACCGTCCATGAAGTCGCAACTCCACGTGCAGCTCTGGAACTTGCGAGAGACTTTTCAATACAGATTGATCTGGTTTTGACTGATTTTCTCATGCCGGAAATGAACGGCAGAGTGATGATGGAGCAGATACTGGAACTGAGACCACAGTTGCAATGTATTTATGCTTCAGGGTTTACTGCCAAGCATGTCCTGTTGAGTGAAGAGGAAAATTTCATACAGAAACCCTATGACTTTATAAAGCTGAGTGGATATTTAAAGCGGGTACTTGGCGGGAGTGAGGAGCAATAATGGCAAAGATTCTACTCATTGACGATGACGAGCAGGTGTTGAAGGTCATGACCTCTTTTCTGGAGAGGGAACATCACGAGATTTCGACTGCCATGGATGGTAAACAGGGAATCGGGCTGCTCAAAAACCAGCAGTTTGACCTTGTCATCACCGATGTAATCATGCCGGAGCAGGATGGACTGGAAGTGTTGATGTGGTTAATGGAGCAGACAAACCATCAAAAAATAATGGCAATTTCGGGCGGGTCTGTTTCTCAGGATCAAAACTTCCTGTTGGAAATGTGCAAAAAATTACGTGCCGATAAAGTCCTGGCAAAACCTGTGGACTTCAAGACACTCACCACTGCTGTTCGTGAGGTGCTTGAGAGTGGGGCATTGTATTAGGTCTTCCTTGACCCTTACCCCCTGATACTCGCGAAGGTGAAGGTTCCTACGCGTACGACCTTACTTCATCAACAAGATCGGGGTGCTTATCCAAAATCTTCAACAGCATAAGGGTAGACTTGGCCGGTTTGGTAACACCTCGCTCATACTCAGAAAAAGCATTGACGCCACCACCAAACAATTGCGCCGCCTCTTTCTGGGTAAGATGCAATTTACGACGTATCCGCTGCAGATCTTCGGCTTGGCGTTTATCAACGACAGCAACAAAATGGTCAAGCGCAGCGGCATAGCGAACACCTTCACCATCGGCAAACAGCGCCTCATTACATGAAGAACAGAACCAGCCACGTATCTGTTCAACTACAAGGTGCTCGTGTTTATAGTCAAAAGGAATATCACGCGACTCAAATAGCATATTTGGTGAACCACACGCAGGACATGCTTTCATCTTATTTCTCCTTAAACTGGATTACGATCGCTCCCTCTTGCAATGTGAGCTTGATATATGCGCAACGCCCGACTGGAGTGGGAGCATGATATACGTCTTGCCACATGGACGAGTCGAAATGAGTGGTCATGCTCTTGTAGAACATTGTCGGAGTCAAAGCAGCAACCACCGCTACGGCCTGTGCAGCAGAAAGTCCCATCAAACGGGCATTAGTAAGGGCAGTAACAGTAAAAGCATCAGCACCTTTGGTAGCGATCAGACTGATTATTTCATGCAGAGGATAGTGTGCGCGCCGTTTTTCCATATAAGCAGACTAACGGAATCCGTTAATAAATGCAAGAGTAGATATGAGCTGTAGTTTCACTAATATAATCAGTTCCGGAGAAGCCCAAGTGGCAAGACTATTGCACAGACAGACCATCTTCTATGACGGCGCAGATATGATCTCAGAGGGGGACTGTCAACAAAAGTGTGTAAATGACGTTTCGGGTTATTTGCGGATTAGTAACTGTCCAGCACCCGGTAGCGCAGTTCTAAATCATAAACAATGATGCCTTGCTGGGCGCAGTCGATTATTTGCTGGTTGAATGCAAATGCTTCTTTTAGTTTATCTTCCGCTTGCTTGCGCTCGGTAACATCGTGCCCGACACCCAGCACGCCGACAATCTTCCCTTCTTCATCCAGCATTGGCGTTTTTATCGTATCCAGTAATGCACGGTGGCCATCGTCGGCAAAGGTAATCCATTCCTCGTTTTTGGTAGGCTTACCGGCAGTCATTGCCTTTCGATCATGCTCACGGAAGAAGTCTGCCAGTTCCTTGTCCACAAAATCATAATCAGTCCTGCCACATATATCGGAAGTCCTGGCGCCAAAAAAACGCTCGAACATCCTGTTGCAGGACAAATAGACGCCGTCAGCGTCTTTTAGCCAGATCAGGTCAGGGATCGTGTTTACCAGAATGCGATAGCGTTTATCACTTTCACGAAACCGTTTTGCCTCTTTCTGAAGCTCTGCATAGCGGGTTTCAAGCAGAATAACCATTTTCCCCAGAGACGTGCGTAGTACCTCCAGTTCTCCCCTGAAAGCAAAGTTTTCAAGTAAAGCAGGCTGTTTATCGTCACTACAGACCGAAACAGCATATGTTTCAAGTTTTTTGAGGGGTCTCAGGACATTCCTGTTTAAGATGTAGAACAAGCAGCAGATCAAGATGATGTCAAGCAGCAGGATGCTGGCGACGATTATGAAACTGTTGATTTCTATTGCTTCTCTCAGGAATTTTGTCGTGGCTATAAGAGTTATTGTTCCAAGCTGTTCACCCTCAAAGATGATCGGTAGTTCACAGGTGACGCTTCCCGCCTGAACAGCTGCCGGTTCGCCAACTACAGATTTCCAACTATCATCCCGGCTTCGGGCATAAACCTTATCGCTGGTTTTGACAATGATACCAGCGAGGGTGCGGTCTTTCATGCCGGCATCGAGAACCTTTCCTACCTGGGGCTTGTCAACAGTCCACAAGGCCGCTGCTATGGAAGTTTGTAGCTGTTCAGCAGTCAGGGATAGCCGGTTGTTTAGCCTTGTCATCTCACGATTGCGGTTAATCAGGGTGCTGGACAGGGCATAGATCAATAAAACAATGGTTACTACGGCTACGAGTGAAGATATCAGTAGCATCGATAAGGAACGATTCCGTGCCAGCATCATTTATCTCCAATTATTTTTCTTCTTTGCGTGCGGGATCGGCATTCAGACGTTTCTTTTCAGCCTTTTTGATCATAGTGCTCAATTCACCACTGGTGATCATTTCTTTGATTACCTTAGATATGCCGGGAGCCAGATCCGCTTTCGATGGGATCAGGGCGTTATAAAAATCTCTTTTTGCCAGGTCGGCAATCAGTTGGACGTCTTTCAGGTTCATTCGTCTAATCACATCAAGACCGTTGATATGAACATCGACAGCGACGTCTATCCGGTTAAGTTCCAGCATCTCGAACAACTGCTCCACGGAATTGACAACCACGAGCTTGGGTACACCCTCTGTTACAACAGCAGCATGGGCAACGCCCCGTATGATGCCAACCCGGTATTTATGCAAATCTTTCGGCGAGTTGACAACAATCGCACGGCCATTCTTTGCAAATGCGCTTGTTAACAGATGATAGTAAGCAGGTTCGACCTTGATTAGACGTGGGTTCTTATCAAAATATGGGCCGACACGTGCAACTTCACCATCAATTTGATTTTTGAGAACCTTGTCAGTGTTCCGGGCGGGAGGTGATGGTTCGATCTTTGCGGTCAATCCGGCGCGTTTATATATTTCAGTCAGCAACTCAGCGGCAACGTCTTGCACCGCCTCATCCTGGTTCAAACTTAAAATCACAGTTTGTGCCTGTCCCAACGCAGAGGAGAGAGCAAGCAAGAGCGTCGTCCAAACAATGAGCAAATAGTTGATCCTCTGAAATCGTCTACTATCTCGCATAATGAAGCCCTATAAAAATAAATAAAATGCAGTTAATCGTATTCTTTGACACTCTTCAGCACGTCACGCAACACATTAAAATTGTATGGTTTGCTCATTAACCCGGCTATCGCATCTTGGGAGATTATGCTGGTTATTTCAGCATCACCAAAACCGCTGGAAATTACAATCGGCAGTGTGGGGTTACGTTGTTTCAGCTCTCTGAATAAAGCATAACCATCCATAACTGGCATACCTATATCAGTAACAACTAATGTGATGCTTGTGGCATTTAGTTGATAAAGTTCCAATCCTTCTTTACCGTTGTATGCCTTGATCACCGCAAAACCCAACTCCTCCAGCATTGCTTCAGCAACATTTATGACTTGTTCCTCATCCTCCACCAGTAAAATAGTACCATTTCCCTTCCACGGAGCCGGAAGGTTTATGCACTGCTGAGATTGATCACCCACTGATGCAGCGAGCTGAATGGGCAAGTAGACCTTAAAAGTCGAACCTTTGCCCGGTTCGCTTAAAATTTGTAATGCTCCGTTATGTGATTTGATTATGCCGAGAACGGCCGACATTCCCAGACCTCGTCCGGTGAATTTGGTGGTGTAGAACGGCTCGAATATTCTCCGTTGTGTTTCGGCGTCCATGCCGCAACCATTGTCTGTGATTTCCAGACAGGCATACCAGCCCGGGGGGATGATACTGCCAAGGTGGTCTTTTTCATGTTGCTCTTTCCGTACAGATCTTTTTGCAAGGGAGATACGGACTTCGCCATAGGATTCGCCGATGGCTTCTGAAGCGTTTATGATCAGGTTCATTGTCACCTGTCGTATTTGGCTTCCATCAACCGTGATAAGGGGAATATCGGATGCAAGAGCACTGATGATCTTAACATTCTGCCCAATGGAGGCACTGGACAGATTAACCATTTCAGCTACAAGGTCTTCAAGGTTTATCAGGGATTGTGACGTATGTGCTTTTCCTGCGTAGGCAAGCATTTGCTGGCAAAGTGCGGCAGCACGTTCAGCCGCAATCTCTATTGGCGGGATGTTATCAATGGCTGTTATCGGTCTGAGTTTCGCCAGAGAGCAACGGCCAATTATGACCGCAAGCAGATTGTTAAAGTCGTGGGCGATGCCACCGGCCAGGACCCCAAGACTCTCCAGCTTCTGGGACTGCTGGAGTTGTTGCTCAAGAGCTTGTCTTTCTTCCACAGCATTTTTTATGTCGGCAATGTCAGTGACAAAGTTCAGTGTTGCCGGCTGTCCTTCCCACTCAATTCTAGCTCCGCTGATCTCAACCCATCTAACACTCGTATCCTTTTTCACTATTTGTATTTCATACCTTTGGTCAACCGGTTCTCCCTTCAACCGTTTTACGTAATTGTTTTTCATCAAATCTCTGTAGTTCAAATGTACAAAATCGAGAAACGGAATCGATAACAGCTCCTCTTCAGTATAGCCGGTGATCTCTGATATTACAGGGTTAACAAACCTGATATTGGCACCCTGAGCAACCAATATACCTTCTGAAGCTGTTTCTATCAGAAGACGGTAGCGCTGCTCACTTGCATGAAGTTCCGCTTCAATCCTCTTACGTTCCGAGATGTCACGTCCTATTCCCAAAAATGAGATCTTGCTGTTGTCACGCAACAGCGAGCCATTTGCAGAATACCAGATCCACGTACCATTCTTGTGAAGTACCCGGTATTCAATCCCACTCTGGTTTTCTCCGGATTCAAACACATTCTGCAAGGCTGAGTAGCAGGCGGCAACATCATCAGGGTGGACAAAAGGTATAAATGGCTTGCCGACAGTCTCTTCAAGTTCGTAGCCGAACGCATCTTTCCAGTTGGGTGAGACATACGTGAAAATACCTTCTGTCGAAAGGGAAAAGACTATGTCATTCGCATGTTCGACAAAAGAGCGGAACCTCTCATTCTCCTGTTTACGTTCCGTGACATCTGTCATCATGACTAATAAGCAAGGCTTCATGTCAAAAGTGATCAATTCAGCAGAGTACAGTATATCTATGACCGGCCCGTATTTATGCCGGAGTTGTACGGGACGGTTAACAATCCTTCTTTGCTCCTTGATGATAGCAATAATTTCGTTGCGCTCTTCAAACTCTACAAAGAGAGAAAGTTCAGCAATTGTTCTCCCAATAACTTCATCACGATCGTATCCCAAAAGCCGTAGCCACGCATTGTTGATTTCGAGCAACTGGCTGCTCTGCACATCTCCGATTCCAATGGCGACCGGCGAATGGTCAAATATGCTCCTGAACCGGTTTTCACTTTCTCGAAGAGCGGCTTCTGAATGTCTGCGTTCAGTGATGTCACGATGAAAACTTTGAAAATATGATTTCCCTCCGGAAGTGATAAGGGATGCCGTAACCTCAAGAGGGAAAACATGGCCGTCCTTGTGGTAGTGTTCCACTTCAAAGAGAAGGGTTTCTCCTGCCAAAAGGCGGCGCATCCTCTCAGGTGCCAGGCGTGAGGTTTCCGGAGTATCCAGATCTTTCAGCGTGAGTTGCAGCATTTCTGTTTGACTGTAACCGTGCATCCTGGTAAATGACTCATTAACCTCAATAAGAATTCCTTCCGTGGATATAATCACAATCCCTTCTCCAGCATTGGAAAACAAATCCTGATAGAGTTGTTTCCTCTCCTGTAACGACGTCTCAGCTTCATATTGTCTCCTGTGCTGCAAACCTTGCTCTGCCAACAATTGCGTAAGACTATGGATATAAGCCAGATTCTTGTGAAGCCTCTCCTCAGGGAAATATGGAACTTTACGCATGGCTTCCAGATACTTGTTTTCGTCAAAACCATATTGTCGAGCCTGTTTGATGAAATATTCTTCGTCAGTCGGCTCGATGAATACCTGGCCTGTGAAAACGTTGCCGAGATGGTTACCCTCAATAATTATCGGAGTTGCTGCATCTACAAGTCCCATCGGGCAACGGTAGATGATGTGGGGCATCTCCTTATCAAGCCCGGCACTAATGTGAGTGTCGCTCTCAATGCACTTCTTCTCAGTTTCAGGGTTAATTCGATGGAATTTTGTGCAGATGTCTTGCCAGGCGGTGGCGGTAAGGATATTCCCCTCAATGTCTATAATTGCAGAGGGCATACTGTGAATTTCGTCCATTGCATCAAGTAGTTCCCTCAGTTTAGGAATATTCAGAAGGTCTTTCAGGGTGTAGCCCATAGAGTTTCCTCAAAAATGAAGTGATTTTCTGGATTTCCGATATTAGAAAGTCAATTGAACAACTTCCATTGTCCACTTTTTTACGATTATTTTCAATATCGGATATATCAGCTTGAACCTGGCTTCATCGTTGGGAAAATGCTCTATTCCATCTAATCTTTTATATCTATGTGTGCAGCATGGGGCTCCGTGCTCTGATAATACGTACTTATGCCAGCCTCGGTTAACCTTGCAGCTTCGGTTGTCCTGGCTTCCTGTGCCACTTCCTGAGCAGCTCTGTTCTCTTGATATGCCTCGACAGCCTGTTGTGCTTCGTCTTTCGAAATAACCTCAGCAGAATAATCAGTAGCGTGTGACCTGGCAACAATGGCCGCACGCCGTAAGCCCTCAGCTTTATCAGTTTTGGCTGCTAATGCATCTTCCAGTGCAGCTTTGTTCCTTTGGTACTTTGCAGCATCCGTTTTGGCGTATTCTGCCGCCTGCGCGGCTTCCTTCGCTTCTTTTCTCTTCCGGACTGCCGTCTTTGCATCTGTTTCGGCATTTTTCGCTATCTGAGCCGCCTTATCATCGTCTTTATGTGTCTGAAGCGACGCTGCCGCATCTTCCCTGTCGGTTCTGGCAGCAAGGAGCTTCTCGCGGGCTTCTTTGGCCTCCTGATACGCTTCTGCCTGTGCTGCTCTGGCTTCTTTGGCCTCCCGGGCAACCTCCAGGGCTTTTTTTTGCGCCTGAAACAGCGCACGTGCTTTGTCTGCGGCTGCTTGCGCATTATCACCGGCCGAGAGCTCAACAGCGCCGACCGGGTTGATCTGTTCAATTGGCATGTGGTTCACCTTTGCTTTCTGTTGGCTGTAAGGGATGCAGAGAATACTGATCTGTTCAACACAACCTGCGATAAATGGTATTATAATACATTCCGAATCCACCCTCCTCCTAATGCCTTAACCAACAGAACCGTGGCGGCAAGTCTCCGACCCAAAAGAGCCAGGGCGCTTCGCTCGTTTGCAAGAACAGTTGTTTGCGCGACAAGCACATTGAGATAGGCTACGGTCCCGGCCTGATACTGATGGGTGGTGATGTTGAGAACCTGCCGCGCCGCCTGTACAGCCTGATCCTGAATCATTGCCTCTTCTTCCAGAATGCGCAGCGCCGCCAGATTATCCTCAACCTCCTGAAAACCTGTCAGCACCGAACTCCGGTAAGCAGCCACCGTGGCGTCATAGACCGCTACGGCCTGGTCGGACTGGGCCCGGCGCAGACCACCGTCGAACAGGGCCGCCGAAACAGCGCTTCCGACAGCCCAAAAGCGACTCGGCCAGCTGAACCATGAGGCAAGGGTCGCCGCTTCCAGTCCGGCAGCGGCAGACAGTTTGACGGTCGGATAATAGGCTGCCCTGGCAACGCCGATCCGGGCGTTGGCGGCCGCCATTCTCCTCTCTGACGCGGCGATATCGGGACGCCGTTCAAGAAGTTCGGACGGCAGTCCCGACGGTATCAGCGGAATAACGGCAGCCAATGATGCTGGCGGCAGAGAAAAGGCTGCCGGCGGTTTGCCGATCAGCAGGGCGATGGCGTGTTCCAGCTGGGCACGCTGCACGCCGAGATCGATCATCTGCGCTTCTGCGCTTCTCAGCTGTGTTTCGGCCTGAAGCACGTCTGTTTTGGCTACCAGACCGGCTTCATAGCGGTTATTAGTCAGTTCAAGCGACGTGCGGTATAGTGCTGTTGTGTCATCAAGGAGTTGTTTCCGGGCATCCTGTATGCGCAACTGAAAATAGTCACCGGCCAGTTCTGCCTGGGCGCTCAGTGTTACAGCGGCCAGGTCTGCGGCACTTGCCTGGAGGCCGGATTGACTTGCTTCGACGCCACGGCGTATCCTGCCCCACAGGTCAAGCTCCCATGACAAATCCACCGGAAGCTGAAAATGTGAGCTCGTTGCCCCGCCGCCGCTTCCAGCGCCGGGCTTCCCGGAGCTTTGCGCACGAGTCGCCGAGACGCCCGCCGAGAGAGCCGGATAGTAGCCGGCTCCGGCACCCTGCACCAGTGCGCGGGCCTGACGGAATTGCGCCTCGGCAGAAGCGATGGTGAGGTTTGATATCGCTACCTGTTCGACAAGAGAGTTCAGGACCGGGTCATTGTACTGCTCCCACCATCGTTCGGCAATTGCACTATCCTGCGGTTGCGCCACCTTCCACCCTGAAAGCTCCTTGTACGCCGTCGGCATTGTTTCGACCGGGGCCGGCCTGACATAGTCCGGACCAACGCTGCAGGAGGTCAGCAGAAATGGCAGGAAAAACAAGATAATAAGAGTCGTGACGCCTGTTTTCACGAGCTCTCCGGTTATATCGAAAGTTGTCACATTCAAAAGCAAATCCCCCTCAATCCCCCTTTGCAAAGGGGGAGGTCCAAGTTCTCCCGCAATCTGACAAATCAGAGCACATCCCCCTCAATCCCTCGCCAGTGCCTCGATCGGGTCAAGCTGAGCCGCTTTTCTGGCTGGAAGATAACCGAATATGATGCCGGTAAGAAATGCGCACGCGAAGGCAATGACGATCGGCGCAACCGTGAAAATCACACGCCAGCCGGCGATTGCCGAGGTAACCATCCCGCCGCCGACACCGATGCCGACACCCGCCAGGCCGCCGATAAAACAGACCATAACCGCCTCGGTCAGAAACTGAAACATCACATCGTAGCTGCGTGCGCCGATCGCCATGCGGATACCTATTTCGCGTGTCCGTTCAGTAACCGAGACCAGCATGATGTTCATCACGCCAATGCCGCCGACAACAAGCGAAATAACGGCAATTGCCGCCAGCAGATAGGTGAGCGTGTTCTGTGTTTCACTGGCGGTGGCAATTGTTTCGGCCATATTGCGAATGTTAAAGTCTTCCTTGTGATGGCGCTTCATCAGCAGCGCATGGAGTCCGGCCTGCACCGTGCTCATGTCTGCGCCCGGCTTCACTCTCACGATGATGCTGTTGAAAAACCGGCGTCCGAAGATGCGTGCGCCGGCCGTTGTATAGGGCAGCCAGGCGGAGTTGTCCAGATCGTCTCCCCGCCCGCTCAAACCTTTACTGCTCAGTACACCGATGACCATGAAAGGCGCGTTGCCGATCAGCACGTACTGGCCGAGCGGTTTCGTGCCTTCGGGGAACAGGTTCTTCGCAACGGTCTGGCCGAGCACTACGACCTGCGCATAGCGCTTGACATGTTCCGCCGAGAAAAAGACTCCTGCCTGCGGCGGCCAATCGTGTACCTGCGGAAAATCTTCTCCGGTTCCAACCACCGTGACTGTCAGATCCTGATCACCGAAGCGCAGCAGTGAAGACAACTCCGTTTCAGGGACCGCCTGGGCCACACCCGGCAAACTGTCGATGAACGACATGTCTTCCGGCAGGAAACTGGTCACAATTCCGCCCGAGGCGTGCATGGCCGGCGGCCCCCGCCTGATCGTCAACAGATCGGTGCCCATGGCCTGGATGCGCTCGAGAACGTCCTGCTTGGCGCCATTGCCGATCGCCATCAGGGCGACCACCGAGGCCACCCCGATGATGATGCCAAGCATGGTCAGCATTGTCCTCATCCGGTTATTCGTCAGCGAACGCAACGCCATCTTCAGCGCTTCACCGAGAACCGCCACGCCGGGCCTGGCAATCTTTCCCGTTGAGTCGATCTGCTCCTGAAGGAGTGCCTCCCCTTTCTGCTGCTCATCGGATGTGACGCGCCCATCGGTAATGTGCACGATGCGCCGCGCATGTGCGGCGATGTCACTGTCGTGGGTGACCAGAATGATCGTGTGCCCCTGGCTGTTCAGCTTCTCCAGAATGGCCATAACCTCCTTGCCGCCCGTGCTGTCCAGCGCGCCGGTCGGTTCATCAGCCAGGATCACCGGTCCGCCGTTCATGAGCGCGCGGGCAATACTGACCCGCTGCTGCTGTCCGCCGGAGAGTTGACTGGGATGGTGCTGCAGCCGGTCACTCAGACCGAGCTCACGCAACAGGTCACTGGCGTGCGCTTCCCGATCCGGTTTCGCCATGCCGCGGTACACTGCCGGAACTTCGGCGTTTTCGACGGCGCTCAGATCCGACATCAGGTTGTAGCGTTGGAAGATGAAGCCAAAGGTATCGCGCCGCAGTGCGGCCAGAGCATCGCCGCCCAAACTGGCTACTTCGATGCCGCGAATTTTATACGTGCCGTTCGTCGGCTTGTCGAGGCAGCCGATGATGTTCATCAGCGTTGACTTGCCTGAGCCGGATGCGCCCATAATGGCGACAAATTCGCCACTCCGGATCGTCAGACATACGTCAGTAAGCACTGTCAGCGGCGAACCGCCTGTGGTATAGGTACGGCTGACCCCGCTCATTTCAAGCAGCGGTGATGACATTACCGCCCCTTCCCGCCGCTCAGCGCGTTTTTAGACGTGCCCTTGTTTTTTACTTCACCAATCACGACCAGTTCCTTCTCCTTGAGACCCTCCGTGACTTCTGCCAGGATTTCGCTCTTGATGCCGATTCTGATCATGCGCTGCTCGACCTTGCCATTTACTTTCAGCACCCGCACCTTGATTTCAGAGCCCTCCACAGCATTGCCTATGGCGGCAGCCGGAATGAGCAAAACTCCCTTCGACTCTGCCAATACGATGAAGACCTGGGCCGTCATCTGAATCTTCAATACCCGCTCGGGATTAGGAATATCAAACAGCACGTCGTAGAACACCACGTTATTGATAAGCTCCGGAGTGGGGAGAATTTGCCTGACCACGCCGTTCCAGCGCCGCGGCTCGCCAAGGACGGTGAAATGGACCTTCTGGCCGCGCCTGACGCGAACGATGTCCGCTTCCGATACTTGCGCCCATACCGTCACGGTGCTGATATCGGCAATCCGCAGGATATTCGGCGCCTGCTGGTTGGCGTTGAGCGTCTGTCCTTCCAGGAGGGTGATGGAAACGACTTCGCCGGCCATCGGCGCCATGATTCTGGTATAGCCAAGATTGGCTTTTGCGGTGTCCACTGCTGCCGTAGCCTGCTTTATCTGGGCCGAGAGCGCAGCAACTTCAGCGAGAGCGACATCATAATTGGCCCTGGTGATGTCGCGGTCGCTGACGGAGATTGATCCTTCTCCCTGGGCAAAGAGTTTTTCGTTGCGGTCCCGCTGCAGTTTGGCGAGCACGCATTGCGCCTCTTTCACGGAGCGCAGCGAGCTCATATTTTCGAGGGCCGCATCAGCCGCCGTGAGTGCCGTATCCGCCAGTATCGGGTCAATTTCCGCGATCAACTGATTCTTTTTCACCTGATCTCCGCGTATGACCTTCAACGATTTAAGCACACCGGAGGTCTGGGCGCCGACATCAACAAACGTGATCGGCTGAACAATGCCTGCCGCCACGACCGCGCTTTCAATGTCGCCGCGTTCGACGACAGCGGTGGTGTAGACAGCCTTTGGCGTGCCAAATAACCGGTAATAGCCGAACAGACCGGTAACGGCGATGAGGAGTGCGACGATCAGCCAGAGCATGCGGTGTTTCAGCAGCACCCGAAATGTTGAAGGGGGAACGTGAGCAGAAGTCGCAGGCTCACCTTCAGCTATCGCTTTGGATTGCTCTTCCGGGATGCTGTATATCGGTACCATCATGCACCTGATTCCTTATCCCTGAGCCTGATTCTCAAAGCCTTTCCACTGCCAGGCGCGTCTTTTCCACGATCTCGGCCGGCTCCTCATAGCGGAACCGCAGCGGCTCTCCAAACGTTACCGTTACGTTGCCTCGTTTCGGCCATCTGGCATCATGTGGCAGAACCTGATCGGTTCCGCTGATTTTGACCGGCACGACCGGAATCCCCAGTTCCTTGACCATGAGGCCGAGACCCGGCTGGAAGGGCTGCATCCTGCCGTCCCGGGAGTGCCCTCCTTCCGGGAAGATCAGGATGTTAATGCCGGCATCGACGAGCCTGCCCATAAATGTGAGCGACCCGCTGAACCCGTGTGACTGGGGCAGCGGAAAGAGATTGAACATCACGGTGCCGTACTCGTAGCTCAGGCGCCTCACCATTTTATCGACTCCATGGTAGTCGCCGAAGAAAAACTCCTCCCAGGCGGCGGTCGCGCATCCGGAGCGGAGCTTTTGCGGGAGCGCGAACATGACGGCAGGCTGGTCCAGGTAGGACAGATGGTTGGCGACGAAAAACACCGGTTCAGCAAGCTTATTCAGTCTGTCAATCCCCCGCACCTCAAGTGTGACGTAACTTCGGAACAGGGGACCATGGCATACGGCGTCCCAGACGATCCTGATCCCTCTGAATAAGCGGGAATTGGTCCAGAAACGGAAATGGTCGTTATGGACCAGCTTTTCCCGTTTTGCGATGATCTGACGCAGGTCCGAGACTTTCGTCTGCGGGCCGATCTGCGAATCCTCGATATCCATCCGGAATTCCTGTTCCAGATAATTGACCAGTTCCACCCGGTCGATGGAAGTAAGGCCCAGATCGGCCACGAGCAGTGATTCTTCGCGGATCTCTGCGGGATTCGTGCCGGTCACTCTGGCGATCAGGTTGAGCAGGCTGTCCCGGCTGACGGTGGTATCGCCTTGCTCCGGTCCTTTTTTAACCTCCTCCCTGACCGCGAACTTTTTGATCTTGAGTGTCGTGGTTTTGGGAAATTCCGGCTCGCTCCAGATGGAGTGACTGGTGATCTGATGCAGCGAATCCAGACTCTTGTTCGCCTGGGCGATGATTTCTTCCGGAGCCCTGCCGCTTCCGTCCAGAATAAGCACGGCGTGCACATCTTCGCCCGTACCTCGGTCAACGCCGATAACGCACGACTCCTTCACTCCGGCAATCTTGTTCAGCACCGCTTCCAGTTCATCGGGATAGACTTTGATCCCCGAACCGGTGACGATCAGCTCCTTCTCTCTCCCCTTGATGCTGAGCCACCCATCAGGGCCGAGCTCTCCGAGATCCCCGGTACGGAACCAGCCGTCACCGGTGAAGGCGTCGCGGCTGGCCTGCTCGTTCTCGTAGTAGCCGGGAAAGACATTGTCCCCGCGCACAAGGACTTCCTTGTTCCCGATTTTTACCTGAACACCCGGCAGCGGCGGGCCAACCGATCCGGCCAGTTGACGCTCCATGGTGTTGACGCAGAGCACGGGCGAGGTTTCGGTGAGTCCATACCCCTCCAGCACGGTGAATCCGATGCTGCTCCAGAAATTGAACACCTCCGGATCCAGCGGGGCGCCACCTGAGACAAAGGCGGTGAAATTGCCGCCGAACCTGCTCTGTACCGGGAAAAAGAGGATCCGACGCACAGATTTCGGAAGGCGTGCCGCAAGCTTCGCCAACATCCGGAAAACTCCGGAGAGATGCTTTTCTTCCAGTTCCCGCTCGATGGTTGTTTTTAAAAGCTGCATGAGGCGAGGTACGGACATGATGATGTAGATGTCCTCCCCGCTCAGCGCTTCCATGATCGCGGAGGGTTTGAGAGTGCGCAGGTAGACGATAGACGCGCCACGGTAGAGCGGGGTGAAAAAGCCGCCCATCTGCTCGAACATGTGGGAAAGCGGGAGCAGGGAGAGAAAACTGAATTCGGAGGTGATGATCGGTACAGCAAGGTTAATCTGGGTCATGTTGGCGACCAGGTTTTTGTGGGTAAGGATGACACCTTTCGGATTGCCGGTGGTACCGGACGTATAGATGAGCTGCGCCGTATCTTCGGGAGCAGCCGCTACAGGTTCGCCAATCGGTTGAATCTCTTCGAGCAGGTACGGGAGATCTTCCAGAAACAGTGAATCGCCTTCGGAGATCCGCTCGGATTTGTAGCGGCTCTGCAGGATGACTCCGGCTTTAGTGAGGATGCGGATTCCGTCGGCGCGTGCCTGATCTGACATGAAATCAACCGGGACGGCGACCGCGCCCCGGATGATGATGCCCCAATATGCCACCGCCCACCAGGAAGAGTTGGGGCCCCAGATAAGCACCTTGTCCCCGGGTTCCACACGGTGTTGAGTCAGAAGATTCGCCATCTTCAGGGCAAGATCGTGGAATTCCCGATAGGAAACCACGATTCTCCGGACTCCGGTGCGGTTGATAAAGGCGGTCTTATCACCCAGTGCTTCGAACGTATTAAAAAGATCAATTAATGTCTGCACTGATTGCTCCGATGTAATTGCACAAGCAATGTGTCAATCCAAGTCAACATTGTCCGGTTAGGTCTTTGCATTTAGCCTTATCACGCCAGTTACCGTACCATTCACAGCTGGGAAGTCAACATTGTCCGGTTAGGTCTTTGCATTTAGCCTCCCCTCCCTTGACGGGAGGGGATTGAGGGGTGGGTGAAGCTGCAACTGACTGAAATGGTAGCAACTTCCCCTCCACCCTCACCCTCCCCCGCAAGGGGACTGTTTTTGAGAATTTGCGAGATCATCAAATATGGCGAATTCCCCCACCCTCTACCCCCCTCCCGCAAGGGAGGGACTTTTAAGTCAATTGCAATAATCTAACCGGACAACCCTGAATCCAGCTAATTATCTCGTCCCCGGCCTCGCTCGCCATCTCTGTTCTGCCCTTGACCGCGACCACCATGATCAGGCTCTTGCGACACCCCCCTGTCATGGTCCTGCGGCCTTGGCGCCTGCTGCTGAGGCTGCGGATGCTGATCAGCCGGAGCACCCTGCCGGGGCTGTCCTGAATGCTGGTTATCCTGCTGCTGAGGCTGCGGATGCTGATCAGCCGGAGCGCCCTGCCGGGGTGGCCTTGAATGCTGGCTCTCCTGCTGCTGTTCCTGACCCCTCGGCGGAGGAGCTTCCTGCCTGCCATGCTGGGGAGGTACAGGCGCTTTTTGTTCCATCTGCTGTTTCAAATGCTCACGTACAGCCGTGTCACGCGGCTGGTAGCGGTAATTCTCGTTACGCAGAGGATGCTGCTGATCCGGCCGGGGATACCGGTCGCCCGAATACTGACGCTGGTAGACTGGCAGCGGAGCCGGCGCCGGAGCGGAGCCGCGCTTCCATTTGTCCCATCCGCTTCGACGCTGTTCCCATTCCCGGCCCCAGTGCTGGCCCCAGCGGGGGGGAGCATTCGACTGCCACCCGCGAAAATACGGAGGGGGTTGCCGATAGTAGCTTACCGGGATACGCAGGACGAACAGCGGCACAGCCCCCGGTTCCACGATCCCCCAAGGGCCGTTGTACCAGGAACTGGCGTACCAGTTATCGTTCTGGTACACCCAGTACATGCCGTCGTAAAAAAAGTAGTTGGCATCCAGACGTGGAGCGTAATAGACCGGGTAACCGGGTACCCGGGCCATTTCCGGGTACACCGGCAGGTTGATTCCGATGCTCACGTTGGGAAAACCGATGCCGATACTCACCTGGGCCGCAGCAAAAGTCACCGGGCAGAGCAACATCCATAGAACAATCAATCCGAAACGTGTTTTCTGCATTTTTTCCTCCACAAAATATATTACATGCTTCTACTGCACGATTATTTCAAAGAGAACGCGCATGTTTGCCTTTGCCGCCGGTGAGTAGATCTCCCTGGGCGCCGACTCATAGACTTCCGGGTGAGCCTCGCCATATCCGATGGTCGAAAGCCTGTCCCGCGTTATTACACCTTCGTTGACGAGGTATTCCTTAACAGCGCTCGCCCTTCGTTCACTCAACTTCTGGTTGTACTCTTCAGTGCCGGATGCAGAGGTATACCCAGCCACACGGACTTTGGCATGAGGGTTATCCTTCAGAATCTGGATATCCCTTTTCAGGATTACCTTCGCTTCCGGTTTAAGAGTCGATTTATCGAAATCAAAATGAACGTCCTCAAAGGCAAGGACAACAACGTTAGCCTTCTTCGCGGAGACGACGGCAACGACCTGCTCGGCAACCTTCGGTTCGGCTGCGAGGATAATGAGCGGTGCTGCGGCTTTCGGCTCGCTCATCGGCATCGGTGTCACCGGACAGAGGGCTTGTGCCATCGCAGTTGCCTGTTTTGCCAGCGCGGCGCCTTCCTCGGTGTGGCATGCCCTGAATACATCATAGGCTTTTTTCCTGGCATCCTCGGCAGCCTGAAATTCAGTCGGGCAGGCTCTGTCTTTACCGGCCTGGCGCGCAGCTTCTACAGCCCGGTCCGCCTCCTGCATCTCGGACCGGATATAATAGCCCGGGATGTCGCCACGTCTGGTATTTACCTCGTAATTGGCACATCCGAATATCATGCTCATTGAGAGCGATGAAACGATAAAACCGGAAACGTTCATAGCATTCCTCATGTCCATTTTGAGACCTCCTTCAGCTCCTTTAGTATGTTCTTCCAGGAAGGTAGACGGCAACTTGCATGCCGGAACAGTCCTGCGAGTGTCGCAGGTGTAACAAACGGATAGTACAGGTAATAATGCGGTGACCAGGCGCGGGGTGCAGCGAAAACTGTCAACAGGATCCGTCATCAATAACATAACCGCCATATGTGACAGATTGCTTTGGCCGACAATGCTTCCCGATTTCAGACACTTCTTCAGTCAATTACGGCATACCCTGTTTTCGCTCAGTATTGTCCGGTTAGATTATTGCATGCGGTCAAAGCTCCCCCTCATCCGCCCTGACGGGCACCTTCTCCCTCATGGAGAAGGAAAAAACTAAAACCCTTCACCCACCGGGAGAAGGTGGCCGAAGGCCGGATGAGGGGATAAGGCCGGGTTTTAGCCTTGGTGCAATTACCTAACCGGACAATGCTGGCTTTCGCTGCAAAATATCTTTAGGACAATTAATTAAATGCTGATATGCTCATACATGATGAAAAAGCAACGGCAACCGAATAACCGCGGAGAAGAATCTGTCAATGTCCCGGGAGAAGTCATCTCTTCAGAGCAGGAGTCTCCCCGCTTCCCGATAGTCGGCATCGGCGCTTCTGCCGGCGGACTGGAGGCGCTGGAGCTGTTTCTGGCTCATGTGCCTGATGGAAGCGGCATTGCTTTTGTCATCATCCAGCACCTGGACCCGACTCACAAGGGAATCATGCCGGAACTGCTCCAACGAGCCACCAAAATGGAGGTCCTCCAGGTGTGCGACCGGACGGAAGTCCACAAGAACTGTGTCTATGTGATCCCCCCCAACAAAGACATGTCCACTCTGCACGGCGTACTGCATCTGTTCGAGCCGGCTGCGCCCCGCGGTCTTCGACTCCCTATTGATTTTTTCCTGAGCTCACTGGCCGAAGACCGGCAGGAGTTGAGTATCGGCGTCATCCTCTCCGGAATGGGCTCGGACGGCACGGCCGGCCTGCGCTCCATCAGGGAAAAAACCGGAGTGACGCTGGTTCAGGAACCTGTCTCGGCCAGGTTTGACAGTATGCCCAGAAGTGCCATTGAGGCCGGGCTGGCCGATATAGTGGCCCCTGTTGAAGATCTGCCCGGTAAGATCATCGGCTACCTCCGGAACCAGCTCATCATCACCAGGAGTGTGCCACAACTGGAGGAGAAGGATCAGAGAGCCCTGGAGAAAGTTCTCATCCTTCTGCGGGCTAAAACCGGTCACGATTTTTCGCTGTACAAGCAGAACACTGTGCACCGGCGGGTCGAACGACGCATGAGCATTCATCAGATCAGCAGAATTGCCTCGTATGTCCGCTATCTGCAGGAGAATCCCCAGGAGGTGGAGCTCCTCTTCAAGGAACTTCTGATCGGGGTAACCAATTTTTTCCGGGACCCGTATGCGTGGGAAGAGTTGCGGGGAGAGGGTATCCCGTTACTCTTGAAGCGTTATCCGGCCGGAGGGTGTCTCAGGGCCTGGTCGACAGGCTGCTCAACCGGGGAGGAGGCCTATTCACTGGCTATTGCCTTCAAGGAGGCAGTTGAACAGATCAATGACGGGCCGAATTTCACCCTGCAGATCTTTGCCACCGACCTGGACCAGGACGCAATTGATAAAGCCCGCCAGGGACTGTTTCCGGCCGTTATCTCCGACAACGTGTCGCCGGAACGGCTGCGCCGGTTTTTTGTCAAGGAAGAGAACCGTTACCGGGTCGGCAAGGATATCCGCGAGATGGTTACCTTCGCCACGCAAAACCTCATCATGCACCCCCCTTTTACTAAAATGGATATTCTCATCTGCCGCAACCTTCTGATCTATCTGACCCCGGAACTTCAGAAAAAGCTCCTGCCGCTCTTTCACTACAGTCTGAACCCGGGTGGCGTCCTTTTTCTGGGGAGTTCGGAGTCGGTCGGCACCTTTACCGATCTCTTTGCTCCACTGAGTATCAAGTCAAGACTTTTCCTGCGCCGCGAATCAATCTTTCAAACCGGGCTGCTCGATTTTCCGGCTTCGTTTGTCCCCATCCACCAGGGAGCCACCAGGGAGCTGTCACTGGTGCATCCGGTAGTCAATCTTCAGTCGCTCGCAGACCGGCAGCTTCTACAGCACTTTTCCCCGCCTGCCGTACTGACCAGCGACAAGGGTGATATCCTCCATATAAACGGAAGGACAGGAAAATATCTTGAGCCGGCGGCCGGCAAGGCCAACTGGAATATTTTCGCCATGGTGCGTGAAGGCATCCGTTCTGCCCTGGGAAGCGCCTTCCAGCAGGCGATCCGGCAAAAAAAGGTTGTAATTGTCAAAAATCTCAAGGTTGGGAGCGGTGCCGGATCAGAAAATGTCGATATCACGGTCCAGCCGATTGAGGAACCGGAGGCTCTGCGAGGGATTGTGATGATCGTCTTTACCGCTGTGTCAGCGCCAAAAAAAATGAAACCGTCGAGACGCTCCGGAAGCACTCCAGCCGGAAATACCCTGGCTAATGAATGTGATCAGGAACTTCTGGAAGCCCGCGCAGCTCTTCAGATCACTCGCGAAGAGATGCACTCCTCGCAGGCAGAGCTCACATCCACCAACGAGGAGTTGCAGTCCACCAATGAAGAACTGCAATCCACCAATGAAGAGCTGACTACCTCCCGGGAAGAGATGCAATCTCTGAATGAAGAGCTGCAGATGGTGAATGTCGAGCAACAGTCAAAAATGGACGAGTTTGCGCGGGTGAACAACGATATGAGGAACCTGCTCAACAGTACGGAAATAGTCACCATATTCCTGGATAATGAACTCCGGATCCGTCGGTTTACCAGCGGTGCCGACAAACTCTTCAAGCTGATTAAGGGTGATGTGGGGCGACCGCTTTCCGATATTGTGAACAACCTGCTCTATCCCGGGATGACCGCAGAAGCGCATGAGGTGCTCCGGACGCTGGCCTTTTCGGAAAAGCAGATCAGTACTACGGACGGCAGCTGGTTTTCGGTGCGCATAATGCCTTACCGCACCATGGAGGATGTAATCGTCGGTCTGGTCATTACTTTTTCGAACATCACCGCAGCCAAGGCTTTGGAGACGGAACTACGCGAGGAGAATGCAAAGCTGAAGAAACTGGTTCAAGGTACCAAAATCCGATTCAAGAGACGAGTTATCAGATGAAAGCAGACAAATCCGCCAAAACAGTATCAGAACTTGAGGTACACCAGATTGAGCTGGATGTGCAGAATGCAGAGCTGCTCCGTGCCCAGGTGGAGCTTGAAACCCAACAGATCGAGCTGGAGCTGCAAAACGATGAGCTGCGCCGGACCAAGGAGGATCTTGAGGTATCAAGGAATAAATATTCCGAGCTTTATGACTTTGCGCCGGTCGGCTATTTCACCTTTGATGCGGGCGGAGTAATACGGGAGGTAAATCTTACCGGCTCTCAGCTGCTTGGAATGGAGAGGCGTCTTCTGGCCGGTAAACCTTTTTCAGTTTTTATTGCTGATACAGCCGGAAAGGAAATTTTTTCCGAACACCTCGAAACGGTTTTACAAAAACAGGGCATGCATAAATGTGAAATCAGACTCGTTGGAAAAGACGGCGCGGTGATTCAGGGACAATTGCAGAGTGTTACGGTGGATGATCTTGAAAGTAAACAAGGGCTTATCCTTTCATCCATCGTTGACGGCACGCTTGCCAGACAGTTGGGTGCCGAAATCCAGGATGCCCGGGAATATGCCGAGAACATTGTGGAAACCGTGCACAAACCACTTGTAGTGCTGAATTCCGACCTTGAAATTCTCACAGCCAACCAGAGCTTCTACGAAATGTTCGACGTAACTCCCGAGGAAACGATCGGGAAATTCATCTATGACCTTGGAAGCCGGCAGTGGGACATTCCGAAACTGCGGGTGCTTTTTGAGGATATCCTCCCCAATGATACCGTGTTCAACGGCTACGAGGTCGATCATGATTTTCCCCGTATCGGCCGCAAGATAATCCTGCTCAACGCCCGGCAGATATTCAGAAAAAAAATCGGTTCACACATTATTCTGCTGGCCATGGAAGATATCACCGCACGCAAACAGGCCGAAGTTGAGCGGGCACGGCTCGATCAGATACTGCAGGATAAAAACGCCGAGCTGGAAAGGGCCCGCTTTCTGGCGGAAAGAGCCAACGTGGCCAAATCGGATTTCCTCTCCAGCATGAGTCACGAATTGCGCACGCCGCTCGGGGCAATCCTTGGTTTTGCCCAGCTCATCGAATCCGGCGCTCCTCAGCCGACTACATCCCAGAGGCGGAGTATCGATCAGATTCTCAAGGCCGGCTGGTATTTGTTGGAGCTTATCAACGAGATCCTTGACCTGGCGCTGATTGAATCCGGGAAGCTGTCGCTGTCGCTGGAGCCGGTATCGCTGGCCGAAGTCATGCACGAGTGTGAGGTCATGATAGAGCCGCTGGCACATAAACGAGGTATAAGCGTATCTTTTGACCGTTTTGAATCGCTCTATCTGGTCAACGCCGACCGGACAAGGGTGAAACAGCTTCTCATCAATCTTCTTTCCAACGCGATCAAATACAACATTGTGGGTGGAACGGTTGCCGTTACCTGCTCTCCGAGCCCCCCTGATTCGATTCGTATCAGTGTCAGAGACACTGGCTCAGGACTGGCTACGGAACAGCTCGCGCAGCTATTCCAACCGTTTAACCGTCTTGGACAGGAGGCGAACGTGGAGGAAGGCACCGGTATCGGCCTGGTGGTGTGCAAACGGCTGGTCGAATTGATGGGTGGCGCCATCGGAGTGGAAAGTACAGTCGGGAAAGGCAGTGTTTTCTGGCTTGAACTTATCCGGACAACTGAACCGCAGGCTGCCGCCTTTGCAGCCAAACTTTCGCCGGTTGCCCAGGCGCAAATTGATGGCGGCGCGCATTTACAAACCCTGCTCTACGTCGAGGACAACCCGGCCAATATGATGCTGGTTGAAGACCTGATCGAGCGCCGGCCTGATCTCCGCCTGCTGAGTGCGCTGGACGGACTCAGCGGCATTGAGATTGCGCGTGCCTCCCTGCCGGATGTCATCCTGATGGACATAAATCTGCCCGGGATAAGCGGTCTCAATGCTCTGAAAATCCTGATTGAAGATCCGGCGACTGCACATATCCCGATCATTGCGATCAGCGCCAATGCAATACCCCGTGATATTGAGAAAGCTCTCGAGGCAGGATTCTTCCGTTATCTCACCAAACCGATCAAGGTCAACGAATTTATGGATACGCTGGATGTGGCACTCGAATTTGCCAAAAAGGGACAAATATGATAATCACCAATTCCGAAATCCTGAGCGCAAAAATCCTGATCGTTGATGATCAGGAATGCAATGTAAGTCTGCTTGAACAGTTGCTGCGCGAAACCGGTTACACCTGTGTCGCCTTGACTATGAATCCGGAGGAGGTCTGCGCACTGCATCATAAAAACCACTATGACCTGATCCTGCTTGACCTGCTGATGCCCGGCATGGTGAACGAACCGGAGATCTGCTGAAGACAAATATGCAGCTCACGCAGGAGATCGAGGTACGCAAAAAGGCCGAAGCATCGCTCCATGGAACCTATGTTGAGATAAAACATTTGAAAGACCGACTCCAGGCCGAGAACATCTACCTGCAGCAGGAGGTTGACCAGCAGTTCAACTTCGGCGAGATCATCGGTCAAAGCAGCGTCCTCACGCGCGTATTTTCGCAGGTAGAGCAGGTAGCTCCCATGAATGCGACGGTACTGCTCCTGGGCGAGACCGGCACCGGCAAGGGGGTGGTTGCGCGCGCCATTCACAGCAGAAGTGCCCGCAAGGGGCGGGCATTGATAACGGTTGACTGCACGACACTACCGGCCAACCTGGTGGAAAGCGAGCTCTTCGGCCGGGAAAGGGGCGCCTTCACCGGCTCTGATACCAAACAGATCGGTCGTTTTGAACTGGCCGACGGCGGCACCATATTTCTGGATGAAATCGGCGAAATGCCGCTTAAGCTGCAGAGCAAGCTGCTGCGGGTCATTCAGGATGGAGAGTTCGAACGGCTGGGGAGTCCCCGCACCATAAAAACTGACGTAAGGATCATCGCGGCCTCCAACCGGAATCTGGCGGAAGAGGTCAAAAACGGCACATTCCGGGAAGACCTGTTCTACCGGCTCAATGTTTTCCCGATCACGCTGCCGCCGCTCCGGCAGCGCAAGGATGACATCCCGTTGCTCGTCAATCATTTTGTGGCCAAATTCAACAAGAAGATCTGCAAGAAGATCGAGACCTTATCAACAGACACTCTGAACACGCTTAAGGAATATCACTGGCCCGGCAACGTGCGGGAACTGGAAAGTGTCATTGAGCGGGCGGTCATCATCAGTCAGGGGAAATCATTACAGGTGTTGGACCGCTTCGATACTTCCGTGAAGAGGGAGGAACCTGTGGTCCATGATGTCAAGGTCCTGGCCGAGCTGGAACGCGATCACGTCCTCAAGGTACTCATGAAAACCGGCTGGCGGATCGAGGGTAAAAACGGGGCAGCGCTGCTCCTTGGTATGAACGCCAGCACCCTTCGCGCCCGGATGCGAAAATACGGCATCGTACGGCAGTAATAGTAAACCTTCACCCCCGTCATATTCTGCAGTTATGTCAAACATGACGGATTCCGTTGACGGATCTCCCCTCACCCTCTCGCATTTTTTCCCTTTTTATCTAACATATCAAACAATTACACTTCCATCATCTACGGATTCCTTTTGGTGCGTTAGTTGCGACGTACTTTCAGAAACCAGAAATCCTGTAAACGACCGTAACCACGAAATACACGAAAAAACACGAAAGATAACAAGACATTTAATCCACACGCGGATTAACCATTCAGGTGAATGGACTACGAAAACAAGCTTTTGATTTTGTTCGCGTATTTCGTGGTCCAACTGTGCAAAGGAGTGCGCGATGAAAAGAAACAGTATATTGGCAGTGATGTTGATGATGATATCCATGGTTCTTGGAGGATGTCTGCTCGGCTGGGAAGGTGATGGAAGGGGTGGAAGGGGTGGAGAGTATGGCAGAGACGGAAGGCATGAGAGAGATGGAGGTCATGAGAGAGATGGGGGCCATGACAGGGATCAAAGACGCGATGAACGACGGTAATTCGCCATATTCAAATGTTGGAATCCAGCTGCGCCGGGTCATCACCGAACAGAACAGGCGAATTTCACTGCTGAAAGAAAATTTACAGGAAGAAGATGAGAATATTGAGGCGTTGCGAAATTCCGAGGAATACTACCGAAGGCTTTTTGAGTCGACCCACTCCGAAGAACGTTACCGCAGTCTCTTTGAATCGGCTCAGGAGGGTATCCTGATTCTCGACGCCGATACGTGCGCGGTAGTCGATGTCAATCCTTTCCTGATTCAGTTACTTGGCTATTCTCGCGACGAATTCTGCGGGAAACTTTTCTGGGAAATCGGTGTGTTCAAAGGTATTGCCGCGTCCAGGGACGCTTTCAAGGTTCTGCAGGACAATACATACGTCCGTTACGAGGATTTTCCGATGGAAACCCGGAATGGACAGTCAATTGCGGTTGATTTTATCAGCAACGTTCACATGGCGGACAATGGCAGGGTAATCCAGTGCAACATCCGGGTCATGAGCGTCCGCAAGCGGGACGAGCCCGAATTACCGTAGATGGAACGCATCCTTAATTTCTGCCTGCTGGTGGCGCGCGGCTTCATGCGCAATCAGGGGCTCTTGCTGTCGGGCGCCATAGCCTATTATACCCTGCTGTCAATTGTGCCGCTGTCAATTATTGCACTGATTGTGCTGACTCACTTCATAGAAGAGCAACAGCTGATTCTGACGCTGTCAACATATCTGGAAATGGTTATCCCCGGATATTCGGCAACGCTGACCGAACAGGTAAAGGCATTCCTTGAGCACCGCACGGTGGTTGGCTTCATCGGCTTTTCCGGCATGCTGTTTTTCAGCTCCACCGCTTTCACCATGCTTGAAAGCGCCATGTCGGTCATCTTTATTCAGCGATCCAGAATAGAGCGCCGCAATTTTTTCGTCTCCGCTATCATTCCGTATATGTACATTTTCACGATTGGAGCGGGAATAATTCTGGTATCGCTGATTGTTGGTGCAATTGAAACACTGGAAAGCAGTCAGGTGACTGTTTTCGGATGGAGTCTGAACCCCGGAGTTGCAACCTGGGTAGCACTGTATTTACTTGGAATAGTAGCTGAAGTGTTGATGTTCACCTCCATCTATCTTGTTATGCCGGTGGCGCGGGTCAGGTTTCGGCACGCACTGATCGGCGGGATTACCACGGCAGTATTATGGGAGATAACGCGTCGGGTGCTGATCTGGTATTACGCCGCTGTATCAATGGTAAACGTCATCTACGGCTCTATCAGCATAACCGTTGTGGCTCTTATCAGCATAGAGGTAGCTGCAGTAATACTGCTGCTGGGCGCCCAGGTTGTTACAGAACTTGAGCACGCACCTGCCATAAAAAATAAAGGATCGTGAAGTGAAAAAGCTCACAACCGAATCAAAAATCGTCTCCGGCTTTGTTGCCGCCCTGGTGCTGATGCTGCTGGCCGGATGGCAGATGTACAGCTCACTGATGGATTACAGCGCTACCTCGCGTCTGGTTGCACACACTCACATGGTGCTGGAAGCGGTCGAAGAGGTCAGGTTTGGCATGAATGCACTGGTGAGCAGTCAACGCACCTATATCATAACCGGCAAGGAACTCTACCTGGCGGAGAACAAACGCGAAGAGGCCCGCGTCCGGTCGGTTGCGGCCCGAATCGGACAGCTTATCGCCGACAACCCGCGTCAGCAGTTGCGGAGCGACGAGTTGTCGCGACTGCTGGAGGAGCGCCTGAAACTGATGAACGCGAATATCATTTTGTATCGTGACAAGGGATTCGAGATGGCGCGTGAGAGAATCATTAACGGCACTGCCGACGTCAGCATGGATGCGCTGGAGAAAATGTGCGATGCCATGAGGGAAGAGGAGCTGACCCTGCTGAATCAGCGCAGCATCATGGTCGAGAGTAACGCCGCTAAATCACTGAAGGTTGGTGCGCTGCTGGTGGCGGTCACCCTGTCCGGTCTGCCTTTTTTGTGGTGGCGGGTACGACGTTCAACCAGGGAGCGTGAAGAAAGCAATTCAATGGTACAGGAAAGCCGGCTGCTGAAACAGTTTTCCGATGATCTGCTGCGGGAGGATACAATCAATAAAGCCTACGGAGATATCCTCACCCTTATAAACCAGGATTGGTTCAGTGTGCAGGATATGACGCAGGCGGCGCTGCTGCAGTTCAACAACCATGTTTCGATCATGGCTGGTGTCAGTTACATTGTACAGGTTAATGGCCTTACACCTGTTTCCTCTTTGGGCATCCCGCTCCCCGGCGCAAGCGGAGCGATGGCCCAGGAAGCCCTGAAACGGAATGAGCTCGTAAGGTTGCGCGATATTCCGGCTGACTCGATGCTGGGCATTTCAACCGGAGTTGGAAGCGTTATACCGCATGAGATCATTGCCGTTCCACTTTCGATACAAAATGAAATTGTCGCCGTGGTGGAACTGGCATCTCTTCATGGTTTTGAGGAAACGGATATGCGGATCATCAACCGCATCGCCCCCCAGCTTGGTTTCGGCATAAAGCAGAGGAGGCTTGAACAGGATGTCAAGGATCGCTCGTCTCAGCTTGAATGCAGCAACTTTGAACTCCAGACAATTAACGATGAGTCCGAGGTACTGAACGAATCGCTCCAGCTCCTGAATGAAGAGCTCAAGACGCAGCAGGAAGTTGTTACCGAGAGCAACCGGCGGCTTGAGGAGGTATCGAGAAGCAAGTCCGATTTCCTGGCCAACATGAGCCATGAACTGCGCACGCCGCTCAATTCGGTAATCGGGTTTTCCGAGGTGCTGCAGGACCGGTTGTTCGGCCCGCTCAATGAGAAACAGCTGGAATACGTCAACAATATCCTTATCAGTGGCAGACATCTGCTCTCGCTGATCAATGACATCCTCGACCTCTCCAAGGTGGAGTCCGGCAAGATGGAGCTTGAGTTGAGCGAATTCTCTCTGCGGGAGGCGATGGAGAACTCACTTATGATGCTCAGGGAAAAAGCCATGAAAGGTGGGGTAGCACTGACAATGGAACTTGCCCCGTCGGCAGATATAACCATTACTGCCGACCAGAGGAAGCTGAAACAGATTCTGTTCAATCTGTGCTCGAATGCGGTCAAGTTTACCCTGGAGACAGGGACAGTGCATGTGAGCGCTCTGAAAGACGGAGATTTCATTGAAATCACCGTTGCGGACAGCGGCTTGGGGATCAGGGAGGAAGATATTCAGAAACTCTTCCAGGCCTTTACCCAGCTTGAATCGGTTTACACAAAGGAATTCGAAGGAACCGGCCTCGGTCTGGCGCTGACCAGGCAACTGGTGGAACTGCACGGAGGCAGGGTCTGGGTTAAGAGTGTGTACGGCGAGGGGAGCAGGTTCAGTTTTACGATACCGCTGAAAATAGCGGTAACCAGGGAATCTCCGGCCATCCCGGCAGGTTCGTTCTGCGCTGACCACGGTACCGTACTGCTGATTGAGGACAATCCGCTGTCTCTCTCCTCAATGGAAAACGCTCTTCAGAGTAAAGGTTACCGGGTACTGAAAGCGCTTAAAGGGGAGGAGGGCATTAGAAAGGCACTGTCCGGTGCCCCCGATATTGTTGTCCTGGACCTGATGATGCCCGGCATGAACGGTTTTGATGTGGCCGACCGGCTGCTGAGCGAGGAAGCTGTCGCGCATGTTCCGATTCTGGTTCTGACCGCGATGGATCTTTCGGAATCGGACCGCTTGCGGCTGAAGGGTAAAGTCTGGCGGATTGCTGAAAAAGGAAGCCTGTCGACGCATGAGTTTATCGCGCTGGTGGAAAGCGCCATAAGGAAGCGGTAGTTCAACAGAAATATCAGCCCGGTTGCGAAAGTTCACGCTTTCGCAGATTGAGGCACAACCAAGGAAAAGGAGAAATGTTATGAACGCTGTTACCGGGATGTTTGTAAAGTTCCATCTGTATCTTGATTCACTGAAAAAGAACGAAAAAGGCCAGGCGATTGTCGAGTATGCCCTTATTCTGGTTCTGATAGCAATCGTCTGTATTGCAGCCCTTAAGCTTGTCGGCGGCGGGGCGAACAATGCCCTGAGCAAGGTCGGAAGCACACTCAATTAACCATCTTTACCGCCGGACAGGTTTTTAGTTATGGCACCATGGAGAGTTATTGCAAAAGCGGCTGAAAAGGGGCAGGCACTGGTCGAGTTTGCCCTTATTCTGCCGCTGCTTCTCCTGCTGCTTTTCGGGATTATCGAATTCGGTCGCGCATTTTTCCAGAAGAACATGACCATCAACGCCGCACGGGAGGGAGCCCGTTTTGCCGTGGTGCAGACTACCTGGGACGTCGGGAAAATAAAACTGGCGGCTACAAACCCCATTGTGCCCGAATCATTGAAAATCGGATCAACAGTGCTTGTAGTCCCCCAAAGCAGGCCTGCCTCAGGCGGCCCGGTCAAGGTAACCGTAAACACCACATTCAGGACATTGTTTCCCAAATGGTTAGTACCTCTGCAAAATTATACAAACATCAGTGCCAGCGCCACAATGCGCTATGAACAATAATTCGATGCTGTTTTATGGAGGAGCGATGACACGGGCAAAGGCAGTAGCGCTGGTTACTATTGTTGCCCTGTTTTTTGCGGGGCTGGCATCCTGGGCGGTTTACAGCTATGTGAGGCAGGAGACCGGCAAGGTCCGGAGGGGGGATGAGCCGACTGTTGTACCCGCGCCAGGCGGACTCCCTCCCGGAGTGATGCCGGACATCAGTCGGACGGGGAGTACTGCCATCTCCGGAAATATGGAGTTCAGGCAGACCGGGGTCATGTCCGGCATGGTGTCGAAAGGTCACCGGGCCGTCACGGTCGGAGTTAACGAGGTGGCCGGGGTTGCCGGATTCATAGCTCCCCGCAACCGGGTCGATGTCGTGCTCACAACGCCGATTCCCGACAGCCCCACAGGCGAAACCATGACCAGGATCATTCTGCAGAATATACTTGTGCTGGCCGCAGGGCAGCTAACTGAAGAAAAAGACGGGAAACCTCTTATGACGCCGACCGTCACCATGGATCTGACTCCCGATGACGCCGAAAAACTGGTGCACGCCTCCCACAATGGCTCAGTGCAGCTCCTGCTGCGTAATACCACTGATATGGAGCGGCTTGACACCCGTGGCGTCACCATCAGGAACGTTATGGCCGGTGGCGGAAAACCGGCTCCGGCCAGAGTCAGGCCGCCGGAATTGCCGGGGAGACCGCGTCATACCATGACCGTCATCGACGGCAGCGTTCGTACGATTAAGGAATTTGTACTGCAATAACTGGACGAGGTGTTCTGTTGATGTATACCGGGTCGCGAAATTTCCATCTGCATATCTGGGCGGCAGTAGTGGCGCTGCTGCTGGCAGCGCCGGCCATTGCCGGTATTCCGCTCGAGATCGGACTCAACAGGAGCTCCCTTCTCAAGCTGGAAAAAAACGTCGTGCTGGCAACTCTTGCACATACGAAGGCATCCGGGACCAACAGATTCGTGGCGCTGGAGCCCCTTTCGCCGACCCTGCTGAAGCTTGACGGCATAACTATCGGCAACACGACCATGATCCTGTGGGAACAAGGGGAGGGGGACAGGGAGCCGGTCGCAGTCATATACGATATAAGTGTTACCGGTGATAGCACAGCCATTGAATCTCAACTCAGGGATATTTCTCCGAACGAGCCGATCACTGTCCGGTTTGCCAATGAAACCGCTGTTTTGAGCGGTGTCGTTTCCAACGGGCAGACCCGCCTGAAGGCCGAAAATGTGGCCAAAGCCTTTGCAACCAGCGTAATCAACCACATAACCACGGATAACCCCCTGCAGGTGCTGCTGCAGGTGAAAGTCGCGCAGGTGGACAAGACCGCTCTGAAGAAGCTCGGCATCAGCTTCCTCTCCAAAGGGAGGAGCGCGGAAGGTTTTATCAACATGGCCGGTGCGCCGACGGGCGGAATCTCCGGCACGACAGCGGGGTTGGGCAGCCTGACTCCTCTTGATGGCGTTCAGTTGGGCGCATCCTACTTTTATGGCGGAGTGGGCGCCATGCTGCAGGCGCTTGTGACCAAAGGGGTTGCCAGGGTTCTGGCCGAACCGAATCTGCTCGTAAAGAGCGGACAGGAGGGAAGTTTCCTGGCCGGCAGCAGAATCCCGTTCAATGTGGTTGCATCCGCCGGGGGAGTTGCCGCAACAACGATTGTGTATGAATCTGTCGGCATCAGGCTGAAGTTCAAGCCTGAAGTGCTGGAAAACGGGCTGATCAATCTGAAGATAGATCCGGCCGAAGTGAGCAGCATAGGGGGCAGCATGGCTGTCAACGGCTACCCGATAATCGACACTCGCGAGGTTCGCACCAACGTGGAGCTGAGGGATGGTGAGAGCCTGGTGCTGGCCGGACTTCTGCAGGAAGAGCAGATCAGGACGATGTCAAAAATACCGCTTCTGGGTGACATTCCGTTCCTTGGAGCGCTGTTCCGCACCATTCAGAACGACTTTACGGATAAGGAACTGGTCTTTTTCATCACGCCAAAGATTGTAAAACCGCTGTCGGCCGGTATTAAGCTGGAACTCCCCACTGACCGTAAGCCGACTCCGGAGGAAGAGCGAGAACTGAATTGGGTACCGCGCCGAGAGTAGGTCTGCTCAATGAATTTGGAATGCTGCTGGTATACCTGGCCTATATACTTGTCATGCTGCTGGGAATGGCGGCCTTGGTCATAGACACAGGGCACCTGTATATCACCAGGGCGCAGCTGCAGAATGCCGCTGATGCCGGGGCCCTTGCAGGAGCAGCGGCGCTTGACGGCAGCGCCTCCTTCACCCAGGCTGCAGCGAGAGCCGCAGCCGGAGATTATGCCGGAAAAAACATCGCTGCGGGGAAATCCGTACTACTCGACCTTAACTACGCCAATCGCATTAATGGCGATATTGTTATCGGCTGCTGGAGTACAAAAACGACTCCGCCATCGATCGATATAACTGCCTCGTGCGGCAGGCCGGACGCGATAAAGATCAAAGCCAGAAGGAGCAGCGATGCAGGAGCGGGGCCTGACCCCGTAAAAACCGTTTTTGCGCGCATACTTAAAATGAACGAAATGAATGTCGGCGCAACTGCAATCGCCTACCGCCCACATAAGCAGACTGATAAAATCTCACTCGTAAAATGAGGCCGGACTACCATGCAACCAGGCATCTCCATAGTCGTCATTGATCAGGACAACGAGTCGCGTGAAGCGATTCGGAATCTCATTCAGCTCTACGGCGACAGTGTCAGACTTTCAGGGTCATCCGCCGATTTCAGCGAGGGGTATCGTCTGATAGAGTTATTAAACCCCTCCATCGTAATATTGGGGATTACTCAACTTGATGTCGGGGTTGAACAGATCAAGAAGATAACCTCGCATTTTTCGCATACAGCGGTGTTTGCAAACAGCTCTCAGAAGAATCCGGAGTGGATCCTCCATCTTATTCATGCCGGGGGGGTCGAGTACCTGCTCAAGCCTGTGGATAAGAGCAATCTGTTCGAGGCGTTCCAGAAAATAGAAAAGCTCCTGACGGCGAATAGCGGTGAAGAACAACCTGTGCGGGCAGGGAAGATCATCCCGGTCTACAACCCGACAGGTGGAATGGGGACCACGACAATAGCGGTGAATCTTGCCGTAGCCCTGGCACATGAGAACGACAGTGTCGCGCTGGTTGACCTTAACCTCTTCAGTGGAGATATCGCCACGTTTCTCGACGTCACCCCCAGCTACACGCTTTCCAGTGTGACCGCCAACCTGCACCGGCTGGACGCGAGCTTTCTGATGGGCGTCATGATCCGTCATTCCTCGGGTATATCTCTTTTGTGCGAGCCGCGTGATGTGGAGGATGCTTCCGCGATCACGCCGGAGCAGGTTACACGGATGCTTGCATTCCTGCGGCAGATCTATTCATACGTCATAGTCGATACCGGAGGGGCGTTCGCCGGCGTCAACGGGGCGATATTCCTGCAATCCGACCTGATCCTTTTCAATCTGGTGCTGAACCTCCCCTCTCTGAGAAACGCCCAGCGCTACCTGTCGGCCGCGGAAAAGGGCGGAGTGCCGATGGAGCGGATCAAGATGGTCGTAAACCGCTACCTCTCCGAAGCCGGCATAAAGATAAAGGATGCGGAGAAAGTGCTTGGCCGCCCTGTCTACGCCACGATTCCAAACGGATACGCTGAGACAAACAACGCTATCAACAAGGGGACGCCGGTTGTGACTCTCTACCCGGATTCAAACGTGACGGAGGCTGTTTTCAAACTTGCGGGGACGGTACGTCAATCTCTGTCCAGGATGGAGAGTGCATATGACCATGAGTGACCAGGTATCCCGACCTGTTGTCGATCTTAATGCCGGCAGCAGCAGCGGGAAGGGCGCACCGTTCTTCCAGGAGATGAAGAGCCGCATTCATCGAAGGTTGATCGAGCGTATCGACTTCAGCAGGATAGAGATGTTCTCCGGCGACGAACTGGCCAGGGAGATCGATATCATCATCGAAAACCTGATTGTCGAGGAGGGGGTGCCGCTCAACCAACCGGAAAAAAACCGGATCATTGTCGAGGTGCGAAACGAGATCTTCGGTCTTGGGCCGCTCGAACCATTGCTGGCTGATCCGGCTGTTTCCGATATCCTGGTGAACAACTGCAACAGCGTTTATGTCGAGCGGAACGGTAAGCTTGAAAAAACCGGTGTTGTATTCCGGGACAATAATCACCTGCTGCAGATCATAGAGAGGATCGTTTCAAAGGTCGGCCGGCGCATAGATGAATCTTCACCCTACGTTGATGCGAGACTGGCAGACGGCTCCAGAGTCAACGCGATAATTCCCCCTCTGGCCATAGACGGTCCGGTTCTGTCGATCCGCTGTTTTGGTGCTGATCCGCTCAGGATGAAAGATCTCCTTCATTTTGATTCCATAGACGAGCGGATGAAAATTTTATTGGAGGGCGCGGTAAAGAGCCGGCTGAATATCCTGATATCCGGCGGCACCGGCACCGGGAAGACCACACTGCTGAATGTTTTATCCGAATACATTCCCGCAACGGAGCGGATCGTCACTATTGAGGATTCGGCGGAACTCCATCTGAAACAGGATCATGTTGTCAGGCTGGAAACCCGTATTCCCAACATCGAAGGCAGGGGAGAGGTCACCCAGCGCGACCTGGTGAAAAATGCGCTTCGGATGCGCCCCGACAGAATCATCATCGGTGAAGTCCGTGGCGGCGAGGCGCTCGACATGTTGCAGGCCATGAACTCGGGACATGACGGTTCCATCTCGACCATTCACGCCAACACTCCCCGCGACGCAATGTCGAGACTGGACACCATGGTGCTCATGGCGGGAATGAATCTGCCAGATCGGGCCATACGCGAGCAGATCGCCTCGGCTATCAATATCATCGTTCAACTGGTGCGGTTTTCTGACGGCACCAGGAAGGTCGTGAAGATCTCCGAAATTACCGGCATGGAGGGGAGCGTCATCGTCATGCAGGATATCTTTGTCTTTGACCAGAAGGGGGTCAGGGATGGCAGGATCATCGGCTATTTCAAGGCGACCGGCGTACGTCCGAGATGTGCCGACCGGCTGAAGGTATCGGGGTTCGCGCTGCCGGCGGACTTATTTTCTTAAAAGGAGTTTTCAACTGTTATTTACCGTTATCACATTGACATTTTTCGCTGTTTTTCTGCTGCTGATGTCTATTTTTCTCGGGTTGGAATCAGTGCAGGAGCTGCCGTCAGCGGTTCTGAAAAAAAGGCTCCGCCGCATGGCGCTGCATGGGGAGAGCTCCGGCATTCCGGATGATCTGAAACATGAAATCATCGAAGGGATACCGCCGTTCGAACGGCTGCTGGCGCGGTTGCCGCTGGTCGGGAACCTTGTCCACACCCTTGAGTCCGCCGGACTGAAAAGCTCTCCAGCGCTTTTCTCGCTGTATATTCTGCTGGCTTCAGTGGTGGGATTCTGCGCCGGATACGCCATCACAAAAAGCTTCATCCATGCCGGCGTCGCAGTGATGCTGATTGCGCTGGTGGTTGTCCTCCTGCTGCGACAACTGAAAAAACGCCGGGAGGAGAAATTTACCGGTCAGCTGCCGGATGTACTGTCCATTCTCTCCCGTTCACTGCGAGCCGGTCATTCCATAAACAGCGCGATAGAGCTGGTGGGAATTGAAGTGGCCGATCCGGCGGGCGAACTTTTCAGGATCGCTTTCGAGCAGCAGAAGCTGGGGGTAAGAATAATCGATGCCCTGACCAGCATGACACAGAGGATAGAGTGTCTCGATCTCCGCTTCTTTATCACCGCTGTCAGCATAAACAGCGAAGTCGGCGGCAATCTGTCCGAAGTGCTGGACAACCTGGCTGAAACCATCCGCGGGCGTTTGAAGATACAACGTCAGGTTCGGGTAATCACCGCCCAGGGGAGGCTCTCCGGATATGTGCTGGGAGTGCTGCCGATAGTTGTGTTTCTCGGAATGATCGTAATGATGCCGGGGTATGAAGAGCAACTGTTCAGGGAAAAGCTTGGCCGCTCAATGCTGATCGGGGCGGTGCTCCTCCAGGTGATCGGATTCCTGGTGATACGCAGGATCGTCAACATCCGGATCTGAGGCCACATCATGTTGTATATGGGTATTATTTCAGTATTTATCAGTGTGGCCCTCATCGTGGGAAGCGCCCTCTACTGCACGTTCATACAGCGCAGCATCATGCAGGAGCGCCTGGATGAACTGTTCACCCCGAACGTAGCGTCAGAAAGCAGGCCATCACTGATGTGGGAAGCGACACCGCTGCAGAGGTACCTGGCAGGGGCGGGTGAGCTTATGCCGATCCGGGCACAGGACCGGGCGAAGTATATGAAATTCCTGGCAGGCGCCGGCTGCCGAAAAGAGGGGGTGTCCATCTTTATCGGCAGCAAGCTGATTCTCAGCCTGCTGCTGCCGGGGCTTTTCATCCTGCTCTACCCGTTCTCCGCGTTGCATCTGCTCCACAGTGATTTCATTCTCCTTGAGATTACCCTGGCGATAATTGGCTATCTGCTGCCGAGCTTCTGGCTGCTGAACAGGGTCAAACACCGCAAGCTCGAAATTTTCCACACATTACCGGATATTCTCGACATGCTGATAATCTGTGTCGAGGCGGGCATGGGGATAGATGCGGCACTGGTCAAGGCGACCGACCATCCACAGTTCAAGGGCAATCCGCTGGCGGAGGAGTTCAAGACGACATGGATGGAAATACGCGCCGGAAAGCCGCACATCGAGGCGCTGCGCGACATGGCTGATCGTACCATGGTGGATGATGTGAGTGCGCTGGTCACCATGTTCATTCAGACGGAACGGTTCGGAACAAGCCTGACTCAGGCGTTGCGGATCTACTCCGACAATCTGCGGACCAGGCGCTGCCAGGCCGCAGAGGAAGCAGCGGCCGGAACAGCCGTAAAAATGCTGTTTCCGATCGTTTTTTTTATGTTTCCCGCACTGTTCGTCGCCTTGATCGGCCCGGCGATATTATCGCTGAAACTTTTATTCAATTGATAGGGGAGGGGGGTGAGACCATGAATATCGACTTTAACAGCATCGTACTTATGATAATTGCAACAGAACTGGCACTGGTTTATGTGAAGCTCGGGAAGAAGTGATTTTCAAGGTTCAAAAAAAGTCTCCTCCCCTCTGGCGGCATATGCGCTAACTTAAGCAGAATGCTCTTGATTTTCCCCCTCCCTTTCAAGGGGAGGGTCGGGGTGGGGATGGGGTAGATTGTGAAATTTCAGCAAGTTACAAACATCAATCCCATCCCCATCCTAACCTTCCCCTTGAAGGGGAAGGGACCAAAATCTCAAAAGGAATACCTTGAGAGCTGTTATCGTTACATCCGATAAGGAACTGGCTGCTCATGTCACCGTGGCGGACACTTTTTTTTCCCGTCTCAGAGGTTTACTCGGCGCGCGCTCCTTTCCGCAGGGGGAGGGCCTCTGGATCATCCCTTGCAGGGGTGTTCATACTTTCGGCATGCTGTTTCCGATTGATCTGCTATTTCTGGACGCTGAACAGCGGGTGCTCACGTCGGTTTTTTCCCTTCTCCCGAACAGGCTCTCGCCGGTGTATCGCCGTGCTGCGTCCGTTCTGGAGCTTCCGGCGGGTACGATGGCAGGGACGCCGCCTGCCGCTGGTGAACAGGTACTGTTTCTATGACCGGACCGCTTCGCTACATGATACCGTCGCTTGCCGATCTGCTCTTCGTTTCGGTACTCCTCTACCTGTCATTCGTGCCGGACAGGGGGCTTCTGAATGACGGTGACACCGGCTATCATATACGGGCGGGAGAATATATCCTTGATACCTTCACACTGCCGCAGGTCGATCCCTATTCATTCATTACCCCCCGCCTCCCCTGGACCGTCCATGAGTGGCTCTCCGAAGTTGTCATGGCCATTGCGCATCGCCTTTCCGGGCTGTCAGGAGTGGTCGTCCTGTACGTCCTGACCCTTGCCGCAACCTTTTACGCCGTAGTCAGAGTACTCAAGGCGCAGGGGCATAATGCTCTGGTCGCTGCTGCGGCAACGGTAGTCATCATCGCGTTATCCATGGTTCACTGGCTTGCCCGACCGCATCTGTTTTCATTTCTGATCATCGTTATCTGGATCTCCATTCTCGACAGCCATGAATACCGCGATCGAAACCAACTGTATCTGCTCCCGCCGCTCATGCTGCTCTGGGTCAATCTCCACGGCGGGTTCATCATCGGCTTTGTCCTGCTCGGCATCTACCTGACCGGGAACCTCTGCCTCGTTTTCACCGATAGCGGGGCATGGCGCGCCGGAGGAAAACAGAGGGCGAAGCGTTACGGCGCGCTGCTCGGCATATGTATGGGAACAGCCCTGCTGAATCCGTTCGGCTGGAAGATATTTCTCTTCCCGTTCACACTTGTTTTCGACAGATACCTGATGGATCATACTTCGGAATTTTTTTCGCCCAACTTTCACGAACAACCACTGTTCAAAGCTCTGTTGCTCCTTCTTATGCTGCTTCTCGCATATTCGGGAAAGCGCCCCACCCCGATCCGGATGGTTCTGATACTCTTTTTCACCAACATGGCGCTCTGTTCCATACGGTATGTTCCGCTCTTTGCTCTCGTCGTCGTCCCGATCATGGTGCGCCATCTGAACTTCGACCTTGCTCCACGCCTGCCGCGCGTGCGGGCATTTTTCCGCAGACGCCTTGACACCGTTGCCACGATGGATGGAATGTCCCGTGGTTTTCTCTGGCCCTCTCTCGCTATGCTGCTGGTTTTCATCCAGCTGTACAACGGAACGATAGTTCATGGTTTCGATCCGAAGAAAAAGGCTGTTGATGCCGTTGCGTTCATGAAACGGGAACCTGTTCCGGGGAGGATGTTCAATAGTGACGAAATCGGAGACCTGATCATCTATGCGGCCCACGAACAGTACAAGGTGTTTATTGATGGCCGGCTGGACATGTACGGCTCGAAACATATCAGAGAGTATTACAAGATCACCGGATTTTCTCCCGGCTGGGAGGATATCCTGCGCAGACACGGCATCACGTGGGTCATCTACGACACGGATTCGGAACTGGTCCGTTTTCTCGCCGGTCGTCAGGATTGGCGGCTGATCTACTCCGACCGGGTGGCAAGTATTTTTGTGAACAATACTCCCCTCTATGCCGGCCTTATTGCCCGCTATCCGCTGGCGCAGCCGGCCGGAATCGATGATGAGGGGAGGAGCCCCAGATGATGTACTGTGTTCCATCCCGGATCATCATCCGGGAATACCGGGCTCTGTTTGTCATCGTGTGCGGACATGCTGCGTTATTGCTCGCCATGGGACTCTTTCGACACTGGGGTAACATGAGCAACCTGAATGACCTCGGTTTTTTTGATCAGGCGGTATGGGGAACGCTCCATGGCCAGTGGTTTCTCGACACCAACAATGTGTACGGCAGGCCGATAAACTGGCTCTGCTGTCACTTCAACGTATTCCTGCTTCTGTTTGTGCCCTTGTATGCGCTCCGGCCCGCCGCGGAATGGTTCGCCGTTGTCCAGGCCCTGGCGCTGTCGCTTGCTGCCTGGCCGATCTTTCTTCTCGCGAGAAGAGTGCATGGTTCCGGGCGCACAGCTCTTTTGTGGGCCTGTATCTACCTGTTCAACCCTTTTCTGTTAAACGCGGCAGCCTGGGACTTCCATCCGGTCACGATTGCCGTGCCGTTTATCGCGACAGCCTTGCTGGCTGTCGAGAAGAACGATTTTCGCCTGCTTTTTGCCTGCTGCGTCCTGCTGCTGTTGATCCAGGAGCAATGCGGCATCACAGTCGCAGGTTTTGGCGCGCTCTGGGGTCTCAAACATCGCGACTGGAAGAAGGGGCTCCTTCTGACGGGAACAGGTTTGCTGCACACTATTCTCGTTCTGGGATTCATCATGCCGGCACTCTCGCCTTCGGGCGCTCATTCAATGATTGATCCCGGCTCACGGGGCAGTCGCTACGGCTGGATGGGCGGTTCCCTGTTCGAGATCCTGAGCACCGGCATTCTTCATCCGGTCAGGATGGTTACGACCGTAGTGTCGATGGACGGTGCCATCAGTTATTATGTTCTTCTGGCATTGCCGCTGGCAGGGCTTTTTATCGCGGCTCCTGTCTGGCTTCTGCCGTCTGTTGCAGACTTCGCTGCAAATACGCTCTCCTCCGTTTCAATGCCGAGGGAGCTCATCTCCTATCATAGCGTCACGCTCGTTCCGATACTGACGGTTGCGGCGATGTACGGCGCCCGGCGCATGGCTCCTCAGGCGGCTCATGTATTCAGCATCCCGCTCTCACAGCTTGTTCTGCTGCTCACGTTGGGACTCGGCTATCTGTCTGCTCCCTTGCCGCTCCCCGGAGCCATGAATTTCTGGCGCCCCTCGCAGTGGATTCAGCTTCCGGATCCAACGTTCAAACAGCTGCGCACAGTGGTTGACAATGGTGCGTCGCTATCCGTTCAGGCAAACGTCGGCGCACATTTTTCCCAGCGCCGGGAGGTATATCGCTATCCGTACAAGGCAGGCGAGACAGATTCCATCGTTCTTTGGCTCGCCAGCCCCACCCTCGGCAGTGATCCCCGCAACGGCCATGGCATCGGCTCGCTTGCCCATCACCTGCAGATGAAACCGGCTGCCTACCTGGCATCTGTTGAATGTCTGCTGCAGAACCCCGCGTATGGAGTAGTCCTGTGGAATGAACCCTGGCTGGTTGCTTCCCGTGGGCCACAGGTCGTGAACGCCGACCGGTTGATTCGCGGCAGACTGGAAGCGCTGCGCCGTTCCTGGCAGATATCGTCAACAGAATATGAGGCGGCACTTCAAACGTGCCGGAATATATGACTATCAGCGAACAGCAGGCAAAACCGGTTGTGTCCGTCGCTATTCCGACGTATCAGGGGGCCGGATTCATCGGTGCCGCGATCGAGTCGGTGCTGATGCAGAGTTTCAAAGAGTTTGAACTTATCATTATCGATGACAACTCTACCGATGGAACCGCGTCAATCGCTGGCAGATACACCGATCCGCGCATCAGATTCATGCGTAACGATCACAATCTCGGCCCGGAGAGGAACTGGAACCGCTGCCTGACGGAAGCACGCGGCCGCTACTTCAAACTGCTCCCGCAGGACGACCTGCTTGCACCGGATTGCCTGCAGCGGCAGGTGGCCGTATTTGAGGCGGATACTGAAGAAAGCATCGCACTGGTCTTCTCTGCCCGGACAATCATCAATGCTAATGGTCGGGCCATAATGACGCGTGGATATCCTCTACGGCGTGGAGGACGGATTGATGGCCGCTCTGCACTGCAGACGTGCCTTCGACGCGGCACCAACCTTATCGGAGAGCCGGGAGCGGTGCTGTTTCGAAAGAGCCTGGCCGATCAAGTCGGTGGATTTGACGCCGGCATCGGCTACCTGCTTGATCTCGATTACTGGTTTCGTCTTCTGCTGCGGGGGGATGCGTACTATCTGCCCGAGATACTCGCTTCATTCCGGGTTTCCGGCAGATCCTGGAGCGTTGCCATCGGCGCCGGACAGAGTGAGGATTTCCGGCGCTTTATCACCAGGATCTCTGAACAGCCGGAGTATGGAACAGGTGCCGTCGAGCGCCTGGCCGGCAGTGTCATGGCACGGTTACATAACCTGCTGCGAATATGCCTCTACAAGTTCCTGCACGTGGGGAGATAACGATCATGCCCCCGGAATTCACCAGAGAGTATGCGGAGGAGCAGCTGCGTCGCAGTCGGAACCCATTTCGCCGGTTTATCAAGGGATTCTATATCCGGAACATCCTGAAAGATGTCACTGGTCCGTGCATTGACTTCGCCTGCGGCGCCGGACAGTTACTTGCCCGTCTGCCGCACGGCTCGGCTGGTGTTGAGATAAATCCTTTTCTTATTGATGAACTGACAGGGATGGGTCTTGATGTGAAACGGTACGATCCTGAAGCCGATCGCTACTCTCTGTCGGAATTCCCTGAAAATCATTACTCGACATGCGTCATGTCCCATGTTCTCGAACACTTTGCCAACGCGGCGCACATTGCAAAAACTCTGCTGAAATCATGCAGGCGTCTCGGTATCGGGCGGATTATTCTCGTGCTGCCGGGATGGAAGGGGTATCAATCCGACTCTACGCACAAGAGCTTCATCGACCGTCATTACCTCCGGGATCAGGGGGTGTTGAGCTGTGAAGGATATCAGCTGACAAGGCTGCGCTACTACCCGGTCAACCGGGAATCTGTCGGCAGGTATGTCAAGTTCCATGAATTGATTGTCGTCCTGGATCGGGCAGAGTGATGTCCGTCAGACTTGCCATCGTAGTGCCCTGCTGCAACGAGGAGCAGGTTCTCCCGGAAACCCTCCGGCGACTGATCGTTCTGCTTGACCGGATGCAGGAAGAGAAGCTGATTGAGCTTGAGAGTGCAATCTACCTTATTGACGACGGCAGCAGGGATCAGACGTGGAAAATCATCCACTCCATGGCTCAGTCGGACTCACGGATACGCGGAATCAGGCTTTCCAGCAACCGCGGACACCAGAACGCCCTGCTTGCGGGACTGCTGACCGCAGAAGGAGAAGCGATCGTCACCGTCGATGCCGATCTTCAGGATGACATCAACGTTATCGAAGAGATGGTGCTGCGCTTCCGGCAGGGGAGCGAGATCGTGTATGGCGTTCGCAGATCCCGGGCGTCGGATACGGTTTTCAAGCGTTGCACCGCCAATTTGTATTACAGACTTCTCAGGTGGATGGGTGCCGATGTTGTCCAGGGACATGCCGACTTCCGCCTGATGGGAAGGCGTGCGGTGGAATGTCTGCGAGAGTATCCGGAGGTCAATCTCTTCCTCCGCGGGATTGTTCCACAATTGGGGTTTGCGACTGCAACGGTATATTACGATCGTGCCGCAAGGTTCGCCGGTGAAACGAAGTATCCGCTGGGGCGAATGCTGGCTCTGGCAATCGACGGGATTACCTCGTTCAGCGTCACTCCGCTGAGAATCATTTCGGCTCTGGGATTCATAATCTGCCTGATGAGCCTGGTCATGATCGCCTGGATCATTTACGGCCATTTCGTAATGCATTCGACTATTCCCGGATGGGCATCGTCGGTGATTCCGATCTACTTTCTCGGCGGGATCCAGATGCTCGGCATCGGCATTGTCGGCGAGTATATCGCCAAGATGTATCTCGAAACAAAGCGGCGACCGCGATACATCATTGAACGGACGGTATGAGTGATGAAAGAATCCGTGACCTCAACAACATGCATGGTATGCGGCCATCCGGTAACCGGGCGCTGGTTTGAAAACTGTGCGGATTATTATCTGCAGACCCCTTTCGTCGTTGATTACCGGGAGTGCACCGTCTGCCACCTGATACAGCAGGTCCCCATGCCGACAGATACATCATCATATTACCCGCCGGATTACCCGATGCATACCGGCCGGGGAATGTTCCATGCAAGGCTTCGCAAGCTCCTGATCCATAGAATCTATTTTGTGCCGCAGCGCACCGCTAAAGATACTGTCCTGCTTGATTACGGATGTGGCGATGGCTCCTATCTGCAGTCAATACGCGGCAGGATCGGCAGGATTATAGGGTTTGAGCCGTCCGGGAAGCGGGCAGAACAGTTGCGGAGCGCTCTTGGCTGCGAGATGTACAGCTCCCTTGCAGAGGCATCCTCGAAACTGAAATCGAGCGTGGATGTCGTTACGGCACATTTTGTTCTGGAACATCTGACAGACCTTGATGAAACATTCCGCTTCTGGGGCTGGATACTCAAACCGGGAGGAACCGTCCACATCGCCGTTCCAAATATCCGTTCGTATGAAGCCCGTCTTTTCGGCAAAAAATGGCATGGGCTGGATTCGCCACGACATGTCAGTTTCCCGGAAGATGAAAGTCTCACGTTGCTGATGAAAAAAAATGAGTTTGAACTTATTGAAAAGCATTGCGGGATTTTCCCGAATCTCTGGGCTGCCAGCCTGGCAACCGTATTGGCGGGTCGTTATAATCATCTGTTTTTCATGCTGCTGCTTCCGCTTGGATTCATACTTGCCTTGCTCATGCCGCAGGACACGTCAGTTTATACAATGCGTAAATTCTTAAAATACTGATATGGATTTAAAAGAGAAAATAAATATGCATCCGAACAGACATCCCTGGGAAACGGCACGTCTCAGAGCCTTGCAGCTCATATTGGCTCCTGAAATTTTCGAAGGGATCAAAGTCCTTGATGTCGGCTGTGGAGACGGATTTATCTCCGGAAGGCTTTTTGATCATCTCCGGAGTAAAGATATAACTGCCGTGGATATTCATTTATCCGACGAACAGATGCTCGAACTCCGCAGAACATCTGCGGATATAAGGTACCGGAGAGATATGCCTGCCGGGGAGAACTATGACCTTGTCCTGCTTCTTGACGTGATCGAACATATGGAATCCGACCTGGATTTTCTGACCCGGCTGGTTGACAGGTACCTTTCGGATAAAGGCAGGGTCATGATCACGATTCCCGCTTTCCAGTCACTATATGGCCCGCACGACCGTTTTCTCGGACATTACAGACGCTACAATCTCACTCAGCTCATCGATTTGACCAGATCATGCGGGCTGGAGGTCATTTCTTCCGGATACCTGTTTTTCAGCCTTCTGTTGCCAAAGCTTGTACTGTCCAAATTCCTCAATATAAGAAAAGTTTCTGAAGGGGTCGGAAGCTGGAATGGCGGGAAATGGATTACAACCCTTCTCGGGATGCTGTTGAATATCGACAACCGGTTACTGCTTCAAGCAAACCGCCTGGGGATAAGGATTCCTGGACTTACAGGATGGGTACTGTGCGAAAAACGAGGCTGATAGTTCCCTGCTACAACGAAGCTCTGAGGCTGAACCGGAAAGCCTTCCTAAGCGCTTTGGAAAACAGCCCTGATCTGTATTTTCTCTTTGTTAATGACGGCAGCACGGATGAAACTTCCGTGCTCCTTTCATCCATGCAGGAAATGAATCCGCTGCAGATTGAAATATTAACCATGGGGAATAATTCAGGCAAAGCCGAGGCAGTGCGCCGGGGGATGATGATGTCACTTGATGGCGCCTTTGATGATGTGGGTTACTGGGATGCCGACCTGGCAACACCACTGGCTGAAATTGAAGGATTCAGTCGTTTGCTCGATTCTGCTGCAGTGGAAATGGTTATCGGCTCGCGAGTGCGTCTGCTTGGCCGCAGGATTGAGCGTAAGGCTTTGAAACATTACCTGGGAAGAGTTTTTGCGACCTGTGCTTCAATGCTGCTTGAAATCAGCGTGTATGACACGCAGTGCGGAGCCAAGATCTTCAAAAACAGCAAGGCGCTGCGGCAGGTGTTTGGTATGCCTTTCAAAGTGAACTGGACTTTTGATGTGGAAATGCTGGCCAGGTTTGCGATAGTCCGGAAAGTGTCTCCACTGGAGATAAGCTCCCGATGGGTTGAAATTCCGCTTGTCGAGTGGATTGATGTAATTGGCTCGAAGGTTACACTGATGGATTACATTAAGGGCGGCTTTGAGTTTTGCACGCTCTTATATTACCTGCATACTCCGGCTCGTTCGGGCTATGCCCGGTATCTCGGCGGAATAGAACCGGTATAATCAACTGTGACATACCGTTCTTACAGTCAAGGGGGGAATGAGAGAGGTTTTTCAGTCTGTTTGTAAAGGCGCTGTCGCTGCAGAAGTACGTTTACGTATTCGTGTGTATAGCCAGTTTAGAAGCAATGTCCCATTAACACCGATCACAATAGCAAAGAGCATTGGCATTCCATTTACCGAACGAACACGTACTGGAATAATGGCATTGCCAACAACTCGATATTCACCCCAAATGATATAGTCGTCGGTACTGTGGGTAACCTCAATGCGTTGCCCACCACTGTCCGCAATAACTTTAAACTTCACAGAAGGGGTAAAATTCTTCTCCTGCTCCAACGTAAATCGCCTCTCTCCAACTGGGAGTGATAGAGTACGCTTCGGATTTGTCGCCAGCAGTTTTTTAAATTCTAACCATCTGAGCAATTCGAAGCGTGGGGGTTTACTCTCCGGAACTTCCAAAACTACAGGGAAGAAGCTAGCCGGTTCGTCCCCAGGCGCATACCGGGTAATTGTAAGGTAATTGTATGAGGTTCTGGCAATAATTGTGAAAACTAACAGTCTTACAAGAAATGTAGTGAGTTTCTTCATCTGTAGTTCCTGATACGTAGATTTTGAGACGAGTAGACCGATTTCACTCAATGCCCTGATCCGCGATAAGCGTGCGATATCGGGACGTCAGACGACGCAGTCGGATACGTTGTCGAATCAGGATCCCTGTTGGCAACAGCGTCAACACGATGCAAAATATAACCGCATATGGCAGGACATCGGAGAAATCTTTCGTCCACACCAGTAGCGCGGTGGTAGGTACCACTAGTATTGCTGCAAACGCAAAGGACAACATCCGCAGACAGAAGTCCATGAAAGGCGGAGGATAATCGCTAATCGTCAAATTACCCTCGGTCGCATACAGCAACGCCGGAAGTTCCGGGCCGAGTAACAATCCTTCCCGCCAAAGGCTCTGCAGGGACATCGGCAATATGCGGTAGCGTCCATGGCGCGACTCAATGCCAACGAAAACGGCCTGGGTTGCAATGCCCTTCGGAGGGTATGGTGGTGTCATTGAGGATGTCTCCATTTGATAACCATTCACATACCAGGTGGTCTGGCGATCGTTTTCCCACGGATCCGGGCCTGTGAAGTTTAAGTACGCCTCCCGCTTTAACGGGCGGAAATTCATGTCAGGAATAACCATGGCAATACCTTTCCTTTATCGCCCTGCAGGTGCCAATAATACAATTGCAACCGCAATTCCCAGATAGCCAAAGCCCCAATACTGGGACCGCAACCAGAACAGTGAATGTGTTGGACGCCGAAACCATTCCCGCCCGGTTCGGATTTCTAACTCCTCACAGGGTTGGGAATAGATCGTATGGTAGGTCATCCCGAAGGCAACAATAGCGGAGAGCAGGAAATCCACCGCAAATGTGAGCGAGGCAAATCTCTGACCCATGGTGATGGCGGGAAATTGTTCGCTAATTGCGAAGCTGGCTACAATAAAGGCGAGAGGAGCCCAAAACAGGTACATACCCTGTCCGCAAGGGAAAAAAGGTACGTGCGCTCTTGCTTGCTTTGCGGGTTCTCCAAATGGTCGACTTGAAGAGCCAGGTAATCCATGATGCGCTGTATGCGTCGGTTGCAACGAGTTGTTGTGCTGCGCTTTATCCTGGTTCTCATTCGGAAACTCGAAGTGGAATTCTTCGCTCTCCTCAGTTAAGAAGAATAGCCGGTATTCTATTGAGCCAGTGTCCGTGACGATCATCATTCTGTCATGTTCCGGTGTTGCCGGTTCTTCAATGAGATACTTCATTCCAGGTATCTTTTCATCCTTGAAGAATGTATTCCAGTATTCCAGGTCCCACCCGGTCGACGCGCCACCACCGAGCCTGAAGTAGATCTCTTTGAACTGTGTCTTGGAAACCTCTTTCATGAATTACACCTCAGTGTATTAGAGTTGCCCCCAACAGTTCCAGTGCATCTGCCAGTTTGTGGGCGCCTTCAACAGGCTTGCTATCAAACACCATGAAATAACGGTAATCCTTAACAGCCTGATTCGCAAGTGCGATAGCCATAAAACCTCAACAGTAGACGTGCAGAGCCAAGATCCTGTTCTGCCTTACGTAAAAACTCCAATGCAAACTCATGATCTGCGTTCATATACAACCCTCCCGTCCAAGTGTGCTTCCGTCACAATATGATTGGTTACTCCATTCCACTTATTAACTTCATCAGGCGTATACTTGACGAACCATATCTTTCAGTGAATCGTATACTGAGTCAAAAGTGTCGTCATATCGCTCTTCAATATAGGTCGTTATGGACATGAATAGCCTCTACTATAAACAAAAGCCGAAAACTATGATCGCTGTTCTGAGTGCAATATTACACAGTAGTTGCGCAGCATCAATTCTGCTGGATGGGGTGAAAGATAGACCTGACCATTCAGATACTGCTGATCGTATTTGTGTACATAGTGCCTGAGCAGAGTAAGCGGTACTACAAGTTGCGTGAGATTATCGTGATACTGGCCAATAACTTCAAGCAACTCAGCCTTTTCTGCAGAGGAAAGATGCTTTTTAAAATATCCCATCATGTGCTGCATCACGTTGGTGTTCTTCTTGGTTGTGGCGAGAAGAGACATCCCCTTCATAAACTGAATTTCGTATTGTCGGAGTAACTCCAGCAGTGGAAGATCCTTACCATTGGACACCAGGGCACCCATGGTGCGGCAAACTATAGGGCTGTGGGCCTTCAGCAGCAGTTTGTGGGTGGTGTGGAACTCGACTAATCGACCGAAAGTTGGCTCAGTTGCCAGAAAATCCTTCCAACGGCGATAACTGAATACCCGTTCAATGAAATTTTCTCTGAGATGCGGATTGTTCAGACGACCTTCCTCCTCCATCGGCAACAGCGGAAAATGGCGAGCGACAGCGGCGGCAAAAAGGCCGCTGCCATTTTTTACCGCAGCGTCGTCGTTGTTGTATATCTTGACTCGAAACAGCCCGCAACCGGGGGAGTCTTTTTTAAAAATGAAACCGCATAGATCTTCCTCTTCCAACTCTTTGACCTTAACACTGCAGAAGCTCAGCATTTGACCGGTCAGGTCAATCCGTGTCCTGCGGGTCACCAGCCGGGGGGTGGCAAAATCACCTTCCAGATGCATGGCCTCCCTCGGAACCGGCAGGCCGCACCCTGTCTCGGGGCAGACCGGCAGGAAGCAGCAGAAGCGCCCCAAAGTATCGGTGATATAGCGATCATGCTTATGGCCGCCGTCATAGCGGACATGTTCTCCCAATAGGCAGGAGCTGACTCCTATTCTGATGTCAGCTTCCAGTGAACTATCCGCGTACATTGTATCAAACCTCCATCAGCCGCCGAATCTCTTGATAAAACGTCCTACATCAAACTTGCGCATGCAACCTTTGTAGTTCATGTAACGAATTTTGCCGAACACCGGCCGTTCGCCCCAGGCACGGTCGTGAACACCACCGATGCTCCAGGCGATTCCGGCATAGCCGTTTGGATCGCGTCCGTCCAGTTGATACCTGTCATTCAGGCTGATGGCAATGGTCATGGCCTCCTCCGGTGATTCGCTCCACTCCAGGATCTTCTTGGCCCAGTACATGCGAAGATAGCCATGCAGCGTGCCGGAGACAACCATCGACCGCTGGGCGGCATTCCAGAGCGGGTCATGGGTTTCGGCGCTCTCGAACTGCGCGTATGAGTATATGAATTCGCGCCGGTCATGACGATGTTCGGATATCGTCTGCTGCGCCCAGACCGGGAATCCGGCCACCCGATCATAGTTTGTGTTGAACTGGCAGAAGTTATCGGACAGTTCACGCCGGATAACCAGTTCTTCAAGAAATGCCTCACCTGCGGAGGCAACTCCGGCAGCCCGGGTTACCTCCAGCGCTACCCGCTGGGCAGAAAGCTGACCGAAATGCAGCCAGGGAGACAGCCCGGATTGGCCACCGGCGTTAGGATCGTTGCAGAGTGCGTCATATCTCTGTAATCCGTTGATAATGAAATCATGCAGGCGCTTATGGGCTTCCAGCTCTCCGGGCGTGATGGCAGTCACCTCAGCGACCGCACGTTCAAAAGAAAGTGACGAGAGGAGTGATTCGACATCCCCGCCTCTGCCAAAGGGTGAGTGTGGAAGCTGTCCCCAGCTGAAGGGGTGCTGTTCGATTTTCGGGAAATCCTGCAGAAACTCAGGGAGCAGGCGCTGCAGCTTCGGTCGGATGGTGTAGGCGCCATACTCCTGCTTGTTGGAGGCGACACGGCAGGGTACGATGTTATGAGCATCCACCTCCACACAGGACACTCCGGCATACCTGGAGACCTGAGCACGCCATGAGCGTTTGATGGACAGAGGATCGAAATCCGCCACCAGCATTCCAACTTTATGCTGTTGGATAAAGCGGCATATTTCCTCAGGAGGATTACCGCGCAGCAGGATCAAGGGGATATTGTGCTCACGGAGTTGTGCCGCCACCAGCTTCAGTCCGCGCAGCATGAAACCGTAATGACGCACGGTAGCGCCCGGAAAGGAATCTGCCAGAGTAAACACCACCGCCAGAGGCGCCTGCCTCGCAAAAGCCAGCTTCTGTGCATGGATCAGCGCCCAGTTATCGGCAACTCGCTGGTCACGGCTCATCCAATAAACCACCGGGCCACTGGAAAGTGGTAGATCGTTCAGAGGGTGAATGCGTTGGGGATGCATGTTCATGAAAGTATCTTTTCAACTACTGTGCCAAAGCATATTTGCTCTGTTTCAAAGGTCAAGGCCTGATTGCATAATGGGAAATGCTGTCGGGACGGGGAATATCAAAAAAACCGTCAAAAAATTCTGTCATATATGGCAGTTTCAATAAAATATGATGGATTCAAGTCTTTGTTTGACCGTTCGCTACGCAAACATTTTTTATTTTACATCATGGAATCAGACTGTTGCACTCAAAAAATCAGTAAATGTTCTCTGGCACGCTAGTTGCCTGCTTCTTCTCCTCGCAAGCTCCGGACAGAGTTGTGATTTTTTCAATAATACGAGTTCATTTCTACGTAAAGGTAGAGTTAATAATTATGAGTGTATCTTTATTTGAACCGATATCGATAGCATGCGTGCTGCCTGACATATTTCCGCATGTAGCTCTCTATACCGAATCCGGCGGAAAACATGTTCTCTATATTGAAGAAACACGCCGATTCTCAAAGGCTGACAGAGACAGGCTGCGCAGTAACAATATATCAACCATGTATGTCAGATCAGGTGATTTTAAAGAGGTATCCCATTTCACCGAATTGAACCTGCCGGTCATTCTGAGCAGAGATGATGTTGACCAGGCGCAAAAATGTGAAGTTCTTATCCAGACATCCGAGAATTATCTGAAAGATATATTTTCAGCCCCTGAACATTCACATGACGCCGAACGATGCAGAAATATAACGAGACACCTTGCCACTCACATCTCGGAAAATCAGAACATAACAGACATGATTCAGGCAATGGACCATTCTTCGCCGTTTGCCGTCAGACATTCAATGCAGGTCGCTACCCTGTCAATGCTGGCGTGGTCAAAGCTCTTCCCTGAAAAATGTGATGATCTGGTTGATATCGGTATTGCCGGAATGCTTCACGATATCGGCATGTCTCTGCTCTTCACAAATGTAATCGAAGATAAGGATTACTGGAGTACCCCAAGTGTGGAGGAGATAAAACGCCATCCTTTCGAGGGGTACATATTTCTGAAAAAGAACGGCAATTACAGCGAACAGGTGCTGAATGCCGTCCGGCACCATCATGAGAGATATTTTGGCGGTGGGTATCCCGGAGGACTGAAGGGGGACGAAATCAGAATGTCCACCCAGGTCGTCGGGTTATCAGACATGTACTGCACGCTGATTACGGACAGGCCTACCCGCAAGGCCTCAACATCAGAAGAGGCATACAGAATAATCGGGGATGAAAACAACAAGTGTTTTTCAACGTTGTTATTCACCGCATTTCAGTCAGTCATAAAAACTGACGGCTAAGAGCAAACCTGTGAAAACAAAAGTTGCTTTGGTCAATGTAAGAATAGAACCAAGACAATATATTCCAGTCGGTTTATTGATATTGGCTGGTTTTGTAGAGTCAATCTGCGAGGTAATTGTCTTTGATCCGGATCATGAAGATAACTCCCTGCTGGAAATAATCGACTTTAATCCGGACATTGTTGCTATCGGTTCAATGACACTGAATTATGCCAGAGCCAAACAGATCTTATCCATTTTGAAAGATACGTTCGGAGATACATGTCGTTATGTAATCGGCGGAGTCCATCCTACTCTAAGACCTTTTGAGGTATTTCGTGAAACAAAAGTAGATGCGGTTGTGGTAGGCGAAAGTGAACAGGCGCTTTCGGATATCATTCTGGGTAAAGATCTCACGAAGATTCCGGGTGTGTATGCCGGACAGGAACTGATTATCAGGCCCGGGTTGATTGAAAATCTGGATGTGCTGCCATTGCCGGGTTACCACCTTATGCCTGATTTTTACAAGTATCTCAGGCCGCCTGGCACCTTTAGAGGGACGTGGCAAAAGAAGGGAACTATAGTGTTGATGAGTGCAAGAGGATGCCCGGCGTCTTGCATTTTCTGCAGTTCGCATCTGATGTTCGGCAGGCGCATCAGACGTCGCTCTGTAGACAATGTGATATTTGAAATTAATTATCTATTAGAAAAATATGGCAAAACCTCATTCTGGTTTGCCGACGATACCTTTACATATCAGAAACAATGGGTTTATGAATTTTGCGATAAAATTAAACCGCTGGATATTGTGTGGGGGTGTCAGGCCCGTTCCGACACCATTACTGACGAACTCGTTATAAAATTGAAGGATGCCGGGTGTCTGCAGGTTGATCTGGGTGTTGAATCGGGTTCGGACAGAGTTCTCAAGATACTGAGCAAAGGTGAAACCAGTGATCAGCATCGCAATGCGTTAAACACTTTAAAGCGACATCATGTCAGGTCGTTGGCAACATTTATTATCGGCACCCCCGGCGAGACGGCTGAGGATGTTAAATTAACGAAAAACCTGATCAAAACGACAAAACCAGATGTCATTAATGTGTTCTACATAACTCCTTTTCCTGATACTGCGCTTTATAATTTGGTTGAAGAGCGGGGTCTCTGGATTCAAACGTCCAATACCAGTTCAGGCATTCATGACCGTCCTGTGATAGCTGACACGCTTTCCGAGAAGGATCAGATAAAATTTCGCTACGAATTGTATGCTGCTAACCGCTTGAGAAACATTAAAGGCTACCTGACACTTGAGTGCGTTGCGGGTTTTGTGAAAACCATTTCGCTTGGCAGTATTGGCCGGTTTTTCAATGTGCTGATGAAAAAAAACTTCCATGATGCGATGTATGCATATCTTCAGGATTACCGCAATTCCTTTGATGGCAGGGAGACCCGCATGCTCCGGCTCGCCAGGTCTATGATGACCGAGGATAATTGCCACTTTGCTACATTAGTTGCGAAGCATCCGGACTAGGTATCGCCTCGCCCCGCTGTACGAACTTTTGGATCATCACTTCAACGGAGGCTTGCAATGGCAGACAAAACGCTCGATCAGATTGTTCCTGGTGACGACGATACGGTGGAAATTGTCTCAGAGGTGCGAAATGAGGCAACCCTGCTCAAGACTGGTGCCCTGCAGAGCGCAATTTTCAACAGCGCCAACTTTTCAAGCATCGCCACCGACGCAAAAGGTGTCATTCAGATCTTCAACGTCGGCGCCGAGCGGATGCTGGGATACACGGCCGCCGAAGTGATGAACAAGATCACGCCGGCCGATATTTCCGACCCGCAGGAAGTTATTGCCCGTGCGCAGGAGTTGAGCATCGAGCTTGGCACGCCGATCACTCCCGGCTTCGAGGCATTGGTGTTCAAGGCTTCGCGCGGCATAGAGGACATCTACGAGCTGACATACTTCCGCAAGGACGGCAGCCGTTTCCCGGCGGTCGTATCGGTCACGGCGCTGCGCGACGAGCAGGACACCATCATCGGTTATCTGCTGATCGGCACCGACAATACCGCCCGCAAGCAGGCGGAAGAGGCTCTGCTCAAGGCCGGCGCCCTGCAGAGCGCAATATTCAACAGCGCCAACTTTTCAAGTATCGCCACCGACGCAAAAGGTGTCATCCAGATCTTCAACGTCGGCGCCGAGCGGATGCTGGGATACACTGCCGCCGAAGTGATGAACAAGATCACGCCGGCTGATATTTCCGATCCGCAGGAAGTTATCGCCCGTGCAGAAGCGTTGAGCATCGAGCTTGGCACGCCGATCACTCCCGGCTTCGAGGCTTTGGTATTCAAGGCTTCGCGCGGCATAGAGGACATCTACGAGCTGACATACTTCCGCAAGGACGGCAGCCGCTTCCCGGCGGTCGTGTCGGTCACGGCGCTGCGCGACGAGCAGGACGCCATCATCGGTTATCTCTTGATCGGCACCGACAACACCGCCCGGAAGCAGGCGGAAGAGGCGCTGCTCAAGGCCGGCGCCCTGCAGAGCGCAATTTTCAACAGCGCCAATTTTTCAAGTATCGCCACCGACGCGAAGGGTGTCATCCAGATCTTCAACGTCGGCGCCGAGCGGATGCTGGGATACACGGCCGCCGAAGTGATGAACAAGATCACACCGGCCGATATTTCCGA
>Ga0194037_1000138_pt1 | contig 53682 bp, 53 predicted proteins | sample JunL306m_MetaG_FD_148653 | JGI IMG/M metagenome (GOLD analysis project Ga0194037, IMG submission 148653) | Anoxic zone freshwater microbial communities from boreal shield lake in IISD Experimental Lakes Area, Ontario, Canada - Jun2016-L304-6m | ecosystem: Environmental > Aquatic > Freshwater >... | reverse complement strand
TTTTGAGGATGATTTATCGATGCAGACTCTGGTGAAATGAGCGCAAAATTGGGCGCCACAGCTCCTCCGTTGGCCTAGGCGCTCCCTCCACATGGAGGCGGTTGGTGAGCAGAGTTGCTACCGCCTTATGTCGAGATGAGATCCCAAGAACGGTCCCGGGGAATCCTGTATGTCCATAGAACCTATCTGCGCACCCTTCGAAGGTATCAACCCAACTGCGAAAACCAAGATGAGCGTCCGCATCAGCTCCGCTCCTTGTGAAGATTTCAAATTGAGGATGTCGCTCGATTCTTTCGCCAAAATCTAAAAGATCCTCTGCGGTGGAGAACAGGCCAGCATGTCCAGAAACTGAGCCCATGAGATGAAAGGAGTTGCCATCATTAACTTCGCCACTGAGTACGTGGGTGCGCCACTGATTGAAGTCCTCGACTTTTTCTGGAACAGGATAGGGCGCATGGGATCCCACCATTTCCCTTTCCAACCGATCACCTCGGGAAGTCGCTGCAACATCACTTTTATCATCTGGCGCGCCAAACTTAGTATGTGCGAACTCCAAACTTTCCAAACCAGTCCCCAAGATTCTTGCCACAACGTTACCTAAAGTTATGAAGCCAAGATCCGAGTAGTGCCTGTTCTGATTCACGGGATAACGCAATGGCAATCTCGCGATGTAATCAACAACTTCACTTGGATCCTGCAAAGAAATATAGAGCGGACGCCACTCCCACAATCCCCCACGATGTTGAAGAAGTTCTCGGATCGTGATTTCAGATTTCTCAGATATGTTCCACTGTGAGATATATTTAGAAATTTTATCTTCTAGAGATATCTTCTTCTCGTGTACTAAATCCATAAGAGCCGAGGTTGTAATAATAATCTTAGTCAACGAGCCAAGATCAAATGAAGTCTCGTTAGTCATAAGTAATGGCGAAGCTAGATCTAGGCTGGAACGATTTCCGATTGATGTGGTACTTCGTCTGCCTTCATGAGAGCTCGCAAAAACTAATCCAGGAATTCCGGACTCAATGAGAGATGTCAATTCACTATTCATAAAAGCCACACTCTCCCATCTGAGTATTTAATCGTGCTTTCCCTAGCCCACCAAGCCGCATCGAGGTCATGCACAAGAGTGGGTGCAAGGGCTCCAGCAAGAATCGAAGCCACGGTAACCCCGCGGTCACCTTCCATCATTGAGCCAATCGAGATTCCCATTCCGGCTTGTTCTGCTCGTTGAGCGATCTCCAATAGCGGGGTAATACCACCGCTTTTTAGCACTTTAAGATTGACGAGATCAGCGCTTCCCAGGTCAATCAATTCGTTCATGTCTCCCATTGTGAAACATGATTCATCTGCCATGATTTTCGTGTCGGAAGCCTTAGAAATTATCGCTAACCCTCTTTTATTTGCCGAAATTATGGGTTGCTCCAGATATTCAATATTCAGGTCACTGCTACTTTGCAAGAATTCTATGGAATGCTCCACGCTCCATGCTTGGTTTGCATCTACTCGCAATCCGCTGTCATTGCCAATAAGTGAGCGTATAAGAAGCAACTTCTCTAACGAGAGAGTGAGGTCCTCCATTCCTAACTTCACTTTATAACTGGAAAAACCTTCTGCCAAGCGGATGGAAACAAGTGATTCAATTTCCGACAAGGACGCAATCGGGACAGTTACATCGGTGGCAACGCTTTCCACCTTGCACCCCAAGAGCGTATTCATTGAAACTTCGGCCAATTGCGCTTCAAGGTCATACAGGGCTAGATCAACTGCAGCCTTGGCACTCGCGACAACATCAAGTGGGCTAATTGCCGAGTTCCAGGTGGCACGAGCGCTATGAAATTCGGTTCCGATAAGCGCCATCGGAATTTCCTTCGCGAGTGCATTTTGTATCGCAACGTTGGTATCTCCAGTGATGGCGGGAGTTTCAACACTTTCTCCCCACGCTTGAATGCCATCATCTGTTTCGATGCAATATGCAATGACCTCGAGTTCGCTCACACTTCGAAGAGCTGTCGAGAATGTATTTCTCAAAGGACGCGGGCTTACACGTGAGAAGGCGTTAACGATTCGTGTCATAGAGTTGCACCCGTGGAAATCATTATTCGCAACGGGATAGCAACTGATCTAGATGCCGTCGTCGCAACCTTTCGTGCCTGCTGGCTTACCTCGTATCGAGATTTGCTACCAGAGGATGTTCGCGATGCAATGACACTAGATGCAGCGCATGCTCTTTGGATATCTGCACTCGGACCACATCCTGAACGAGAAACCTTGGTGGCAGTTGTAGAGCACTCCGTAGTGGGAGTTGCACGCATCGGCCAAGATATCCAGGATCCCCTTCGTGGACATTTGTTTTCACTATATGTCCATCCTGACCTTGCTGGCAGAGGAATTGGGAAATCATTGCTCAAGAATGCAATTGAACGATTGCATGTCAAAGGTTTTTCGGAAATAACGCTCTGGGTCTTCAAGAGCAACTCCAGCGCACTCGGGCTATACGAAAAAGAAGGTTTTGCTGTAACGGGAATTGAGCGCATTGATGAACGCTGGAAGATTCCAGAGATCCAGATGCTGCAAACATCGAAGGGTTAAAGAACTCTTACACGTATTGGTTTGACGGTACTTGGTTGCGGTAATCGCAGAGGATCTTTCCCGGGGGTGAGTGATCCAAGGATGCGCTCACCGCGAGCGCCAGTACAACTTGGCACTTGACCCGCTAAGCCGTGCATGGATAGAAATCCAATCAAGGCAAAGGTGAGACCTTCTTTTGCCCGAGGATCAATACCTAACTCCACCATCGAGAGCACTGCGCAGGAACCTAAACGTTCCTGTAAGCGCGCCATCATCACTGGATTGGCGGAACCACCTCCAGCTATGTACAACTTTGCTAAATGGTATTTCTCAACTTCACGGGCAACCGTTTCGACAGTAAGTTCTAAAAGAGTCGCCATGACATTTTCAATATTCCACGTAGGCACTTGCCCGATCTTCTCGATCAAATATGGAAGGTGGAATAGCTCTTTACCAGTGGATTTCGGTGCCGGTAGCGAGTAATACGGTTCATCAAGAAACTCAGCAAGTAGCGCGAGATCCACTGTGCCAGAGGCAGCGATCTTGCCGCCCTCATCGTAGGATTTTTCACCTTTGCTGTAAGCAGAAATTGCCGAATCCAATAACCCATTTGCAGGTCCAATGTCATATGCCAATGGAGCAAGGTTGGCGCCAGCAATGGTGATATTTGAAATTCCGCCTAAATTGAGCGCACCTTCTGGGTTTTCAGAGTGTCCTAATAGAAGTTGATCCAGCAAACTCACGAGTGGTGCTCCATGACCACCGGCAGCTACATCGCGGGATCGAACATTGGAGAGCACAGGTACACCTGTCTCTTCAGCGATCCACGAAGCCTCTCCCAATTGCAAGGTGCCTTGGGCTTTGTGATCTGCATCGATCCAATGAAAGAGAGTTTGACCGTGGGAAACAATAAGGTCCGGTTGGAAATCGAAATCAGTGATCGCCTTTTGAGCAGCTTGAGAAAATGCTTGCCCAATGTGAGTATCCAGAACGCAGACGCGCTCCATCGTTACCGGACGGGGAGGCATTGAATCAGCAATCATGTCATGTAATTCGGGTGTGTACTCAAGTGAGGTGAATCCATGCTGAACTACCTCGATGACATCATCTACTTGCGTAAATTCGCAACAAGCAACATCGATGCCATCATATGAAGTACCAGAAATCATGCCAATTATTTTCATCGCTCTACCTCCGTACATGCCACTAAATGATTGGGTGAAATCTCAATAAGTTCAGGACCCGTCACCATGCAAGACGCTACCGCCTTCGGGCAACGTACATGGAAAGAGCAACCGGTGGGAAGATGTGCAGGATCTGGAACTTCGCCTTTGAGTGTTTTCGAAAGTGTCTCAGGGTTGCCGATGATGCTGTGATCTGGCATTGCTGCAATAAGAGCTTGCGTATACGGATGTTGAGGGCGATCAATAATCTGCTCCCATGTACCAAACTCTACAATTTTTCCAAGGTACATCACCGCGATGACATCGCTGATATAGCGGATCATCGCTAAATCATGGCTAATGAAGATATATGTTAAGCCAAATTTTTCACGAAGGTCAATAAGTAAGTTCATTACTTCGGCACGGACTGATACATCCAAGGCTGAAACTGGTTCATCTAAAATAAGAAGTTGTGGTTCGGCAGCTAATGCACGCGCAATACTGACACGTTGCCTCTGTCCGCCCGAGAGTTGATGTGGATAGCGATGTTTTAAATCATCCGCTAAACCAACAATCGTGAGGAGCTCTGTTACGCGAGCATCGATGGCCTTTGCTGGAACTAGTTTGTGCACTTCCAAAATTTCGGAAATGGACTCACCTATCTTCTGCCGTGGATTGAGAGATGAGTACGGATCCTGAAAAACCAATTGGACCACGGAGCGACGAGCTCGAAAGAGATTTCTCGCCTTATCTGTCATCGCCTGATCAGACCACGAGATATCCCCCGATGTCGTGCGCTCCAGCCCTGAAATAAGACGAGCCAGTGTGGACTTTCCGCAGCCACTTTCGCCAACGATGCCGAGAGTTTGCCCTTTCTCGACGGTGACAGATATCCCGTTGAGGGCATTAATCAGACTTCCCGTTGCTTGAATCTTGTATTGCTTTCGAACATCAGCGATCTTGAGGCTCATCGCGCCCTCCCAACGGGGTGAAAGCAGGAAACACTCTTTTCGAGAGTTCCCACTAGATGAGGCGCTTGGCTCCTACATTCTTGCGTTGCGAAAGAACAGCGTGGTGCAAAAGCACATGTATTACCGACTAGCCAAGGTTTCTCAGGAACCCCAGCGATCGATGTCAATCTCTTTCGCGTTTTATCCGTCGTGGTGGGAAGAGAAGAGAGAAGCCCCGAAGTATATGGGTGCTGCGGATTGGTAAAGATTTCTTTAACACTTCCCGATTCTACAATTCTTCCTGCGTACATAACGACGAGTCGATCAACTAGGTTGGCAACAACACCTAAATCGTGAGTGATCCAGAGCATCGACATGTTCCGCTTCTGTCGCTCCTCGGCGACGAGAGCAAGTATTTGCTGCTGGATGGTGACGTCGAGTGCCGTTGTTGGCTCATCGGCAATAAGCAACTTCGGAGAAAGAATCAGTGCCATCGCGATCATAACCCGCTGGCGCATGCCACCAGAGAATTCGTGCGGGTAACTTTCCATTGCACGATTTACATCTGGAATTCCTACTTCTTCAAGTGCTTGACGTACTCGATCGAGTGAGTTCTCGTTGAGCTCTTCGTGAGATTCAATGACTTCCAAAAGTTGCTTTCCAATTTTCATAACGGGGTTAAGCGCCGTCATTGGATCTTGATACACCATCGAGATATCAAGTCCTCGCAATTTGCGCAGAGACTCTTGATCCATTGAGAGCAAATTGTTTCCGTCAAAATCTATAGTTCCTGCCGAAACTTCGACACCCCGAGGCAATAAGCCCAGAACCGAAAGGGCTGAAAGGGTTTTACCGGATCCGCTCTCACCAACAACGCCGACAGCTTCTCCTGCGTGAATTTCAAAACTCACATCGTTGACCAGTATTCGGGGATCTTGCACAGTAGAAATGGATAGATCCCTTACGGAAAGAAGAGGTTGACTCATGAACTTCTCCTTGCAGGATCGAGCGCATCGCGCAGTCCATCGCCCACCAGATTGAGACCAACAACTACGATCGTGATGAAAAGTGATGGGAATACAAGAGTCCACCAAGCAAAGGCCGCCAATGGCTGTGCATCAGAAACCATGAGCCCCAGTGATGCATTTGGTGGTTGGGTTCCGAGGCCAAGAAAGCTCAATCCAGATTCAGTCAAAATCGCCCACGACAACGAGAGGGCTATCTGCACAACAATCGGAGCAAACACGTTTGGCAAAATGTGCTTGATTAAAATCCGCGGGGATGAAAACCCAAGTATTCGAGAAACTTTTATGTAATCCATTTCTTTCACGCTCAATACTGGTCCACGCGCCACTCGAATAAATATAGGCGTGTAAACAATGGCGATGGCAAGAGAAGTTTCATACCAAGCGTTTCCAAGACTGGCCACGATCGCAAGGGCCAGCAAGATTGCCGGGAATGCGAAGAAGACATCGCTAACGCGAGTGATAACCATGTCAAACCATTTGCCCAGGTATCCACCCAGGATTCCTAGCGTGATTCCAACGATGGCGGCGAGTGAGACCGCAGTAATTGAAACGGTGAGAGATCGACGCATACCATCGAGGGTTCTGGAAAAGACATCTCTTCCGAAATCGTCAGTGCCAAACCAGAACTTGCTTGAAGGTGCATGTAGCAAGTTATCTACATTTTGGTCGAGCGGGTTGTGGGGGAGCCATCCCATGGCGGCACAAATAGAAACGACGATCATAAAAAGCAATAGAACTGCCCCGACTATTCCACTGGTGCTTTGTAGGTAATAGTGGATTGCGCCCCGTTGACTGACTTCCTTTTTCTTGGCCATTATTTGATCCGCGGATCTACTCGTCGATACACCAAATCGGTCAATATATTGATCGTCACGAACATAATGGCAAAGACCATGACGCTACTTTGCACCGTTGCATATTCTCTCCGGGTGATCGCTTCGAGCACTTGTCGACCCATGCCTGGCATGGCAAAGATCTTTTCCACAATAACTGCACCGCCAAGCAAATACCCAAATTGAATTCCGGTCATAGTCACAATCGGAATTAATGAGTTGCGCAGAACATGTTTGAATTGAACTTTGCGAGCAGGCACACCTTTACCTAAGGCTGTGCGCACGAAATCTTTATCAATAGTCTCTAAGAGCGCTGATCTGGTCGTGCGCATTACGGGGGCAGCCACTGCGATGCCAAGGACGAGTCCAGGAAACATCATCTGCTGGAAATTCATCCAAGGATCTTTCCATGGAGCCATATATTCAAGACTGTTGGGAAAATAGTGAAATTTATTGGCCATGATCGTAACGATGGCAGTACTTAATACGAAGCCGGGAATTGCCAGAGCGAGAAGGCCGAATAATTGCCCTCCGAAGTCGCGGAAACTACCGGGTTTGCGCGCACTAAACATTCCGATCGCGATGCCCATGATGACACCTAATATCGTTCCAATAAAGGCTAGCTCGATAGTAACGGGCAAGGCCACTTTTGTAAGAGCAAAAACAGAACGTCCCGTTGCATAGGAGTAACCAAAATTTCCGCTGAGAAAACTACTAATCCATGAAAAATATTGCATGATCATGGGTTGATCTATTCCATAATAATGACGCAATTCTGCGATCTGCTGAGGATTCAGTGCCCCTGTTTCAATTCCAAATGCTCCGGTAATGGTGTTACCCGGAATAACGCGAAGTACCAGAAAGACAAAGATAGAAATTCCAAAAAGAGTTGTGATGGCACTTGCAATGCGAATGAACGTTGAGGAGAAGAACAATCGCCGCAGTGTGCTTATACCCTGCATTGCGATGAGCCTCCTGGTTAGTTGTTTAAAAGGACGAGAAATGAAGAGTGGTGGTGCGCAGGCTTTAACCCACGCACCACCACAGTTCAATTAGTTCATGTCCACCTTACGAAGTTCAAGAAGTGAACCTGTAGCAAGTGGGATGAAGCCAGTTACATTCTTAGCGGTGACGCGATACTCAAGTGGCGCAAATAGCCATACCCACGCGGCGTTGTTCTCAAGTTCTGCTGAGATTGCCTTGTAGATGGCTGTGCGCTGTGTAACGCTTCCAGATGACTTACCCTGGATGAATAGTGAATCAAGAGTTGCAGATGAATATCCAGCAACCTTGTTCAAGTTACCTGTTGATGTGAAGTAACGGGTGTACATCGTATCTGGATCAATTTTTCCACCGTTGTTTGCAATTGCAGTACCGAAGTCTGCAGCCAACCAACGTGAAACATAAGTTGAATCATCAACGACATCAAGTTCCATAGTGATTCCAGCCTTGGCCAACTGTGACTTCAAGCTCTGGCCAATGCCAGCGATTGTTGCTTGTTGGGTTGGTGCAACCATGGTCTTGATTGTTAATCCGTTTGGATATCCACCAGCAGTGAGATACGCCTTAGCCTTCGCAATATCTGCTTCTGGACATGGGCGAGCCTTTGGATCGGACTTGTATGCAGGGCTTGTGATTGGTCCAATAACGGATCCATCTCCGGAGGCTGCAGTCTTAATAACTTCTGCACGACTGATTGCACACTGAAGCGCCAAACGGACGTTGAGGTTATTAAACGGTGCTTGACGAGCGTTGATTTGAAGTGCCATGTAAGCAAGGCCAGGGGTCTTGTACATGGTCAAGTTTGAACCAACTTGCTTTGCAACGAGTGGTGAAGTGATAACAGCAAACTGAACTGTTCCTGCATTGAGTGCTGAAAGAATTGAAGCTTCAGTTGGGATAACGCGGAATGTCACGCTATCTAACTTTGGAGCCCCGCCCCAGTATGTTGGGTTCTTGATCAACTTGACTGATTGACCAGCATCCCAAGAAACGTACTTGAATGGGCCGGTTCCGTTGACAGTCTTTCCAATGTTTCCAGCTGCAATATCTTTCTTGGAAAGCATTGCCATGTTCACACCATCAAGTGCGGCGAGAATTGGAACGTTTGGAATGGTCAAGTTGAGAGTGACATCAAGTCCAGATGCAGTGATCGATTTGATCGTTGCAATGTTTGCACGAGCCGCGGCCTTGCTAGCAGGATCAAGAATGCGCTCGAGTGATGCCTTTACATCCTGTGCATCAAATGGTGTTCCGTCTTGGAACTTGACGCCCTTGCGAAGGTGCAAGCGCAACTGCGTTCCTGTTGCGTTAAAGCCCCAAGAAGTTGCTAGACCTGGACGAATCTGAAGCTTTGGACCTACTTCAACAAGTGATCCGTAGACCAATCCCAGGGCGCGAACCGTTGAGAAACTTGTTGCGCCTTGTGGATCGAGCTTGTCGATATCAAGAGTGATACCAACAACGAGATCCTTGCTTGCTGCCTGGGCAGGTGCCACGAGCACCACGCCTGCAACCAGTGCGGTGGCAACGCCAACGACTGCGAGTTTCTTTCTTAACTTCACTTAATTTCCCCTTTCAAGGATGAAACCATGGAGGACACAATGCCATGAAAAAAAACTTCATCGATTGACACCGACTGTGTAAATCATCGCCTTAAACGTAGCGAAGGTCAAGCCGATTTCGGTCACGAAGTTGTTACAAATGAGTGAATAACGCCTATTCGGTGGCAAGGGCTTGGCGTACGCGATTAGATGCGCCCTGAAGTCGATCTTTCGCCGCAGGTGCATCCAGGCTTAATAGGAGCATCAAAATGGCGACTTTCACTTCATTCCCAGAATCCAGGAGAGCTTTCTTCGCCTCAGATCGAGGTGCTCCTGTGGCCTTTTCAATAATCCGAATGGCTCGGTCTTGGAGTTTTTCATTGGTCACTTGTAAATCCACCATGAGATTTCCAAAAGTCTTTCCTAAGCGCACCATCGAGATTGTAGAAATCATATTCAGAACAAGTTTTTGAGCGGTGCCGGATTTCAAACGTGTAGATCCAGCAAGGAGTTCAGGGCCTGAATCAACTTCAATGGGGTGATCTACATTTTTCGACATTTCTGAATTGGGGTTACAAGTGAGACTTATTGTGAGCGCTCCAATTTTCTTAGCATAGGCAAGCGCGCCCATCACGTACGGGGTACGCCCACTCGCGGCGATTCCAACAACGCAATCTTTTTCCGACAATTTTGCTTGAGCTAATTCTTGCCCCCCTGCACCGAAATCATCTTCGGCGCCTTCAACTGCGTGCTTCATGGCTCGATCGCCACCAGCAATAAATGCCAGAACTTGCTCTTCGGTTACAGAAAATGTTGGTCCACATTCGGCAGCATCCAAAACACCAAGTCGACCTGATGTTCCTGCTCCAATATAGATAAGCCTTCCGCCTTGAATCATTCGTTCAACTATTGCCTCGATTGCAGATTCAATATTTGGAAGAACACGTGCAACAGCTTTAGGTACTTCAGAATCGCTTTCATTCATTGCTTGCAAGAGTTCAGCTACAGACATGACATCAAGTAGATGAAATTTCGCATCTACTTGTTCAGTGCGCAATTGTCCTAAGGATGCGTCATCAGTGCCGTGTGTCATGAAAGCCTTTCGTTGTCAGGAAAGGATAAGGCGCAAACAGAGTTTTGGAAACTTTGGCCATACGTTCTAGGCTGAGTACATGTCGAGTTACCTGTTGGCAGGACTCGTTATCTTGCTCGCAAACGTGATGCCAGCATTTGCTCCACCCACATGGTCAATCCTCGTCTATTTTGTATTCAGAGAGCATATGAATGCTGCTCTTCTGGTTCTCATTGGGGTCTCGTGCGCCACATTGGGAAGAGGTGGCCTTGCCCTTGCCTTTCGCAAAATTTCACCCATGCTCCCACGGGGATATGTGGCAAACCTTGAACGTTTAGGAAGTCGAGTAAATACTGATTCGCGCAGCGCACGCGGACTTCTCTTGCTGTTCTTTGTCTCCCCAATTACCTCGGCGCAATTATTTGAAGCGGCAGGCATTATTAAACAAGTGGCGCTAAAACCACTGCTATTTGTTTTCGCTCTTGGCCGAATCCTGAGTTACTCGTTTTACGTTTCAGGTGCACGAGCACTCAGTTCGACATCTCTAGGAGCCCTGATTTCTCGAGAGATGACTTCACCGCAAGCCATTGCGCTGCAAGTGACTTTTATCGTCGGGCTTGTGGCCCTAGGAAATGTGAAATGGAAGGCGCAAACTTAAGCAGTTGGCGCCTCAGTCAGATCTCCAGGCGTATCAGGCATAAGCGCTTTCGGTGAACCTGCGAAAGTAAATTTCGCTTCAGCGCCTTCTCCTTCAACATCGACAACAATGATCTCGCCAGCCTTGAGTTCTCCAAAGAGAATCTTTTCAGAGAGAGCATCTTCGATTTCGCGTTGGATTGTGCGGCGAAGTGGCCGCGCACCCATCAATGGGTCATAGCCACGCGTTGCGAGTAACTCCTTGGCTGCAGGCGTTAACTCGATGCCCATATCTTTAGCCTTCAAGCGATCATCAAGATTCGTGATCATCAAATCTACGATCTGGATAATCTCTGGCTTGGTCAATTGATGGAAGACGATGATGTCATCGATACGGTTGAGGAACTCAGGGCGGAAATGAGTTTTGAGTTCATCTCCAACTTTGCCCTTCATGCGCTCGTAATTGCTGAGCTCGTCTTCAGAGTTCGCAAATCCAAGGCCCGCACCTTTGGAAATATCGCGAGTACCCAAGTTAGTCGTCATGATGATTACCGTGTTCTTAAAGTCAACGACGCGACCTTGAGAATCTGTTAAGCGGCCATCTTCAAGAACCTGAAGTAGGGAGTTGAAAATATCTGGATGTGCCTTTTCGATTTCATCAAAGAGCACAACAGAGAAAGGCTTACGACGTACCTTCTCGGTGAGTTGGCCACCTTCGTCGTAGCCGACATATCCGGGAGGTGCACCGAAAAGGCGTGATGCTGTGTGGCGCTCGGAGTATTCAGACATATCCAATTGAATAAGTGAATCCGCACTTCCAAATAGGAATGCTGCCAGAGTGCGTGAAAGTTCCGTCTTACCAACTCCAGATGGGCCAGCAAAAATAAAGGATCCGCCTGGGCGCTTAGGGTCTTTAAGCCCAGCACGCGTACGTCGAATTGCTTGAGAAAGCGCCTTGATTGCCTGATCTTGACCAATAACGCGGCGATGAAGTTCGTCTTCCATACGAAGCAAACGTGCGGTTTCTTCTTCAGTTAATTTAAAGACAGGGATACCTGTGGCAATAGAAAGTACTTCGGCGATGAGTTCTTCATCAACCTCAGTAACCATGTCGAGATCTCCCGCTTTCCAAGTTTTTTCACGATCTGCTTTTTCGAGCATTAAATTCTTTTCGGTGTCGCGAAGAGCCGCGGCCTTCTCGAAATCTTGACCGTCAATTGCAGATTCTTTTTCTTTACGAACCTTTGCAATCTTGTCATCGAATTCACGAAGCTCAGGAGGAGCAGTCATTCGGCGAATGCGCAAACGTGATCCAGCTTCATCAATGAGGTCGATTGCTTTATCCGGCAAGAAACGATCCGATACATATCGATCGGCAAGCGTTGCAGCTGATACAAGGGCCGCATCAGAAATCGAAACTCGGTGATGTGTCTCGTAACGATCGCGCAGGCCTTTGAGAATTTCAATGGTGTGTTCGAGTGAAGGTTCAGCAACTTGAATAGGTTGGAAGCGACGTTCTAATGCGGCATCCTTTTCTAGGTGCTTGCGATACTCATCAAGTGTTGTTGCTCCAATAGTCTGGAGTTCACCACGTGCCAACATTGGCTTCAAGATGCTTGCAGCATCAATTGCACCTTCTGCGGCTCCTGCACCAACAAGGGTGTGAATTTCATCGATGAACAAAATGATGTCTCCGCGAGTACGAATTTCTTTAAGAACTTTCTTCAAGCGCTCTTCAAAATCTCCGCGGTAGCGACTTCCGGCAACGAGTGCGCCAAGGTCTAAGGAATATAACTGCTTGTCTTTAAGGGTTTCAGGAACATCGCCACGAACAATTGCTTGTGCCAAACCTTCAACAACTGCAGTTTTTCCAACGCCTGGTTCGCCAATAAGTACGGGGTTGTTCTTGGTGCGACGAGAGAGAACCTGCATGACGCGTTCGATCTCTTTTTCGCGACCGATGACAGGATCTAATTTACCTTCGCGTGCAGCTTGGGTCAGATTGCGACCAAATTGATCAAGAATGAGTGAAGTCGCTGGGGTACCTTCTGCTGGACCACCTGTTGTAACGGTCTCTTTCCCTTGATAGCCAGAAAGAAGTTGAATAACTTGCTGACGTACTCGAGCAAGATCTGCTCCCAATTTCATTAATACCTGGGCAGCAACGCCTTCGCCTTCACGAATAAGTCCGAGCAAAATATGTTCAGTGCCGATGTAGTTATGTCCTAACTGCAACGCTTCGCGAAGGGAAAGTTCAAGAACTTTCTTGGCGCGCGGAGTAAAAGGAATATGTCCACTAGGGGCTTGCTGGCCTTGACCGATGATCTCTTCAACTTGCGAGCGCACCGCCTCAAGGGAGATACCCAAAGATTCGAGCGCCTTTGCTGCAACGCCTTCGCCCTCGTGGATCAAACCCAAAAGGATGTGCTCGGTGCCGATGTAGTTGTGGTTGAGCATGCGTGCTTCTTCTTGAGCCAGGACGACAACTCGGCGGGCTCGGTCTGTAAAGCGCTCAAACATCAGGGCTCCTTCATGTAAAACTGGCTAGTTGCTAAGCCTAATGCCACGCAGGGTAGTGCTGCGAGGCGGGCTTATCCGTCACCTCTACAACCCAAGATATGGGCGATTTATGCCCCAATTACAGGCAGATCTAGCGGGGGTTTAGAGATATTTGAGCATCCGAGTGTTACCTAGAGTATTTGGCTTGACGCTCTCCAAATCCAGGAACTCAGCAATACCGGTGTCGTAGGAGTGGAGAAGTTGTTTGTATACATCTGGCTCCACCGGAGTTCCTTCGATTTCCTGGAAGCCATGACGACCGAAGAATTCCGTTTCAAAGGTAAGACAAAAAATCCGCGAGACACCAAGGTCTTTAGCCCGTTCAATAATCGCTTCCAGGAGCAAATGTCCAACACCTTGACCACGCAGGTGCTCAGCCACTCCGACAGTGCGAACTTCTGCTAAATCCTCCCAGAGCACATGCAGTGCACCGCAACCAACAACCTCTTCATTTTCAATAGCCACGGTAAATTCCTGAACGCTTTCATACAAGGTAACGGTCTCCTTTGAAAGCAGGCGACGTTGCGGTGCATAGGTATCAATGATCTTTCGAATCCCCTTGATGTCTGTGGATTTTGCGGGACGTATCTCGATCATTTCTATTCACTCTCGGGCTTTACAAGTGGAAAGAGAATAGTTTCGCGAATTCCAAGGCCAGTGAGTGCCATAAGCAATCGATCGACTCCCATGCCAAGTCCGCCCATAGGTGGCATTCCAAATTCCATCGCCCGTAAGAAATCTTCATCGACGCTCATTGCTTCGAAATCACCCTTGGCACCAAGAGTTGCCTGCTCTACAAGTCGCTGACGTTGAATAACGGGATCGATAAGTTCTGAATAACCGGTGGCAAGTTCAAAACCATCAACGTAGAGATCCCACTTTTCAACAACTCCAGGAAGTTCGCGATGCCCTCGTACAAGGGGTGCGTTATCTACTGGGAATCCCATGACAAAGGTTGGTTCATTAAGTTTTCCAGAAATAACATGTTCGAAGATTTCTTCAGCCAATTTTCCTGTCACCCAATTAGGATCAATCTTGATTCCTAGCTTCTCAGCAAGACGTCTTAATTCTGCAATTGGAGTTAGAGCGGTGACATGTTCTCCGACTCCTTCAGAGATGGCGTCATACAAGGAAATCTCTTTCCAGGTACCTCCCAAATCGGATTCACGACCATCGTGATGCAGTGCAACATGAGAACCGAAAATTGCAGTTGCCGAATCTTGTACGAGTGCTCGCGCAACATCGGCAACGGTGCGCCAATCCCCATATGCTTCATAGCTTTCAATCATGGCAAATTCTGGTGAGTGGCTTGAGTCTGCGCCTTCATTGCGGAAATTTCGGTTTATTTCAAAGACACGTTCAATTCCACCAACAACGCAGCGTTTAAGAAAGAGCTCGGGGGCGATACGCATGAACAAATCCATGTCATAGGCATTGCTATACGTCTTAAATGGTCGAGCGGCCGCTCCACCATGTTGCACCTGCAACATAGGAGTTTCAACTTCAAGGTAATTTCTCGCGTGAAAAGTCTCGCGAAGTGAGCGCATTACCGCTGGCCTCATGCGCGCATTCGAACGCGCCTCAGGACGCACAATAAGGTCCACGTAACGCATGCGAACGCGGGTCTCTTCAGACATTGGTTTGTGATCATTCGGAAGTGGGCGCAAAGATTTAGATGCCAACTGCCAAGCAGTTGCAAGAATGGAAAGTTCGCCACGCTTTGATGTGATGATTTCTCCAGTGACACTCACGATGTCACCGAGATCGATTTCACTCTTCCAGGAATCTAACGACTCTTCACCAACTTTATCCAATGAGAACATTGCTTGAAGTTCGGTGCCATCGCCTTCGCGTAAAGTAGCAAAACACAATTTGCCGGTATCGCGCTTGAAAATAATTCGACCAGTAACGCTCTCGATATCGCCCGTTGCAACATCAACTTCAAGCCCGACATAAGCAAGTCTGATATCGGCTAATGACTTTGTCCGTGCAACGCTCACGGGATAAGGCTCAACACCTTTTTCAATCAGGCTGGCCCGCTTTTCCCGACGAATACGTAGTTGCTCGGGTAGGTCATCTTCGATGCTTGGATTTTGAGTCATAGTGGGAGAACTCTACCTATTCAGGCGTTTCTCTCGTGAATTAGGCGAAGTCCAATCAGTGTGAGGTCAGGTTCGTGATGATTAATAGTTTCTGATATTCCCAGGACAAGGGGAGCAAGCCCACCAGTTGCAATGACGTTGGGCAATCCTGGGTATGTGAGGTTGAGTTCTCTACTGATCCGATGCACCAGTCCATCTACTTGTCCAGCAAATCCGTAGATTGTGCCCGATTGAAGAGCCTCAACGGTGTTCTTACCAATAACCGAGCGAGGAACAACCAGTTCTACTTTGCGCAATTGCGCTGCGCGAGCTGCCAGCGCATCAACGGAGATTTCAATACCTGGAGCCAGTGCACCACCGAGAAATTCACCTTTGGGTGAAACTACATCAAGATTTGTTGACGTACCGAAATCAACAACTATCGCCGAACCTTCTGGGTAGAGCGTATGGGCAGCCAAAGTATTAACTATCCGATCTGCACCAATTTCTTTTGGATTATCAACCAGAAGTGGAACTCCCGTTTTGATTCCTGGTTCAACTATTGTCACTTGGATATCTGGAAAATAATTCGTGATCATGGTGCGCAATTCGCGAAGCGTTGCCGGAACCGTAGAACAAACAGAGAGTCCGTCAACATCGTATCCAGCTACAAGGGCGCCAAATTGAAGCCATAGTTCATCAGCCGTATTACGTGGATCTGTTTTCACTCTCCACGAGCGCACTAAGTCTGCACCTGAAAAAACTCCGAGGACTGTGTTGGTATTTCCTACATCAATGGTTAATAACATTTAGATCTCCGCCTTAAGGTCGAGTCCGATGTCTAATACTGGCGCAGAATGTGTGAGGGCGCCAATGGCTATGTAATCAACCCCTGATGCCGCATATGCCTTCGCGTTTTCTAAAGAGATTCCGCCGGATGCTTCCAATTTGCAACGCCCCGCCACGATCTCAACGGCCTGCCCACATTGCACCGGGGTCATATTGTCAAGCAAAACTAGATCTGGCTGATACTCCAGAATCTCGCTCAACTGCTGCAAGGTATCGACTTCGATTTCGACATCAATATTCGGAAAAGAGTTTCGGACCCGCTTGAAAGCTTCGGTGACACTTCCGGCCGCTTCAATGTGATTATCTTTGATCAAGGCGGATTCACTTAAAGACATTCGATGATTTGTTCCTCCACCCATTCTGACTGCGTACTTTTCCAATTCTCGAAGTCCAGGAGTTGTTTTGCGCGTGTCGCGAATTTGAGTTGTAAAACCATCAACAGCGTCCACCCAGGTACGAGTAAGTGTTGCAATTCCGCTCAGGTGGCCAAGAAAATTGAGCGCTGTTCGTTCGGCCAAAAGAAGATTTCGAGTAAGCCCACTGGCGCGCAATATTTCCGTGCCCGCGCTAACGAAGTCTCCATCGTTGACCAACAGTTCGACTTCCAAAATTCCTAGAAAGGCGAGAGTCGCCCGAGCAACATCCAGCCCAGCTATTACTCCTTCTTTGCGAGCAACGAAATGGGCAACTGCACGCTGTGTTGCGTCAACAGTGGAAACAGAGGTGACATCTTCTCCACCTGCTAAATCTTCCGCTATTGCTCGCGCAATGAGATCGATCGTTGTTAGTGATACCGGATTCGTGCTCACGACTTATTCACTTCTTGGTATGTAGTGCTCCAATTCCCGGCTTTATCCATCTGTTGAAGGATGCGCTTGGACCATGAAGGCAACTTCTCAGGAAAATCTTCGCGCCAATGTGAACCACGGGTTTCTTCACGTTGCAGCGCAGAACGAACGATTGCTTGTGCTAACTGAAAAAGGTTAGTTGTCTCCCATGCTTCAACACATGGGCCATCACTTCTGTGTTTTCTGATTTCCGAAAGATCTGTTTCCGTCTTCGACAGTGATTCGCGAGAGCGCAAAACGCCAGCACCGCGACTCATGGTTGCCTGAATTTGCTTTCGAATTTGCGGATCCAAAAGAAAAGTCGGTTCGTCAATAATTACTGGTTGAGTAAATTTTCTCTTGTTCAGCGCAATGTCAGCGGCAATGCGAGCGCTGAAGACTAATCCTTCGAGCAATGAATTCGAAGCTAGGCGGTTTGCTCCGTGAACCCCAGAACATGCGGTCTCACCACACGCATAAAGACCTTCAACACTCGTATGTCCATTGAGATCAACTCGAACACCACCTGACGCGTAATGCGAAGCCGGTGCCACGGGAATTAACTTCGTCAAGGGATCTATTCCATGGGCCATGCATGAGGCATAAATCGTTGGAAAGCGTTCTGCAAAGCCTTCAATATGTCGAACGTCCAACCAAACATGCTGTGCACCAGTTTCGTTCATGTGACGCATGATTGCTTTGGCAACAACATCTCGAGGAGCTAATTCAGCAAGCTGATGCACACCCTGCATAAATCGAAGACCTTCGTCATCAACAAGGTAGGCACCTTCACCACGAACTGCCTCACTTATAAGTGGTTGCTGTCCTTGAGATCCTCCCCCCAACCACAAGACCGTTGGATGGAATTGAATGAATTCAACATCAGCCACATGTGCGCCAGCGCGAAGTGCTAAAGCAACTCCATCTCCTGTTGATACAGAAGGGTTTGTAGTTTGTGCAAAAACTTGGCCTAAGCCACCCGTTGCAAGAACAACAGCACGAGCCATCGCTTGACCTACTCCATCGCGTGTTCCTGCCCCGATAACGTGCAAAGTAACCCCGCATACCGCGCCAGTGGCGTTCTTCAGGGCATCTAAAACGAGCGCGTTTTCAACAACTTCAATCTCTGGATCATTATGAACCGCAGCCAAGAGTGCTCGTGAAACTTCAGCGCCTGTGGCATCTCCACCAGCATGCAAAATGCGATTACGTAGGTGTCCACCTTCACGAGTGAGCGCTATTTCTCCCGTTGATTCTTTATCAAAGACTGCACCACGTGCAATAAGTTTTCTGACCGCTGCAGGACCTTCTGTTACAAGCACTCTTACCGCTTCGATATCGCATAAATCAGCGCCGGCAACGAGTGTGTCCTTTTCGTGTTGGTCCGGAGTGTCACCAGGTCCAAGCGCTGCTGCAATTCCACCTTGTGCCCATTTTGTGGATCCTTCATCCACGCTTGCTTTTGTAACAAGCAATACAGAGAGACCATAAGTACGAATTTGTAGCGCCGTCGTTAAACCGGCAACACCAGAGCCCACAACAATCACATCGGCAGATGCAGTCCATCCAGGTTTAGGTGCTAGCAATTTCACGGCGAGTTCTCCTGCAGTGCAAAAAGAAGTTGATCTACGCGACCCTTACTAGGGATTTCTGCATCAGGATCGATCTCTAACCACGGTGCTAAAACAAATTCTCTTTCGTGTGCACGAGGATGTGGCAACACCACGGTGGGGTCATCACTTACTAAATCGCCGAAAGTGATGAGATCTAAATCAATGACACGTGGTCCCCATTGTTCAATTCGTACGCGGCCCATGCTTTTCTCTATTCCGTGCAGGAGACTTAATAATTCTCCTGGTGTGAGTTCGCTTTCAATGATACACGCGGCGTTTAAATAGTCTGGCTGTGGAGGTCCACCTACGGGTTTGGTCTGGTGGAAAGTAGAAACTGCCAGAACTTGCGTTGACTCACGCAACAAGGCAACAGCAAGTTGCATTGCTGATGCAGGATCATCAAGGTTTGCTCCAAGTGCGACTACGGCCTTCATCGAGTGCGCTCAATCGAGACCGAAATATCTAGTACTTCGACACCCACTGGCGCCTGTGGTTTATGAACCGTCACGGTGACACCATCAATTAATAAAAAAGTATTAAGAATCTCTTGTGCGATGCTTCCGGCAAGTTTCTCAATGAGTTGAACGGGCACACCACAAATATGGCGCACTGCCAGATCGCAAATGGCTCCGTAATCAACGGTATCTACCAGCGCATCACTGTGCGAAGCTTGGGTGAGATTGGCTCGAAGCACTAGGTCTACATAGAACTCTTGACCATTCTTGGTCTCATGCTCAAATACACCGTGATACCCAAATCCGCGAATACCCGTGATTGTGATTGCGTCGCTCATGACATGAACTCCGCGATGGAAATAGCGTCTCTATGTGGCTTCACGCTGTGAACTCTAACTCCCCATATGCCTTTGTTGGCAATCAGCGCAGTCAGAGCGACTGTCGCTTCCTCGCGTTCATCAGGAGTTTGCGCATTGACGGCGCTTCCCAGAAATCGCTTTCTAGATGCCCCAATCAACACGGGATATCCGATTGCCTTTATTGCTTCTAGATCATTCAAGAGTGCCCAGTTGTGGTGAGCCTCTTTTGCAAAGCCCAATCCTGGATCAAGAATGAGATTCGATGAATGGATGCCAGCAGAAATTGCTTCCTCAACTCGTTGAGTGAGTTCGACAACAACTTCTTTCACGACATCCTGATACACCGCAAGAGAACCCATTTCTTGTGAATTTCCTCGAGAATGCATTGCGATGAAAGGGCAACCCAAAGCAGCAACTGATGAAAGCATCTGCGAATCTGCCAAGCCTGCGCTGACATCATTAACAATATGGGCGCCACGTTCTATCGCTTTGCGGGCAGTATCTGCCTGCTTGGTATCAATACTCATGATGACATTTGCTTTGCTTAACGCCTCAATGACAGGTAGTACACGAGATTGCTCTTCTTGCGCTGAAATTCTTTCGGCACCTGGTCTCGTTGATTCCCCACCAATATCAATGATGTCAACGCCTTCATCAATCATTGCAAAAGCGCGATTTACAGCCAGTTCAGTTGTGTTGAATCTTCCACCATCGGCGAATGAATCGGGAGTCACATTGAGAATTCCCATGACAATCATGCGATTTGTTGGTAGCCCAAGGATGCTCATTTGTATTTACCTTTTTGTAATAAGGCTGATCGCTTCGGCGCGAGTCGTAGAATCTCTCAATACTCCACGCACGGCACTAGTAATAGTTCGTGCTTCTGTTTTTCGGACACCTCTCATAGACATGCAAAGGTGCTCGCATTCGATGATGACAATTACTCCTGCAGGATTGAGAATTTCTACCAACGCATCGGCAATCTGCGAAGTCATACGTTCTTGAACTTGGGGGCGACGTGCATAGAGATCGACGAGTCTGGCAATTTTCGAAAGTCCAGTAACGCGCCCCGATGGGATATATCCAACATGGGCAACTCCGTGGAAGGGAGTGAGGTGGTGTTCGCAATGAGAGAAAACATCGATGTCTCGAACAATCACTAACTCTTCATGGCCAATATCAAAAGTTGTCGTGAGAACATCTTCAGGAGATTGCCAAAGCCCAGCAAAGTTTTCTGCGAAAGCTCGAGCAACTCGCGCTGGTGTGTCGCGCAGACCATCACGATCGGGATCTTCTCCAATAGATAGGAGAAGTTCTTTAACCGCAGCTTCGGCGCGCGCTTGGTTAAATTCGCTCGTTGCGCGACCATCGTTGGGTCCCATCGAAATCGGCGAAATATCACTCACTAGGTTTTTTCACCTTTCGAGTTTTCTTAACGGGGGCATCTTCAACAGGTGCAAGAGCTGGTTGTGTTGGAATTGGTGGAACGATGGATGGAATTCGTGTGGGAGAACCAGTCCAGGCGGGTCGCTTATCCCAGGTCTTCACTTTCGCAAAGATCTCGGCAATCTCCTCTTTATTGAGTGTTTCGCGCTCGAGGAGCTGCAGAACCATTTCATCAAGGATGGTTCGATTCTGCTCCAGAATGTCGTAGGCCTCCTGATGCGCATTCTCAATCAATCTGCGGATTTCTGTATCGACAACTGCAGCAATACTTTCGGAGAAGTCACGAGTGTGTCCGTAGTCGCGACCCATGAATGGTTCAGATGCATCACTGCCCAATTTGATGGCGCCAATTGCTTCTGTCATTCCATATTGAGTGACCATCGCACGGGCAAGAGAAGTTGCCTTTTCAATGTCATTGCTTGCACCTGTTGAGGGATCGTGAAAAATCAGTTCCTCAGCTGCGCGTCCACCCAATGAGTACGCCAATTGATCCAACAATTGATTACGCGTGACGGAATACTTATCTTCATCCGGCAAGACCATTGTGTAACCCAGTGCACGTCCACGAGGCATGATCGTGATTTTGTGAACCGGATCTGTGTGTGGCATCGCGTGCGCAACGAGTGCATGTCCTGCCTCGTGATAGGCAGTAACGCGACGTTCTTCTTCGCTCATTAAACGACTCTTACGCTGTGGTCCTGCCATAACGCGGTCAATCGCTTCATCTAGTTCACAGTTGCCAATAACTTTCTTTTCCTCGCGTGCGGTGAGCAGCGCTGCTTCATTCAAAACATTTGCCAAGTCAGCGCCAGTGAAACCCGGTGTCCGACGAGCATAAGCAAGAAGTTCAACATCTTTCGCGATCGGCTTACCTTTTGCATGCACTGCAAGTATGGCTTCGCGGCCTTTTAGATCTGGGCGCTCCACAGGAATCTGACGATCAAATCGTCCTGGACGTAGAAGTGCAGGATCTAATACATCGGGACGGTTCGTTGCCGCTATCAAAATGACAGAGCCGTTACTTTCAAAACCATCCATTTCCACAAGGAGCGCGTTCAAGGTTTGCTCGCGCTCATCATGGCCACCACCTAGGCCAGCCCCGCGCTGGCGACCCACTGCATCAATTTCGTCAACGAAAACAATTGCAGGTGCATTCTCTTTCGCTTGATTAAAGAGGTCGCGAACGCGAGCGGCTCCAACACCAACAAACATTTCCACAAAGTCTGATCCGGAGATTGAATAGAAGGGAACATTCGCCTCTCCCGCAACGGCGCGGGCCAGAAGTGTCTTTCCCGTTCCTGGAGGGCCGTAGAGCAGCACTCCTTTAGGAATCTTCGCACCGAGCGCCACGTATTTAGGTGGGTTGGCAAGGAAGTCTTTAATTTCCATCAATTCTGCGACTGCTTCTTGTGCACCCGCTACATCGGCAAAGGTAGTTTTAGGAACATCGTTGCCTTGCAATTTTGCGCGGGATTTTCCAAATGAGAATGCACGATTTCCACCGTTTGCTTGACTCATCATTAAGAAAAAGAGGAAACCGATAATGAGTATTGGTCCGAAGGAAAAGAACAGAGAGACTAGTAGCGACTGAGTTGCAACCTTGACTGTCCACGATCCCGGAGGTGGGTTACTTGTGAGCGCATCCACCAGGGTTGGCTCTTCACCTGTTATGTACGAAGCTTGAACTTTTGTTGAACCTTTGATGGCATTTCCCGATTTAAGGATTGCTTGAATTTTCTGGTCTTTATCGACCAAAACCACCGAATCAACTTGGCTCTTAGAAATGGCATCTAATATTTGTGACGTGCTCACCTGGGTGTACTGGTTACCCGCGCTAGAAATTTGTCCAAAGATTGTTACACCAATAATGGCAGCGAGAATCCAAAAGAGTGGTCCACGAAGAATTCGCTGATAACGAGTCAGGGGTTTCTTTGGCTTTATATTTTTGGAGATCTTTTTCTCATCCGCCATGATTTTTTGTGAACTCTTCTCTTAGGAGTAGATGTGCTTGGCCAGGACGCCAACAAATGGGAGGTTTCGATACTTTTCATTGAAATCTAATCCGTAACCGACAACAAAGTCAGATGGAATTTCAAAGCCAACATACTTCACTGGAACTTCAACTTTTGCAGCATCTGGTTTACGTAGCACTGCAAGTATTTCAACGCTCTTGGCTCCGCGCGATTCAAGGTTAGATTTCAGCCATGACAGAGTCAATCCTGAATCAACGATGTCTTCAACGATCAAGACTTCGCGTCCGGTAATGTCACGATCAAGATCTTTCAAGATACGTACAACACCACTTGATTTCGTACCAGAGCCGTAAGAAGAAACTGCCATCCAATCCATTTCAACATGGCGTTGCAGCGCGCGAGCTAAATCCGCCATCGCCATCACTGCACCTTTAAGCACACCTACTAATAAGAGATCGCGATCTGCGTAATCAGTATCAATACGCGCTGCTAATTCTTTAATTTTTGCCTGTAGGTCTTCTTCGTTGACGATAACGCGTTCTACGTCGTTACCAATAGCTGATAGATCCACGGTGCCTCGCTGCTCTCAAGTCGGGTCGGATGTTGGGGCTAAGAGCGAAAGTCTGCCTGATAATCGCTCAACCTTCACACCGCCGGGAAGGCTTGAGACGCCTTGGCCGTGCCAAGAAGTGACCAGCGCCTCAATTGCGCTCACATGATCGGCGCTAATCGAGCCTTGAGGGGCTCCCAGTGAGTAAATCGCCATGCGAAGTACCCTCGTTCGAACCGCCTTGGGAAGCGCACTTAAGTGAGAAATTTCTAAGGATGTTGGGTCTAACTGGGCAAATTCTCGAGATGCCCAGTCATCCAACGCATCGGCATCATCGCGAAGCAGATCGGCGCTACGTGCCAACGCCTGTGAAACTCCGGGTCCCAGTGAATCTTCAAGGATCGGCAAAAGCGTTCGACGCACACGAACTCGAAGATAGGCATCAATCTGGTTTTGTGGATCATTCCAAGGTGTAAGCCCAACTTCTTCGCAAGCTTGGATGGTTTCTTTGCGTGTGATCTCCAACAATGGCCGCGAATAAGGTCCATTGTTTTTCGCCATCCCTGAAAGTGAGCGCGCCCCTGAACCCCGTGCTAATCCCAGTAGAACGCCTTCGGCTTGATCATTAAGAGTGTGGCCTAAGAAGATCTTCGCGGCGCCATATTTTCGAGCACACTGATCAAGAGCTCCATAGCGCGCACGACGAGCAGATGCTTCCATGCCATCAGTGACGTCAACGTGCACCTGGACTATCTCGCGAGTATCAATTCCCATCTTGGTCAACTGTTGGAGAACTAATTGTGCTTGGTTCTGTGATCCCTCTTGCAGTTGGTGATCAATCGTCACACCAATTACTTGGATCGCTAGTTTCTTTGCCTCAATCGCAATCGCATAACTCATTGCCAACGAGTCGGCTCCACCCGAGCAGGCAACAATCACTTTTTCACCAGCGGAAGATTGCGTCAATTCATGTCTTACCGCGCTTCGGATTTTCACCATCGCGCTCGAGGCCATCATGGAGATAAGACTAGACCCGACCACCAAATGGCATAAGCCCGGCAACGCTATACATATTGGAGTAAATCAAACCCTTGCTCCGAGAATTTGCCTCCCACATCATCCCATTACCTGCATAAATTGTGATGTGGTGAATTGAACTAACTGTTCCGTTAAATGAATAGAAGAGAAGATCCCCAGGAACTAGGTCTGCAAATTTCACGTGCATAGTGGCTACGGAATACAAAGCTGCGTTGAGTCGATCCCAACCTGGGTAACCAAGGCCGGCAGATTTGTATGCGGCGTAGACAAGTCCGGAGCAATCAAAGGAGTTTGGCCCTTGTGCGCCCCACACATATGGCTTGCGTGCAAGAACTTGTTTCTTCGCGTAAGCAACCGCTTTGAGTCGTTGTGCTTCGGTCGACCGAATTGTGGTGCGCCCCATAAATCCTGTATCTGGCCACACCTTCTTTTGACCGGGGGTTTGAGCAGCCTGATTTGCGTTGGCTTCTTCCAATAGCGCGAGCTGACGTTGCTGCTCCAAAGTTGTACGGACCTTTTTAGCGCTGGCTAATTCCTTCATCAATTGATCTTGAACCTTTTGCAATTTACTGACTTCAACTTGTTGGGCAGCTTTTGCTGCATCGGCGATCTTCTTGGCGGCGGCAACTTTATCGGTGGCCACTTGCTGAGCCGCTTTTGCATCATCGGCTTGTTGTTTAGCTGCACGAGCTGCTACTTCAGCGGCTGTATACCGGTTAAGTGCCGTGGAATTTTGAGCACCGAGTGTTCCTAAGATTGAAAGTCGATCAGCAAGATCTTGTGGTCCATTCGAACTCAAAAGTGGTTCGATATCCGTGAGTCCCCCGCCCATGATGTAGGCGTTGGCCGCGAGTTTGCCGATAGTGCGATGTGCCGCTGCAACTGCATCCGCTGTTAATTTCGCATGCGCGGCGGCTGCAAGAGAAGCCAAAGTTGCAACATTCAATTCATTCTGCGCTCTTTGATAAAGCGCTCGTGCCGCGTCAGATTTTGAAGTCAAGGTTCGTAAAGTTTGATTTGCAGCGCTGAGAACTGCGGCAGCTTTATCGGCGGCGGACTTCTTTACTGCCTCCGCCTTTTTTGCTGCCTCAATTTGAGCAAGCGTTGGCTTGGGAGATTTGGCGTATGCCGGAGTTGAACTGCAGAGCAATCCTGCAACCATGGCAATAACAATCAAACGTGTGCGTCTCACTGGGGAACCTCCTGAGGGCATAATGCTAAATCATCTGGCTCACAATGAGCGGTAGATAAGCGCTAGATATAGATCGTGTCCCTAGTTGGCCACATCTCTACGCCTAAAGAGCACAGACACAACAACAACTCCCAGAACGAGATAAGCAGAAACGACCCACATTGCATGCAAGTAGGACGCGGTGATGTCGCCACCTGAGGAAATTGTTGTGATCAGTTGCCCTGGCATCCATCTTCCAGAATGTTTAACTGTCGCCGCAATAATATTTTCTACAATTAACAACCAGGCAACTCCCAGCGAAATTGCAGGGATCGGCGCGCGGAATATCAATCCAAGAATCATTCCGACGGTGCCATAAGCAATCACCGAGAGAAAGACGTTGATAAATGTATGAAGGAATGCAATGCGAGCATCACCTGTAGTCCATGCAGTAGTAATGACCTTTGCCTTACCTGAAAGACCAAATGCGAGGCTGATACTTACCACTGCTGAAATAATCACAGTAACCATTGCGAAAGAGACCATGGAAATAAATTTCCCAAGGAGCAATGTGAGTCTTTTAGGTTGACGTACTAGAAGATTGCGAAGAGTTCCGTGGGTATATTCCTGCGCTGTTTGAGAAGCAAAGATACATAAAGCTACAAGACCTAAAAGCCCGGCAGAAGTACTAAATCCCAAACTTAACCCATGAGGAAGTTCAAGAGTCTGTCGAGTAATTGTTCTGCCTTCGCGGCCATTTCCATTTCTGGAATCGATCAAGAGAAAGAGAACTGAAGTTACTAGCGCTGTTACTGCAGCAACGGCGCCCATCGTTCCCAAGAAAAGTGTTGGGCGACGAAGTTTGCGCCATTCAGCGAAAAATACGCGAATCATTCGGAGTCTCCTGTCATTTCAAAGAAAGTTTCCTCAAGGGATGGAAGCACCGGTGCAAGTTGCGATAACGTGATTCCTGCATCAAATGCCATCTTGTTGAGAATGGGTGCCCAATCTGTAGGGCCAAGAATGTGCGCGGCCCCGTCAATGATTGTTCCTTCGTGACCAGCATTGTGCGCGATCTCCAACAACTTAGTGAGATCTTGCGGGTCAGAACTCTTAGCAATAATTGTTGGTTGTTGACGAAGCAATAAATCTTGAGTCTTGCCAGCAAAGATCACTTCACCCTTGCGAAGCATCACTAAAGAATCGCTTATCATTTCAATTTCAGAAAGTAAGTGAGAGGAAACAAAAACCGTAGTTCCCTCATTAGCAAGGTCGCGAAGTAATTCGCGGATTTCTTGAATACCTGCAGGATCCAAACCGTTTGTCGGTTCATCAAGCATGAGTAGTTGTGGGTTGGGCAATAGCGCGGCGGCAATTCCTAAACGTTGCTTCATGCCTAGTGAATACGTTTTGTATTTGGAATCCCCTCGATCACCAAGGCCCACGCGTTCGAGCAATCCTTGAACCTGATCAGTTTCATAACCGCCCAAAGTTGCAAGCACTCGGAGATTTTCTGCACCTGATAGTGCAGGGTAAAAAGCAGGGCCTTCAATCATGGCGCCAACGCGATGTAGATAGCGCTCTGGATGATTGATCGGTTGGCCCAAAATCACGCCGGTGCCGCCCGTTGGTGTAATTAGCCCTAAAAGCATGCGCATAGTTGTGGTCTTGCCCGAGCCATTGGGACCTACGAATCCGCAGACCGTACCAAGTGGGACTTCGAAATTAGCGTGGGATACGGCTGGCCGGTCGCCGTAGATTTTGGTGAGGTCCTTGACCGAAATCGCCAGTTCTGGATTTGATTGAGTAGACATGCTCGCACCTTACACTTGCCACATGAGTAAACGCCCATGGGGCTATCAGCCGCAAAATGAACGTCCGGAGCCATCATGGGAAGTACACCCAGATACCCACGCAATCCGAACGGGACTCGCTCGATCAGGTTTTGGTGAGACTTCTGAAGCGCTTTATCTCAATAGCGGATTTACCTATTCCAGCGCGGAACAAGCCGAATCCTCTTTTGCTGAAGAGACTGACCATTTTCTCTACGGCCGTTTTGCTAACCCAACAATTTCTATGTTTGAACAACGCCTTGCAGCCATCGAAGGTGCAGAAATGTGCGTGGGTACAGGATCTGGAATGTCAGCGATGTTTGCCTCTGTTGCATGCATGGTCAGCGCAGGAGACCACATAGTTGCATCGGCCTCAATGTTTAGCTCTTGTTACGTTGTTTTAATGGAAATTCTTCCCAAGTGGGGAATCACGACAGAGCTCGTTCAAGGCAATGATCCTGAGGTCTGGGCCAAGGCTTTATCAAAACCAACCAAAGTGGTCTTTCTGGAAACACCGAGCAATCCAATGTTGGATGTCGTGGATATCCAAATGGTGAGCGATCTAGCGCATCAAGTTGGCGCCACTGTGATCATCGATAACGTTATGGCATCCCCCGTATTACAAAAGCCGCTACAACATGGCGCAGATGTGGTGATGTATTCAGCAACTAAACATATTGATGGTCAAGGTCGAGTCCTTGCTGGAGCAATCCTGGGAAGTGCTTCCTACATTAAAGAAAAACTCAATCCATTCATCCGCCACACAGGACCATCCTTGAGTCCATTTAACGCATGGGTGCTCGTTAAATCCTTAGAGACAATGAGTATGCGCGTAGAACGTATGAATTCAAGCGCGCAACTAATTGCAGAATTCTTGGAAACTCGCCCTGAAATTAAGAGCGTTCGATATCCCGGCTTGAAATCTCATCCCGGCTACGCTGTTTCGCAAAAACAGATGGTGGGTGGTGGTTCCACCATAGGTATTGAATTTGCTGGAAAACAGGCAGATACCTTTGCTTTTATGAATGCCTTAAGCATTATTGATATCTCCAATAACTTAGGTGATAGCAAATCACTCATTACACATCCAGCTTCAAGTACCCATAGACGTTTGACGCCAGAAGTTCAGGCAGAGATGGGCATCACTGAATCCGTTTTGCGACTTTCAGTTGGGTTGGAACATCCCGCCGATCTGCTCAGAGATATTGAACAAGCCCTCTAAATTACTAGTTGCGCCACTACTAAGAGCACCGAATATAAACTCAAATAGGTGATGGACCAATGGAAGATCTTTCCTGCAGTCTTCGCGTATGAGTCAGAGTTGTCGCGCAATTGCAATAGTTGATAAGCAAAAACCAAACCCAATGCGACCGTGATTATTAGCGCCCAAATAGGAAGCTTGGCGGTTTCAATCAGCACGATCGAAGAAATGATCATGGCGATAGTGTGGAACCACATCTCAACTCGCACACGTGCACGGGTTGCAACAACGGGCAACATGGGAACTCCCGCAGCTGCGTAATCATCTTTATATTTAATTGCCAGAGCCCAAAAATGTGGTGGGGTCCAAAAGAAGATAACTAAAAAGAATGCGAGCGCCGATACAGAAAGTGAATTAGTAATCGCTGCCCAACCGATAAACACGGGCATACATCCCGCGGCCCCGCCCCACACAATGTTCTGGGCAGTTCGACGCTTTAGCCCCATCGTGTAAACGACAACATAAAAGGCGATTGCAATAAAAGTTAAAAGTGTTGCCATGGGAGTTGTAAATAACCAGAAGATGACCAACGAAAGAATCCCAATAAAACTTGCGAAAATAAATGCTTCCGGTGTGTTTAACACGCCAGTAACAAGTGGCCGTTTAGCGGTTCGTGCCATGAGTTGATCTAAATCCTTTTCGATCACCATATTGAAAGCATTCGCTGAACCTGCAGCAAGAGTTCCGCCACCGATTGCTGCAAGTGTTACTCCCCAACCGGGTAACCCTTTATTAGCCAAGACCATTGCAGGTAACGTGGATATAAGTAAAAGCTCGACAACCCTCAATTTCATGAGATCGAGATATCCGCGGGCTTTTTCTTGCACGGGCACACGCGTGGGGATTGTCATTAGAGAAGATTACTCAGCAACGTACTACGGCGTTCCCAGGTTTCTCACAGAGATTGGGGTTAATTTTCACCTAACGAAAGGAAGAGACCATGACAACGAATACTCCAAAACCTGAGTGGTTTGAACTGGCAGATGCCGACAATGAGGGCGCATTTGCCCGTCGTAGCCGGATAACCCGCCGTGGACGTATCGTGGCATTCTCCCTTCCCGCCCTTCTTGTGGCAGGTGGATTCTTGTATTCCGGCGCCACTAGTGAAGGCACCGCTTTGGCCTCGGAAGTCAGCGCACCTGCAGTGAGCGCTCAAAGCACGACAAGCGCACCTTCAAACGCTTCTACAAAGGTGGTTGCCCCTGCTTCGTCAAAGACGATTTCTATTGCTCAACCTACAAACCGAGTAGCTAATTCTGAAGGCGAAGAGAACGACGACTAATGCAATCTCGTGGCACCTTACAAAACTTTAGGTGCTGCTAGCTTTCCCACTAATTGATCCAACGTTGTTCGCGCCTGATCTGTAGGAAGATTTCCTACTCGGATATGGTCTGCGATTCCCACGAACACATATTCATGCGTTCCGGATTCAACATAGCCAGCCAAACTCACCGTGCCATCGAGTGTGCCGGTTTTTGCATGCACTAGGCCCACGGCCTGCGGAGCTGTTGTGCGATAGCGATATTCCAAAGTTCCGGTAACCCCTGAAATTGGTAACCCTTCATAGAGGGAAGTAAATCGCGGATCATTTCTTATCTTCACAAGGAAGCTTCCAATTAAACGAGCATTGAGACGATTCTCTTTGGAATATCCACTTCCATCATGGATGTACATGCCAGTTGTTGCAACGCCAAGTGTGTCCAATGTTGCGCGAATTACCTGGTCAACGCCCACCTCATTCATTCCAAACCCTGCGGCGTTTGCTGCTGCGCGAGCAAGCCTTTCCGCCACTAAGTTGTCACTGTAGGTCAAAGCGAATTTCAACATGTCCGAAACTGTTGGAGAAAGCGTTGACGCAATTTCTGCTCCAGTATTCGAGTCAGCGGCCGCAGCTGGGATTTCCGCTATAGAAGCGTTGATTCCTTTGAGATGAAGGGCGGCCTGCATCACAAGAACATCTTGTGAATAAACCCCATGATATGAAATTGAAACAGCATGCGAAGTCGAGTTCCTCTGCAATTCGGAAATAGTTTTATTTACTAAATAGGAAATCCAAGCACGGTGATATTTCTGTGCATCCGAATAACTATTAGTCATCCACGGATCAAAATTGCCGGTGAGGATAAATGACGTTGCAGTCGCGCCTTGGGAGAGCTTTGTTGTATATCTCAGATCCGGGCTCAGATATTCAAGGGCCGCTGCTGCAGAAAACATTTTCAGAACCGAAGCGGGGCGCCTTAATGCATCCGCATCTTTCTCATAGACGACAGCCCCGGTAGATTCGTCGATGAGGAGAAGTGCGGGATTGGCCAACGTCGGTGACATCGAAATCTGAGCAAAATACTTAGGAATAGCTGCGCCTGAAAGAACGGTGGAGCCATCGGCAGGGCTAATAGTTGCTAATAGAACAAGCCCCGCTAAAGAGAACGCAGTCCACCTCTTCGTCAAGAACTACCTCCAGAAGATGGCGATGATGATATTGAAAGATGTAAGACCAACAAGTGCGAGCCACAGCGAATTCTTAATTTCTGATTTCTTGAAATTTCTGAATATCAGTACCAAGATCACCGCAAGAACGGCAAACTTCACGCCAACCCAACCGTTATTTAATACGGGCCACTTATCTGGATTCTGGGTATGCAACGGTGTTCGGATACCAACCATCACGAGCCCTGCAACTAAAGCGGTAAGTGCGCTGTGCAAGGCGCCGGGATGAATCTTCCGAGGGCTCTTCTTGAATTGCAACAGTAACAAAGCCAAGAGTCCTAGGACTGAAAGTATATGAATACCCAATAATGCCGAATTAACCCAACCCAGTGCAGTCATAGATTTCTCCCTAGTACAAGTGCGCAAATAGCGTTTCCGATGTATTCAGTTTAGAGTGCCCTTCATGCTTCCACCAGCAACCATAGGTCCTGGCGAATTCTTTCCTGTTGTCGGTGTTGGTCCTCATCCTGAGCCTTTTCCGAGTGATGCACACTTCGACCCTGAACTTCTTGCCAATGGTGATCGCAGAAATGTTTTGGATAAATACCGCTACTGGAGTGTCGAAGCAATTGTTGCCGACCTTAATACGAAGCGACATGGGTTGCAGATTGCCATTGAAAATTGGCAACACGACCTCAATATTGGCTCGATCGTGCGCACGGCTAACGCGTTCAATGTTTCTGGGGTCCATATTGTTGGAAAACGTGATTGGAATAAACGTGGAGCAATGGTGACAGATCGCTATCTCACTGTTGTGCATCATCCAACCGTTGAAGACCTCGCGTTATGGGCTAAGGAAAACAGCCTTCCATTAATAGGCATCGACAACGTTCCAGGATCATTGCGCTTAGAAGGCGCTCAATTGCCTGAAAAATGCGTACTCCTCTTTGGTCAAGAAGGCGCTGGAATGTCTGAGGAAGGAATAGCGGCGTGCTCGGTGATGTATGCCATCGATCAATATGGATCTACAAGATCAATGAACGCCTCAGCAGCTGGTGCAATTGCTATGTATCACTGGGCTCTGCAGCATCTGCCTCGGTAAGTAATTCTGAAACAGAAGCGAGTCTCCTCACAATTTCATCTGCTTCATCAATTCTGCCCAATGTGCGCATGACATTAGCCATCCGAGTTTCAACATCAATAATGAAATCAAAATCACGGGGATCTTCATCGGCAGATGTTTGAAGGACGCGATCAAGGGTCGCTAGGCCATCATCCAGTTTGCCCAACAAGATTTGAGCTTTGCCAAATTCCAAGAGAGCAAAGGTTTCACGAGAGTGATCATGTGCTGTTTCAAAAACATCCAGCGCTTTTCGCGCTGTCTCAAGCGCTAAATCGCCCTGGCCTAATTCAACTAAGCAACCTGCAATCTTCTGATCACAGCGGCCCACGTGAATTACTTCGCGATTCTTTTTATATAAAGCACGAGCCTCGCTAAAACTTGCGAGCGCGTCATCCCAATTCTTAACTTCGCGATATGCGCATCCGATGAGGTGTAAATCATTTGCAGCCCCGATTTCATCCCCATCGACTAAATGCTCTTGAGCGCACTCGCGCATTGTGTCAATCACCTTCTGATAATTTTTAGAGGAATACCACCATTCCCCGAGTGTGCAGGCGAGCTCTAGCGCAATAGGTGATTTGTTCGTACGCAAAATTTCAACAGCTTTGCTCATCGCATGAGCGGCTTCTTCCATGCGCTTGAGTTGGTTGAGGTTATATCCAATTGCAGAATAGGCCTGAGCAAGACCTTCACTGGGAGCGTTTGCCCCCAAATCAGAATAAATATCACAAGCAGTTTCGGCCAGCGCTAACGCTTCGTCATATTGACCACGCGCATAAATACGCGCACTGAGTTCGTAATAGGTACTGGCTCGTTCGGCGCCATCTACCTCAGGTATGCGATCCCAGAGCATCTCCTCGGTAATGAGCTCGTCCTGGCCTGCTTCGTCGTCTTCGCTCATTTCACCCCCATCACGCTTCGAACTCTATACTTAGAGCCAAGAGACGGTGAGCATAACGGGTATGAAAAAACTAGAAGGTTCACGCTGGAAAGTCCGCTTGGCTGCGAGAGTTCTCCTGCTTCTTGGGCTTGTAAACATTGCCTCCAGCGTTTCAAAACCCTTCCATCGTCGTCTGCATGTAATCGAGTCCGTGCTTCCTAAGGGCTGGCCAAATTTGGCGACAGCTGGCTCGATCATTGTTGGCGTCCTCTTAGTAGTTCTCTCTTTTGCCGTAGCCAGGCGCAACCACCTAGCTCATCTCATCACAGAAATCTTGCTCGTGATTAGCGCAGCCTTCGATATTCTCAAAGGGTTGTACTACGCCCCTGCAATTGCCGCTCTAGGGTTGGCAATTTTCCTCTTCGTTATTCGCAAAGAGTTCTACGCAAAACCAGTTCGAAAAGTCTTCACGCGTGCAGCAATCATTTTTGGGCAATTTGCTCTGATGAGTTTCACCATCGGATTGATACTCCTCTTTGCCCCAGATCGTCTCTTTAATGGTGAAGTTAGTTTGGTACACATGACGCAGACCGTTCTTCGTTCCTTGATTGGCCTCTCAGGTCCCGCATATTTTGTGAGTCACAAAGAGCAAGATGTCTTCGACTACGCAATGGCCGGTCTTGGATTATTGACAGTGATCTCACCGTTATTGGCGCTCTTGCAACCAAGCCCTCCTAAACCACATATGAGCGAAGAAGATGAATCGGCGCTTCGCGAACTCTTACTGGAGTTTGGCGAGCGCGATTCCGTGGGGTATTTCGCTCTCCGCGAAGATAAAAGCATCATCTGGTCGAGTACTCGCAAATCTGCAATCACCTACCGAGTTGTAGGAGGGTGCGCGCTCTCTAGCGGTGATCCAATCGGAAATCCAGATTCGTGGCCGCAGGTCATGCATGACTTCATGGAACTCTGCCAAAGAAATGGCTGGACGCCGGGTGCTGTTGGATGTAGCGAAGAGGCCGGTGAAATATGGGTACGCGAAACAAACATGGTCGCTTTAGAAATTGGCGATGAAGCCGTTGTAAACGTCAATGAATACGAGCTCGAGAATCCACGGTACCGAAATGTTCGACAATCTGTGCGAAGAATTCTCAAACAGGACTACACGACGCAGGTGTACAAGACAGCAGCAATGACTCCAGAAATGCGCGCTGAATTAACCCGTGATTCCAAGAAGTGGCGCGATGGAGCAACCGAGCGCGGTTTCATGATGGGGTTGGGAAGAATTGCTGAAGTAAATGAGCCTGATTTGGTGATCGTCACCGCATCAAAAGATGGTGAGTTGCGGGGCATTTTGCAATACGTTCCGTGGGGAGAGAAGGCGCTCTCATTGGATCTCATGCGCCGAGCACCTCATGCCGATTCAGGTATTAATGAGTTAATGATTGACGCAACCATTAACTATGCGCGCGAAAATGGAATTGAACAAGTATCGCTGAATTTTGCAACCTTTAGGTCCGCATTTGAACGTGGCGCCCAACTTGGTGCTGGTCCGATCATTAAATCCTGGCGAAGCATCTTGCTCTTTCTTTCTCGTTGGGTACAAATGGAATCTCTCTACCGATTTAATTCCAAGTTCCGCCCAGAATGGATTCCGCGCTACATCATCTTTAGAAAGAACTCTGATCTACCAAAGATCGGACTTGCAACTCTGCGGGCGGAAGCATTTATCGGCTCCCGCACAATAGAAACAAAGAAGACCACGACTCTGAACTAATCACAGTGGTGGTCTTCCTGAGAAAAATAAATAACTATGGCTTCTTTGTTGCCTTCGCTGTAGGGGCTTTCTTAATGAGGCTCTTCTTGATCAAATTCTTCTTTGGCTTAGAAGTTCCTTCTTCGCCTTGTCCAGAGGAGGATTCACTCATTTCGTGAGTTGCAGTGCCTTCTCCTGCTTTTGCCTTCTTAGTTGGCTTAGTTGGCTTAGTTGGCTTAGCAATGGATGGCGCCGAGGTTGCAGCGACTGAAACAGATGTTCCTGCAATTACTAAACCTGTTGCAAGTGCAATGGCAGCGAGAGTCTTCTTCATGTGGGGCTCCTAGATATATACATGGTTTATACATGGTTGTTTCCGACAGAGGGGAATACTGGCAAAGTCAGGTGAGAGCCCCATGTGAAAAAGGCTTCGCAACCTGAGAATTAATTGAGAGTTTTAAGCAATCAAACCAACGCGTTTGCCTTGTGTTCGTGCAGGAACATCTGTGATTGCAGGACGCCAATTAGCTAGAGGGCCCTTGGTGAGACCTTTGAGGATCTCTAGGGTGACGAGTCGTGAATCGGTCTGGGTATCTTTTGAAATATTTGGGTGCCAAGGGCAAATATCGTCAATGACACAGGTCCAACCATTCGTGCCGATATCAATAATCCCCGCGCCCTTTGGGTTTGTGTAATACGTGGCCATTGTTGTGATCGCCTTGCCTCGGAAATTGATTTTCGAAACAGCAAGGGCTTCAACAGCCGGACCTGGTGCATACAGTGGTGAGTCAACTTCTCGGCCCACGATATTTTTCAATACGTTCGGATGTCTCTCGGTATTGAAAGGCCAACGATCAGGATGGGTGATGGTGTAATCGCCATCGACTCCCAGGCCTACATATTGGGATCCCAGTAATTTTGATTCTGGCTGATGAATCGGAGCGTTTCGCCATTCAGTCGTTGCCAACAACGGATCCAGACGCCCAGGATCTGACGTGGAGCCTCTCCACATAATCATCTCTCGGGTTTTTGCGTCATACCTCGGGCGGTTATAAATTGCGTTGCCGCCAAAAGAAACTAGATTGACGCCTCGATCTACAGCAGATTGCAGCGATGCACGCATTTGCGTTGTCCAATATTCTGCATGCCCACCAAGAATTATTGAACTTGTGTTATTGAGGGTTGATGCATCCTTATTGAGTTCAAGATCGGTGATGTAATTCATGTCAATGCCCAGTTGTTCAGCTAACTTCAAAATCGGGTATTCCATATATCTAAATTGGCCAGATCCATCTCCGTCATAAGGGCGATTGAAGGAAACAACATTGGCTTTAGTTAAACGGGTGCCATTGGGGCCCTTGTACAAGGAATATCCACCCCACTGGTTATAGGACTGCCATGTGAGAACGGAGGAGACAAGAGTTATTTCACTCTTTGCTTGTGGGTCAAGAATTGTTAATGGCACGAAAGAAGAATCTCCACCGCCATCATCAAGTCTCAATAAATACTGACCAGGCACCGTATTTGTTGAAACCTTGAAATCCCATGCAACAGGCCACGTGGTTGTCACCGTTGATTGTGGCGACGCTGATATTTGAGAAGTTGGAATTGCGGCGACGGGTTTGGTTGTCGCAGTTTCTACTAATCGTGCACCGGTGCCGCCGTAATAACCCATTCTGAAAACTCTTACCGTTACAGGGGCACCATTTCCGGTGATGTGTAATCCAATGCTCTCTCCACACGTTGCGCTGGAGGCATCTAGCCATCCTTCCACCGCTTTTACTCCCACAGCCTTAGCGAGGGTTTTGATCGGCGAAGTCTTCTTCTCTTTAGATCCGTAATCTCCGCTGTATTCCAATGGAATTCCTACCGACCATGAAGCATCACCAACTTTAAGATTTTCGCGTTTGACCCAACCTGTAGCGCGATCCCACCCGCAAGCTACTGAGGCCGCAGATTTGGCGCCAGCGTTTGCCGTTGGAATCGCTCCCATGGACAAAACAAGAGCGCAGCCCAATACAGCCACAAGCGGGGATCTAGATTTCAAAGACAACGGGTTGCTCCTCATTAATTATTACGCCTGTATTTCATAAGATTATGGAGGTTGCGCCCCCCGCGCCAATTGAGGGTGGGCGCTTTCGCTGTGAATACGCTCATATTTCAAGTGGACGGGTTGAAGATCACCCTTTACCCTTACTACTTGCAAACGATTTGCATCTAGGAAAAGTCGCTCTCCAGAAGGGGTTTTAAGATGAATATCCTCGTTAAAGAACCCCAGCGCATCCCATTGCGCGAGCGCCTGACCCCTGATGAATGGCGCAGGATCTACGCAATGTTTGGATTCATTCTTTTTCTCCATATTGCAGGTGCAGCACTCATGTTCGCTGCCACCAGTGGCCACTACAAACTCTCCGACGGCTCCCTCTTTGGTTGGGGTACCGCTGCCCTGGCCTACACATTGGGCATGCGTCACGCTTTTGACGCCGACCATATTTCTGCCATCGATAACACCACTCGCAAATTAATGAGTGAAGGAAAGCGCCCCTTGGCTGTTGGGTTCTTCTTCTCTCTTGGTCACTCATCGGTCGTGGCTACTCTTGCGATTTTGCTCAACTTTGGAATTAAAGCTCTAGGTGTACAACTCAAGGATCAAAATTCTTCACTGCACCATTACACGGGGCTGATTGGTACAACCGTGAGCGGAGCGTTCCTGATGTTGATTGCGATTCTCAACTTAGTAATTCTTATTTCAATTCTTCGAGTTTTCTTTGATATGCGAAAGGGTATGTATAACGAAGAAGAGTTGGAGAAGCATCTAAATTCGCGCGGATTACTTATGCGTTTCTTTGGTCCTATTGCCCGCCGTATTGATGCCAGTTGGAAGATGTATCCTCTCGGAATTCTCTTTGGGCTCGGATTTGATACGGCAACTGAGATCGGCCTATTGGTTCTAGCAGGTTCCTCAGTTATAGCTGGACTTCCTTGGTGGGCAATTCTTTCGCTGCCGTTTTTCTTCGCAGGTGGCATGAGTTTGCTTGACACCATCGATGGTTCATTTATGAACTTTGCATACGGTTGGGCATTTTCCAAGCCTGTACGCAAGGTTTACTACAACATCGTAATTACTGGATTATCTGTCTCTGTTGCGCTTTTTGTCGGAGGACTTGAAATCTTGCAAGTGATTGTGAAGCAACTCAACCTCACGGGTGGCCTCTGGGATTACGCGGGACGATTTAATCTCAACTCTGCCGGCTACATCATCGTTGGACTTTTTGCAGTTGTATGGATCGTTGCGCTAGCACTTTGGCGTTTTGGCAAAATCGAAGAGCGCTGGCATAACAAGGCACATGCATCGCAACTTACACGCGGAGAACAATCCGATCACGCAAAAGCTGGCATCGAATTAGGTCCCATTCGCGCAGCTTTTACTCTCGATTAAGTCCAAGCCTCCCCTGGCTTATTGCCGCACCCAGTAAAACGATTACGCCCCCTAAAGGTTCGTTCCAAGAAAGATTCTCACCCAAGAAAATTATTCCAACAATCACTGCAACAACAGGTGTCACATACGTTACCGAACTTGCAATGGCGCTTCCTGCAGCTGCCATGATCTGAAAATTCCAAATGTAGGCAAATCCCGTACCAAATACCCCGAGGGCAATCATCGCTAAAACCGGGCCTGGACGGTAATTATCGCGTGCAATGCCGTTCATTAAATAGAACGGTAGGAGTGTTGCCGCAGCCAAGCACACTTGAGTTGTCGCAGCGGCTTCCGGTCTGAGTTTGTAAGGCAGAACGAATTTACGCGAATACGGAAATGCGAAGCCATAACAAAGCACTGCGGCAAGTAAAGCCACGATTGCCGAGATTGGATTGGCGCCAAGGCCATGCCATGCACCTAGAACCGTCAGGACTCCAAGGAACCCAATTATGAGCCCGCCTACTTGGTAACTCTTTGCTCTCTCTTCGCGAAAGACGATCATCATGACGGACAACGTCATCAATGGAGTTACCGCGTTGATAATTCCTGCCAAGATCGATGTGACATGAGTTTCTGCCAGGCCGAAAAGTACACCGGGGACAACATTGAGCAACATCGCTACAACCCACAAGTGCGCCCATATCCGCTTATCTGTGGGTAGTGAAATCTTTCGAGATTTACTGACAACAACTAGTGCAAGTGCACCAAGGGCGGTGCGCCCAAAGGCGACCCCAACAGGCGTGAGGAACTCAAGGCCCAACTTAATAAAAATGAATGAGCATCCCCAGACAATTCCAAGAGCGATATATACCGGAAGCCAGGATTTATTTTTCAACGAAGAAGGCACTGCGCAAGGTTAGCGCAGTGCCTTCGCTCGAGGGTGAAAGGTGTCTACTTGAAGGAGAGTGCAAATGCTCCAAACAATGAGGAGACCGTCATCCAGATCCACCACACTTGGACGATATCTACATGCCAATGATCGGCTGCGTAGATACCTAAGCGCGCGCGATTCCAATTACCCAACGCGATAAATACCGTGAAGAGCAAGTGCATGACGTTAAGTCCTGCGATGAGGTAATAGCAGGATGCGTAGGCACCCATCGTGATTGTAAATGCAGCGCCGTTCATTAAGATCACTTGATAGGCAAGTGCGAGAACACTGGCTATCAACGCAATCAGTGAACCCAAATTCAGTTGCGCTTGATTCTTGGCGCGAGCTCCTGCTAACGCATAACGATGAGTCAGAAGACCCACGGCCGCGATGATGGTGACATACCATGTGCCAGCAATAGCAACCGGAATTGTTGCAGGTGCAGTGGAACTAGCTTTTGGTAACCAGAGCCCATTGACATTTTGTCCACGCAGATAGAAGTAGACAAAGAGAACGCTGAGTGCAAACGCGATATCTGCAACAAGGATCAGAACTACGCCGAGGCGGTTTCGTGATCCGACTGCATCTGGATGTTCGTGATGTGCGGTGTGTGCATGATCGACGCTCATGATTGTGCCTTTCCATAACCGTATACATCTTCAGTAACTACAGGAAGAACAGCAAAGTTCTCGAGCGGAACTGGATTGGCAACGCTCCACTCAAGGGATTTAGCGAACCAAGGATTTTGAGGCGCTTTCACTCCCCAGACCCATGAAACTACAACGCCATGAAGCAAGACCAACATTCCCGCCATAATGATGTAGGCACCCGCAGTTGCGATGACGTTTCCTTGATGGAAGAAATCAGAAATCGCACCAACGCGTCGCGGTTGTCCGGCAAGACCAACCATGAACATTCCCATGAAAGTAATCTGGAAACCGATTTGAGTAATCCAGAATGCAGTCCAGCCCAGTTTCTTATCGAACATGCGCCCTGTCATTTTTGGGAACCAATAGACCATTGCGCCGATGGCGGCAGTGAGTCCAGAGCCCATTAACGTGTAATGAAAGTGCGCCGTTACGAACAAGGAACCATGCAGCGCTGCATCAGCAGAAACATCTGAGAGATAGATGCCTGTGATTCCACCGATGGTGAAGTTAAGGAGAACTGCATAAATGGCAGCGGTGGGCAGAGTAATCCAGACCCGCCCTCGCCAAAGAGTTCCGATCAACACCAGGAAAAGCATTCCCGTCGGTATCGAAATCAATTCGGTCGTCAACATAAATGGACCATTCAGGAGTGGAGCCCAGCCACTGACGTACAAGTGATGAGCCCAGACCAAAACAGAGAGACCTGAAATTCCGGCGATACCCATGATTGCTAAATTGAAACTAAAGAGTGGGCGACGAGTAAATACTGGCGCCATCTCCATCAACGCAGCAAGTGAAGGAATCAGGATTACGTAGACCTCAGGGTGTCCCATGATCCAGAACAAGTTCTCATAGAGCCATGGACTTCCACCACCCCGTACATCAAAGAACGTGGATCCAGTTGCCCGATCTAGCCCTGACAAAACTTGGGAAAGAAAGAAGACCGGAAAGACAGGAAGTGCAAGTGCAACGGATGCAACAACACCGTAGATAAAGATCGGGGTGCGGTTCCATGTCATTCCCTTGGCACGCATCTTGATTGCCGTTGCTGTGATATTTGCACCAGCAACCATCGTAGAAATCGCAAAGATGCAGATGGCCATAATGAATCCATCCATTCCTGGAGGAGCTTGATTCTCTAATGGGTTATAGGCAGACCAACCAGTAGGAATTCCGCCAAGCCATAGCGCTGAGAGAAGTGGTGGTACCGCAGCAACAACTAACCAGAAGCTCAAGGCGTTCAGGCGAGGGAAAGCCATATCGCGCGCACCGATCATGATTGGCATGATGAAGTTACCGAAAGGTCCCGTGACCATGATGATGGCGCCAACGACCATGGTGATTCCATGCATTCCTACAACAGTGTTGTAAGTCTGTGGTTGTAACCAATTGCCACCTTTGTGACCAAGGTCTGTGCGGATCAGCATCGCAAGAACGCCACCTACAAAGAAGACGACCATCGTGATGACAAGATACTGAATGCCCACAACCTTGTGATCTGTCGTGTATCGGAAGTAACGCTTTGCGCCTTGATCTTTGCCGGCATAAAACATGTTCTCATCGTGTGTGAGATCTTTTCCGAGCAACCAACGAAATGGTCCAATGAGTGCGCCCATTCCTGTCATGAAGCCAACAAACCAACCGATCATGGCGATAAATACTTCTTGATCCATACGAGTTTTGATGTAGGAACCATCAGTGTTTACAGGAAGGAAAGTACGGGCGAGATACCAGCACAAAAGTGCGCCAACGACGCCGAGTAGTAGGCCGGTGATGATGCTGAGTCTTTCAATGAGCGCCTTCTTTGGCGCCGTTGGACCTGCTGGTGCGGGCCGATTTGTCACTGTTGTCATCAGGCTTTTCCTCCTTGGCTTTGAACCCACGCGTCATAATCGGCTTGGCTCACAACGTGAACTTGTTTCTGCATGTATGCGTGGTAGAGGCCGCACAGTTCTGCGCACCGCAAGTCATACACACCAATCTTGTTGGGTGTTGTTGCTGTCTCGGTTATGTATCCAGGGTTGGCATCGACTTTGATACCCATTTGAACTATCCAGAATGAGTGCATCACATCGGTGCTCGTTACGTGAAAGACAACGTGCTTATCAACGGGTAGATAAAGATCAGCGCTTCGTGCACCGCCGTTATCTACATAATTAAAACTCCACGCCCACTGTTGGCCAGTAACATCAATATTGAGTGAATTTGCCGAGCGAAGATTGTTCTCATCTTTTTGAACAAGCACCATTCCGTAAATCACAGCAAAGAGACAGAGCAATGTTGAAACGACTACCCACGTTGCTGCAACTTTTGGGCTGTTGCGAATTTCGTGTTCTGCTTCAGGTGGAGGGTTGTCGCCGAAATGTCGCTTACCTAACAATGTAGTAATTGTTAGTGCGGCCACTAAACCTGCGACAGGAGAAGCGGCCCAGGTAAAGATTTTGATCATGTTGATGGTGCTGGACATATTTTCAGATGCAGCGGATCCCATGACGCGCGTTTGAATGGTAGATGCGACATAGCCAATCACGAGAGTGAAAATTGCCCAAAGCACTACAGCTTTCTTGGCATCGGCACGCTTCCACCATGCAAGGCGTTTTGCTGTTTCTAATTCAGACATTATGTGCGCCCCCTTAAGCGTTCGCTACAGTGAAGTTGCCGGCCATATACCCTTGTGTAGACATTGGTCCACCAAAGCGAGCTGTTGTTCCGTCTCCGCATGGATATTCGCAATTCCACACATACTCACCGGCATCTCCGGTTATGAATGAAAATGTCACCACGTTAGGTGTGGATGTGTATCCGGAATCTGGAACTTTTGAATCAGGAACAGATGGGAGAGGAACGCTGACAAAGATTTGTGATTTCGAATCTGCAAGGCCGTGCAATGTAAATGTATGACCAACCGCTTGCGGATCTACGGATTTAACAGCCGCACCATTAACAAGTGCAGTGCCATCCAACGTCCCATGCACCATGGCAAAGAAATCGTTTGTTATACGTGCGCCAGAGTCATATTGCTTAATAGTGATCGTGATGACTGAATGTGCAGGTACTTTAAAGTTTGTGTAGTCACCATATGTGACCCAACCAGGATGTACTCCGCCATCTTTTCCATGACTACCGGCCATTGAATCTGGATAGGCGGACATGTCTAATGTGTAATGCGGCAACGTCCCTTGCGGAGTCACCATTGTTCCCGCCGGTGTTGCAGAGAGCACTCGTGAATCATTCTTTGCACTTGCAACATATGTGCCGATGCCAGCGATTACCGCTGCGCCAAGAATGACTGTTCCGAATGCGGCGATATACCGCTTATTCATTTAGACCCCCCTCGAGGTGAACCAGATCACAGGAGGGTAAGGGTTGGCTCCCTAGGCGTTAAGGGGAATTTGGAAGGCTACCTCTCAAACTGAGAATTCACTCATAAAAAAACCACCCAGCGCACGAGGCGCTGAGTGGTTTCCTCAGGGATTCCCGAGTTAATTACTGCTTATGAGAAGGAGAGAGCAAACGCTCCTAGGAGTGATGACACCGTCATCCAGATCCACCACACGTTGACGATATCTACATGCCAATGATCTTGCGCATAAATACCTAAACGCGAACGATTCCAGTTACCAAGCGCAATGAAAACAGTGAACAACAAGTGCATGAAGTTCAGCCCTGCGATTAAGTAGTAACAGGATGCATAAGCGCCCATTGTGATGGTGAATGAAACGTTATTGATCTGCATACCTTGGTAAACAAGACCAACAACACTGGCAATCAATGCAACAAGTGAACCGAGTTTTAATTGCGTTTGATTCTTTGCGCGAACTCCAGCGAGTGCATAACTGTGAGTTAGCAGGCCAACTCCAGCAATGAGGGTGAGATACCAAGCACCCATACTCGAAACTGGAGTTGTTGCACCGGCGGTATCGCTTGCCTTGGGTAGCCACATGTCGTTGACGTTCTGCCCCTTGAGGTAGAAGTAAACGAAAATAACGCTCAGTGCAAATGCAATATCTGCAACAAGAATCAAGATAACACCAAGGCGATTTCGTGATCCAACTACATCAGGATGTTCGTGATGTGGATTTGAATGTGCGTGTGTCTCTACACTCATGACTGCTTCCTTCCATATCCGTATGCATCTTCTGTAACTATCGGAAGTACCTCAAAGTTCTCTAGAGGAACTGGGTTTGGCACGGTCCATTCCAAAGTTTTTCCAAACCATGGATTCATCGGCGCCATAACTCCACTGCGCCATGAAGTGATCATGCCGTGCAAGAGAACCAACATGCCCGCCATGATGACGTAAGCGCCAGCGGTTGTGATCATGTTGCCTTGGCTGTACATATGCGCATAAGCCTCAACACGACGTGGTTGACCAGCAAGACCGACCATAAACATTCCCATGAATGCAACGTTGAATCCGATTTGGATCAACCAGAAGGCAACCCAACTCAAAGTCTTGTCGAACATGCGCCCTGTCATCTTTGGGAACCAGAAGACCAAGGATGCAATGGCACCGGTAAGACCTGCACCCATCAGTGTGTAATGGAAGTGCGCGGTTACATACATAGAACCGTGCAAGAAAGCATCAGCAGGAACATCCGAAAGATAAATTCCGGTAATTCCACCGATCATGAAATTCCAAAGAAGTGCGTAGATAGAAGCGGTCGGCATAGTCATCCATAGACGACCGCGCCATAGCGTTCCAATGAGCACCAAGAACAACATGCCCGTTGGGATCGAAATCAATTCGGTCGTCAACATAAATGGACCAGCCAATAGAGGCGCCCATCCGGTCATGTACATATGGTGTGCCCATACAAGGACCGATAGGCCAGAGATTCCAGCAATACCCATAATTGCCAGGTTGAAGCTAAAGAGTGGACGACGCGTAAAGACCGGCGCCATTTCCATCAGAGCAGCAACTGCAGGAATTAGGATTACGTAAACCTCAGGGTGTCCCATGATCCAGAACAAGTTCTCGTAGAGCCATCCGCTACCGCCGCCACGTGTGTCATAGAAAGTGGATCCAGTTGCGCGATCCAAAGCTGACATCACCTGCGAAAGGAAGAAGACCGGAAACGCTGGCAGAGCCAACGCAACAGAGGCAACAGTTCCGTAGATAAAGATTGGTGTGCGGTTCCATGTCATGCCCTTTGCACGCATCTTCACAACAGTTGTGGTGATGTTTGCGCCCGCGACCATTGTTGAAATCGCGAAGATACAAATAAACATGATGTAACCATCCATGCCAGGAGGTGCCTGGTCTGCGAGTGGGTTATATGCAGACCATCCTGTTGGAATTCCACCTAAGAAGAAGGAAGAAAGGATTGGTGGAAGTGCAGCAACAATTAACCAGAAGCTCAGCGCATTCAGGCGAGGGAAAGCCATATCGCGCGCACCGATCATGATCGGCATGATGAAGTTACCGAAAGGTCCGGTGATCATGATGATCGTTCCCACAATCATGATGATTCCGTGGGTTCCGACAATCGCGTTATAGGTCTGTGGTTGCAACCATCCGCCACCTGGGTGGCCCAAGTTGGTTCGGATGAGCATGGCAAGTACGCCACCTACGAAGAAGATTACCGTCGTGACAACTAAATATTGAATGCCGACAACTTTGTGATCTGTTGTGTATCGGAAGTAGCGCTTTACGCCTTGATCTTTGCCAGCATAAAACATGTTCTCATCGTGGTTGAGATCTTTTCCAAGCAACCAACGAAATGGCCCAATGAGTGCGCCAATTCCCGTCATGAAACCGATGAACCAACCAATCATGGATAGCAATACCCATTGATCGCGGTTTGTTTTGATGAATGAACCATCAGTGTTCGCTGGCAACAAAGCCTTCGCTGCGTACCAAAAAACAACAGCCATAATGATTCCAAGACCAAACGCAGTGAAGACGTTCAACCTCTCCATGAGCGCCTTCTTTGGAGCGGAAGATCCTGGAGCCGAAGCGGGACGATTAGTTAACGTAGTCATCAGGCTTTGCCTCCTTGGCTTTGAATCCAGGTGTCGTAATCAGCCTGGCTCACAACATGAACTTTCTTCTGCATATATGCGTGATAGAGGCCGCAGAGTTCTGCGCACCGCAAGTCATATATGCCAATCTTGTTGGGGGTCACTGAGGTTTCAGTGACATACCCTGGGTTTGCATCAATCTTGATACCCATCTGAACAATCCAGAATGAGTGCAAGACATCTTTGGATGTCACGTGGAAAACAACTGGCCTATCAACGGGCAGGTAAAGATCCTGACTGCGAGCGCCACCGTTATCTACGTAATCGAAGTTCCAGACCCACTGTTGTCCTGTGACATTGACGTTCATTGCTTTTGCATTGAGCAAGGCAGCGTTGTCATTTTGCAGAACAATCATTCCCCAGATAACAGCGAAGAGACACAAGATTGCAGAGACAACCAACCATGTTGATGAAGCCTTTGCGCTGCTGCGAATCTCGTGATCTGCATCCTCGGGTGGTGTATCACCGTAATGACGCTTTGCCAGCAAAGTTGTTGCTGCCATTGCTGCGACCAGACCCGCTACGGGCGATGCTGCCCATGTAAAGACGCGCATCATTTTGATGGTTGTGGCCATAGTTTCAGATGCAGGCGCGCCCATTGCGCGAACCTGAACAGTGGATGCAACAAAACCAATAATTGCCGTGAAGATGACCCACAAAATTGCAGTCATTCTTACATCTTTACTTTTCAATATAGAAGGACGCTTTGGAGTTTCTACCTCAGACATAATTCGCGCCCCCTTATGCGTTCGCTACAGTGAAGTTGCCGGACATATAGCCTTGTGTAGACATTGGTCCACCAAAGCGAGCTGTTGTTCCGTCTCCGCATGGATATTCGCAGTTCCATACATACTCACCAGCTCCACCTGTTATGAATGAAAAGGTAACGACGTTAGGTGTTTTGGAATATCCAGAATCAGGAACGGCACTATCAGGCAGTGATGGAAGTGGAACGCTCACAAAGAGTTGTGAATTCGCATCTGCTAATCCATGCAATGTAAATGTATGACCAACCGCTTGCGGATCTACAGTAGTGATTGACTTACCGTTAAGAGTTGCGGTGCCATCTATTGTGCCGTGCACTGTTGCAAAGAAATCGTTTGTTATACGTGCGCCAGAGTCATATTGCTTAATAGTGATCGTGATGACTGAATGTGCAGGTACTTTAAAGTTTGTGTAGTCACCATACGTCACCCAATCAGGATGCACGCCGCCATCTTTTCCATGACTACCCGCCATTGAATCTGGATAAGAGGACATATCTAATGTGTAATGTGGCAACGTTCCTTGCGGAGTCACCATTGTTCCTGCTGGTGTTGCTGCTAATACTCGTGAATCATTCTTTGCACTTGCAACATATGTGCCTATGCCAGCGATTACCGCTGCGCCAAGAATGACTGTTCCGAGTGCGGCGAAGAACCGCTTATTCATATGGACCCCCCTCGAGGTAAATCGGTCGACACGAGAGCGCGGCCAATGCACTGAGCGTAAGGGGCTAACACTTTTTTATCTATATGCATTTTGAGTGTTATCTCAGGAATTCTTTACCTGGGAACTTTCTGGGGACTCAGGAGTTAAGGCTCCTTCGAAAAATATTTTTACTTGTGAGACCTCGCGCGCTCCGGTGATTGGGTTTACTCTCGCAACCTATGAATATGGGTGCGATAGCAAACTTCTGGTCTAGTTGGCAATTCGCTCCCGCAATTACCATTCCATTACTCATTGCGGAATACCTGTATTTACGTGCAACGACATCGTTGAGTGGGCCTATCGCCAAACGACAGCGAAGATTCTTTCTCGCAGGGCTAGGCACGATTGCTTTCGTTGTCTGCACGCCCATTGGAGTTCATTCGGCAGATCGTTTCTGGTGTCACATGATCCAACATGTCACCTTGATGATGGTCACGGGACCCCTACTCGTTCTTGGTACCCCATCAACTTTCCATCCCAAGAATAAAATTTTTGAGTTCTTTTCCCACCCCATTTTGAGTTGGGTCATCTACGCATCCATGATGATCGGCGTCCATCTTCCTGGTCCGCACGTTTTCATTATGGCGCGCCCGTGGGTGCACAACTATCTTGAAGTACCTCTTTATTTCATCGTGGCTTATTTCTTCTATTTCAACTTGCTCGATCGCAACTTAGTGGGACGTCGCATCACGCCTGCATTTTCTGTGATTTCACTCTTTCTGATGATGGTTCCAGAAACCTTAACTGGCTTCTTTATTTACATCTCCCCTAAATCCCTCTACGACAACATGTTCACGTTGGAGGATCAGCGTCGCGGAGGCTCCATCATGTGGTCAGGCGGCATGATCATTGATGCAATATGGATGGCCTTTGCTGTTTATCACTGGATCAAGTCTGAAGAACGCGCATCTGTTGTCATCGATGCTGAAATTGCCGCCGATGCTGCGCAAGCAAAATTTCTAAAGGAAGGCGGTGCTTGATGGCTAAAGATAATTCACATGATTTTGAAACCAATGAACCATCGTGGATCCACGATGAAGAAGGTGGCACCAAGCCTGTTTCAGAAAAGGCAAAGAAGTGGCTCACTATAGGAATGGTCCTCGCGGTTCCCTTTTGTATGTGGGCTGGATGGTTTGAATTTGGCCGCGCACAACACGGTAATTGGCGTGCGTGGGTATACACATTTGAATGGCCATTCTTTGGTGCCATCGCTATTTACTTATGGCGCCGGTTGCTCAAGGGAGATATGCCCAAGATTCCACGGCCAGATCTGGATGCGTTAGCGCGCGAAGCCGATGAAGCTGAAACCGATAAAACGGAGAAAGAGAAAAAATAAATTAGCGGTGAAAGGTAAACCAGAGCATGCAACTTACGCAGACTCCGACCATTGCAATGATCGCCATATAAACGGCCTGCATATTCCTTGTTGCGCTGAATTCGCCCATGAGACGCTTATCGCGCGCAATTCCAAACATGTAAAAAAGAAGCGGTAACAACAGCACTGCGTTGAGTACCTGCGTCCAGATCAGAATTGTTACAAGTGGAGCACCCGGCAAGAGGACCAGACCCGCTGCAATAACAGTGATCGCTGCGAAAGTTCCGTAGAACAAAGGCGCTTCGGTATATCCATCATCAAGGGCTGCAGGACGTCCAGTGAGATCGCTGACTGAATACGCCGTTGATAACGGCAAGATCGATGCAGCAAGCAATGCAGCGCCGATAAGGCCGATTGCAAAGAGATCTTTAGCAAGAGTTCCAGCGAGAGGTTTTAGCGCGGCAGCAGCTTGTGCGGCATCGGTGATATTTGTAATTCCTTGTTTATTAAGTGTGGCTGCGCAGGTGATCACAACAAAGAAACCAATGACACCTGTGAGTAAGGATCCTGTCCACACATCAACGCGGAGCAGACGAAGATCATCGCGAGTTAAACGCTTATCAACGGCATAGGACTGAATAAATGCGAGCCCCCATGGAGCGAGCGTTGTACCCAGCGTTGCTGTTGCAATAAATATTGCATCTCGCGTAAATGGCATCGAGGGAACAATCATTCCGTGCACCGCTTGACCCCAATCAGGGTGTGCCATAAATCCTGCAAGCACGTAAGAAAGAAATACAGCCGAGAGCAGGAAGAAAACTTTTTCTACGCGACCGAAGGATCCACGCAGCACCAAGAAGGTAACAAGCAAAGCAGCAATAGGTACCGAAATAAATTTAGAGAGATGGAAGAGTTGACCGGCAGCGGCAATACCTGCGAACTCTGCAGTCATGGTTCCGATGTTGGCAAGAATCAATGATGATGCGCTAAAAACACCAGAGCGTGCACCGTACTTTTGACGAACCAAACCGATAAGTCCTTGACGTGTAACAACACCAATGCGCGCACCAAGATCTTGAAAAAGAATCAGCGCAAGGGTGGACAACACAAGAACCCACAACAAGCGATAGCCATAGTGCGCACCTAGTTGAGAGTACGTCGTGATGCCGGCGGGATCATCGTCGGATAAGCCGGCAATAATTCCTGGACCCATCACAGCAAGGAAAGCTGCAATACGAATTTTTCGAGGTGAGGGCACCGCCACTTTCACACCCTTTGTTGCTTTTGCAGCAACTTCAACTTTCTCGCTCTTTTCTACACTCATGCCAGAGCGCCGCTTCCTTGAGAGAAGCCGCGGCGTTCGGTTCGTTCTACGAGTGCATCCACTAAGTCATCGGCCATGATGCGCCCCACTGGCTTATACGTTGCATCGACAACAACAATGGAGGATCCGCGGTTGTTGGAAAATTCATCAATAACTTCATTTAAATGAGCGTCAATGGATACGGCCATAGGAAGTGGTGGGCCAATCAAAGTCTTGAGAAGCGCTGTGGATTTAGTGGAGACGAGTTCAATCATTTGAATATGATCGAGCAACTTTCCCTTTGTATCGACAACAACAACACCATCAGAAATATCACGCTCTCGGTTTTTCACTAACAGCGCCAACGCATGCGCAACGGTGTCGCTCTCGCGACAAATCACCATGTGCGTGGTCATAACACCACCGGCAAGGGTTTCATCAAAGGAAACCAAGGTACGCAATCCCCGCGCGGTTTCATCAGCCATTGCATCAAGAATGGATTCGCGGTGTTCGTCATCCAGGTCGCGCAGTACTTCCGCGCTCTCATCTGGTTCCATGCGCGTTAAAAGTTCAGCAGCACGCTCTGCAGAAAGTCCACGAAGCAAACCTTGCAAATCTTCATCTTCCATTTCCTCCAGCACATCTGCCGCAAGATCTGGATCAAGAAGTTCAATGAGCGCGCCTTGTTCGCGACCCACTAAGTCTTCGATCAAGTCCGCTAAGTCTGCCGGGCGCAATTGACCAAGCGCCGAGCGAGGTCCGGCAGTACGAACTTGTCCGGTTCCATCTGCCAAGGATGCAACAGATGCCCAGTCGACAACGCGATCAGGTGTTGGACGGCGCCGAATCGTGCCAGGAAAAACTCGACGCAAGAAAGATACAAAGGAAATATCCACGCCCACTAAGCGAATCTCTCGATCAAGTGGGGCCAAATATAAATCGGCAGAGCGCACAACGCGAAGGCCATCAACATCCACAATCTGGTGATCAATCACGTCGGCATCCAACAAAGATTCACCAGGGCGGCGTGTGTATTCGCGCAAGTTAATTTTCGTTGAAGAAAGACGGATCTCATCTTTAGTCAGTAACGAGATGCGAGCGCCATCAATAAATGATTTGCGAGCGCCGACTTTCACAATCAATCCCGAAACAGCTGGATAGGTTTCCTCACCATGTCGCACGACGATGTCCACTAGTTTTCCAAGGTCCCTGCCATCGTTATCGCGCACGGGGCGCCCGATGAGGCCAGCAACTGAAACTAAAGATTCACGAATGTTCTTGCGTGCCAAAACCGAATCTCGGCGCCCCACCAATTTTGCAGCCCTTGATGCCACCGCTTTTATTGGTTTGGCCACCGGCGCAGTTATTGGCAACGCAACGCTTTTGCCGACCGTCCTGGCGAGCGCCTCTTGAGTAGTAGGTGCCTTTGCTGGAGCGCTAACCACCTTGGCTGGCGCACCTGCAACTTTGGCTGCCGCGGCGCCTTTCTTTACTGGCGCACTAGCTGGCTTTGCCGCGACTTTGTTGGTCTTGACTGCCTTAGCGCTCACGTCGCGATTTTAGCCCTCAAGAGGGGGTCGATGTCCGACATATCTATGAACACTCGGGGTCAGTTCCCACGAAGTCATTCCTTTTCGTCCTCTGAGAAGCGCATCATTTCCATGATCCGGTCTAGTGCCACTTTGTAGGCTTCTTCGTTTTCTCTCTTACCAACAGCGATAACCACAATGACCAGAGCGTTTGCTTTGATTCGATAGATCAATCGATAGCCACTTCTAGGCGCCTTTATTCGATGACAATCTCGAAGATCGCCTTTCAAGCGAAAGCCGACTACATCTGGTGATTGTTGTATCTCCAGCAACTGTTTCTTAAACTCTAAACGTATGGAGTTGTCCAACTTCTTCCACTCCTTGATGGCCTCAGGCAGGAAATCCAATTCATACATGGGAATCACATATCCATTAATTCATCGACAGTGACTCGAACATGTGGCTCTTTACTTGCTTGCCGCTTAAGTATCTCCGGCGTGATCTCAAGTTCCCAAACGTGTTCTAGCAGGGCGTCGTAATACTCAGGGCTGAGCACATAGAAAGTTGCTTTGTTATTGGTCATCACTGCAAAAGGCGCATTGTCGGCTTTCTTTACGACTTCGTTGGGGTTCTTCTTGAATTCCGAAATCGTCATGGTGCGCTTAGTCAGGATTTCATCCACTTTCTCCTCCTTTCGTATCGCACCAAATTTAGACCGATATTTAGACTTATGCAACACCACGGAAAGAGCGAGGCTAATCAGATTTGTTTTCATCCCCCAGTCCTATATTCCGGCCCCGACATTTCCCGTTCGCTATCCACATGCGCTCAACACAGAGCGTTGACTTTGATATATCCACGTTTCCAGTCGATGTCCCCTCAAGTGAGCGTAAAACGCTGGTAAAGGCTCCCCAAAATCCACGGTAAGATTTCCCCCGTTGCTTCAACCGAAGCAGTGATCACTTCCCCCAAAGTTCGGCCACACCGGCTGCACTTACTTGCGAGTCTTATCACCACCTGACAGGCCCAGTTTCACGGATCGCAGAATGCGAACCACGCACAACCGCTAGCTGATCGAATCTTTGATTCAGATCCATGGCTAGCCACCCGTACCACCTAATGGTGGGTACAAACGGCCCAGTCATACCGAGACGCGCTTGTCGTCTCGATTGGTATGGAAAAAACATGTCGTTAAAGCCACGCACAAAATCTGCTGCCCCCGCCCGGGTTAAATCCGGCAAGCCACCCCGCAAGGGAACCGCTGCCACACCAGTGAGCCGCAGCGCTCGCACCGAAACCGCATCCACCTGGGTTAAGGGTGAGCCAAAGGCCGGCAAGTTAGTCGGCAAGACAACGGTTCGCGCAGGTAGCAAACCAGCTTTCAAGTCCAGCAAGCCATCAGCCAACACTCCTGCCAAGCGCGCTAAGAATGGCGCTCGCTCACTTGAGCGTGCAAAGCGTTTCGCTGATACACGTGGCGCAGGATCTGCCGATACACGTCCAGATACTCGCGAATTCCGCGATGACTCTCGTGGAAATGATCGCACCGAATCTCGCGCACCACGCGCCAACAAGTTCACACCTGCACGTCGCGTAGACACACGTATCGATACTCGTGACTCACGTGATTCACGTAGCAGCGACTCACGCGGTTCGGGCTCACGCGATTCACGCAACACCGACACCCGCCCAACAACTCGTCGCGATGCTCGCATTGCCGAGGTTGCACGTGGAGATGGTCGTCCAAATTTCGAACCACAAAAGCGCGCCAAGTTCATCCCTGGTGGAAAGCGCGTTGGCGGAACATCATCGCCATCTCGTAGCACCCACAGTGGTCGCCCAACACCAACAACTACCGGCACAAGTGCCGCACGCACATCAACACCACGTACCACCGAAAATTACGCACCACGTACCAGTGCCAATACAAACCCAAGCACCGGTGCGCCACATTCGCGCGACGAGCGTGGAGCAATCGCAGCCCCACGTCGCGATTCACGTGACGGCGATTCACGCGGTTCATCCCGCAGCAGCGAATCCCGTAAC
>Ga0194037_1000137_pt1 | contig 53707 bp, 47 predicted proteins | sample JunL306m_MetaG_FD_148653 | JGI IMG/M metagenome (GOLD analysis project Ga0194037, IMG submission 148653) | Anoxic zone freshwater microbial communities from boreal shield lake in IISD Experimental Lakes Area, Ontario, Canada - Jun2016-L304-6m | ecosystem: Environmental > Aquatic > Freshwater >... | reverse complement strand
CGACTCACCGGTCAAGCCGATCAAGCCAACTAAAAATATAGCCAAGGATATCGCGCTTACCAAAACGCTCATGAAGGGCAAAACTGTTCTGGCAATGGAAAAAACCTGTCTTGATCCGGTGCTGTACAACCTGGATGCCACCGGTGCCAAAGTTGTCTGTCGCACCGGCAACCTGAACGAGATGGCTCCGGCGGTTCTTAACAAAGAGGGGGATCTGACCATCCTTGACGTTCCGGATGCCCTGGTGGCCCTTGACAAATGGAAGGGCAAGCTTAAAATTCTCGGACCGGTTTCAGATAAACAGCAGATGGCGGCCGCCTTCCCGAAGTCATCTCCACAACTGCTGGCGGCATACAACGCCTTCATAAAGAAAGCGCAGCACGACGGCACCTATCTGGCGCTGATCAAGAAGTATTATCCAACAGCAACCCGTTATTTCCCGGAATTCTTCAAGGGGATGAAATAGCCTGAGTCCGGGGTGAACACCGTTCCCGTTCATCCCGTACTTTCTGACACTCATGTCCAAATTTCTTACCGGCATACAGCGCGTCGCGCCTTTTCTGATCGGCCTCTCTCTGGTTGTGTACCTGGGTTTTCTGCTGACGGACCTCTATCATTCCCGCAGCGAATTGCAGCGCTCCGGACGGACGCATCTGCTGGAAGACGCCGACAAACGCGCTCAGGCGCTGGGTTATTTTTTCTCGGAACGGTTAAACGATCTGCAGGATCTTGCGGCTCATCGGGATTTGTCGGCCTATTTTGAAAACGTGGCGCTCGGCATGTCGATGGAATACGGACTGGCTGCCAGTCTGGAGGAGGCCCGCACTGTCTTTGCCGCGTTTCAGCAAAAGAAGCGCATGGGCGAGAGTGTGCTCTACAAAAGGTTAGCTTTTATTGATTCAGGCGGGCACAAGCTGATTGATATCAAAGAAGCCGGCTTAAAACGGCATTCAGGAGAGGAATCGGAGTGGAAGGAGTATATAAACCGTCATCTGAAGAAACCGGCATATTTTGCCTCAGGAGAGGATGAAACCGCCACCATCGTCATTTCAGTACCCTTTTTTTTCAAAGGCGCTTTGCAGGGACATATTCTGGCCTGGGTCTCTCCGGCAGATATTCACCATAATTTTCTTGCTGACAGGTCCAGTCGAACGAATATGTTTTCCCTGATGTATGATAAAACGTATCTCTATACGTCGATGCATGATTCGCTGCTCTTCACCTACGAGCAGCTGCCCTTGGCCCATAATCTGAGAGAGCGCGAGCCGATTCATTTTCTCGTACCGATTCCGGGTAAGGAGTCGTTGGAAATGACGGCCTTCAGGATTTCCATCGCTGCAACACCGTTTGCCATAGCACTCTACATTCCGGCGGTCGAGGTGGATGAGGGGTCACCGCGTCGTCTTCTGGTAGTAACCGTTTGTATCGGTCTGCTAATTCTGTTTGGAGCAGTGGCAATAACCAGGAGCAGCGTCCGTACCGCCGCTCTCAATAGCCGTCTTGAAGAGACCAGTCTCAGAGAGAAGGCTATTGCGGAACAGAATATACTGCTGCAGGCCGCCAAAGATGCAGCAGAAGCTGCCAGTCGCGCCAAAAGCGAATTCCTGGCCAATATGAGCCATGAGATCCGTACCCCCATGAACGGCATTATCGGTATGACCGATCTGGTGCTGGATACTGACCTTGGTCGTGAGCAGATCGATTACCTCCGTTCGATCAAGACCTCGGCTGATAACCTGCTGTCGATCATTAATGATGTCCTTGATTTCTCCAAGATAGAAGTAGGGCACGTTGATATGGATGATTCACCATTTCTGCTGCGCAGTTTGGTCGGCCAGACGTTGCGCACCCTTTCTGCACGGGCCTGTCAGAAAGGACTGGAGATTGTTTTCAACGTCGAGCAGAATGTGCCGGATGCGCTGAGAGGGGATCCAGGTCGCTTGCGACAGATATTGATCAACCTGGCCGGAAACTCGGTCAAATTTGCCGATCGCGGGGATGTCGGTGTCGTTGTCAGTTTGATCGAAGAAAAACCGGAAGGGGTTCTGCTGAAATTTGACGTGCATGATCAGGGCATCGGCATATCAGAAGAACAGCAGAAGCGTATTTTTGAAGCTTTCGAGCAGGGGGATGCGACCACGACTAAAAAATATGGTGGCACCGGGCTCGGTCTGGCAATCTCAAAACGTCTGGTTGCAATGATGGGGGGCGAACTCTCGGTTTCCAGCACTCCCGGAGAAGGGAGCTGTTTCAGTTTTACTGCCCGTTTTGTCCTTCAGCAGGAGTGTACTGCTGAAGCCTCGTTGCCCGGGAGCCTGCAGGGCGTCAAAGCTCTGATTGTCGATGATAACGCCATAAATCGCCAGATGCTGATCGGCTTCCTTACCCGCTGGCAGATGCCGGTCGAAGTGGCAGAGGATGCCACTGAGGCGCTCGCTGTATTGGAGCAGCTGCGGAATACAGGTTCACTGCCGAGGATCATGCTGGCCGATGTCCAGATGCCGGACGTGGATGGCTGGGAACTGGCAGCAAGGGTGCGTCAGGTGGCGGACTACGATGCACTGCAGATACTTATTTTGCCAAGCGCCGGCATGCGCGGAGATGCCCGCCGCTGTCAGGAACTCCGCGTAGAAGGCTATCTGACCAAACCGGTTGTGATGGATGAACTGCACGATTCGCTGGAAGCCATCATCAGTGGAAAACCACAGCATAATAATCTGGTAACCCGGCACACCGTAAGGGAAGAACAGCAGCGCTGTTCGATTCTGGTTGTTGATGATGTCGAGATCAACCGTGAGCTTCTGCGGGCTACACTCGAAAAATATGGTCATCGGATAACAATGGCCGAGGACGGGCGGGAAGCGGTCGACCGGTTTTCACAGGGGGAATTCGACGTCATCTTTATGGATATGCAGATGCCAGTTCTTGACGGCTATGGAGCAGTGGGCGAAATACGGGCAATCGAAACGGCGCAGGCTGCCCAGCGCACCCCGATTGTGGCCATGACTGCGTACGCTTTGCAGGGTGACCGTGAAAAATGTCTTTCAGCGGGCATGGATGCCTATCTTCCCAAGCCGGCGCGCCCGTCAGAAATTCTGGCTCTGCTCGAAAAATTGCTGAGGGAATTCGGTGGAGTTCAGACCGGTCGGACAGAACTGCCAGAACCGCCAGAACCGCCAGAACAGGCTGAACCAGAGCAAGCGGTCCCGGTTTTCAACCGTCCTGATCTGCTCGAACGGCTCGGTGGCCGCGAGGATATGTTGGAGCGCTTTATCGGGATGTTCTGCAAAAACGTCTCGGGTTATATGGAATTACTTGCGGCGGCCATCGAACGGAAAGACGGGGAACAGATGCGTATTCAGGCGCACACCATCAAAGGTGCTGCCGGCAACATCTCTGCTAACCGGATGCGTGAAACCGCTGCAGCTATGGAGTTACTTGCGCGTGAAGGACAGCTTGACGAGGCGGCAGCACTGCTTGCTCAGCTTAAAGATGATTTCGAGGCGTTTCAATCTGAAGTATCCGGTCAGCAGACCGTTGCATAACCTACTCACCAGCGGAGGAAGATATGTTTGATAACGTGACGATACTGGCCGTTGATGATGATTGCATGAATCTTGAAATGCTTGAACTGATGCTTTCCGATCTGGACAGCCGGATCCTCAAAGCCGTCAATGGTCAGGAAGCGTTGCAATTGATGGAACAGGAACCGGATATAGATGTTGTCCTTCTGGATCTGGAAATGCCGGTCATGGATGGCTATGAGGCAATTGCCTGTATCAAGCAGAGCTTCGAGTGGCGTGATATTCCGGTGATAGTTGTTACCGCCGGAACTAGTGAAGTCACGCGCGTGCTGGCCCTGGGAGCCAATGACTTCATCACCAAACCGTATAATCCGGAAGAGCTGCGACTGCGCGTCATGAATCACGTTCGCAGTAAAAAACTTTCCGATATGGCCAAAAATATGAACAGCGTGCTGGAGGGTGAGGTCATCAAGAAAACCGCTGATCTTAATAAAGCGCTCAAATTTTCCCAAGAGGCCGAATACGAAATTTCGATCCGCCTCGGTAAAGCATCTGAATTCCGGGATCAGGAAACCGGGATGCATACGCGTCGTATCAGCGAACTGTCAAAACAGCTGGGCATGTTTGCCGGACTGACAGAAGAACAGTGCGAAATTCTGCGCAAATCTTCTCCGTTGCATGATGTCGGCAAAATAGGTATTCCGGATAGAATCCTGCTCAAACCGGGAAAACTGGATTTTGACGAATTTGAAATCATGAAGGAGCATACGACGATCGGAGGCTCGATCCTGGCCGATGCCGTCAACTATCCGCTGCTGAGTGCCGGCGCCGTCATCGCTCTGCAGCACCATGAAAAATGGGATGGCAGCGGCTATCCTACCGGACTTGCGGGGGACGGGATTGATGTATATGCACGGATTGTCATGATCGTTGACGTTTTTGACGCTCTCAGTTCCGAACGTCCTTACAAGAAGGCATTTCCGCTGGAAAAATCACTGGCTATCATGGAGGAGGGTCGTGGGGAGTTTTTTGACCCCTCACTCTTTGACCTCTTCCGTAACAATATTGAATATTTTGTCGCAATCCGGGAGAACTTGAAGGATTCTTTTGAAGAGCATGTGCATATGAGTGATGCAGAAAAAATGACCTGAGGGAGGTAAAAAGATGAAAACAGTACGGATGGTGTGTTTGGTTGTCGTGGCACTTCTGGTTGCCGGCACGGCGCGTGCCAAGGAGTCGTTTATTATTGGTGTGGCACCTCACACAAGTGCCCGTGTGATCCTTGAGATGTATCAACCGCTGCGGCAGTATATGGAAAAGGCACTGGACAGGCCGGTAGAAATCGTTACGGCTCCTGACTTTGACACCTTTGCCCGTCGCGGTCTGGCCAAAGAGTTCGATCTTGCTGTTACCACCGGGCATCAGGCGCGCCTCTTTGAAACAGATGCCAAATATATACCGCTCTTGACCTATAAGGCAGAATTTAAAGCGGTAGCGCTGGTTGCTGAAACCAGCTCGATCCGCAAACCGTCTGATTTGAAAGATAAGCCGGTGCTCGGTCTAAGTCCTGCTTCACTGGTAACCTTGTGGGGGCTGCACTGGATGAAGAGCAATAAACTCGACACTACATCTGTCAAATTTGTCAGCGCTTCCGACAGTGTGGCCCAATTAATTCTGGCCGGCGATGCCGCAGCCGGATTTACATCGCTGGCAAACTACCAGAAACTGACACCAGCAGTACGCGGGCAATTACGTGTACTTGCCGAAAGTAAGGCCATGGCCGGTCGGGTTTATGTGCTTAACAGACGCAATGCTGCACTGCAGAAAAAAGTTGATGCCGCATTGTGGGCCTTTGCCGCCACGCCGGAGGCTGCGACCTATTTTACTGTCAACAAGCTGGAAGGATATCGCAAACTGAAGGCCGGCGAATTGAAAGAAATGGATCCTTTTTCTGCCGAAGTCCGAAAGGTTTTGAAAAATAGTCCGAAATGATACGTCTCTCTCTCCGGCATACGGTGCGCGGCCAGTTGTTACTGCTGGCAATCGGCGTCGAAGTTCTGATGCTGAGCATACTGGTTTTGAACAGTCTGCGTCTGCAGCATGGCGCAATGACAAATCAGGCACGCACGCAGGCGCAGCAGTTCTATCCGGTTCTGGGAGCGGCTCTGACGGCTCCGCTGGCACAGCGGGATTTCGTCACGGTGCAGGCGATCATTGATGAAAGCCGTGCCGCCGGCGGGGTTGATTATATTATTGTTACCGACCGCACCGACCGGCGGGTCGGCTCCAGCGGCTGGCCGGTCGCTAAAGCTATCCCGGCGCCAAGTCGGGAACTGCCGCTGTTCAATACTCAACAGTCGCCCCGCTATGATGTTGCTGTGCCGCTTACCATGCAGCAACAGCCGCTGGGTACCCTACATTTCGGCCTCAATCTCTCACAGATCGTGGCAGCGCGCCGGATGCTGCTGTTTCAGGGGGTCAGCATCGCAGCAGTTGAGCTGATTCTCTCCTCCTTTATCCTGCTACTGATCGGCTACTGGCTGACCCGGCATTTGACCTCGTTGACCCAGGCCAGCCTGCAGGTCGCCGCCGGAAATCTGACCCTGCCGCCGGTCAAAGAGGGGGCTGATGACGTAGGGCAGCTGGGGGCTGCCTTCAATACCATGTCACGGGCCATTTCCGAACGTGTTCTCGAACTGACGGAAGCCAAGGAAACGGCGGAAGCTGCCAGTCGTGCGAAAAGCGAATTCCTCGCCAATATGAGCCATGAGATCCGCACTCCGATGAACGGTATTATCGGCATGACTGATCTGGTACTCGACACGGAGCTGAACTCAGAGCAGAGAGTTTATCTCCGTTCGGTTAAAACCTCAGCAGACAATCTGCTCTCTATCATCAACGACGTACTTGATTTTTCCAAAATAGAAGAGGGGCGGCTGACGCTTAACGAGTCCGCTTTTCTGCTTCGCAGTATGCTTGGACAGACCCTGCGGACGATCTCGTCACGAGCCATTGAAAAAGGGCTCGAAATTGTTTTCAACGTCGAGCAGAACGTTCCGGATTCACTCCTCGGAGATCCGGGGCGACTTCGGCAGGTGCTGATCAACCTGGTGGGAAATGCGGTAAAATTTACGGACAAGGGCGACGTCAGTATTATCGTTAGTCTGGTTGATCAATCGCTGGAGGGGGTTCAGCTTCAGTTTGATGTACAAGACACCGGCATCGGTATTACGGCGGAGCAGAAGGATCGTATTTTTGAAGCGTTCGAGCAGGGGGATGCATCAACCACCAAGCTGTTTGGCGGCACCGGACTTGGTCTTTCGATTTCAAAGCGTCTGGTTACCCTGATGGGGGGCGATATTACCGTGACCAGTACCCCGGGAGAGGGGAGCTGTTTCAGCTTTACAGCTCTGTTCGTCCTTCAGGACAATCCTGCCAGCGAGTCTCACCCCATTGAAAATATCGAAGGGATGTCTGTGCTGGTTGTTGATGACAATCCTGTAAATCGTCAGATGCTGAGCGGATTTCTTACCCGTTGGCGCATGAACATTCAGACCGCTGCTGACGCTGACGAAGCACTCGACATGCTGGACCGGATGTACAATGCCGATGCTCTGCCCCGGTTGCTGCTGAGCGACGTTCATATGCCGGGCATGGATGGCTGGGAGATGGTCAGCAGGCTGCGTGGGTATAAAAAATACGATGACCTGAAGATTATGCTCATGCCCAGCGCCGGTATACGGGGTGACGCAAACAGATGTCGTGAACTTCGCATTGATGGGTATCTGACCAAGCCGGTTGTGATGGAAGAGCTACACGCCGCTCTGATTGCAGTCGTCAGTGGGCAGCAACATCCGGCGGATGTTGTTACGCGCCACAGCGTCCGGGAAGCACGAATGCGTTGCTCAATACTGGTCGTCGATGACGTGGAGATCAATCGGGAACTCTTGCGGGCAACGCTCGAAAAGCAGGGTCACCGGATTACCATGGCAGAGAACGGACGTGAAGCGGTTGCCCAGTTTGCAGAGGGAGCGTTCGATGTCATCTTTATGGATATGCAGATGCCGATCCTGGACGGATACGGAGCCGCGCGGGAAATACGTGAGCTTGAGCACGTTCGCGCAGCCAAACGGACCCCGATAATCGCCATGACCGCCTACGCCATGCAGGGGGACCGCGAAAAATGTCTGGCGGCAGACATGGATGCCTATCTTTCCAAGCCTGCGCGGATGTCTGAGATTGTTGCAACACTGGAACAGCTGGTGGGGAATGTTGCTCAAGTGCAGTCCGATCCGACCAGCCTGACTGATCCGACCAGTCCGACAAGTCTGCCATGTCCAACAGGACCAGAACCAGAATCGACCATTCCGGTGTTCGACCGGGTCGAACTTCTGGAGCGCCTTGGCGGGCGCGAGGATATGCTGGGGCGTTTCCTGGAAATGTTCAGCAGAAATGTGGCCGGCTATATGGAGCAGCTCCGGGCAGCCGCTGAGCGTGGTGACATTGAACAGCTCCGCATTCAGTCACATACCATCAAGGGGGCTGCCGGCAATATTTCTGCCCGCACGGTGCGGGAAACCGCAGCGGCACTTGAAGCGCACGCGCGTGAGGGAAGGCTTGCTGATGCGATTGCGCTGATCGGTCAGCTTACGGACGATATCGAGGCGTTTCACTCCGCAATAACATCGAAATAATAACTCACCCCCGCACCCTGACCAGAAACAGCTCCCTTATCAACAATTCTGCTTGTGCCCGCTCTGCTGCCGTCAGAGCTGCTTCAGGCTGTGGCCTGATGAAGCGCCGCAGAAAGCGGCGTGTATGCCGGTCAAGCGGCGGATTCAGATGCCCGAGACGGTCAATCGGCAGTGGTGAACCAAGAGTAAACGGCGAAACAGCCTCTTGTAAAGCCGGATTCAGCAGCAGACAGGAATCTGGGGAGGCAGGTACAGACCCGCTGCAGTCGCGTCCCAGGTAGCAGATGATATTGGCGCGGGTTTCGCGACGGCGGTCCAACTCCCGCAGGCGATGCACTTCTTCAACAGGATCGGCAACGGCATCCCGGTGCGTGAAGAGCAGCGGCTTCAGGCCACTGGCTGCCACCAGTTCCATAAATTCGTCGATCCGGTAGCTCTTGACGTTAGGGTGCAGAAACAGATCAGCCAGGCCCGAATCAGTGCGAGCTTCCCAGGAGTTGTCAATGTAGCTGCGCAACCTGCTGTCCGGAGCGGACCTCTTGATCATGCGCTTGATGGTGGTGACATCATGCACTTTTAACAGCCGCAGCGCCCGTCTGACCGACTCCGCCTCCTGCCGGGCGTAATGCCCGTAGACCATCACCCGCAGAATTCCCCCCGGCAATAGACGGTGCTCCAAGGCACGCATTCCGGCCACCGGGTCATCCAGATGATGCAGCACTCCGAAAGCTTCAATAAAATGATACGGCCCCGGCGTCACCGCTGGGTCGAGAAAGTCACCCTGCAGCAGTTCAACATTGAAGCGCCCGTGCAGCAGGCAGTGCAGCCGTGCCCGCCTCAGGTTGTTGTATGCCAGATCTACGCCGGTAATGCTCGCTTTCGGGTTGGAAAGCGACATCGGATAGGGTGCAAAAGCGCCGCAACCGGACAGGAGTATTCTTCCCTGGCGTTCCGGCAGCATCTCACCGTTAAAGCGGCCCCAGAGTGCGGTCAGATTCATGGCATAGGTGTCATGGCGTTTGATGGAGGCCAGCAGCGGATAATGCGGGTAGGGGTGGCGCTCGTAGTGCCCGGTTACGTCACAAAACGACATGAACACTCCTGTTGATGGAAAAATTCAGATGTGGCAGGCCAGGCGAATGAGAATCCGCTCTGTTCCACGCAGCAGTTGGAAAAACAGTTCGGCCAGAGGACGGTGACGGTAAGAAACAAATGGGTGGCGGATGTAGCAGGGACGGGCACCGGCATTAAGTGCCGCTAGACAGCCGGTCAAAAGCCGGTCATCGACCATCAGGACTGATACCGGGGAAACTCCGGCCAGATGTGCTACCGTCACAAGGCCGTCTGGATACGGTTTTTTACGGACACCGGCAATAAAGCGGATAGCGGGGAAATTGTCAGCGAACCACCGGCTGCGTTCGACAGTCGGTTTGTTTGAAAGAATGAAGATCCGATCTCCGCCGAAGAGTTCCTGACAGCTCTGCAGCCAGTCAATTGCCGCTGGAAGTGGCGTAGGGGCGCCATGACTTGCCAGTACTCCGTCAAAATCGAGCGCCAGAACTTTGATTTTATCTTCTGACAGCAGCTTGGGCTCAAGCTCAAGAATGCTGGCAATCGTCGGAGTGCTTTCAAGTGCCAGCAACAGGTTGTGACGCTGACGGTAGCCGAGCGAAAACCCAGCCAGGATGTGAGAACATACGGCCATCTATCAGAGCGCCGGATGCTCTTTCTGGGCGTGTGACACCAGATAGTAGACGACACCCAGGATCAGGAGTGTCCCGGCCAGAAAGGCCTGCGTAGTGAGGTCATCTTTACGCAGAGTCGAGATCAGGATCTCGCGGATCATGGCGACAATGATCACACCGATGAAAACAAGTATGTTGAATTTGCCCCCTTTAAGGTTTTTGATCTCGTTATCCATCAGTTCGATCATCATCCAGAGGATCAAGAGCGAACCGAGAGCAGAGAGAATCCCCTTTTCCATATCTCCCCTGAAAATATGCAGAATATCCCAGATAAAGAGGATCACAACTGAAATTGAAACGCCGGCCAGCGCCAACACCAGCGCCAGGTTGAGGCCGTAGGTGAAGCGCTCGGTGGCCTTGATCAGGAACGACTCAACTTTACGCGAAACAAAGACCTTCTTCATCTCCTCTTCGCGATAGGATGTGCTCATGACATCCAGATTCATGTCCAGTATTTTTTCGACCGCTTCGCGCAGAACGCGGCGCTGTTCGCGATCGGAGTAGTTATCGTCAATCAGGCCTAACAGGAAATGGCGGATCTGATTCATGGCTGCATTGACGAAGTGAACGCTCAGGCCGACCTTGACATGAGCGTATCCAATGCGGGTCAGATGGTTCATGTAGTGGTTGTCATAGATGCCGCTGAAAAGCGACAAAAACCATTTGCTGTGCATTTCACGCAGGCGCAGGCGGTGGCTGTTGCTATTGAGAATCGCAGCCGTTTCCGGGAGGCTGTAGAGGTAGTCGTAAAACTCCAGTGCAAAGCGTTCTTGACTCTGTTCCGCCAGCGGCTGCAGAGATAGCAGTAGTTCGGCATCCTCATCGGTGAAACGGTAATGTGCTCGTAAGTCCTGCATTGTAAGCATTTGTTATCTCCCGTATTTATAGGCTGCAGCACAGGTGCCTTCGCTGGATACCATGCAGGCGCCGATTGGTGCTTCAGGGGTACAGACGGTGCCGAACAGCGGACAGTCAAAGGGGGCCAGTTTGCCCTTGAGTACATCGCCGCAGCGGCAGGCAGGGTTTTCTATCCCGTCCCGTACATACAATGTCAGCACTTTTTCGGCATCAAAGCGGGCATATTCCGCTCTGATCGCCAGGCCGCTCCCCGGCAGCATTCCCAAACCGCGCCAGATAGTATCGCACGGTTCGAACAGCTGCTCGATAACCGCCTGTGCCTGCGGATTGCCATCCCACGAAACTGCACGGCTGTACTGTATTTCCACGCTGCTCGACCCGGAGAGGGACTGCGCCAGCAGCATCTGGATCCCTTGCATGACATCGGCCGGTTCAAAACCGGTCACTACACAGGGAATCTGAAACTTTTCAGCCAACGGTTGGTAGGCCCTGGCGCCGATGACGGTGCTGACGTGGGCCGGGCAGAGATAGCCGGAAAGCGCCAGTTCGGGATCGGCGGTCAGCGCCTCCATTGGTCGCGGCATGGTCTTGTGGGAGGCCAGCACCAGGTAGTTGGTCACTCCCTGACGTTCTGCAGCCAGGATGCTGGCGGCAATGGTCGGTGCGGTGGTTTCAAAACCGATCCCCAGAAAAACAACCCGCCGAGCAGGGTTGTTGCGTGCCAGCGCAACCGCATCAAGCGGTGAGTATACGATGCGGATGTCGGCGCCCTGGGCGCGTTCTTCCATCAGGGATGAGTGACTACCAGGAACGCGCAGCATATCGCCGAAGGTGGCAATGATCATCCGGGGATCTGCTGCGCAGGCCAGGGCCTTGTCAAGGTAGCCGATCGGCGTGACACAGACCGGGCAGCCGGGGCCGGAGACCAGTCGGACATTTTCGGGGAGCAGCGACCGCAGACCGTACTGGTAGATCGACATGGTATGCGTACCACAGACCTCCATGAAATTAACCGGTGCCGGCAATTTTTCAGCCATGCGGCGGATATTGGCCGCCATGTTCTGCACCAGGCTGCGATCGCGGAATTCATCCTGGAATTTCATGATACTAAGTAACCTCCACATATAGTGCATGCATGCTACGTTTCTACCAGAATATTTCAAGAGTGATTTTTAGCACCATCTGCCGGATAATCCCAGTCAAACTTTTCCGACAGATGATGCAACCTATATGAAAAAGTGCGCGTGTCTGTAACTGATCCGCATATCACGGCGGCACCCAACGAAATCTGCCGTATTTGGTACTTCTGTTAGACTTTACAGAATTTTCTGAACAATTTATTACTTCAAAATGAATATAATTTTAAATTACATGAATAAACAGATGGTTGCGTTGCCATTGCCGGTCGTGCTTTTCTGGCTCGATAGTTGCGATAATTGTGTTAGATGAAAAGATAATTATTCAACAAACGAGATACAATTATGAGCCACGACAAAGGAATGACCACGTGAAAATATCGTTTGAGCATCTGAGCACAGGAATCGCGAAACGCCTTACGGCTGCGCGTAAAAAAATTGGGATGAGCCAAGCTGTCGTAGCAGCACACCTTGATATCTCACGTCCAACATTGTCAGAAGTTGAAACTGGCAAACGCAGACTATCGGCGAATGAATTTATCCGTTTAGCTCATATCTATAACGTGAGCCTTGACTGGTTGGCTGGTAAGGATGAAGTACTATTACCAGTCACAACGGATGGTGTTCTTGACAAACCGTTTAACTAGCCTATTTCCCGAATCTGAAGGACGCAGATGAATCTCAGTCCACTCTGAGGTTGCCTGACTCAATCTGCCTATCAGAAAGAGCCCTTATTTACATAATCCAATCCTTTCAAGACTGAATTGCCGTATTAAATCATCTTAAACATGCCGGTCGCATATCCACGGTCGAACGCTCTCGCGTACCATCACAACTGATGTCATAGGAGAACCATCATATGTTCAAGAATTTGAGTATCGGAATCAAACTGATGATTTCGTTTCTGGTGGTGAGCAGCATAACTCTAGCCGTTGGAATGATTGGATATATGGGTATAAATTGCCTGGGAGATAGCCTGAATGCGGTTGGGGTTGTGCGGCTACCGAGCATTCTCGGGCTCGGCTATATCAATGAAGCGCAGGCAGCTGTCCAAAGAGCTGAACGGACTTTGTTAATCCAGGGACTCGACCAGAAGATTTTTGACGATCAAAAACAACGCCTGGATGAAGCATGGGTAAATGTCACCAAAGGGTGGAAAATATATGAACCGCTCCCGCAAACACAAGAAGAGGAGAAGATTTGGAAAGAGGCTGTGCCTGCCTGGGAAAAATGGAAGAAGGATCATCAGAGGGTTATGGTGTTAATAGCAGAAGGGAAGCGGGATGAAGCTCTGGCATTTTCATTTGCTGAAGCGAGGGATTCCTATCTTGCCGCAGAAGAACTGATGGATAAGGTGTTGGCACTGAATGAAAGAGTTGCCAGAGAAGAAGAGGTGAAGGCCCATGCCAGCATCAGACTGGTCAAGACCCTGAGCAGTGTTGCAATAGTTATTGGTGTAGCAGTATCAATCCTCCTTGGCTTTTTCATCGGCAGATCCATCAAACGTCGACTTGCTGCCGGAGTTGTTGCCGCAAACCGGATTGCCGAGGGTGACCTGACTATCGAAGTCGAGACCTCCGGTAATGATGAAATCGGCAATCTGCAGCTTGCCATGAAAGCAATGGTAATAAACTTGCGCACGGTAATTGGTCGAGTGTCAGAAACATCAACCCAGGTTGCTACGGCTGCCAATCAGTTGCACACAACCGCCGAGCTGACCGCAACCGGGGCCGAAGAGGTGGCCGCTCAGGCTGGTACCGTAGCCACAGCCGGTGAAGAGATGTCTTCCACCTCCCGTGACATCGCACAGAACTGCCAGTTGGCCGCCGAAGGGGCACAACGCGCTTCACAATCAGCCAACAACGGGGCCGAGGTAGTTGAGAGAACCGTGGCGGTCATGGGACAGATAGCCGAGAAAGTAAAGGAGTCGGCCAAGACAGTGGAAAAACTGGGTGTACAGTCCGACCAGATCGGCGCCATCATCGGGACGATTGAAGATATCGCCGACCAGACCAACCTGCTGGCGCTGAACGCCGCCATAGAGGCTGCCCGTGCCGGTGACCATGGTCGAGGGTTTGCGGTGGTAGCCGATGAAGTCCACGCCTTGGCTGAACGCACAACCCGTGCTACCAAAGAGATCGGAGAAATGATCAAGGCTATCCAGAAAGAAACCGGTGTTGCAGTGGCAGCAATGGTGCAGGGGGTTCAACAGGTTGAATCAGGCATCGTTGAAGCCGCAAAATCGGGTAATGCCCTGCATGATATCCTGGAGCAGATCAACGCGGTCACGATACAGGTCAATCAGATCGCCACCGCAGCAGAGGAACAGACCGCCACTACCAGTGAGATATCGAGCAACATGATGCAGATTACTCAGGTTGTACAGGACACCGCCGGTGGAGCACACCAGTCAGCCACCGCTGCAGCGCAGCTGAATGGTAATGCCGAGGAGTTGCAGCGGCTGGTGCAGCAGTTCAAGCTGCATAAAACAGGGAGCAACAACAGAGTAGAGGTCGCAGGGTTGCCACTAAGAGGGCTGAACCAGTTCTACAGGCCTGTTTAGCGGAGGCCGCCATGGTAGAAACTGTCACGGAATCAGAAGTATACGAACGGGCTTACCGTTTATAATGGGAAATTGCGGGTTATATTTCCTCTGTTTACCGACGAACTCAGTTTCAACATAGGTACTCCTTTAATCTGTGGGTTTGAGGGTGAATAAATAATGTCACTAATGCCGGATATGGTTGATATATGAGTGAGGAGTGAGTATCTGCGGTAATGATCGAGGCACCACATGAACAATAAAACCAATTTATTACTGGTACTTTTTGTCGGATCACTGCTGGCGCTGGCCACTCTTTCCGGGGTTGCGGTTTACCGCATGCAGCTGCTTTCAGATGCGGCACTTGACTTCCAGAAAAAAACGCTGCTGAACGACTATGACGTGTTGATAAAGAGCCAGGTACAAAGTGCTGTCAGCCTGCTGGTGATGCTTAATGCGCACGTCACCCGTGGTGAAATGACGCTTGATGAGGCCAAAAAACAGGGAGCAGATCTGATCCGGCATCTCCGTTATCAGAGGGAGGGCTACTTCTGGGTTGATACGGTCGATGGCACCAATATAGTTCTGCTCGGTAAACCGAGTGAAGGGAAAAACAGAATCAACCTGCAGGACATTCATGGAAAATTTTTTATCCAGGAGATATATCTACAGCAGCGTAGCTGAACACCGCACGAATGATCAGAAGGAGTATGCAACCAGCATCAGATATTTTTCGATAGCTTCATTGCTTGTGCTCTTATCGTTTCTGGCGGTCGGTTTTAAAATCTTTTCGCTTGTGCGCAATGATAAAAAAGTTATTGAACTGGCCGAAGAAAACCTGCAGCGTAGTGAAGCACACTTCCGGCAGCTGTTCAACGAATCGCCGGACGCCTATACACTGCTGCGTGACGGATTTTTCATCGACTGCAACAAAGCTGCTGAAACGCTGCTTGGCTGTAATCGTGATCAGGTTTGCGGACGCACACCGGACTTTTTCTCCCCGCAGCTGCAGCCGGATGAACGCCCTTCAGCGGGGGTAGTTGTTGAGAGAATTTCAGAAACGTTGCGTTCCGGAACGAACAGCTTTGAGTGGCTGCATCGTCGTCCGGACGGTTCAGAGTTCTGGGCGGAAATTTCCATTTCAGTCATGGACCTGCAGGGACAGGCGGTGCTGTTCAACTGCATGCGCGATATAACTACTCGCAAACTGGCCGAAGACAAGCTCGCCAAGCTGTCCCGCGCCGTCGAACAGAGTCCGGTTACCATCGTCATCACTGATACCTATGGAATAATGGAATATGTCAATCCACATTTTACTCAGTTGACCGGTTATACTGCTGCTGAAGCGATTGGGCAGAATCCCCGTATCCTTAAATCAGGAAAAACTCCTCCGGAAGTATTTGAAAATTTATGGTTGACCATCACGGCTGGTGAAACCTGGGAGGGAGATGTCCAAAATAAGAGTAAAGATGGAACCCTATTCTGGGAGCATGCCACCATATCTGCCCTCCGTGATACCAGTGGAACCATCACCCATTATCTGGCTGTAAAGGAAGACGTAACTGAAAAAAAAGCCACCTTGCTGCAACTGACGGCCGCGAAAGAGCAGGCCGAAGCGGCCAATCTGGCCAAGAGCCAGTTTCTGGCTACGATGAGTCACGAAATCCGCACACCGATGAACGGCGTGATAGGTATGACCGGCCTCTTGCTGGAAACCGATCTGAACGACGAACAGCAAGAATATACCGAAATTATCTGTAAGAGCGGCGAGAACCTGCTGGCTCTGATCAATGATATTCTTGATTTTTCTAAGATCGAGGCCGGTAAAATCGATCTGGAAATCCTCAATTTTGGCCTGCGGACAACCCTTGATGACACTGCTGAGCTGTTTTCACTACGTGCTGCTGAAAAGGGGTTAGAGCTGATCTGTCGCATAGATCCTGCCGTACCATCCTATCTGCGGGGTGACCCAGGCCGACTTCGCCAGATTATTAGCAATCTGGTTGGTAACGCGATCAAATTCACCCATCAGGGGGAAGTGCTCATCAGCGCAAAACTCTCATCGGAGAATGGCACTATGGTCACTCTTCTATTTGAGGTTACCGATACCGGTATCGGCATCCCGCCTGATCGTCAAGAGGCTATATTCGAACCCTTTACCCAGGCAGATGGATCCACTACGCGTAAATACGGCGGTACCGGCCTGGGGCTCTCAATCTGCAGACAACTTGTCGAGCTGATGGGTGGTGAGATCGGTATTACAAGTGACTATGGCAGCAGATCCACCTTCTGGTTTACTGCCTGTTTTGAAAAACAGCCTGACCAAACCTCTGAGGTTTTAAAGCTTGCTGATATCAGCAATGCCCGAATTCTTGTGGTTGACGACAACGCTACCAACCGAAAGCTGATGATGGCGCTTCTTGAACATTGGGGCTGTGACTGTGAGGCGGTTACAGATGCAGAAGCAGCTTTGGCGCTGTTATCCTCAGCCTACAACGCTCACAACCCATTCTGCCTAGCGCTCCTGGATCAGGAGATGCCAACCATCGATGGTCAGGAACTTGGTCGCCGGATAAAGGCCGACCCGCTGCTGGCATCAACTTTGATGATCATGGTAACCTCCATCGGACAGCGCGGTGATGCGGCGCTGCATGAGCAGATCGGCTTTGCCGGATATCTGTCTAAACCGGTGCGTCAGTCTCAGTTGCATGACTGTATTGCCCTTGTTCTGGAACGAGCGCAGCAGACCCCGAATGTTGACCCGACGTTACCGGGAATAATAACGCGCCACACGGTCGCTGAATACGCCAAACCAGGGACGCGGATCCTGTTGGCTGAGGACAACATCATTAACCAGAAAGTCGCCCAGAATATGCTGAGCAAACTCGGTTATAAAGCTGATGTGGTTGCTGATGGCAGCGAGGCGGTACGGGCGCTGGAGCTGATCAACTATGATCTGGTGTTGATGGATTGCCAGATGCCGGAGATGGACGGCTTTGAAGCAACTTCCGTGATACGTGACCCTGCCTCGCACGTTAGTAATCACTGCGTACCGATCATCGCCATGACTGCCAACGCCATGCAGGGTGACCGTGAGAAGTGTCTGGAAGCCGGTATGGATGATTATCTCTCCAAACCGGTAAAAAAAGGTGACCTTGCGAAGGTAATTGAAAAATACGTGAGGCAAACATGAAAGGACTCTGGATCTAGCTCGAAAGAAAATTGATACTCGGATTTTCTAACGTATTCTTGACGGTATGGCCACATACATTACCTAGAAAACGGAGCTTGACCAGTCGAAAAACATTTGACTCGCGGAGCACGTCCACGATCAAAAGCGCCTCAGTAATGCCTCTGTAACTGGTTCTGCACTGCAGCGGAAACGCATTTCATACCATATCCTCTTCCGAAAAAACCTCCCGCATCAGGCGGATCGTCTCCTCGGCGTACTCCTGATCCAGTTTTGAAATTGCGAATCCAGCGTGGACGATGACGTAATCTCCGACAGCCACCTCTTCGCCCAGCAGCATGATGCTGGCCTCCTTGCTGACTCCGTCAACTTCAGCAACAATGTCATCGCCATCCCTGCTGATAATTTTCATCGGTACACCAAGACACATATTAACCCCTTTTTCTTGCTTGCCAGCCAGCCACAGCCGCCTGCCCCAGTGCTATACAGCCGTCATTGGGGGGCGTCAGGCGATGAGTGAAAACATTCAGTCCCTTATTAGTCAACGCAGTATAGAGCATTTCACTCAAAAGGCGATTCTGAAAAACGCCACCTGAAAGAATTACCCGATCAAGGCCGGACGATGCGGCGATCTGCAGGCAGATTTCAGTTGTTGCCGTCGCAATAGTCTGATGGAAACGATAGGCAATCTCCGAGTTTGGGACGTCAGCGGCGATGTCCGACAGGATATCCGGAAACAACGCAGAAAAGTCGATTTTGAGCGGTATTCCGTCATCGCAGATTATGGCATATGAATAGCTCCTACCTTGATAAAGAAGAGTTGGTTGGGATGCTCCATCTTCAGCCAGCGCCTCCAGTTGTATCGCCGCCTGACCGTCATACGACACAACATGTCGTACATTAAGCAGTGCAGCAATGGCATCAAACAGGCGGCCGCAGCTGGAAGTCAGAGGGGAATTGATCCCACGCCGCAGCATCTGGGCAAACAGCGTGCGCTCGTTCTCAGGCAGAATTGTGGCAACCGGGTGATCATGTGAAAAAGCATCTTCGCCCAGCGCCTGATACAGATACGCCATCGCCATGCGCCACGGCTGACGCACGGCGGCATCACCTCCTGGCATCGGGGTCTGGCAAAAATGGCCCGCCCGACGATACCCGTTATAGCCTCCTGTCAAAAACTCTCCGCCCCAGATAGTGCCATCTTCACCATAGCCGGTACCGTCAAAGATCACCCCGATAACATCTCCCTCCAGGCCGTTTTCAGCCATACAGGCCGCCAAGTGGGCGTGGTGATGCTGCACCTTTACCAGCGGCAATCCGCTATCCTCGGCAAAGCGGGATGACAGATAATCGGGGTGCAGGTCACAGGCCACCAGTTCCGGTTTGATGGCCAATATTTCAGACAGATGAGTGACGGTGTGACTGAAAGAGTCAAGCGTCGACTGATTCTGGAGATCTCCGATATGCTGGCTCAGAAAAGCGCGATTGCAGACAGCCAGGCAGACGGCACTTTTCAGCTCAGCACCTGTTGCCAACAGTGGCGGTACTGAGAACGGGAGCGTGACAGCACGCGGCGCATAGCCCCGGGCGCGGCGATAAAAGAGAGGATTCCCCTGAAAAACACGTATGACCGAGTCATCGCTGCGGATATGTATCGGTCGGTCATGCAGCAGGAAATAATCGGCAATACCGGCCAGACGCTGCAGGGCGTCTTCATCTTCGTAAGCAACCGGATCATCGGAAATGTTAGCGCTGGTCATGACGAGAGCAGCGAAAGAAGCGTGAGGAGTGAGGGGTGAAGGGTGAAATAACAGGTGATGCAGCGGTGCGTAGGGGAGCATGACTCCCAGCCAGCCGTTATGCGGGGCAATCAGGGGTGACAGTGTCGTCTCCGGCTGTTTCCGGGCAATGATGATCGGTGCTTCTGACGAGGAGAGTAAACGTTCCTCAATTTCGTTCAACTGTAGCAGCTCACGGGCGGTTTCAAGATCGGCAGCCATGATGGCTAACGGTTTTTCATCGCGCTGCTTCCGTTCCCGCAGCCTCTGCACTGCCGCATGGTTGCCGGCATCAACCGCCAGGTGATAGCCGCCAATGCCCTTGATTGCCAGGATGGCACCTGACATAAGGAGTTGGATGGACTGAAGCAGCGCATCGTTTTTTTCGGACAGCAGTTCCCCTGTGGAGGTTAGCAGTCGTACCTGCGGGCCGCAGATGTGACAGGCGATCGGCTGAGCGTGGAAGCGCCGGTCAAGCGGGTCCTGGTACTCACGCAGACAGTCCGGACAGAGCGGGAATGCGGCCATGGTGGTTTTGGGGCGATCATACGGTACGCCGGTGATGATGCTGTAGCGCGGTCCGCAGTTGGTGCAGGTAATAAAGGGATAGCGATAACGGCGGTTGCCCGGATCGAAAAGTTCACGCAGGCAGTCGCAGCAGACAGCGGAATCGGGTGCAATCTGGATGTCGGTTTCACCGCCACTGCTGGCAAGAATGGCAAATGTGTTTTCATCGCGGAGTGGAATTTCGTGAGTTGAAATGGAGCTGATTACCGCCAGCGGCGGTTTTTCAGAGCAAAGCGCCAGCTCAAACGACGCCACTGACGGTGCCGTCCCCTGGATTTCAATCTCTACTCCGGCAGGGGAATTTCGCACCCAGCCGGAGAGTTCCCGTTCATGAGCCAGACGGTAGACAAAAGGACGAAAACCGACACCCTGTACGATGCCGGTAATTTTAACGTGCGTGCGGTTCAGCGGCATTATCTGGATTCTGACGAATGAAGTCTCTTTGAAACGATACCGGCACCCGCTATTTTTTCGACTGTTTGGCGATGATCAGGTCTTTGACCTGTTCGTAGAGCGGAGCTGGCAGGATTTTACGTGACTTGAGCTGGGTCTTGTTGGCATAGGGACGACCGGCTATGATCTTGGCGGCGTATGCGTCACCGATGCCGGCAACTGCTTTCAATTCGGCAATTGTGGCGGTGTTGAGATCAACAGCCAGTGTCTTGGCGGCGGCCTTTGTATCTGCAACCTTACCTTTTGCCGTTTCTTTAGCAGCAGTGCCGGTGGCTTTCGCGTCCGCCTTGATCGCAGAACCAACCGATGTTGCGGTACCTTTAACGTCAGGCAGGGGGGCTTTTTGATCTGCTGCGTGGCTTATGCCGGCTGAAACCAGAAGAGATACGGCTATCAGGGTTGTTGAAATAAATCGTTTCATGCATGTTCCTCCAAAAAGTATATTTGTAGTTCTCATCAGTGTTTGTCTGCAGCATAAAGATTCTTATCGACCTGTCAGCCAGAGAGTCAGGTTGGCTGCCAGTTTACTGTTGTTTTCGTCCAGAAAGCGATTCTGAAACATGGCGTCATCACCAAAAACGACGTAGTTGCCGGCACCATATTTACCGGAGACAGCTACCGTGAATTCTGCGACTGAATCACCGGTTGAGAGGACTTTGTCTCCATTCATATCCACCCAGGCCTGCGGAGAGGTCTGGGCAAGCTTTAACCCGGTTTTCCCCTGATCCAGTGCCCAACAGCCGTAGACAGAGAAGTGGGTCAATCCTGAAAACAGTGGCGACGAAGCCAGCTTGACAACACGGAAATTGATATCATTATCGATTATATTTATGCGCTCATGAATAACAAAATTGGAGTGGTCCAGGTCCAGCTTCTGCAACAGTCCAACCAGCGGTGGGCCGATGTGCAGCATGACGGCAAGATTGCCCCCTTTTTCGACAAAACGGGCCACCGTTTCAACCTCTTCCGGACGGAGCGATTGAAATGGACCGGAAATAACCAAAGCCTTTACGTCTTTCAGTGTGTCATCCGTTAAAGGATTATTCGTTGATGTAACCTGAGCGCCTGAACTGCTCATAATTTCGGCGAGTTTTGATAAATGTAATTCGCCTTTCTTTTCGATTATGAAGCGCTGATTGTGCCCCTGATCAAACAGGATACGTGCTGTGCCTTCTCCGGAAAAGCAGCTGCTGGCGCTGAACAGAACGAGTGCTATGAGAGATACAACAGAAATTGTATGCATTGATCACCCTCCCCGACAAAAGACTAATTGAGTCTTTATATAGCGATGTAACCAGGCTATTGCAAGAACTTCTTTTCCTTGAACCTCGATTGTGATAGGTACATTGGAGTAGTGTCACATCCGGCAGGTTATATGCGACACACATATCCAATCAGACAGAGGAGAGCATGGCCATGAGCAGCAAGAAACCAGAACTGAAGTTCAAGTACATTTTTAATTATGGATTTAATCCATCGTACGTCAACGGAGCCCAGGGTGGATTTTCGCCGCGTGGCGAAATGGTTATCAACTTTTATCTTGAGCGTCAGCCGCTCCCGGAATCGATTACCCACGAAATCACCGCCGAAGGGGCGATTGGTCGCGAAACAAAAATGGAGCCGGAAGATCTTTCAAGCAGCATGGTCCGCTTTATCGATACCGGCGTAGTTATGAATTATGAAAACGCAAAAGTATTTCACGCATGGCTGGGTGACAAGCTGCGCGAAGCGGAAGAAATTGTCAAGGCCCGCACTCAGTTTGAACAGTCCAAGGTTGGCGGACAGGCGTAAATTAAAGGCCGGATTCAGGAGTCAGAAGTCAGGCGAGAGAGAAGGGGAGGAGGAATGCGGGGAACATTGATATTTATCATGATAACCGCTGTACTCCTCCCCTTTTTTTCAGTGCCGGCGGTGGCATTTACGATTCCCGAAAGACTTGAATTCGAAATTACCTATGCCGGGATCCCAGCCGGTCATGCTGTTCAGGAAGTTATCAGGCTTGGTGAAGAGATCCAGATCGTTTCAACTGCCCGTTCAGCAGCCTGGTTGAAGTATTTTTTTCCGGTTGAAGATCATATCGAATCCATTCTGATCCCGTCTTCAATATCACAATTGATCGGCGTACCGCGCTTCTTTCGGGAACGAAAAAGCGAAGGACGTACCCGTGTTCAGCGCGATGCTGTATTTGACCGTCAGAAGATGGAAGTGACAACCACCGATCTGCTGAACAACAGCAGTTCGACAAAAACAATTACTGACAAGACCTACGATACCCTCTCCAGCTTTTTCTATTTTCGTTCCATACCGCTCAAAGTAGGAGCGCCGTATCGTATCGAAATTTTTGATGGCAAGCGTTTGTGGGACACCGAAGTCAAGGTTCTGCGTCATGAAGAGATCGTGACCCCGCTCGGCAGGTTCAAGACGATTGTTATTCATCCGCTGCTGCAGTCGGAAGGCATTTTTGCCCGAACGGCTGATATGTATATCTGGCTGACGGATGATAATCTCCGGATTCCGGTGCAGATGAAGTCAAAAGTAGTCGTTGGCAGCATTACGGCAACGCTGGTAGGCGGCAGTTACTGGCCCGTTCCATAATCAGATCATGCTCGAAAAACAGTTCATAGATGTCGGTCAGTGTAGTAATAGAGTTGAATTCTCGAATGTCGTCTGAGTCCTCTCCAGGGAGCATCCCATGATCACCTTCACCGGTGTGCATAAGTGGTTTAAAAGTCTGCATGTCCTCAACGATATCAATCTGCACGTTGTGCCCGGCGAAGTGCTGGTCGTCTGTGGGCCTTCCGGTTCCGGCAAGTCAACTCTGATTCGCACCATTAACCAGCTGGAGCCGATCAGTGAGGGTAAGCTGATCGTAGATGGTATGGACCTGTCCGATAAAAAAACCGATATCAACAAGCTGCGCGCCGAGGTTGGTTTCGTCTTTCAGCAGTTCAACCTGTATCCCCATCTTTCCGTGATTCGCAACATTACCCTGGCGCCGATTAAAATCCGCTCCACTCCGAAAAGTGAGGCCGAAGAGCAGGCCATGCAGCTGCTGGCGCGTGTAGGGCTGACTGAAAAACGGGACGCCTATCCGTCACAGCTTTCGGGGGGCCAGCAACAGCGTGTCGCGATTGCCCGTGCTCTGGCCATGAAACCGCGTATCATGCTGTTCGACGAGCCGACTTCGGCGCTCGACCCGGAGATGATCGGCGAGGTGCTGGCGGTTATGAAGGATCTGGCGCTCACCGGCATGACAATGGTAGTCGTAACTCATGAGATGGGCTTTGCCCGTGAGGTCGCTCATCGGGTGGCGTTCATGGCGGAGGGGATTATATTAGAGGAGGCGGTTCCGGAAGACTTCTTTCTCCGTCCGCAGCATCCGCGCGCCAAGCAGTTCCTGCGCCAGCTGTTGACACCTATGCAAGCAGAATGCATCTGATTTGATTTGTTTTCATTTTTTCACCACCCTCAAGGAGGAAGCACAATGAAAAAACTGGTAACGTTGTTTATTATGGCAGCCCTGGTCACCGTGACTGCCAAGGCCGCACTGGCCGGTGACACACTGGCAGATGCCAAGAAAAAAGGTGTCTTGGTAGTTGGCTGCAAGGATTCTCTGCCACCGTTTGGGTACGTTGATGAAAAGAGCCGTCAGATCGTCGGCTACGATATTGATTTTGTCAATGCCATCGCTAAAAAAATGGGTGTCAAGGTTGAGCTGAAACCGGTGACTTCCGCCAGTCGCATGCCGCAGCTGCAGGAGAGTCATATTGATATTATCGCTGCAACCATGACCAAAAATGCCGAACGGGCCAAGGTTATCGATTTCAGTCACACCTATTTTTTCACCGGTCAGAAATTTATCACCAAAAAGGGAACGGTCAAGAGTCTGAAGGATCTGGAAGGGAAGCGCATCGGTACTGCCAAAGGCTCCACATCCGAGCAGAACGTCAAGAAAACGCTCCCTACTTCAACCGTGCTCTCATTCGATGATTATCCCCAGGCCTTCCTGGCCCTGCAGCAGGGCAAAGTGGCGGCAGTCACGACCGACGAAGCAATTTTGGCCGGTATACTGGCCAAGGCACCCAACAAGGATCAGTTTGAAATACCGAACCTTCTGATTTCCGATGAGCCCTATGGACTCGGCATGCGCAAGGGTGATACCAACTTTGTCAATTTTGTAAACAAGACCATTCTGGAGATGGAAAAGAGCGGCGAAGCTGCCAAAATCTTCAATAAATGGTTTGGTCCGGATACTCAGTTCCATCTGCAGAGGAACTTCAAGATTGCTGCTGGCAAGTAATCAAACATGCTTACCTACACCTTCGACTGGTCGATCATAACGTCCGGAAAATATTTTGACTGGCTGCTCTCCGGTCTACTGACGACACTCAAGTTGTCAGCCCTGTCGATTGTGCTGGCTTTTCTGCTGGGGCTCGTAATCGCGGTTATGCGTATGTCGCATAACCGCGTGGCTCGTTGGCTGGCGCACGCCTATCTCGAATTTTTTCGTAACACTCCTCTGCTGGTTCAGATCTTTTTCTGGTATTTCGGTTCCTATAAAATTCTGCCGACGGTAATAAACGACTGGCTGAACAAAACCGGTTTCGAGTTTGCGGCAGCCGCCATCGCCCTGACGATCTACACCTCCGCCTTTATTGCAGAAGATATCCGTTCCGGTGTGCTCTCGATCCCCAAAGAGCAGATGGAGGCGGCCCGCAGCGCCGGTTTTTCTTACCTGCGCTCGATGCAGTACATCATCCTGCCGCAGGCGGTGCGGATTACGATCCCGCCTCTGATCAACCAGTTTCTCAACCTGGCCAAGAACTCGTCGCTGGCCATGACGATCGGCGTCATGGAGATGACCTACCAGGCGCGTCAAGTGGAAAGCTACACCTTTAAAGGCTTTGAGGCCTTTACGGCGGCAACGGTCGTCTATCTTGTGCTTTCGATCGTTATTACGGCACTGGTCAACATCTATAACGAAAAAGTTCTTAACGTCCACAAGGCTGCCTGACATGGAACAGTTCCTCGATTTTTCCGTCATCAGTGACAATTTCACCTATTTCATGATCGGCCGTTTTCCGCACGGTCCGCTGGGCGGAGTCGGTCTGACGCTTTATCTGGCCGTCGTTTCCTGCATTCTCTCCTTTTTCGGCGGACTGCTACTGGCCCTGCTGAGCATCTCGCGCTTTCCGATCATACGTTACCCGGCTTTGGCCTTTATCAATCTGGTACGCGGCATGCCGCTCTTGATGGTGATCTTCTGGATGTATTTTCTGATGCCGGCCCTGTTCGGCACAATCGCAGAAAACACGACTGTCATTATGGCGCTGACGCTCTTCACGTCGGCCTATATGTCGCGTATTGTCATTGCTGGTATTGCGGGGATACCCAAAGGGCAGACCGAGGCGGCCGTCTCAACCGGACTGACCACCTGGCAGGTGATGCTCTACATTGTTCTTCCACAGGGACTGCGCAACATGATCCCGTCTTTTGTGAACCAGTTCGTATCGCTGATCAAGGATACATCACTGGCATTCATCGTCGGTGTTTCAGAGCTGACCCACGTCGCGACACAGATAAACAACCGCACCATGGCTTTTCCAACCGAAATCTTCATCTTCATCGCAGTCGTTTATTTCATGCTCTGCTACGCCTTTACCAGTCTCTCCCGCTGGCTGGAGGGGCGTCTGGCATGGTCCAAGGCGATCTGACGATACTATTTCAATGCCTTTAATTCGTCATATGCACGTTTGAAATTGCTCTCAAAGTACTTTCCGAACCCGGGTAGCTTTTCGTACTGCTTTAACGAGAACTGCTGTCTGGCTGTGTCAAAGGCTGTTTCGGTGTTGGTAAACTGCAGAACTTCCGTTGTGAATGCTCGGAAAAACGTTTGGAACTGTATGATACCGTCTGTCGTTGTAACAGCTCCCAGGCCGGGAATGATAGTGCGCGCGTTGATTTTAATGAGCATTTCCAAGGCGCTGCTCCAGTCGCGGAAACCGGCATCCCCCATCGAACCGACGACGTTGTTAAACACGAGATCGGATGTAAACAGGACCCTCTCTTCGGGAAGGTAGACAAAAACATCTCCGCTTGTGTGGGCGCGTTCAGTTGCATTCAACACAAGTAGCGTTGCATCACGTTTTAAGGTGAGGTAGCGGTCGAAAATGGTAACCGGATTTGTTATCTGGCGGGATTCGCTTTTCAGAGCACTCCAGGTGGGACCTGAAACGATAATTTCTACATTGCGCGGCAGATCAAAATCAACCTGTTTGAACCCGCGATGGTGGTGGGTCAGAATGATATAGCGCACGGGAAGCGGGGTAACCGTTTTTACAAAATCAAGCAGTTCTTTGAGTGTTTCCGGCTTAAAGTGGGCTCCCGCCAGAATAACCTGATAGCGGGTTACAACGATCATCGAATTACTTTCAGCCTTGCCGCCCGGTTCTGCTAGTGCGGCGTATACCCCGCTGTGCACGTTCTTGAAGGAAAAATGAGCCGCTGAAGTCGCAACCGGCATCATCAGCAGCAAGATTATCAGGTACCCTGTCCGACTCATAATAAGCTCCTTATTGAGGCGGCACCGTAGCAGAGCACCTGTCGAAATGAAAGATTTTTGGTGCTCAGCCTGGAAAAAGCATTTGAAACACAGAGTAACTGAGCAACAGAGCGAAAATAAAAAAGCAGGTTAAACCAGTGTCAATAACCCTCTTGTCTCTCCTCTTTGCAGCAGCCTTTGTCGCCGGTCTGGTAGATTCGATTGCCGGTGGCGGTGGTCTGATCACGGTTCCGGTTTTGCTGGGGATCGGTCTGCCACCACAGATTGCGCTTGGCACAAACAAGCTCCAGGCCAGTTTCGGATCCGGCAGTGCCATGCTGCATTTCGTACGTGCAGGAACCGTTAAAATTGGTGATTGCTGGCCGGGTATCCTCTGGACAACGATAGGTTCTGCGCTGGGATTCCGGGCGGTGCAGCTTCTCGACGCAACGCTCCTCAAACTGCTGATTCCCTGGCTGTTGGCAGCCATAGCCCTCTATACCCTGCTTTCGCCACGTCTGGGCTCCGAAGATTCGCATGCCCGGGTGAAGCCGGGACTGTTCTACCTGTTGTTCGGGCTTTCAATCGGCTTCTATGACGGTTTTTTCGGGCCGGGAACCGGGTCATTCTGGACCATGGCGCTCATGCTGCTGTTGGGCTGTTCCATGCTGCGGGCGACCGCCACGACAAAGGTCATGAATTTCACCAGCAACTTCGTGGCGCTGATTTTCTTTCTGTCGGTCGGGCAGGTGAAATTTACCGAGGGGATCGTGATGGGGATCGGGCAGTTTCTGGGGGCACGGGTCGGTTCAAAGCTGGTTATCACACGCGGCACAGCCTTTATCCGGCCGGTGTTCATCACGATGGTGCTGGCGCTGGTTGCGCGGTTGATCTATTTGAATTTCAAGTAGTTCCGGAAAGATATTCTCCCAAAACACCGCGCGAATGTTCATCGTCATGACAATGAGTGCAGAGATTTTCCCAATTTGATCCATCGGGGGGGTTTTTGCTATGGTTGCCGTCCTTATGATGAACCGTCAGCAGGTTAAGGCTGGCAGTATCAAACTCGCGGCCACACTTCGCACAGATAGCGCCATTGATGCGGAGTGACTTTGAACGGTAATTTTCGTTACTGTCAATGGCACCACGCATCTTTTTGACCAGTTCAGCCGCCTGGGCCGCCGACGGGAGAACGACTGTTTTTGGACGTTTCATCATAATCAGTTGCTCCTTATCCCCGCTTGAGAGGTTGCTGCTCGTTCAGCAGTTTCACCGTTGCCCGTTCATCAGTATAATAATCGATGATATTCAGGCAGCCGTAGTTCTGCTCGATCGTGAACATGCCGGCCAGTGGTGCTCCGATGGCATTTAAAAGCACGATGCGGTTGACACCACCATGTGCAACCACCAGCACCTGTTCTTCTTTATGGCGCTCCACAATTTCATTGATTACCGGCATGACGCGCGCTTCCACATCCAGCAGATTTTCTCCCCCCGGTACCCGATAGTTGACCAGGTCGGCCAGACGTGCCTTCCAGCCATCCGGCCAGGTGGCTTTGATCTCCTGCCAGGGCAACCCTTCCCAGGCGCCGATATTCAGCTCGCGTAACTCGGAACGTACAACCGGCTGCAGTCCGAATTTTTGGCAGATTATTTCAGCGCCGATCGTGCAGCGCGAGAGATCACTGCTGTAACAGGCAGTGATTGCGGCATCAGTCAGACGCTCTGTAAGGCAATGGTACTGTTGAATTCCCAACTCGGTCAGTGCTACATCAGCCTGACCGTTATAGCGAGGCTGATCGAAGCCTGCCACCTGGCCATGGCGGATAAGATAAATGCGGGTATGTGGTGTCATGAAAAATCCCTTGAAAATCAGTGTATCTGTTTTTTTTTCTTTTTGCGGGTGCCGATCACGTCATCGATTTTTTTTAAGAGCGACTGTGCGGTAAACGGTTTTTGGATATAGGGGGGGATCTCGTTAAACAGCCCCTGCAGCTTGATGAGATTTTCAGTGTAGCCGGACATAAAGAGTACTTTCAAATCTGCTTTCTGTGCCTGCAGTCCCCGGAAAAAGAAAGGCCCGTCCATGCCCGGCATGATCACATCGCTCAGAAGAAGATCGACGGCACCCTTATGTTCGCGAAACAATATGCTCGCCTCTTCAGGGCCGCCGGCAGACAACACCTTGTAGCCATACTCTTCCAATAATTCATGCGTCATTTTGCGTACCGGCAGGTTGTCCTCCACCAGCAGAATCGTAGCACTCCGGATCGGCGGCCAGGGCTCTTCCAACTCGTATGCGGATGCGGAGGACAGGTGATCTTCAAGGCGTGGAAAATACAGCTTGAAGGTTGTGCCGCAGCCGGTCTCACTGTAGGCCAGAATGTGGCCGCCATGTTGCTTGACGATACCGAAGACGGTTGCGAGTCCCAGGCCGGTCCCCATTCCAATATCCTTGGTTGTGTAGAACGGTTCGAAAATCTGTTTGCGCACCTCTTCTGACATTCCGCAGCCGGTATCACTGACCGCCAGAAGTACGTAGCGGGCGGGTAAGAGGCCGTAGCGATCAGCTACGGCTTCATCCAGTAGTACTTCTGAGGTTTCAAAGAGCAGATGGCCGCCATGTGGCATCGCGTCCTGGGCATTAACGGCCAGATTCATCAGTATCTGCTCCAGCTGCACTTTGTCGGCATGGATATAGTAAGAACTGTCGGGAGCCAGATTTAGGGCGATTTTGACATTTTCACGCACTGTTCGCTGAAGCACCGAAGCAAACGAATCGATAACGTCATTGAGATCAAACACCTTCATTTCAAGAGCCTGCTTGCGGCTGTAGGCCAGCAGCTGACGGGTCAGGTCACGGGCTGAGCGGGCCGCTTCGAGAATGCCGTCCAGACGATCCTTGCTGCGCTCATCGCTGCAACAGGATTTGCGAAGCATCTCGGCATAACCCATAATCGGTGTCAGCAGGTTGTTGAAGTCGTGTGCCACGCCTCCCGCCAGGCGACCGATAGACTCAAGCTTCTGTGTCTGAAAAAGTCTCTGCTCAAGTGCTTCACGCTCGCGCTCGGAACGCTTGCGTTCGCTGATATCCAACATGATTCCGACCATGCCGCGCACGCTGCCGTCCGGGCGTACAATCGCCGACTTGTAGAAAAGAACGTCATGCTGAGTACCATCGGCATAGCGGACCTCTGCTTCGTAGGTTTGCTGTCCACGATGCTCCATCAATTCAAGATCTGCCTGATGGTAAACGGCAGCCAGTTCAGAGGGAGCAACATCATGGACGGTCGCTCCGATTATCCGCTCTTTGGGGAGCCCCAGGTAACTACAGAAGGCCTGGTTGCAGTCAATGTAGATGCCGGTTGCATTTTTATAAAAGAGCGGATTGGGCAGCGCGTTAATGATGGTGCTTAGCAGCTCCTGGCTTTCCTTGAGCTGCCGTTCGGCAGCCTTGCGTCCGGTGATATCCTCGGCAACACCCAGATAGCCGATGGCCTTGTCATGAATGTCACGAATGACTGTCACCGTCAGATACACGAGAATCTGGCGGCCATCCTTGCTGCAATAGGTCCATTCGTGCTGTTCGAGGTCAAGGCTTTCGGTCTGTTTTACGAAGACAGCAAAGCCGGAAACCGGCTGGCCACATTTATGGCTGAGCAGTTCTCCGCGTGCCGCAATTTCTGATTCAAGATGAAAAAAAAGCGGGGTCTGTTTGCCGACAACTTCTGCGCCGGTATATCCCAGCATTTTCTGGGCGCCGCGACTGAAGATAGTAATGACTCCACTGATATCGGTCGCTACAATGGATAAATCCGTTGCCGAATCAAGCACCGCCCGCATCTGACGATTAACCGTATCAGCGGCACGACGTTCATTGAGAGACGGTGCCGGCGGCGGTGCAGTTTTTCGTTTTACTGACGATGGCTTTGACATACCGGCCCCTCGTTATATAAATTGAATCTCATAATGTCGGGACAATGCCATAAAGCGTGATCGTTGTCACGATAAAATCCAGTCTACAATTCAGGGATGCTGTGCAGGCGTCCTGCACATTCGCGTTCTACCAGAGAGATACACTTCGGGGAGCCGCTGTGAGCGGCACGGCAGAGGTCTTGGAAGGCATTTTTGATAAGATCGTTGATGCTGCTCATACCGGGTTGACGGCACTGTTGCATTGTGTTGCAACGGGTTGCTGTGTCGGCCTGAGTCTGCCGGCTGACAGCCATTGCTCTGAAATAGAAGGATGTCAGCCGACCCATCGCCTCGCAGACCGACGCCACCCGCTCGTCCCGGAACCGGCAGCGGGCCTCAAACGGGAGGCGCTCATCCAACAGCAGGCGTTCCTGCTTTTCAAAACACTCCCAGGCAGACGAGCCGTACAGTACAATCTGGTTGTGATAGAGCAGATTGGCGGTCTGTTCGTGTTCGCTCAGTAAGCCCAACTCTTCCAGAAACAGGTAGTTCTCTTCCAGCTCGGCAAGAGTCGAATCCGGTTCAAACATGATGAAACCGAGGTTGAGTTGCACGCCGCTCTCAATGATTATACGCACGGCCTGGCGGATCTGATCGGTCGTGATACGTTTGCCGATGCGCTTCAGTATGGAATCGCATCCGGATTCAATGCCGAGAAAGACGGATGTAGCGCCATTTAGCGCCAGCGCCGTCATCAACTGCTCGTCAATGCAGTCCACGCGCGTTTCAAAACCGAACGGGAGAGCGAGGCGCTGCGCCATCTGTCCGATCTGAAGCGCTCGTTTCCGTTCGCTTTCGCCGCGTCCGATAAAGGTTGGATCGATAAAATAGAGGCTCTGTATATCGCGCCGCGACAGGCGGATCTCCAGTTCCCGCTCCAGCGAGGGGAGGTTCCGTGTCCGGCGACGGCTGCAGCCGTAGTAGCGATGGATAAAACAGAAACTGCACTCACCGAAACAGCCGCGACTGGCGGCGATATTCAGGCTGGGATAGCTGCAGTTGGCTCCGATATCATCCGGGACCGGCAGTGTGGAAAGATCGTCAATCAACGGGCGTGGCACGAACGTTCGACCGGGAATAACAATGCCCGGTCGAGCTGCAACCGTCAGCTCCTTTTCGAAGTGCCGCAGGAGTTCAGCCAGCGAATCCTCAAACTCTCCGGCCAGGATGAAATCAATCTGCGGGGCATACTGCAGGAGAAGGTTGCCGGAGAGGGTCGGAAACAGGCCAAAAGCGCCCATTCTGGCGCGGCTTTCGTTTCGCAGTTGTGTGATGGCTGTCCGGAGCAGTACCTCATGTCCCCAGGAGTAGACCCAATGAAACAGGACAATATCGGCATCCTCGCCCAAGATGCGGGCTGTAATAACGGAGGCGTCGTCACCGCTCGAGCTGAAGTCCAGATGGACCGTATCCCAGCCGGCCTGACGGGCGATAGCCAGCGCATAGCCGCTATTCAGGCTGGCTGAGAGCGGCGCATTGGCCACGTCATTGTAATGCTCGATAGTTAACGGGCGGGGATTTTCGACGATAACGATTTTCATAGAAGAATTCAATCCACCAGCAACAGGCCGAAATACTGCACAAAGTCATCGCTGTTGCGCAGCGGGGCGACCGGAATGCCGCACTGCTCAGCCAGGGCAAAGACATCGCAGCCGCATGACTCCAGTGACGGACGCCGCTTTTCCGGAAATCGACACTGTTGATCGTCACAGCTCTCGCACCAGCAACAGGGACCACCGCTGAAAACCAGTGCTTTCTTGAAACCGGCCAGAAAGGCTTCTCGCTCCAGGTCGAGCAATTTCTCCTGAAAATCACGTAGGGGCGGCTGACCGGCTACCAGTAGGGCGCGAGAATAGGAGCCCAGCAGTTCTTCAAAACCGGACTGGTCCATTGAGTGCGGCGGACAGCTCCAGCGCTTGCCATACAGCGGACAGCCGTAGGCACATTTCGCTCGCACCCAGGCTTCACTGCGGATACAGGAAGGATCAAGTTCGACTGCGGCAAAGAAGCCGTGACTGGTAGCGTGGTTTTGAAGGGCAATCAGTGATGTTGCCGCTTGATAAGGGTGTGTACGGGTGGCGATCATGGCCAACGAGTCGGAGGGAAGTTTGATGATTGCAGAATACCTGAATCCGGCACTCTGCAGCAGAGCGGTGGTCTCGGAGGTGGAATAACTCCGACCGTTCCAGGTGTTAACCAGCATATGCAGGTCGTAGAGCGCCCCGAAACTGTTGGCATCCCGGAAAAAGTCATGCACAACCAGCAGTCCGTCCCCCTTCAGCAATTCCCTGGCCTGTCGCAGCACTTCAGTATTTTCCTGCGGGCCGTAACAGTGGCAGAGATTCGAAAACAGCAGTAGATCGGCGCTGCCGCGATGTTCGGTGACAAAATCAGCCAGTTCCTGCTGGTCGAGGATATTACAGGGGTAGATCTTCAGATTTTGTGGATTGGGATGAGACGACAGGCTGTCACAGACATCCGGCAGGTCGCAGGCCAGCGCCTGCCACTGCGGGTGGCGCTGCAAAAACTCACGCAGATAGCTGCCATCTCCGGCGCCGATATCAATGATGAGACCCTGCTCCGGCAGCAGAGTGAGTGCATCCCACAACTCGCGGGAACGGACCTGCGCCGCCTCGCCCATTGCCTGCTGGTAGAGCTGCAGCCGTTCGCGGTAGTCATCCACCGATTTTTCACGAATCAGCGTCCCCTGCCCCTGCTGCAGAATACTCCCCAGCTGGTGCCATGTGTCTATCAACGTTGGTTCAAACTCAAGCACATGCCGCTGGCTAGTGGCGCTCGTCCGGCTCAGGAAGCTCCGGCTGAAGCGTGACAGGTACAGCTGATTGTCATACTGCTCCAACATGCCAATGTTCAGCAGCAATTCAACAAAGCGCCGCCCCTCATCAGGTTGCAGTGCGGTCGCCTGCAGCAGCTCATCGCAGCTGCATTCCCGCTCCTCCAACCGGTCGATAACACCCAAACGAACCGCCTCGTTCATGACGCAGAACATGCGGTAGCCACCGATCAGATCGCAGAAGGTATGGTACGAATTATCGGAAGGGAGAATTTTCATAGATAGATAAACCTGATACGCCAGTTCACTCACGCAAAGGCGCTAAGACGCAAAGAAAGTCAGATACGTATAAAAAAGGCTGCCTCACCTATCCGGTGTTGATGTTGTTACTTATAATAATCTGTTTTTCTTCGCGAACTTTGCGTCTTTGCGTGATCAACTGCTTTTTATAGGTTCAAATGTTTTTTCCTGAATCAAATTTTATCACCCTTCAAATCTCCGGCAAAGAGCTTGCCGGCCCCGCGCGAGGCGCAAAAATCTCCGCACATGGTGCAGGTATCTTCATCTTCAGGAGTTCTGCTGGCGCGGATGGCGCGGGCATCTTCGGGGTAGAGCGCCAGTTCGAATTGCCGCTCCCATTTCAGATCGCGGCGGGCTTTTGACATCTCTTTGTCACGCTGACGCCCTTTCTCGGGATATTTGTTCATATCGCCAATGTAGGCTGCGATTTTGGCCGCCTTGACTCCCATGCGGACGTCATCTTCGTTAGGAAGTGCCAGATGCTCAGCCGGTGTGATGTAGCAGATCAGGTCTGCACCGAAGCGGCTGGATTGGGCTGCGCCGATAGCAGCGGTAATGTGGTCGAAGCCGGGGGCGACATCGGTGGCGATCGGACCGAGCATATAGTAGGGCGCGCCACCGCTCATGCGCTTCTGCAGCTGGATATTGCCCTCGATCTCGTCCAGCGGTACATGTCCCGGCCCTTCAACCAGCATCTGACAGCCCATGTCACGGCCGATTTCGGCCAGTTCGCAGTTGAAGAGCAGTTCCTGAATCTGGGCCCGATCTGAAGAATCGTGGATGGCACCGGCCCGCAGACCATTGCCGAGCGAGAGCACGGTATCGTATTTTTTGAGAATGCCGACCACCCGGTCAAAGTGTTCGTAGAGCGGGTTTTCACGATTGTTGGCCATCATCCAGGCCACCATCGAGACGCCCCCTTTGCTGACCAGACCGCCATAACGGTAGCCTTGTTTGCGCAGGCGTTCAATGGTACAGAGGTTGATGCCGCAGTGTACCGCCATAAATGCCATGCCGTCGGCGCACTGCCGCTCGATGATGTCAAAGAGCATCTCCTCGTCGAGCTTGTTGGGATCGCCGTATTTGCGGGCCGCCTCACAGAAGGCCTGATAGAGCGGCACGTTGCCGACCGGCAGATCGACGGCGGCAATAACTTCGCGCCGCACTCGATCCAGGTCGCCGCCGACCGACAATTCCATTAGCGTGTCAGCCCCCGATTCCTGGGCCGCCAGCGCTTTTTTGATTTCGGCCTGGTAATCGATGATGTCGGAGGATGTGCCGATCGAGGCGTTAACCTTGGTGGAGAGTCCTTTGCCGATACCGGCAATGCGTGTCGGTTTACGGTTGTGGTTCCAGGGAATGACGATTTTCCCCTCGGCAGTCATCTGCAGGACGTACTCGTTACTGAGCTCTTCTTTGGACGCGACGGCGGCCATCTGGGGGGTCAGGATGCCCTGACGAGCGGATTCAATCTGAGTGAGCATGTGGGTGGATTCCTTATATTATGAGATTGTGAGCTGCGCTACTATTGAGATACCTATCAGGGTCAGAATTTCATTCAGTTCGTTTAGGCAGCCGAGGGTGTCACCGGTTATGCCCCCCAACCGTTTTTGGAAAAAAAACCGACCGGCAGCGGTCAGCAGGCAGACCGCTGACAGGACGACGATACCATGTACACCAAGCAGAAAAAAGCTGGCGCTGGCGGCTGTGATTAATGAAATCGCCATCCCAACGGTGCTTGTACCCTGCACGAAAATAATTCCAAGGCCATCCTGGCGGGCATGGCGGGCTCCGGTCATCATCAGCACCTGCCCGAAACGGGCCAGAGCCGGGAAGAGTAGCAGCGCCTGCCACTTGAGATGGACCGGCAGAGCTGTCAGTGCCTGCCATTTCAATAACAGTCCCAGTACCAACCCGACCGCGCCGATGGCGCCCACCTGTGAATCTTTCATGACCGCCAGAAAACGTTCGCGTCCACCACGAGCCGCCAGACCGTCACAGACATCAGCCAAGCCATCCAGATGCAGGCCGCCGGTTACAGACGCCAAGGCAGTAACCAGCAGGGCATCGCAGAGCGGTCGCGTCAGCCAGGGAGCCAGCAGCCAGTTCAACCCGACCAGCAGGGCCCCGATCGTCAGTCCGACCAGCGGAAAGAGTGCCGTCGAGCGCCCCAGATCATCCTTCTGACAACGGGTGTCGAAGGGAAGCGGGATGATCGTTAAAAATTGCAGGGCTATCAGATAGAGGCGCATGACACGATCAGTGAGTAACCCCGGCCTGCTCAAAGGTCGCCATCTCATTCAGTACCTTTACGCCGGCTTCGATCAGCGTCATGGCCAGAGCCGCCCCGGTCCCCTCGCCGAGACGCAGATGCAGATCGAGAATCGGCTCCAGGCCGATCCGCTCCAGCATAAAACGGTGTCCGACCTCTACCGATTGATGAGCGGCGAAGATGTAGTCGCGCACATTGGGATGTAACTCGCTGGCGATCAGGGCACCGGCGGTGGAGATAAATCCGTCGATGACCACCGGAATCGAATTGGCGGCGCACCCCAGCACCAGACCGGCGATGGCGGCGATTTCAAAACCACCAACTTTAGCCAGCACGTCCAGCGGGTCGTGGGAATCGGGTTTGTTGAACTCCAGCCCTTTAGTGATGACGCGAATCTTGTTTACGAGCGCAGCGTCCGAAATGCCGGTGCCGCGATGGGTTACTTCCGCCACGGTTTTAGCGGCGATGGCAGCAATGATGGCCGATGACGGGGAGGTATTGCCGATCCCCATTTCACCGGTGCCGATCAGTCCGACCCCTTCCACTTTGCATTGGTCGGCCAGTTCGATGCCGACCTGCAGGGCGGCCAGAGTTTCATCAGCAGTCATGGCCGGCTTACATGTGAAGTTCTGGGTGCCATAGGCGATCTTGCGATTGATCAGGCCGGGGGCATTTTCGAAGTCAAAATCAACGCCGACATCCACGACACGTACTTCAGCGCCGGCATGGCGAGCCAACACGTTGACCCCGGCACCTCCGGTCAGGAAGTTGAGCACCATCTGGGTGGTGACTTCACGCGGATAGAGCGAAACACCCTCTTCGGTGATACCGTGGTCGCCGGCAAAGGTGTAAATTACTTTTTTGGAAATATCCGGATCAGCGCTGCCGCTGATGGCAACAACGCGACAGGCAAATTCCTCCAGTCGCCCCAACGATCCGGGCGGCTTGGTTTTGTTGTCCAGTCTGTTTTGCGTTTGCTGAAGCAGTTCCGGGTTAACAGGCCTAATCCGGGCCAGCGTATCCTTGATGATGTCCATAAAAGACTCCTTGATTTGCAACTACGCGGTTCAAGCAATTATGTAGGAGCGGCATGTTGCCGCGATTGCTGCAATTGGCGATATTGCAGCAATCGCGCCTGCAATGCGCTCCTACATCAGCGGGCGGTGTTCTCCCGTAAAGAAACTCGCTCACTGAATAATTGCGGTGGTTGATTTACTTCAAGCGTAACGGTATTCCGCTGATAACGACATGCACTTCATTCGCCAGGGCAGCCAGGAACTGGTTGGTTCTGCCGGCGATGTCGCGAAACTGGCGTGCCAGTTTGTTCTCCGGCACAATCCCCATGCCGACTTCGTTGCTGACCAGAATCACTGGTGTCACCATCCGATGCAGGGTACGCTTCAAAACCTGCAGATCCGTGTCAATCGGCTCTTCGCACGGTTTTGCCGTATCTTCATAGAAGAACATCAGATTTGAGAGCCAGAGTGTCACGCAATCGACCAGAATAACCTGATGCTGGCCATCACAGCCAGTCAGCGCCTCTGTCAGGCGGATCGGTTCCTCGATGGTGTGCCATTCAGCGCCGCGTCGCTGCTGATGCAGTTTGACACGCTCTTCCATCTCACCGTCCAGCGCCTGGGCGGTTGCCAGATAGCCGAGGTTTACTCCAAATTCAGCGGCCCGCTTTTCAGCAAAGGTGCTTTTGCCGCTGCGTGCTCCGCCGGTAATAAAAATGATCTGTGCCATGCACGTCTCCAAACAAAAAGCCCCGGTCCAATAAAGGGGACGGGGGCTCGAAAACCGGGTAATCAGATACGATCAGGCTTCGGCCCCTCGTTCCACGGAGGCCCAAAACTAACATCGGCATGGCAGGTTTCCTGGCTTCAGGGTCATCTTACTAACCACGCCTTCCCGGAAAAAATCCAGTGGTATATCGCGGTGTTCATCGCCTGTTTACAGTTGCGGGACAGCGAGGGAGTCACACCCTCTTCCCTTTTACCCGTGCATTGCGAGGCACGGCACCATATCGGTCTGGTGAAACAATTGTGGTGAAGTTTGTAGCAGACAGGGGTGCTGAAAGTCAAAAAGAAAGTAATGCGCTGTGAAGATAATCATCGTTCAGTCAAGCCTTTGCATCAGTCCTGTCGGGGTGTTCGATGGAAGTTGTGGGATTTTTCCAACGGGTGAAAATAGTAATGATTAATACGTCACGTACGTGGAATTTATCTCTCGTTTTCGGGGAATGAGTTCTCCGGCTACCATCTGTCGGTCGCGACGCGACGCAAGCAATTAGTATCGCTGTCATAATCTCAAATATTTTACTGCTTCCACCTTCTGCCGATCAGAATATGCACATTGCAGATGAAGATAATATGTAATGCCGTCATCGATTTTACGTGATAACGATTACTAATCGCCCCAAAACGTGATGCGATTAATGAGGTGATTAATGCGGCACTATATTTGGCAGAGAGAAGAATGGCCGGCCTTTACGTGGGATACTGAGAAGCTTCTGGTGCCATTGGGTGAGTGCCGCTTGGCACAGGGACGATTAATCAGTAGAGTTGCCGGGCTTGGAATTCCTCTGGAACGTCAAGCTCAAGCTGAAATACTCATAGAGGAAATAATCAAGACTTCGGCTATCGAGGGCGAACTACTTGATCCGTGATCGGCACGATCATCCGTTGCTCGTAGACTTGGTATCCAGACTGCCGGATTACTGATATGGCCCTTGCCCAGGATGACCAGCAGAGTGTGCTAGCGTACAGTCTCTCCGCACAAATCATGGCTGATAGAGAAGAATACTATGACATTCTGGAACAAAGTCAGAAAGGCTCCTGTAATATCACGCCATGGTTACTGTGGTTCCTTGGCTGTTTTACCAGGGCTATTCGACGCTCAGAAGATATTCTCGACGGAGTTTTCACTCGATCAGAGTTTTGGCGCACGCATGAACACTTGCAACTGACCGACCGTCAAAAAAAAGTAATTAACCGTTTGCTTGAGGTTGGACCAGATGGTTTTGAAGGTGGGCTTTCTACCAAACAATATGCATCCATGACTCACACCAGTAAAGGTACCGCGTTCCGTGAGCTGGATCAGCTATTTGAGTGGGGTATTCTGCAGAGGATCGGCAATGGTAGAAGCGTACACTACGAACTGTGAGTGCGCGTTGACGATCGTCATTCCCGGTTCTTGATAAAAATAAAAATACCGATTATCACAATAAAAAATACGAACGGAGCGAGTGCTAACTGCGTTGCAACCGGATCGATAAGTGACATCGTGCTCCTTTTTCATGTAGTTCTGTGAATCGAATGCGAAATTATTCCTTAGTGAGTGGTGACCGTTGTATTCACTGAGCCGAGGGCATTTGTTGATCCGTTATATTATATTAACTTGATACAAGGCTTGGAGCAGGGCATTTCTGTGGTTGTGACAACTGGAACCAGATCCTTCTTGAACCCCCTGATGAGTTGCCCCTCGCTGTTACTTCAATACAAATCATACTTCAGCAAGCGACACTCAATCGCGCCGTTAAACAGGACATAACGTCGAGACGCTTTCAGGCCGATGTATTTGGCAAGTTCCAGGTTTCCGGTTAAAACGTAGCCGGTCCAGCCGCGACAGCGCTTCTTCATGGTATCCCCGATCTGGCAGTACAATTCCCGCAGGTCATCTTCCTCGCCCAGACGTTTGCCGTAAGGGGGATTAAGAATCACGATGCCTTTATCACCGTGCGGCTGGAATTCCTGCAGGGCAGCGTGGAAAAAGTGAATCTGCCCTTCCAGGCCCGCCTTGGCGGCGTTTCGCCCGGCTATCAGCAGCGCCCGACTGTCCAGGTCATAACCGGTTACCAGGCCGATCGGCAGCGTGCGAATTCCACTCTCGGCCTCATGGAGCAGCTGATTCCACAGCGTCTCATCAAAATCGAGCCAACGCTGAAATCCGAAATCCCGCTGCAGTCCCGGTGGCATATTCGCCGCCAGCAGGGCGGCTTCTACCGGAATAGTGCCCGATCCGCACATCGGATCAGCCAGCGGCAATGTGCCATCCCAGCCGGTCAGAGCAATCACAGTGGCCGCCAGTGTCTCGCGCAGCGGCGCTTCATTACGTTCCAGGCGGTAGCCGCGCCGGTCCAGAGAATCGCCGGAGCTATCGAGACTGACCGTGCAGATATTTTTGTGAAGATGAACATTGATGCGAACGTCCGGCATGGCGGTATCAACATTGGGGCGTTGGCCGCACGCTTCGCGAATTCTATCGACAATAGCATCCTTGGTCTTGAGCGCCACAAAACCGGAATGCGTCAGCGCAGAATCCCGCAGACTGCAGTCAACTGCCAGAGTCATCGCGGGGGTGATCAATTCCTGCCAGGTGATGGCATATACGCCGGCATAGAGGTCGGCCGGAGTAACGCACGGAAAAACCGCCAGTTGTACCAGGACGCGGCTGGCGGTCCGCAGCCAGAGATTAGCACGGTACAACCCGGCCCGGTCGGTGGAAAACGCCACGCCCCCCTTGCCAGGAATAACTCCGCTGATGCCAAGCGCTGCCAGCTCTGCTGCGGTAACATCTTCAGCGCCACGCGGTACGGCCGCAAAGCAGTTTAGGGGGGCATCAGATCTGGTGACTGCAGATGTACTTGTTGTCGCATGAACGGGTGCAGGTGCTTTCGGTGTACTCGGTTGAGCCTTTTCAGGTTTGCGTGGCAACCTTGGTCCCGGTCGCAGGATGTGTTTGTGGGCGGTCATTGATCTTCCTTTGTCTCTGCAGTCCAGATCGCTTCCAGAAGGCGCTCCGTCTGCTGCGGCGTACCGCTGTTATCGATAATTATTTTTCCGTGACCGGCTTTCTCGGTCAGCGGCATCTGGCTGGCAACCCTTTGCTGTGCCTGATCACGGCTGAGACTATCACGTGCCATGAGTCGCGATAGCTGGATCTCGTCGGTCACGGTGACCACCCAGATCTCATCCACCCGGTCGCTGACGCCGGCTTCTATAAGAAGTGGCGCCATATATATCAGGCGACAATGTCCGGCAGTCGCTGCCTGTGCAATACGCTCATCAGCCAGCCTGCGGATCTGCGGGTGTAGAATGCTTTCCAGCTGCCTTCTCTTTTCGGCGTCAGCAAAAACTAAAGCCCCCATTCGGCCGCGATCGAGTTCACCACTTGCTGTCAGCAGATCAGTACCGAACTGTTCTGCAATCAGTTCCAGCGCCGGACTGCCCGGTTGTACCGCTTCGCGGGCCAGTTGATCGGCGTCGATGACCGGCACGCCTTGTCCACGAAAAAAGTCAGCCACACTGCTCTTGCCGCAGGCAATGCCGCCGGTCAGGCCGATAATACGGATTCCTCGATTCATAAATCCTCCGACCGCGCATCTTATCAGAGCGCAATACAAAATGACAGATTTTTGGCTTGAGTTGATGCGGTAAATAGTGTAGTAATCTCAGTTCTTACAAATGAATGTCTTTCACAATGCGGGCGGTTAGCTCAGCTGGATAGAGTACAGGCCTCCGAAGCCTGGGGTCGTGAGTTCGAATCTCATACCGCCCACCAAAAATCATGTATAAAGCGCCGAGGACAATCTCCGGCGCTTTTGCTTTAGAAGCGCGTACCTGCAGATAGTGGGAACCCGAATGATCACGCGACTCCATCGGAAAATTGTCGACATAACATCCTCACTCAGCCCGCCCGTAATTATGGCGGCCAGCACTGCTCTATTGTTACTGCTCGGGTGGATTGATGGTGTCACCGGCGATTACTCGCTGATCATATTTTATCTGATACCGGTTTCCATTACGGCCTGGTTCGTCAGTAAACGCTGCGGCATTCTCTTCTGCCTGCTCGCAGTTGTCGTGCGCATAGTGGCTGATGATGGTTCCACAACCCTGCACTTCGCACGCTCGGCGTTGCACTATTGGAATGAACTGATCGAATTTCTGTTCCTGCTGATCATGAGCGTGTTGTTTTCAGCCCTTAAAACGAATCTCGATAACGAGAAAGAGTTGGCTAGTCGTGATCCGCTGACTAACACACTCAACCGCCGTTCGTTCTTTGATCTGGCTGAATACGAATTAAACCGCTCTCGGCGCTACGAACTCCCCTTTACTGTTGCCTATATCGATCTGGACAACTTCAAGGATGTCAATGACCGGATGGGGCATAAAACCGGCGATGAGCTGCTAAACATCGTGGTTGAAACCATACGTGGAAACATCAGGGTTACAGATATTCTCAGCCGTTTCGGCGGCGATGAATTCGTGATCCTGTTGCCCAACACAGAGGGTGTGGCAGCACGCACGTTTCTGGATAAACTGCATGAGCATTTAAACCGCGCCATGTTGGACAATAACTGGCCGGTCAGCTTCAGTATCGGCGCCGTGACCTATATTCAGCCGCCGGTCAGTGTTGATGAAGTCATCCACCAGGCCGATGATCTGATGTACCGTGTTAAACACAGCGGTAAAAACAGGCTGCTGCACCAGGAAATCAGGGAGGGGAGCAATGGCGAAAGGCAACTTTGACGCGACTGGTTTGATTGCACCTTTGATGCTGCGCATACCGTTGGGATTGATTTTTATGGCCCATGGCTCGCAGAAACTGCTGGGACTGTTCGGCGGCCAGGGTTTGACCGGTACGTTCAGAACGTTTGAAGACAAATTCGGTATTCCGCCGATCTTTACGTTGCTGGCAATTATCGCCGAATTTGGAGGCGGCTTCGGCGTTTTGACCGGATTTTTAACCCGACTTTCTGCCGCCGGCATCTCGGCCGTCATGCTGGTCGGCATCTATAAAATTCACTGGGCGCATGGGTTCTTCCTGAATATAAGCTGCGCTCCCGGACGAGGACACGGCATCGAGTACAACGTTGCCCTACTGGGGATGGCGCTCTATCTGCTGATCGCCGGCGGCGGCAGATGGTGCCTGGATCGACTGGTCTTCAGGGCATAACGAAAACATCTACATAACACGGAGACACTGAGAACACGGAGAAACCGATATTTTTTGGTAAACCATTAATTATACGTTATTTTTTAATTTAGACATACTCCGTGAACTCCCTTTCTCCGTGTTATTATTCCAGGCTGGCGGACGAGCCTTTTTCTTGTCTTTTAGGAGTTATCGAACGTGGAACTGTGTAATCAAACCGAAGTCGAAAAGCGCCGCACCTTTGCCATCATCAGCCACCCCGATGCCGGAAAGACGACCATTACCGAAAAGCTGCTGCTGTTCGGCGGTGCCATCCAGCAGGCCGGTGAAGTCCGTGCCCGTAAGAGTGCCCGACATGCCACCTCAGACTGGATGGAGCTGGAAAAACAGCGCGGCATCTCGGTCACTTCATCAGTCATGAAGTTCACCTACGACGGCTGCGAGATCAACCTGCTGGACACCCCCGGCCATAATGATTTTTCCGAGGATACCTATCGAGTTCTGACCGCCGTGGACTCGGTGTTGATGGTGATCGACTCCGTCAAGGGGGTCGAGACGCAGACCCGCAAGCTGCTTGAAGTCTGCCGACTACGCCATACACCGATTATGACCTACATGAACAAGCTTGACCGTGAAGGACAGGAACCGTTCGACCTTCTGGATGACATCGAGAAAAACCTTCATATGCAGACTGCGCCGATCACCTGGCCGGTCGGCATGGGCAAACGCTTTCGCGGCACCTATCATCTCTACACTAAAGAGCTGACCTTCTTCGATGCCGAAGCTGACAATGGTACCGGCGAAATCATGACGGTCAGCGGCCTTGATGATCCGCGCCTAGATCAGCTGCTGGGAAGTCAGGTAGAAGAGCTGCGCAACGATATCGAACTGCTGGAAGGGGCTGCTCATCCTTTTGATCTGCAGGCCTACCTGGCCGGTAAGCAGACGCCGGTTTTCTTCGGCAGTGCCATCAATACCTTCGGTGTGCAGCAGCTGCTGGACGCCTTTGTGCAATATGCCCCGCACCCGCTGCCGCGTGAGGCAGCCAGTCGGTCGGTATCACCATACGAAGAGCCCTTCAGCGGTTTTACTTTCAAGATCCAGGCGAATATGGATCCCTCGCACCGCGACCGAATCGCCTTCTTCCGCATCTGTTCCGGCAAGTTCACACGCGGTATGAAGGTGCGCCACGTCCGCCTGGGGCGCGATGTTCAGATCGCCAACGCCACCATCTTCATGGCCCAGGACCGTACCAATGTCGAAGAAGCCTGGCCGGGCGATATCATCGGCATCCACAACCACGGCACAATCAAGATCGGCGACACCTTCACGATGGGTGAAGATCTCAAGTTCACCGGTATCCCCAGTTTTGCACCGGAACATTTCCGCAAGGTACGCCTCCTTAATCCGATGAAATCCAAGGCGCTCGAAAAGGGGCTGGTTCAGCTTGCCGAAGAGGGGGCCACGCAAGTTTTCAAGCCGTTGATGGGTTCGGACTGGGTTATCGGTGCGGTCGGTCTACTGCAGTTTGAGGTTGTCATGCACCGTCTGGAGCATGAATACAGCGTCAAGGTGGCCTTCGAACCGGTCAGTTATGTTACCGCCCGCTGGGTGACCGGCGATAAGAAGCAGATCGAGGATTTCGAGAAGAAAGAGGCCATGCACGTTTACATCGACGGTGAAGGTAAGCTGACCTATATGGCAGGCAGCCAGTGGCGTCTGGATAACACCATCGATGTCTGGAAAGGGCTGGAGTTCCACGAAACCAGCGAACACAGTTGATTAAACTCAGCTCTAAGACCGGAAAGCAGACAGAAAAACGTGGCGGAACGTCGTGTGCTGCAACGCTGAATGCGCTTTGGGGAATGTCCTTCGCTCATTTCCCACTGATACTGCCGGGGGTACACCGCCTGGTAGCGCCACTGATCATGTTTCGTCTCAAGCGGCGCGGCTATTCCAACTGTCGCGTCGATGTCACTTCAAACGGGCTTGTTGTGTATGCCGTACGCTGATTATACAAACCTGGCGCAGTAGCGCTCTACATCAAACTTCCTCCGGCACCCCTTTTCATTCATATACCTGATCTTGCCGAACACCGGGCGCTCGCCCCAGGCCCGGTCGTGCAGCCCACCGATACTCCAGGCGATGCCGGCATAGCCGTTCGGATCACGTCCATCCAGCTGATAACGGTCGTTGAGATAAATTGCAATCTCCAGCGCCTCTTCAACCGACTCCGTCCATTCCAGAATCTTCTTGGCCCAGTACATGCGCAGGTAGCCATGCATCGTGCCGGTCATCACCATCTGCTGCTGTGCAGCATTCCAGAGCCGGTCGTGGGTGGCGGCTTTCTCAAACTGCTCCTGTGAATACAGATGCTCGCGCCGGTCGTCACGATGTAGCGCGATACTTTTCTTCGCCCACTCCGGAAATCCGGCCACAGAGGCATAGTTCGGATTATACCAGCAGAAGTTGTCCGAGAGTTCGCGTCGTACGATCAACTCTTCCAGAAAAGCTGCACCGGATACTGTATTTCCTGCCGAACGCGAGACCACCAACGCCACCCGTTGCGGGGCAATCTGGCCGAAATGCAGATAGGGTGAGAGCGCCGACTGGCCGGTACTATTGGGATCGTTACGCAGCGTGTCATAGCCTTCCAGACCGTTTTCAACAAAACCAAGCAACCGTCGATGCGCGGCCGATTCGCCCGCTAGTATAGAAGTCAGCTCCGGTACTCTGCCGTCGAGCGATAAAGAATCAAGCAGTGCATCAATTCCGCTCTCTGGTGGAAATGTGGATACCTGCAGATTTTCACCAGCAAAGGGATGTTGCTGCAGTTTCGGGAAATCCTCCAGAAAGTCCGGCAGCAGGCGGTTCAATTTGGGACGCAACGTGTAGGCTCCAAACTCCAGCTTGGGCGAAGCCACCCGGCAGGGGACGACGTTATGACTATCAACCTCGATACAGGCCACGCCTGCGCTCTCTGCCACGGTGTCACGCCAGCGGCGCTTGATTGAAAGCGGATCAAAATCCACAACCAATGCGCCGACAGGGTGCAGCTGCACGAAGCGGAGCATTGAATCGACCGGTTCACCCCGTAGCAGGATAAACGGGATCTTTAATCCGGCCAGACGATCGGCCACCTGTGCCAATCCCCGCAGCATGAAACCGTACTGCCGCAGGGTTGCTCCCAGAAACAAATCTGCCAGCGTAAAAACGACGCAGAGAGGTACCTTGCGCTCCAGCGCCAGCTTCTGAGCATGAAGCAGAGCCCAGTTGTCCTGCACACGCTGTTCGCGGCTCATCCAGTAGACGACCGGAGCGTTCGTTATGGGAATAGTATTCAGGTTGCAGGCACGCAGTGGGTTCATGGCAGGCTCCGGTGGTATCCAATTTTCCAGTTTTAACGCAACAAGGCAGGAAACCGTACGGTTCCCTGCCTTGTTTATTTACTACAACCGGTTGAGTTGCAGGCAGACGGATTACATCATTCCGCCCATGCCACCCATGCCGCCCATACCACCCGGCATTCCGCCACCCATGCCGGCGCCGCCATCTTCTTTCGGCTTTTCGGCGATGAGTGCTTCAGTTGTCAGCATCAGGCCGGCAATCGAAGCTGCATTCTGCAGCGCGCTGCGGGATACCTTGGTCGGGTCGATAATGCCGGTGTCGATCATATCAACATATTCATCATTGGCGGCGTCGTATCCAAAGGCATCTTTGCCGTTCTTGACCTTGTCAACTACGATCGAAGCATCGATCCCTGCGTTTTCTGCTATCTGGCGAATCGGTGATTCAAGGGCAGCCCTGATCACGCTGACGCCGAACTGCTGCTCATTAGTGAGCTTGAGTACATCCAGAGCTGTCAGGGCGCGGATGTATGCTACACCGCCTCCAGGGACAATGCCTTCGTCAACAGCTGCACGGGTTGCGTGCAGTGCATCTTCAACGCGGGCTTTTTTCTCTTTCATTTCAACTTCAGTTGCTGCGCCGACTTTGATAACGGCAACGCCGCCAACCAGCTTGGCCAGACGTTCCTGGAGTTTTTCCTTGTCATAGTCGCTGGATGTTTCTTCAGCCTGTGCACGGATCATCTTGACGCGACCCTGGATAGCATCTTCCTTGCCATTGCCGTCGATGATAGTTGTGTTGTCTTTGTCGATGGTGATGCGCTTGGCCTGGCCGAGCATATCAACAGTCGTCTGGTCCAGCTTGAAGCCGACTTCTTCAGATACTACGGTACCGCCGGTCAGGATGGCGATATCTTCCAGCATGGCTTTACGACGATCGCCGAAGCCGGGTGCCTTGACAGCACAGACATTCAGAACGCCGCGCAGTTTGTTGACAACCAGAGTTGCCAGCGCTTCGCCTTCGATATCTTCAGCGATGATCAGGAGCGGACGGCCGGATTTTGCACTTGCTTCCAGAACCGGGAGCAGGTCCTTCATGTTGGAGATTTTCTTGTCGTGGATCAGGATCATGGCGTTTTCGATCGAGCACTCCATGCGTTCCGGATCGGTCACGAAGTATGGGGAGAGGTAACCACGGTCGAACTGCATACCTTCAACAGTCTCAAGGGTTGTTTCCATAGCCTTTGCTTCTTCAACAGTGATAACGCCTTCTTTGCCGACTTTTTCCATCGCTTCGGCAATGATGTCGCCAATGGTCTTGTCGTTGTTGGCCGAAATGGTGCCGACCTGAGCGATTTCTTTGTGATCTTTGATCGGTTTGGAAATTTTCTTCAGTTCAGCAACGATGGCTTCAACTGCCTTGTCGATGCCGCGTTTGATTTCCATCGGATTGTGGCCGGCAGCCACCAGCTTGGAGCCCTGTTTGTAAATTGCCTGGGCCAGAACGGTTGCAGTTGTGGTGCCGTCACCGGCGATGTCGGATGTCTTGGAAGCGACTTCCTTAACCAGCTGTGCGCCCATGTTTTCGAACTTGTCTTCCAGTTCGATCTCTTTGGCAACACTGACGCCGTCTTTCGTGATCAGTGGTGAACCATAGGATTTATCGATAACAACATTGCGGCCCTTAGGTCCGAGTGTTACTTTTACGGTGTCGGCGAGGATGTTGACGCCTCTCAGGATGGCGTTACGCCCTTCTTGATCAAATTTGATAATCTTTGCTGCCATTGTGTAATCCTCCGTGATGTAGTTATTTTTAATTTATTGAACAACAGCCAACAGGTCGTCTTCGCGCATCATCAGGTAATCGTCGCCGTCTACCTTGATTTCTGTGCCGGCATATTTGCCGAACAGTACGATATCGCCAACCTTGACATCCAGCGGCAGAACTTTGCCGTCTTCGGTTTTTTTGCCATTACCGGCAGCCACGATCTCGCCGCGCTGTGGTTTCTCTTTAGCAGTTTCAGGAATGAAGAGCCCGCCAGCTGTTTTTGTTTCTTCTTCAACTCGTTTGACAATGATGCGATCCTGCAGTGGTCGTAAATTCATCGGTACTACTCCTTTCTATCCTTGTGGTGTGATGTCTGAGACAAAATTAGCACTCGCATCGATAGAGTGCTAATACAGGGGCAATATAAACAGTGCCCTTTCAAAAATCAAGGGGTAGCCGAATATTTTTTTGCTTCCGGTTCCGAGCAGTACGAGAACCTCTTTACAATCATGGTATTACTGATAGTATGCCCGTCACAAAACGTGGTTATGATCGGATCCCTGAAATGATTTTTAGGAACGTGCTCATCCGCTTCTCCCGCACTATTCTTCTGACGGCTTCTCTCCTGATCCCGCTCGCTCTGGCATTTGTTGTCTACGTTCGCGCTGAAAAACAGATCGATTATGCCAATAATATGCGGCATCTTTCGTATCTTCTGGCCAGTGAGTTGCGGCAATCCTCGGATGATCTGACCCGTATGGCACGTACTTTCGTGATTACCGGCGAGGAGAAATACAAACAACAGTATCAGGCCGTCCTCGATATTCGCGACGGCAGGAGAGCCCGCCCTGAAGGGTACTCGCGGGTCTACTGGGACCTGGTGCTGGATAGTGGCACGCCGCCCCGCCCCGACACTTCGCATGCTATTCCCATTCTGGAACTGATGCGGCAGAGCGGTTTTACTGCAGCGGAACTAGCCAGGCTTTCCGAAGCAAAGTTGAAATCTGATCAGTTGGCCGTCATTGAGAAAGAGGCGATGAAGCTGGCGGTTGCCGTCGGTCCGGCCGCCGAGCAAGCTCGGGCCAGAGCGCGACTCCTGATGTATGATCATCGCTATCATCAGGCCAAAGCTGATATCATGAGACCCATTGATGATTTTTATACGCTGATGGACAAGCGTACGCAGGACACGGTTCGCGCTGCAGAGAAGCAGGCCATGATTTTGCGCGTTTTATTTATTTCGTTTGCCATCTGGCTGATAGTAATGCTCTGGCGAACGTACCAGGTCTTACGAGATACCCTGGGGGGCAGCGTTGAAGAGCTCTATGCCCATATTTCACGGATAGGGCAGGGTGACTTTTCTGCGGTCATTACAGTTAAAGATCTGCAGGCTGTGAGTGTCATGGGGTGGCTGGCTGAAATGCAGGCCAAGCTTGTCACTCTTGAACAAAAACGCAATCTGGCGGAGGATGCGTTGCGGGAGAGCGAGGAAAAACACCGTATCCTGTTCAGGGATTCTCCGGACGCCTATCTGATTATCATTGACAGCTTCGTCGTTGATTGCAACCGTGCTGCAGAAGCCATGTTGAGAGGTTGTCGGGCTGATATTGTCGGGAAGCATCCTAAAGAATTTTCACCGGAATGTCAGTCTGATGGCAGGAAATCTTCGGAAGCGGCCGAGGAGCGGATTGCAGAAACTCTACGGACCGGCAGCAGTACCTTTGAGTGGGTACATCGCCGACTGGATGGCAGCTGTTTTTTTGTTGAGGTGTCGGCCGCTTCAATGATGCTGGACAGCAAGCCGGCTCTGTTTGTGACCTGGCACGACATTACCACGCGTAAGCAGGCCGAACGAGAGCTGCTTGACAAAAATATCGAACTGGAACGTTTCACCTACTCTGTTTCTCACGATCTGAAAAGCCCGCTGATTACCATACAGAGTTTTGCCGGGCAGATCATGCAGGATGTCGAAGCAGGTCGCCATGCTCGTATCAGCAGCGATCTTACCAGAATTTCACATGCGTCCTCCAAAATGATTGCCCTGCTCAATGACCTGTTGGAACTGTCACGGGCGGGCAGGACAATGGGGATTCCGGTGCGCATTGATATGGCGCGCCTGGTGTCAGATGTGCTGGCCAGGTTAGCAGGGTCGCTCCAGCAGTGCCAGATAGACGTCGTTGTGCAGTCCGAGTTCCCGTCAGTACAAGGTGACCAGCAACGTATTGTAACGGTACTGCAGAATCTGCTGGAAAATGCCATCAAATATATGGGGGATCAGTCAGCGCCTCGTATTTCTATTGGCTCACGCCAGGCTGGTTCGACGCCGGTGTTTTTTGTCAGTGACAACGGCCAGGGAATCGAAACACGCTTCCACGAAACTATCTTCGGGCTTTTTAACAAACTGGACAGCAAAAGTGAGGGGACCGGCGTCGGTCTGGCACTGGTCAAACGGATTATTGAGGCTCATGGGGGCCGTATCTGGGTAGAGTCGGAGGGAACCGGCAGGGGCAGCACGTTCTGCTTTACTCTGCCGACGTCATCTGAAAACTATCCGAAACAGATCATCAAGGAATAAATATGAACCACACTATGGTGAGCGATTACATGGCCCATGGCTACTGCTTCTCATGGGAAAAGGGGCTGGTCTGGCTGCATGTCACCTCTGACATACTGACGGGGCTTTCATACTATGCGATAGCAATTGCAATGGCCTACTACGTCTCAAGACGACGGGACATTCTCTTCAAGATCGTATTTATATTCTTTGCTACGTTTATAGTCGCCTGCGGCACGACTCATTTCCTGGCAGCATATACTGTCTACGTGCCGCATTACTGGCTGGAGGGGTATGTAAAAGCGCTTACGGCTCTGGTCTCTGCAATTGCCGCGTTTCTGTTCATTCCACGCATCCCTGAAGCCGTTGAGCTGCCGAGTCTGGCGATAGCATTGCAAAAAGTAAATGATCTCAACGCCGAACAGGGCCTGAATAAAGAACGTCAGTTACTTCTGCTCAAGGTGTTCCAGTACGAAGCCGGAGACAACAAAGGGCTGCTTGATTTTGCCCTTGAACAGGCGTTGGAAATGACAGCAAGCCGTTTTGGCTATATATACTTATACAATGAAGAACAGCGACAGTTTATCCTCAACTCCTGGTCGCAAGGGGTGATGCCGGCATGCAGCGTTCAAGATGCTCAAGCGATATATGATCTTGACAATACCGGACTGTGGGGCGAAGTGGTGCGCCAGCGCAGGCCGATCGTAGTGAACGATTTTGCTGCCGAGCATCCGTTCAAACGCGGCTATCCCGAGGGACATGTCAAGCTGCGTCGCCTTGCTTCTGTCCCGCTTATCGAGCGCGGCAGGATCGTTGCCGTGGTCGGTATGGCCAATAAGGAAAGTGACTATGATGACTCCGATATATTCCAGTTGACGCTGCTGATGGACGCAGTCTGGAAAATTACCGAGCGGCGGCGAGTCGAAGATGAATTGAAATTGAAAGTCGCAGAACTTGAGCGCTTTACCTATACGGTTTCACACGATCTCAAGAGCCCGCTGATTACCATCAAGGGTTTTACCGGTGCGGTGGAAAAGGCACGTGCCGCCGGGAACTACGGGCGCATGGCAGAAGATCTCAAGCGAATCGGCAATGCAGCCGATAAAATGCGCGACCTGTTGGACGATCTACTGGATCTTTCACGTATAGGCCGCATTATGCATACTCCGGAAGCGATTGATCTGAACCTGCTGCTGCAGGGCGTTGCGGCTGACCTGGCCGGACCTCTGCAAGCCGCCCACGTGGAGTTTGTTGTGCAATCAGGACTGCCGACGGTGCTGTGCGATCGCCTGAGAATTGCCGAGCTTATCCAGAACCTGGTGGAAAACGCCGTAAAATACATTGGAGACCAGCCAGAGCCGCGCATCTGTTTTGGTGTTCGGCATGATGAGGGACAGCAGGTGTTTTTTGTTCGGGATAATGGTGCCGGAATTGATGAAAAGTACCATGCAACAATATTCGGTCTTTTTAATCAGCTGGATACAAAAAGTGACGGTACCGGTATTGGACTGGCACTGGCCAAACGGATTGTTGAAGTCCATGGCGGTCGGATCTGGGTGGAGTCATGCGGGAAAGGGACGGGCAGCACCTTCTGTTTTACCTTGCCGCAAACGTGAGCAGTAAAGATCCGGCATTCGTTGTCCAAAAATCTGCTTGTAATTTGTGAATAGTGTGGTAAGAAACAGTACTAGAGAAAAAAACAACGTTCGAAATTGCCCGATGAGACATGAAGGAAGGATCTGCAACCTATGCATGGAGAACCGCTAAATATTTTACTGGTTGAGGATAATCCCGATCATGCCGAATTAGTAATCCGTAACATGGAGGATTTCAAAGTCGGTAACAGGATTTTTCACGTTGAAGATGGTGAAGCGGCTCTCGACTATCTCTTTGGCCGTGGCATTTATTCCGATCGTGCCCGTTTTCCAATGCCAACGTTGATGCTGCTTGATTTACGACTCCCCAAGGTTGACGGACTGCAGGTTTTAAAAGAAGTTAAGGAGAGCAGTGAGCTGCAGGCCCTTCCGGTAGTAATTCTAACGACCTCGGCCGCCGAGCGTGACCTGGCGATGGCCTACGAATTTCATGCTAACAGCTATCTCACCAAACCGATAAATTTTGAAGATTTTCATAAAATGCTCACGACACTGGGCTGTTACTGGCTGGTGTGGAACAGATGCCCGTGGTAAGCCCGCTGTATCAGTTGATGTAAGGACGAAGATATGCTGACTGAAAATCCTGCAGCGCCGCTGATACTGGTTGTCGAAGATGATGACAGTCACGCCGAGCTGATCCAGCGCTCATTCGAGGCGGATCAGCAGGAGTATCGCTTCGCGGTGGTCTCCAGTCTGAGTGCCGCACGGGTAGAGGTTGAAATACATGTTCCCAGTCTGGTTCTGACCGACTACTGCCTTCCTGATGGAGACGGTAAAGAGTTGGTAGCCCTGTCGAATGGTGCATGGCCGGTCATCATGATGACTGCCCAGGGCAATGAGCAGCTGGCTGTCGAAGCCATGAAGGCTGGTGCCTTGGATTATGTGGTAAAATCGCCGGAAGTTTTTGCTGCCATGTCACGCAGCGCCAACTTGATATTGCGTGAGTGGAATTTACTACAGGAACGCGAGGCGATGTTTGAAGCTGTCAGTCGCGGCAAGCGGGAATGGGAACAAACCTTTGATGCTGTACCCGACCTGATTGCCATTATTGATACTAGCCACACCATCGTCCGGGTCA
>Ga0194037_1000136_pt1 | contig 53827 bp, 50 predicted proteins | sample JunL306m_MetaG_FD_148653 | JGI IMG/M metagenome (GOLD analysis project Ga0194037, IMG submission 148653) | Anoxic zone freshwater microbial communities from boreal shield lake in IISD Experimental Lakes Area, Ontario, Canada - Jun2016-L304-6m | ecosystem: Environmental > Aquatic > Freshwater >... | reverse complement strand
CCCGCAGAAGCCTGAATTCAAGCTTGGCGGTACCTTTCAGCAGATTCCTCACTCTGTTTTCGTCCGAAACACCGGGAAGCTCAATAATGATTTTTCTGCTGCCCTGTGTGGTGATGACCGGTTCAGCAACACCATACTGGTCAATACGATTGCGGATAATCTCTTTGGCGCGACTTAAGGCCTCATCTGATTCCTTTTCCAGCTTCCCTAAAATTTCCTGATCGCTGTTGCGTATATCATAAAAATAGCGACTAAGCCGAATATTTTCATTTTTAAACTCCGCAACCAGAAGATCGATAACACGCGCATCACTTTGGGTTGCCTTTGCCCTGACAGCCTGCATGATGGCGGAAAACTTCGCATCTTTATTCCATGCTTTCTGTTCAAACAGATCCACCTGGTCAACTTCCATCACGAGATGCATCCCGCCTTTTAAATCCAGACCAAGTTTCAGACTTTTTTTCCGGGCGTCCTCAATTTCCTCACGGTGATTCAGCGCATATTTCAGACTGTCCTGGGCAGACCCAAAACTATTGAGCTGTTTCGAAAGGGAGTAGTCCCGCCAGGTTGGCCATAGCGACCAGGCCGCCACAAGAGTGACTACAGCAATCAGAAGAAGGTTTAAACGTTTATTTTTCATGGATGGCATCGCGTTACGCTCGGAAAAAATAATTCAGCCAATATATAAAATGGGGTAGTGATTAACTAACACTCAGAAGTTCACCAAAGAGCCCGCAGAAGCCTCTTGTTTCAAGAAAAATTTCTCAATTTTTCATTTTATCCTGACGATATCCGTAACTGCTTCCTGTCTCAGAATATGATGCGTAACTATTATTCTTTTAACCATTTTTACTTTGACCTTAATGTTAAATAACAACAACTCATAAATTATAGATCTCAGCGAATAATACACCAATAATACGCCGCCAAAGTTATTGCAAAATCAAGCAGGGTAAACTGCAATGAATGTGCTATTATTTTAAAATTACTTATTAACTCAAGGGATGTTTCACGTGAAACAATTTGTCAATTATGTATGATATCATCGTTACGGGTGCAGGCCATGCGGGATGCGAAGCCGCGCTTGCTGCGGCAAGAATTGGTTGCTCTTGCCTTCTCATCTCTTCAGACCTTACGGCAATAGCGAGAATGTCGTGCAACCCTGCGATCGGTGGAGTGGCAAAAGGACAAATCACCAGAGAAATTGATGCTCTTGGCGGAGAAATGGCAAGAGCCATAGACGCGACAGGAATACAATTCAGGATGCTCAACAGAAGCAAGGGGCCGGCAATGCACTCCCCGAGAGCTCAAGCTGATCGCGCCCGATATTCACTGTATATGAAAAGAGTAATTGAAGAGGAGGGGAATATTGATCTTTTACAGGACACAGTAACATCCATTGAATGCTCTTCAAACGCCTTTCGCGCAGTTGTTCTGTCATCAGGCAGAGTCATCAAAAGTAAAACTGCAATACTTACGTGTGGGACATTTCTCAATGGGCTCATTCATATCGGGATGAATCATTATGCAGGGGGGAGAACCATTGCAGAGCCTCCGGTTTACGGTCTCACAGAACACTTGGTCGGTCTCGGCTTTTCATCAGGAAGGCTTAAAACAGGGACACCCCCAAGGATTGACGGCCGTAGTATCGACTACTCATTGCTGGATGAACAAAGGGGAGATGAAGAGCCTGTAACCTTCTCTTTCAATACAATCCCCGATGTAAATCGACGACAGATAAGCTGTTTTGTTACAAAAACAAACGATGTAACACATGAAATACTGAAGAAAGGATTTGATAGATCCCCATTATTTACTGGAAAGGTTCAAGGCGTTGGCCCGAGATACTGCCCGTCGATAGAAGATAAAATCTGCCGTTTCCCGAATAAATCAAGCCATCATATATTTCTGGAACCTGAAGGATTTGAGACCAATGAAATGTATGTTAACGGATTTTCCACATCTTTGCCTGAAGAGATTCAATTGGAAGGGTTACGCTCTATTGCAGGTCTGGGCAACGTAAAAATGATTCGCCCTGGTTATGCAATTGAATATGACTATTTTTTTCCGCATCAAATAAAAAGAACACTTGAAACAAAGTTAATTTCTGATCTCTACTTTGCCGGTCAGATAAATGGGACCTCAGGATATGAAGAGGCTGCAGCGCAGGGACTAATGGCTGGTATTAATGCAGCACTGAAAGTCCAGAAGCGTCCACCCGTTCATCTGAAACGTTCCGATGCCTATATCGGAGTACTCATTGATGATCTCATCACGAAAGAGACCATAGAACCTTATCGAATGTTTACCTCTTCTGCTGAACACCGACTTCTGCTTCGGCATGACAATGCTGATATCCGTCTTCGGCATTTTGGCTATACCGCAGGACTCATTGATGAAAAAACATTTTCTGCCTGCAATATAAAGATTACTTCTATAGAAGAGATTAAAGAGATATTATTGCATACGAGAATTACCCCTTCTGAAATTAACACATTACTTTCTGAGCTTGGGTACCCGATAATTGAAAGCTCACAAAGTGCTTTAACCCTTTTAAAAAGGCCAGGGATTCATTTGACAATGCTCGTTGACGCATCCGATACATTAAAGAATGCTGTAAGCATTATATCAAGAAGCCCCCAGCTCTATGAGCAAGTAGAGATTGATCTGAAATATGAAGGCTATCTTAAGAGAGACCTCTTAATGGCTGACAGAATTCTTCGACTTGAGTCACATCAAATCCCGCAGTCGTTCAAATACGATTCTGTTTCGGGCCTATCAAATGAAGGGAGAGAAAAACTCAAAAAACATCAACCAGAGACTATTGGACAAGCATCAAGAATACTTGGTGTCTCTCCTTCAGATATCTCTATTCTCATGATACATCTGGGACGCTGAAATATTTTATGTTTCACGTGAAACGTATATTATATCGTTTATTCAGTTATATAATTGAACAGAGCAGCTATGGATAGCATAATAGATGATATCATCAACAACGACCTTTTATTCGGTAAAGATAAAGAACAGGGCATAGTCGGGGCATACCAACTATCGGATACCCATATAAGAGTATTTAACCGTGATAATGGAAAGATTCGTTGTCATGATGAGCTCTTTTTCCCATTTTTTTTCCTTTCTGATAGCTCTATACTTAATGGTTTTATCCCGGAAGACAAAGAGAAATTCTGGCTGGTGAAACTTGGAGGTACTAATTATTACCAGTGTCTTGTCATTTTCAGAAGTTGGAAAAATCAAAAAAGTGCCATTGATTTCATTAATAGGAGGCGTTTAATAAAGGCCGATGAAACACAGAACAGTTCAGTTTCATACGACAGCAACTCACATGTATACAATAAAGGGGATGCGGTAACTCAATATCTGCTTCAGAGTGGAAAGACACTGTTCAAAGGTATGATGTTCGACGACCTTTACCGGATACAGCTTGATATAGAGACCAATTTCAATCCTGCAAGAAGGCGTTCTGGAGGATCGGATGATGAAGAAGAGATAATTATTGTCTCTCTAAGCGATAGCAGGGGATGGGAATTGGTTCTTCATTCAAAAAATAGCTCTGAAAAAAATTTGCTTACAGAGGTAGTCGACTTAATTTTGAAAATGGATCCTGATGTTATTGAAGGACACAACATTTTCAGTTTTGACCTTCCCTATCTGCAGCGCCGTTGTGAACGACATAACATTCCATTTAAAATAGGACGTAATGGAACGCTCCCGAAAACATTCCCTGCAAGTATTCGGTTTGGAGAAAGAAGTATTGATTACCCTTTCTTTGATATACCAGGACGGCATGTTATTGATACTCTCTTCCTTGTTCAAAGTTATGATGTCTCTAAACGCTCAATGCAGAGTTATGGACTTAAAGCTGTAGCAAAACATTTCGGCTTTGCTAGCCCTGATCGAACCTATGTCGATTATAAGGATATTGCTTCCCTATGGAAAAATAACCATGAAAAACTGATTGCATACGCCCTGGATGATGTCCGTGAAACAAGAGCGCTCTCTTCACTGCTGTCCGGCAGTAATTTCTACCTGTCTCAAATGCTTCCCTACACTTATGCGATGACTGCGCGGATTGGACAGGCCGCCAAAATTGAAGTTCTTCTCGTAAGAGAATATCTGCGTCTTAAACAATCCATTCCAAAACCAAATTCCGGACAGCAGCACTCAGGGGGATATACTGAAGTATTCCTAAAAGGAATTCTTGGTCCAATTGTCTACGCAGATGTAGAATCACTCTATCCATCTATCATGCTTTCCTACAATATATGCCCTAAAAGTGATGAATTACGGGTGTTTCCGGGGGTGCTGAACGATCTGAAAGAGCTGCGTTTTAAAGCAAAAGACAAGTCACGAGAAGAAAAGGAACTTGGTCATACTTCTCTGGCAGCAAATTTTGATGCAATGCAAAGCTCATTTAAAATTCTGATCAATGCGATGTACGGATACCTTGGTTTCAGCAGTGGGATTTTCAATGATTTCATTGAGGCTGATAAGGTAACTGCAACAGGACAAAGTCTTGCAAAGAAAATGATATTTGATTTTGAAGCAAGAGGTTGCAAGGTCATAGAAGTGGACACCGACGGTATTTTATTTATACCGTCAGCAGACATAACGACAGAATTTGAAGAAAGAAAGCTGGTCAGTGAAGTGTCGAAACTCATGCCACAAGGCATCAACATAGGATTTGATGGGAGATTCAAAAAAATGATCTCTTACATGAAGAAAAATTATGCCCTTCTTGACTATGATAATGTCATGACCCTGAAAGGCTCTTCACTTACCAGCAGAAGTGGAGAAAAATTCGGCAGAGATTTCGTACGCAGGGGATTTGAAATGCTGTTGACAGAGGATATCATTGGCTTGCACGCCCTATTCATCGAATACAAAGAAAAGATTCAGCGTCATGAACTTGATGTGTCTGAATTTTCGAAAACCGAAACCCTGAGAAATTCGATTGAACAGTATCTTGAGGATGTAAAATCCGGTAAACGATCAAAATCGATAACATACGAAATAGCCTTAAAGGCTGGTATGAAGATTTCAAAAGGAGACCGTATAACCTTTTATGTTTCAGGAACCGGAGTTGGAAATGCTTCCTGGGATAAAGGCAAGCTTGCATCAGAATGGAGTAAAGAAAAACCTGATGAGAACACGAATTTCTATCTGAAGCGCCTTGATGAACATTGCCAGAAATTTCTTCCTTTCTTTAAACCACAAGATTATAGTATGATATTTTCAAGCGATACTCTATTCTCTTTTTCTGCCGACGGGATAGAACTTCAAAAAGAGATACGGCACACAGAAACCACTTCTCTAACCGAGGAAATCCTTTAACATAAAGAGGATTTTTTAGTTGTATAGTTATATATGGAACTCTTTGTAGTATTTCTGCGTATATAGTTCTGTAAACCGTTTATTTTTAATTAATTCCAAAAGAATCATGATCGATAATAAAGTGCTTCCTGTTACTGAAGACGTGAGCTGGATTGGAGTTCTTGATCCGGGTCTCATCACCTTCGACATAGTAATGGAAACGAAATACGGTACAACCTATAACTCTTATTTTATCAATGCCGATAAAAAAACGATTATAGAAACGACAAAAGAAAAGTTCTGGCAAACATATCTTGATAAGATCAAGCAAGTTACCGATTTATCTGAGATAGAATATATCGTTGTTGATCACACGGAACCTGACCATTCAGGTAATGTGAAAAATCTTCTCGCTGTTGCTCCAAACGCAACTGTAGTAGGGAGTGGAAATGCCATCAAATTTCTCCGTGACCAGACAGGTCATGACTTTAAATCACTTGTGGTCAAAACAGGTGATACGTTAAATCTTGGTAATAAAACTCTTCATTTTATTAATGCGCCGAATCTTCACTGGCCTGACACCATATACACCTGGCTTGAGGAAGATAATCTTCTTTTTACCTGTGACTCTTTTGGTGCTCATTTCTGCAATGAAGGGATGTATGATGATGTCGTCGGTGATTTTGACGACTCTTTTACCTATTACTTTGATACCATTCTCAAGCCCTTCAGCAAATATATGCTTCAGGCTATTGAAAAGATCAAGACACTTGACATCAAGGCGATATGCCCTGGTCATGGTCCTATTTTGAGGTCAAACTGGAAAAAATATGTTGCTCTGTCATCGAAGTATGCCACTGCAGCAATAGCACTTCCTAATGAAAAACACATTCTTATTGCATACGTTTCTGCTTATGAGAACACAACGTTAATGGCCGAAAAAATTGCTGAAGGACTGCGTCAATCGTGTGACTTCCAGATTGATGTGTGTGATATAGAAAGCCTTAAAGCTTCAGATCTTGAAGAGAAAATCGCACACTGTACAGGAATTATTGTAGGATCTCCTACAATTAACCAGAATATACTGCCGCAGATTTATCAAATTTTTGCCACAATCAACCCAATACGGGATAAAGGAAAACTTGCAGCCGCATTCGGTTCTTATGGATGGAGTGGCGAGGCTGTAAGGATGATAGAATCAAATTTTACCCTGCTCAAACTAAAAGTATTTGAACAGAATGTTATGGTTAAATTTAAACCACATGAACCTGAATTTGAGAAGTGCATTGCTTTCGGTAAAGCCTATGCAGAAAAAATGATTGAAATGTACCAGCTAAGCTGCAGTCTCTAATTGATTTTCAGATAACAGAGCCATGGGTAGCTCTGTTATCTGAAAATAATCTCATGAACCAATACATTGTCTATTGCGGCGTTCAATTTGGCAAGGATCTCCTGTTTACGGAAATTAAGCTCCATTCTCCAGGCAGGGTTCTTTACCCGTATAAACAACTGCCCACCTGAGAATCTCTCAAGTACGGTCGCCTCTGCAATAGCCTCTCCAACTACGGTATTCCATATCTGAAGTGTTTTGTACTGCTGATACGCCTCTTCCATCCCAAGTACCTGATACAGATCACCAACAAGCGCTGATATTCTTTTTGGACTTTTTATTCTTGACATGCTCACTTTTCCAAATTATTTGTGAGCGATTCGATGGGTAGAGAAGTGATATTTCTGTGTCCCTTTATTTCTGTAGAGGTTATAATCGTTTGGCCGAATGTTTCGAGAAGCGTAAAAATATGATCTATCCTCGTTGCATCAAGTTCACTGAAGATATCATCAAGGAGACAAATAGGCTTTTCTCCAAGGAGCTGGAAAATAAATTGATGCTGTGCAAGCTTGAGTCCGATAAGAAATGTTCTCATTTGACCCTGTGATGCATATTTTTTTATCTCTTTTTTATTAAGAAAAAAAAGTAAATCGTCGCGGTGAGGCCCTGTTAACGTCTGTGAGCGAAATATTTCCTGTCTCTCAGTCTGCTTGTATTTTTCTAAAAACAACGAAAAAAGTATATCAAGAGAAGTCTCTTTTTGAATGTTGCCAACTGTGCATGAATAAAGGATATCAGGCTCCTCATCGACGGAAAACTGGCTATACAGCGCTCTGAATTGCTCTTTAAAAGCCGCTATAAACTGCAGCCTTGCATAAACAATTGATGCAGCATGTATTGAAAGATGTTCAGTCCAAAGAGATAACATATCATCAGGTAAACGATTCTGGTCAAATAACTGAACAAGCAAGGCATTTCTCTGGAGAAGAACCCTTCGATAAGCCAAAAGATCATCAAGGTATTTTTTATTAGTCTGCGAAATGGCGTTATCGATGAAACGCCTGCGCTCAGTCGGAGATCCATTAACAATCACCATTTCGGAAGGTGAAAAGGTAATACAGGGAATACGTCCAATATGACGTGAAAAATTCTTTATCTCACTGTTATTAACAATTATCTGCTTCTCTTTTTCCTTTGTACAGACGATTTTAACATTCACAAGAGATTCCTTGTCTGTCAGAAAACTCCCGTCAAGGGAGAAAAAATCACTCAAAAACGACACACACTCACTATCGTTAGCACCGATCCACCCTTTTGTCAGCGCGCAATAGTGAACTCCTTCAAGAAGTGATGTTTTTCCAGAGCCGTTTTTACCAAAAATAACGGTAATACCATCATTTGGTTGAAAGGTTAAAAACCGGTGGTTACGGAAATTTTTATAGAGTAAAGACTGAAGTTTCAATAATTTTACAGACCGTTCAACTGTTAATTCTGACAGGCATAACGAGAATCATGAATTTATCATCTTCTTCTTGTTTATGCGGCTTAAAAATCACAGCTGTTGTTGGACTTTTAAGCTCTATACGGATCTCATTATCATCTAAATGTGCAAGAGCAGCTTCTATAAACTTTGAATTAAAACCAATCGTAATAGGTTCTCCTGTATAAGTACAGGGTAATTCTTCCTTGGCCGCTTCACCGTCATTAGTATTTTCCGCCATAACCTTCAGAAGTTGATCCTCAATCACCATCTTGATATCACCTATACTCGAAAAACGACCAACGCGTTTTACAGAATCGTATATCAGTGATCGGTTAATTATAACATGTTTATCATGCTCAAGAGGGATAACCGCATCATAATTGGGATATGGTTCAACAATCAATGCTCCATCTAAAACAATATTACCAATAAGAAAACGGACGAAACGACGGTCTGCATCAATACACATCGTGATTGATTCTTGCTGTGCCAGTTTTTGTAAAATAGAAAGGACTCTGGCAGGAACGACAATTTTTTGCTTTTCTGCAATATCCATTGAGGAATTTTTTCTGCACCTCACCAGACGGTGCCCATCAGTTGAAACTGCAGTAATGGTACTACCTTCAAGCTCAAAGAGTACCCCCATCATTGCTGGTCTCATGCCATCAATACTGCAAGCAAAAATTGTTTTTTGAATTACATCAAGAAGTTCTGCAGTTTCAAGTTCGATTGAAATATCATAGCTCTTTTCATATTTTTCAAGCCTACTTTCCAAGAGACAGGCGATTTTATACTGACCTTTATCTGTTGTGATGTGCACCATACCATGATCACTGATTTCCTGTCGTTCAATATCAAAAGTAACGGAGGTATCGTACATGCTTCTAAGAAAATCCTGGAGAGTTCTTGCATTAATACCAATATTTCCGGTATCTGATGTTTCAACATCCGTTTTTGCAGTTATTGAAATTTCTCCGTCGGTAGCAAAAAGTGTAAGGCTTCCAGTCTCAATAGATAAATGAACATTTTCAAAACGCACATCCATGGTTTTGGCAGGGATCGCCTGTGTCACCTTGCTGACAGGATCCTGTAATTGTCGTATGGAAGAAATTATTTTCATCTGCTACAGCTTTAACTATTTAAGTATTTATAAAAATTGTTGTTGTTGTTGTAAGTGTTGATATCTGGATAATTACTGACTATCGATTCTTAACAGCTTCTTTAAATGAAAGTTAACGAACTTTTTCGTATGTGTTAAAGTGTTGATAACCTGTGTGTTGAAAACCTCTTATTGTGTTAAGGGTTTGTTGATGACTTTTTATCTTCTTCTTGATTGTTGATAAAGTATAGGTTATCAACACTAATCACACACATCACCCACACTTTGCCCACAACTTGCTCTTACATTGAAAGAATCTCAATCCTTTTCCTGATCTCCTCAATTTTTTTTCTCTCTTCTGTTATGGAATCGACCCTTTTTGTGATCGTCATAACAGCATGGATGACTGTTGAATGATCTCTGCCGCCAAAATGAAGGCCTATTGTTTTCAGAGAAGAATCGGTCAACTGTTTTGAGAGATACATAGCAACCTGTCGTCCAAAAGCAATTTCCTTCTTCTTTGATTTTCCCTTCAAATCATTCGGAGTAATGGAAAAATAAGAACACACAGCTTTTTCTATAGTGTCAAGCGTGAGTCGTTTTGTCGTATGCCTGATAATATCTTTCAGAGTTGATTTAGTGAACTGGAGATCGATTTCTCTGTTATCAAGTGACTGAGCAGCCAGTAATTTAACAATACATCCCTCAAGCTCCCTGACATTTTCAGTGACATTCGTTGCAATAAATTCAATGACAGCATCATCAAGATTGACTCCGCTCTGGTGGAGTTTGCTGAGAATGATGGCCTTTCGTGTTTCATAATCAGGAGGCTGTATATCCGCCGACAATCCCCAGTTGAAGCGCGAGATCAATCGATCTTCAATGCCCTTGATATCCTTGATAGGTCGATCTGCCGAGAGGATAATCTGTTTGTTTGATTGATGTAATGTGTTAAAAATATGAAAAATCTCTTCTTGTGTTTTTTCTTTTCCCGAAAAGAATTGAATATCGTCGATAATAAGAACATCAATAGAACGGTAGAAGGAGGAAAATTCCTGTATTTTACCATTCTGAATAGCATTGACAAAGTCGATGGCAAATTTTTCGCTCGATACATAAAGCACTCTTTCAGAAAGCCTGTTTTCTCGAACACTGTTGCCGACAGCCTGCATCATGTGTGTTTTACCCAGTCCTACACCCCCATAAATCACCAGTGGGTTAAAAGCATTTTGACCGGGACTTTGTGCCACTGATTTCGACGCGGCAAATGCCAGTGAGTTGCAGTCCCCCCTGATAAGGGTATCAAAAGTGTATTTTGAATTTAAATGTGTTTCAAAGCGTGCAAGGTTACGATCAAATTCCTCTGTATTTTTAGAACGGGTTTCTGTTGCTCGACTTGCAGAGATAAAATCACTGTTCATCGACGTTTGATGTGGCAATTCTATGGTGACGGGTTGACCCTGTGATTTATCCATGACGATTGAATACATCAGTCGAGCTTCTGGACCAATGACTTCTTTAAGCGCTTCCTTTAAAAAAGCTGAATAATTTTCCTCAATCCATTCATAAAAAAATTGGCTTGGTACCTCTATGGTCAGTTCACTGCATGAAAAGCTTAGTGGCTTAATTGGAAAAAACCAGGTTTTAAATGCCAGAGGATTGATTTTTTCCCGAATAACATTAAGGCATGCTTCCCACACCTGCTGCTCCATGGGGCTACTTTTTGGTGATTTTGCTGGAGGATATTCCACAGACGTTTTTGACGTAACTTCGAGCATAAAAAATTGAAATTAAAGAGGTAAGGGCCGATATTGTTAGCGCCATCAACATTCAGTGTTCACAAGTTAGTTTTTTCGGTGAATAAAAAACAATTTCCTTTATGAAAAGTCACCCCTGTTGACTGATCGTGTACAGTAAGGTTTTAAACATCTTATCTCCTATTATTTTAATATCTTAATTGAATAGATAGTGAAAGTAGTCAACATGTGTTGATTCTTTCGGAATGGCGGTGTATCTGATGATTTGCGGTATAAATTTTTTTTATCCACAAGTTATCCACATTGTTTATAACTTGTGGCGAGCGAATGATTTTTTACCCCATCTTTCATGATCAGTCGCTGCTCAAATGCTTTTGCTTTTGTTGCCATTGAGCGGAAGCATTTGTTAATGATCATCCATTATGCTAAATTACGCGCCCTGAAATTTTGAACATATTAAACAAGTGTGGAGCTCTAAGCGATGAAAAGAACCTATCAGCCGCGGAATAGAAAAAGAAGGAATAAGCATGGATTCAGGCAGAGAATGTCGACCAAGAACGGCCGGAAAGTTCTCTCTGCAAGAAGAGCAAAGGGACGTCACTCGCTCACCGTCAGTTCTGATATGGGGACTGCTGGCCAGTAACTCACCTGAGCATGAGCTGGTGGGTCGGTCAGTCAGGATGAAAAAATAATTGCTCTTTCATGTTTTGAATAACGTACATGTTCATTCTCTGCGCAAGCATGAGATATTGAGGAAAAAACAATTCATTTCACTGCTGTTCAGGAGTGGAAAGAGTGAGAAAGGTGATTTTTTAAGGGTAGTGTACGCTTCTCTCAAGCCCGAAGCCCATAGTGTTGCGAGAGTTCCGGCTATACTGTTTGCTGTAAGTAAAAAAACAGTCTCTTCTTCTGTCAGGCGCAACAGGGTCAAACGAATGATGAAGGAAGCTTACCGGCTTGAAAAATCACTTCTCAAGAATAATGCAGAGTATCCGCAACATGGCAGTTCGTGTGAAATGCTCTGCGTCGCGTTTCTCTATACAGGCAGAAAAAAAAGCTTGCCTGACCTTGATGCTTTCAGGGAAGAAATCAGAGTATTGATGGAAAATATGATACTTTCCTGAGCTCTGGAGGTTAACTCAACAGGATAACGTAGTATGAAACAGCATGTGTAGCTGGAAGTTTTTCAATCAGGTGCCGATAATACTGATAAAATTTTACCAGTCGTTTCTGTCGCCATTGTTTGGTCCGTCCTGCAAATTTGTGCCTACCTGTTCAAGTTATGCGCTTGAAGCCTTTCGGCAACACAATTTTTTTTATGCATCTTGGCTGACACTTTGGCGCATTCTTCGATGCAATCCGTTTTCAAAGGGCGGGTTTGACCCTGTTCCCTCAGTATCCCTCAACAAAAAAAAGTTTTCTGGTAAAATAAAAGAGAGTGGCAATGGATAGAAATTCGATAACCGGCCTTGCAATTATTGCTGTGATCATGATGGTCTGGCTTCAGTTTATGTCGCCGGCAAATAAACCTTTGCTGCCGGCAAAGGCGGTGAATACAGAGCAGGTCGAACAACAGGCACAGCCAAACCGGCCACTCTCTTCTGCGCCGGTTGCTGAAAATTTTGGAGTTTTCGCGCCATCTTCTGAAGGTAAAGAGCAGTTTTTGACGGTAGAAAACGATCTTTTTCGTGCAACTCTCTCCTCTAAGGGTGCAACGTTGAAGTCCCTGGTGCTGAAAAAGCATCTGGATGGTGATCTTAAGGCGTTTGATCTGGTCAGCAATAAAAAAAATGGGGCTCTTTCACTGTTGTTTCTGACACGTGAAGGCAAGAAGATCGATACTCGCGATCTCTATTTTCGCAGCATGACCATTGACACTCTTCATACCATTACAGGAAAAGAGCATTATGCGGTGCACTATCATCTTGATGTTACCCCCCTGCAAGCCATCGATATAACCTACCTTTTTGGCGGAGAAAGCTACAAGGTAGATTATGACGTCAAACTGACAGGATTTTCCAGTGAGCTTGCGGGTAATGAATACCAGTTGCAGTGGGATGGCGGAATTGCTTATTCTGAAAAAAACAGGCAGGATGAAGCTCAGAGTGCGCTTGCCAGCGCATACCTTGGCGGAAGCCTGGTAAAGCTTGATGCCAGCAAGGAGAGTCAGGCCTATCGTGAGGAACAGTCAGGGGAGGCTAAATGGGTTGCTGTGCGTGACAAGTATTTTGTTGCTGCACTGATTCCCCAGGGACGAACTGCGGGGATTTATCTTGACGGGAAAAGAGAGAAGGGTAATGAGTTCGAGAATTACCTTGTTGCCCTGAAAATGGGTATTCCATCAACGGGAACAGTTGTCGATGATAAATTCAGCCTCTTCCTTGGGCCTCTCGATTACAATATTGTCAAGGCAGAGAAGGTCGGTCTGGAAAAAATCATGGACTTTGGATGGGACTGGCTGACGAGGCCGTTTGCGGAGTATATCATCTTGCCAGCATTCAACTGGATGAATGGCTATGTGAGTAATTACGGACTTATTATTATTATTTTTGCCTTTTTAATCAAGCTGGTGACCTATCCGCTTTCAATGGCTTCAACAAAGTCAATGAAAAAAATGTCAGCTCTGCAGCCGATACTCAAGGAACTTCAGGTAAAGTATAAAGACAATCCAGCAAAACTGCAGAGTGAGCTGGCCAGAATTTACAAGGAAGCCGGGGTTAATCCAATCGGCGGGTGCCTGCCGGTGGTGCTGCAGATGCCGCTGCTCTTTGCGATGTTCTATGTTTTCCGCTCTTCAATACAGCTTCGTCAGCACAGTTTTCTCTGGGCGAAGGACTTGTCGGTTCCGGATTCGATTCTGGACTTCGGATTCGCCATTCCGATGTATGGAAACCATATTGCTGTATTTCCGATTCTAATGGCGGTGACTGTTTTTATGCAGCAGAAAATCACCCCGACGACACAGTCAAATGAGCAGATGAAGGTGATGATGTACATGTTTCCAGCCATGATGCTGCTCTTTTTCAATAATATGCCTGCTGGTCTTGGTCTATATTATCTGATGTTTAACATCTTCAGTGTAGCACAGCAGTTTTACATTAACAAAACAACAACTGCGGCTGATCTGCCTAAAGTAAATCTCGGATTTTCTGCCTCTGGTTCATCCCGGAAACAGAAAAAAGGTGGAGCTAAAAAGTAAACAGGATGGCGCTCATTGAGCAGGCAGATGTTTGGCTCTTCCAGTTGCTGAATCTTCACCTGGTTCACCCGGCAGCTGATGACCTCATGGTTTTTCTTACCAGGGTCAAGCTGTCAGGGCATATTATTTTACTCTCAGCTCTTTTTATGATTATCCGACGCGGGAAATCAGCATTTCTGGTGATTGTTCTTGCTCTTTTTGCAGTAGGAATTGCTGATGTTGTAGCTTCCGGAATACTCAAGCCTCTTGTACAGCGGATCAGGCCATGCTTTGTTCTTGATCACGTTCGTCTGCTTGTCAGCCAGCCTTGGAGTTATTCGTTTGCCTCATCCCATGCCGCAAATTCAGCCGCAGTGGCGACCGTCATCTGGATTTTCTTTTATCGGGGGCCCTTTGTGGAAAAGCTCTTTACCATCATTATGGTGCTGTATGCCCTGGCTATCTCCTGGTCGCGGGTCTATGTTGGTGTTCACTATCCCGGCGACGTTATCGCAGGCATGATGATCGGTGTCTGCAGCGCGATGCTGGTCTATCTTATTTCTTCCTGGGTGTTGAAGAATATCATGCAGCCCCGCATAATGCGTCGAAAAGCTACTGCTTGAATTATCGAAGGAAGAGGAGAGCCTTTTTCATCAATTGCGATTAATCTTGTTTTATGGCAGAAGAGAATTTCAGGAAAGGTGATATCATCGAGTTAACCGTCACTGATCTGGCGGAGAAAGATCAGTGTTTCGGACGGCTCGACAATGGCATGGCGGTCATGGTTGGCGGTATGCTTGCCGTCGGTGACCGGGTTTCGGCCAGAATAAAAAAGGTTCGCCAGAGATATATCGAAGCCATAGCCGTTGAGGTTCTTGAACCATCACCGGACAGGACAACTCCATTATGCCCCTATTTTGGCGTATGCGGGGGATGCAAGCTGATGCATATCCGCTATGAAGCGCAACTCCAGTACAAGCAGAAAAAGGTAAAGGATGCTCTGGAGCATCTTGGTAATTTTATTGCGCCACCGGTCAGGCAGGTGCTTGCTGCTCTTGCGCCGTTTCATTATCGAAACAAGATGGAATTTTCCTTTTCAAGCATGCGCTATCTCCTGCCCGCAGAGCTTTCGCTTGAGCAGCTTTCAAGTTCGAAAGAGTTTGCTCTCGGGTTTCATACCCCAGGCAACTTTGAGAAGGTGATCGATATAGACTACTGTTATCTTGCCAAGGAGGCGATGAATCAGGTGCTCTCCTTGACCCGGGACTTTGCTCTTGCCAATGCCCTTGCTCCTTATGCTGTCAGGGCTCATTCCGGTTTTTTGCGCAATCTTGTTGTTCGTTTCAGTGAAAGCCGTGCAGAGCTTATGGTCAATCTTGTGACCTCATGGCATGATGAGGCGCTGATGCAGCGCTACAGGAAGCATCTCGAAGGCGGGATGGCTGGCCAGAAGATGACGGTGCTCAATAATGTGACCGATCGAAAGAATACTGTTGCCACGGGTGACTGTGAGTATCCACTCAGTGGAGAGGGATTCATTACCGAACGTCTCGGCGGTCTTGATTTCAGGATTTCAGCGAACTCATTTTTTCAGACGAATTCTTCACAGGCTGAGCTTCTTTACAGCAGCATTCTTGAGGTTGCAGCTCTCACTCCTGCCGATACGGTTTATGATCTCTATTGCGGGACAGGAACCATAACGCTCTATCTGGCAAGGTACTGCCGTCAGGTTATCGGTCTTGAAGTGGTTGAAAGTTCGATCAATGACGCTCAGAGTAATGCTGCAATGAACGATATCGGCAACGCTGCATTTTTCCAGGTCGATCTTAAAGATTTCCATGCTATGCTTCATACCCTCGAAAACTATGATACCCCCAGGGTAATCATTACCGATCCTCCAAGGGCAGGAATGCATGCCAGGGCTCTCTCCACCATGCTCAGGCTCCGGCCGGAGAGAATTATCTATGTCAGTTGCAACCCAGCGAGCCTTGCCCGTGACGGCCAGGAGATCAGCCTTCACGGCTACCAGCTTTTATCAGTGCAACCTGTTGATATGTTTCCACATACCAGCCATATCGAAAGTGTTGCCTGTTTTGAAAGGGCAGTTCCCTGCTGACACGGCATTTATTTCTTCCCGCCTGCCCTGAGGAGTTTTCGGCGTTCTTCCTCGGTTAATGATCCATAACCGCGTTCTGAAATCTTGTCGAGTATGGTATTGATTTCTGCTTCAGAAACCGGTGGTGCCACACTGTTCCTGGTATGGAGCCGTGGGCCCCTTTTCTTTTTGCCTGCGGAGCGGATTTTGCTGAAGACTCCGGAAAATGACCACTCGGCCCTTTTGATGGTAATATAGATAAAGCCGATCAGCATGCCCCCGAGGTGCGCAAAATGGGCAACGTTGCTGCCGCTGCCCATTGCCCGGCTGCCGAAACCAGAGATAAACTCAATAAAGGCATAGCCGGCAATAAAGTACTTTGCCTTTACCGGGAAGAGAAAGTAAAGGAAAATGTAGCGATCGGGGAACATCATGCCGAAAGCCAGCAAGACCCCGTAAATGGCGCCGGAAGCGCCGACGGTCGGATAGGGGTCTCCTACCGTCGCGATCAGATTGATCACTGCGGCGCCGATACCGCAGACAAAATAATAGATATTAAATTGCCTGGTACCCCAGTAATTTTCAATTTCAGCACCAAACATCCACAGGGCGAACATATTGAAGAAGAGATGGGTGCCGCCACCGTGCAGAAACATGTAAGTTACCGGCTGCCATATCCTGAAATTACCGGAACCGACAGGCCACAGGGCGCCAAGCATGGAAATTGTCTCGCCAAATGGAGTCATTTGCAGCAGAAAGACTGCAATATTGAGCAGAATAATGGCCTTGATCGCCGGGGGTATAAATTGAAAGCCCCCGGGACTGTATGGCTGGGAATAATTCATTACGAGGTATGGTTCTTCGATTAATCGTTCAGAGCGGCTATTCCGGGGAGTTCCTTGCCTTCAAGGAATTCAAGGCTTGCGCCTCCTCCTGTGGAGATATGGGTAATCTCTTTTGCCAGACCAGCCTTTGCTATTGCCGATGCCGAATCACCGCCACCGACAATTGTTATGGCCCCTTTTGCAGTTGCCTCGGCCAGAGCCTTTGCGACAGCCATCGTGCCGGAAGCGAAATTATCAATTTCAAAAACGCCCATAGGACCGTTCCAGAGAACTGTTCGAGCTGAAAGAATTTCGTTGCGGTATGTTTCAGCAGTGAGTGGCCCGATATCAACGCCAATCATTTTTTCCGGCATACTGGTGACCTTTTCAGCGTAAGATGCAGCATCGGCTGAAATCTCTGGAGCAAGAATGACGTCTACCGGCAGCAGCAGCTTGATACCCTTCTTTTTCGCCTGGTCAAGAATAGTGAGGGCGAGTTCGATTTTGCTCTCCTCTACCAGGGAATTTCCCACCTCATAACCCTGCGCCTTGAAGAAGGTGAAGACCATGGCACCGCCGATGAGTACCGTATCGACTTTTTTGAAAAGGTTTTCAAGGACATCAATTTTCCCTGAAATTTTTGAGCCTCCCAGAATAGCGACAAATGGTCGTTCCGGTTCCTGTAAAGCTTTTCCAAGATACAACAGCTCCCGCTCTATCAGATAACCGGCAACGGCTGTCTGGACGTAATGGGTAATTCCTTCCGTTGAGGCATGTGCCCGGTGAGCGGTGCCGAAGGCGTCATTGACATACACCTCCCCGAGCGATGCGAGCTCTCTTGAAAAATCAGCGTCATTTGCCTCTTCCTCAGCGTGAAATCTCAGATTTTCAAGCAGCATAACCTCTCCATCCTGCAGAGCAAGTACCTGCTGCATGACTTCAGTGCCGATGCAATCTTTTGCCATGAGTACAGGGCTGTCGATCAGTTCGGCAAGTCTTGAGGCCACCGGAGCAAGCGAGTATTCTGGATTGACTTTTCCTTTTGGTCTTCCGAGATGGGACATCAGAATAAGGCGACCTCCCTCTTCAAGAACTTTTTTAATGGAAGGGAGAGACTCAACTATTCTCTTGTCATCGGTAATTTTTTTGTTCTCGTCAAGAGGGACATTGAAATCAACACGCATTAACACCCGCTTGCCCTGGGTTGAGATGTCAGACAAGGTCTTTTTTTGCATTGCTTTAATAATTGATTGATAAAAAGATCAGATAAAAATCTGCTTGTGTAATGTATACAATTGCCGATATATATTAATGCAACTCACTCCAAACCGAGCTCCCTGCCGCGCAAGGCAATTTTATACTTTTTGATGTTGGCATTATGCTCTGTCAGTGAACCGGCAAAGTAATGTCCTCCATTTCCTGTGGCAACAAAGTAGATAAAGTTGCTCTGAGCCGGTTTAAGCACAGCAAGAATCGATGCGGCGCCGGGGTTGCAGATCGGTCCGGGAGGAAGTCCGTTATGGCGATAGGTATTATAGGGCGAATCTGCGGCAAGGTCTTTGTAATAAAGTCTTCGGGCAGCTCCGCCAAGGGCATACTGCACCGTTGGATCAGCCTGCAGACGCATGTTTTTTTTCAGCCGGTTAAGATAGACGCTTGCGACCATCGATTTTTCAGCATCAAGCGGGGTTTCGGCTTCCACAATCGAGGCCAGGGTGAGCAGCCCGGTTTCGCTTAGTCCTTCCTGCGCTGCCACTTTCTGAAGGCGTTCAGTATAAAAATGTCGGAATTGGGTGATAAGAAAACCTGCGGCCTCTTCAGGGGTGCTCGCCCAGGCAAAGTTGTAGGTTCCAGGGAAGAGATAGCCTTCCGCATTGTCAGCCCTGATTCCGTGCCGGGCAAGCAGTTTACTGCTTGATACTGCAGCCATGAAGCTTGTAGAATCGATATCAAGGTTTCTTGAGAGAATACGGGACACTTTTCTGAGATCCATTCCTTCAGGCAGAGTAATGCGCACCTCATCCTGGGGGTGGGCATGGAGGTAATACAGAAGCCCGAAATTAGACATTCCCGGAGGGATAAGATACCTTCCAGGCTTGATATTGTGAAGTTTTGGAACAAGGCTTACCGTCAAAAGTGTAGGCCAGGTACGTGAAATCGAACCGTTACGGTGCAGCTCATCCAGAATGGATCTGAATCCCATTCCCCGGTGAACCGTAAGGCGGGTGGTTGTCTGCGAGGTATTGAGTCCCGGGATAAAAAGAAAGCACGACACTGCTGTCAGAAAAAGAATTGTTCCTGTCAGAAGCAGTTTACGCAAAGAATATTGTATTGAAGTCATGGCGGGTGGGACTTTTAGCTGGTCTTGATATCCGACTGACTGCTTTTCCACTCTTGCTGAAAGAGGCGTGTCTCTTCAATGATGCAACGATAGATTTTTTCCAGAGCCTGGGATTTCAGAGGCGAGTCTGCGTGGTTCAGCACATTGTTGAGCACCTCTTTTTCCCGTTCAGGCTGGAGTACCTGTTCTCCGATTCTCGATTTCAGAAAGCTGATATTTTGGGCGCAGTGCAGTCTCTCGCAAAGCAGGGTGGATAACTGCTGGTCAAGGGCATCGATTTTTTTTCTCCATTCGTCAAGTTCCTGCCAGTGCGCAGTAGTGTTGTCGGTGCGGTCGGACATCATAATGACGGTGGTTAAGAGGTTACGTTGACAGGCGCAAAAATAGAATATGACTTATAATAGTGTTTTTTGCCTTTATTTGGAATCCAGACTGGCGCTTCTTGTGCATGAGATCCGTCAACAAAGCAGAAATAGTTTCATGATGACCGGATCGTCCCTTGAAAAATTGGGGATTACTTTTTTTTTGAGTAACTTGCCAAAAGTATGTACGTTAGAAAACTTCAAGTCTTCCATAATTGATAAACGCTTATTATCTAGTGGGCCATATCTTTGCAGGTAATAAAAGGTCTTTTATAGGACTGCTTTCGGTTCTCTCGATTTCATCTTTCGCCGTGCCGGTTCTGGCACTTTCTCCGTCTCTGCCTCCAGTCGATGCCGGCAGCATTCTTCGTGACCAGCAGAGCAGACTCCCACAATATCCTCAGCTCCCTGCCCCTGAGAAAGCCAAAGAGCAGCCTGCAAAATCTGAGTCAGGTGTTCTTGTTGCTGTGAAGGGATTCAAATTCAGCGGCTATGAGGGAGCCGCTACGGAAGCGGAGTTACAGATGCTGGTAGCTGACGCCAAAGGCAAGACCATCTCTTTTGGAGAGTTGAAAGGTCTTGTTGATAAAATCACCGACCATTTCAGGGAAAAGGGATGGTTTCGCGCAAGAGCCTACCTTCCAAAACAGGACGTTACCTCGGGCATTATTGAAATTGCGGTTCTTCAGGGGGCGAGCGATGGCCGTCTTGAGTTCAAGCTGGACAAAACCGCAAGAATCTCTCAGGGTCTGCTGCGCAGCATAGGTGAAACGGCGGTACGCAAGGGTGCGCCTATCAATGAGCATGATTTTGAGCGTTCTGTTTTGCTCATGAACGATGTGCCTGGTGTGATCGCTCGCGCATCACTGGCTCCCGGCACTCTTCCCGGCACTACCGGAGTAGAAGTTGCTGTCAGCGAAGGACCGATCCTTTCCGGGGTGGTCTGGAGTGACAATCATGGCAACCGCTACACCGGTTCCTTGAGGGGTAATACCACGATCTCGATCAATGACCCGTTCCGTTATGGAGACCAGATTAGCGCTCTTCTGACCGAGGCCGACGGACTTGCTCAGGGCAGAATAGGCTACAGTGCTCCCGTATGCTTTCCGGGACTCAGAGGCTCTCTTTCCTATACCGGGATGAGTTATAAAATCGGTGCTGACCGAGCTTCCCTTAATGCCACGGGTAGCAGCAATAATGTCGATGTCGGCCTGAGTTACCCGCTACTTCGCAGCCGCACCAACACACTCATGACCAGTCTGACTTACGGATACAAGGCGCTTGTCGATAAGACTGAAGGTTTAGTCAGCAGTGACAAGCAACTTAACAGTGTCACTTTGAGTGCGGATGGTGACCGTTATGATCAGTTATGGGGAGGTGGCGCAACCAGTTACAGTGTTGGTGTTACTACTGGCCACCTCAATGAATCAATAAATGAATCATATTCTGTGACCGGAAAAGAGGGACAATACACCCGTTTTAATTTTGCTCTCGCTCGTCTGCAGCGCCTTTCTGAAGTGCTCAACGTCAATCTTTCCGGGTCAGCACAGATATCGCTTGATAACCTTGGCAGCAGTGAACAGTTTTCACTTGGTGGTCCAAACGCTGTGCGTGCCTATCCTGTTGGTGAGGCCCCTGGAGATGAAGGTCAGCTTGTCACTGCCGACATCCGTTACAATATTCCTCTTAAGACTTCAACAAGAAGTTTCCAGATTGTTGGTTTTTATGATGCTGGTCACATAAAACTGAACAAAGAGAGGTATAATAACGACGTCAGCAATGACTCGAGTCGTAACACTTACTGGTTGCAGGGCGCCGGGGTTGGAATCAACTATCTCTTTTCTCAGAAGGGCACGATTCGCTGCAGTTGGGCCCGTGTTATTGGCTCTAATCCTGGTCAGTATGGAGGCAAAAATGCTGATGGAAGGGGTGATAAAAGTCGTTTCTGGTTGCAGGGGGAACTCTATTTTTAATGTAGCCCTTGCGTTTCCTCAATATACATGACAATTCAGGCTCATAGCGCCTTGTTTTTACGGCAATTTTACTGAGGCGCGGTTTTCCCTTAATAGTGAGGTATGTGAAGCCTGCGGCCCGAAAGCACTCTGCCGAAAAGCTTTTCTTTTCCACCAGCGATTAATTGCCCAGAGCGCCTTCCTCTGAAAACCTTCCTTTCGCAAGCTCGTTCGCGATTTAAACAAGGGGACTATTTTTTTAGTGCCGCCTTTTTTATACATTTTATTGTGGTAAAAAATGGTAAAAAATGGGGGTTATTGTTCCTGCTTGCTGTTTTTTACTTTTTTATTGGCTGATTCTCAGGCAATAAGGGGTTGAGAAGCTGGAAATATTTCCATAACGGTGGCTTACAGAATCGCCATAATGGCTGGTTTTATTGGAAAAGAGAGACATGCTGTCGACGAGAAAGGGCGTCTGATGATTCCTGCAAGGTTTAGACGGAGATTCGGTCAGCCAGCTTCATCGGGCATAGAGGAGCTCTTGCCGGAGGATAGAGAAGCCCTGTATATCATGAAAACTCCCGATCTATCTCTTGAGCTTTATGAGCCGTTTGTCTGGAACAACATGAGAAAAACCATCTCTGCGCTTTCGGATTTTAATCCTGAGGAGCGATTGCTGAAAACATTGATGTACGAAAGCCTTGAAACGGTCGAAATTGACCGCCAGGGTCGAGTTGCGCTCTCAAGGGAGTTTCTTGGACATGCAGGTATCACAAAGGATGTGGTTATTATCGGAGCTGATACGAAAATGATTATTTGGGATCCGGATCGTCTTCTGACTCTTTTGCAGGAGAGTGCCGGTCGTTTTGCATCGCTTGCCGGAAGGTATTTTTAACGGCAATGGTGCGGGGCAGATTTCATGATCCGGTGCTTGCCGGTGAAATTGTTGCATTTCTGGTCAGAAAACCGGGGATCTATGTCGACGCGACTCTTGGGGGTGGCGGCCATTCTCTTGCCTTCCTTCATGCGTTGCGTGAGGCTGGTTATAGCGGGCAATCGCTGCTGATAGGCATTGATCAGGATGATGCTGCATTAGCAGAGGCAGCCCGAACGCTTCGGGGATACGAAGCCCATTCTGTTCTGGTCAAGGGCAATTTTCAGAATATTGAGGCTATTATTACAGGAGTTTGTCGTGACAAGGGTCTGAAGCCGAAGGCTGCCGGGATTTTGCTTGATCTTGGCGTTTCATCGTTTCAGATTGACACTGCGGAGCGCGGTTTCAGCTATCTCAGGGAGGGGCCGCTTGATATGAGGATGGATAATAATGCTCCCTTGAGTGCAGGAGACATCGTGAACAGCTATGAGGAAAAGGAGCTTGCGCGTCTTATTTATCGGTATGGAGAAGAACCCAGAAGCCGGAGCATTGCGAGTGCGATTGTTGCCTGGCGTCAAAAAAATGGATCAATAAGCAGCACAAAAGAGCTTGCAGACATTATTCGCGGTAACTCGTATGGCGGTGAGAAGGTTATCAAGACGCTGTCACGGGTGTTTCAGGCGTTAAGAATTGAGGTGAATGGTGAGCTTGATGTTCTCCGCAGGGCCCTTCATGACGGCATTGATTGCCTTGATGATTATGGCAGGATGGCAGTTATCAGCTATCACTCTCTTGAGGACAGAATCGTCAAAACAGTTTTTGCTGAAAAAGCAAGGAGTGACTGGGGCCCCAAAGGTGTGGCGATGCGGGAGCCGCTTGCGTATGGCTCAGTGGACCTTGTTACCAGAAAGCCTCTGTTGGCTACCTCTCAGGAGATAGAGTCAAACCCGAGAGCAAGAAGTGCAAAATTGAGGATTATTGAAAAAATTTCACCAAGAGTTCACCATGAATAATTTCGATATTGGCGCTTTGCTGCAACCAAAAACTTTTTTGTACCTTCTGGCTGGAACAGGGATTTTTCTTTTCCAGACGCATAATAACCTTGCAATAACTGAGCTTGCGCAGCAGAATGAAACGCTGCGGGAGCAGCTTCGGATAAGCGCCAGTATGATCACCTCACAGAAACTGAAAGCGGATGAGCTGCATAGTATCCATAATATTGCGCAGGAAGCCGCCGCACTTGGACTTACACCATCCAGTATTCCGCCGGTTGAAATTGAACCGTGAATGATGTGCTGCTCAATGAACGGGACTGCTTATGAATGATCAGGAGTTTGGCAAACGGCTCGCTGTTGTGGCTGGTGCTTTTTCACTGTTTACCCTCGCGATTATTGGGATGCTGCTTAATATTCAGGTGATCAATGTCAAAAAATATAAGCAGAAAGCTGCTCAGCAGTATGAACGGGTGGTAACGGAGGTCGCACAGCGGGGGGTTATTCTTGACCGACGTTCCCGTATGCTTGCCGAAAGTATTGAGTCCATCACTTTCTATGCCGATCCTGCCATAATCAGGAATACCCCGCTGTTTGATGCACATGGAAAGCCGGTTAATGACAAGAAAAGCAGGAAGCAGAAAACTTATGATAATACAGGGGCTGTTGCCACGCTTTTTGCAAAGCATCTGGGGGTGAACAGGCTGGTATTCCTTAAAGAGTTGAGGCGCAGGAAAGGTATCGCGCAGCTTGGCCGTAAAATACCCGTTGCAAAAGCGCTGCCGCTTATGCAGGAAAAGATTGCCGGGGTATGGTTTGACAAGGAGCAGCAGCGATCTTACCTGAATGTTGCCGCCCAGTTGATCGGATTTACCGGCAACGAAAAAAGTAAAACTGATGGAAGCAGTGGTCTTGAACTGCAATTGAACAAGGAGCTGAAAGGGATTGACGGGACAAGAAATTTTCAGCGGAACGCCACGGGAGTCCGTTACCCTGCGCCTGATGCTCAGCAACAGGATGCCGTCAAAGGTGATACCGTACAGTTGACTATAGACGGGGATATTCAAAGTATCGTCGAAGATGAGCTTTCAAAGGCGGTGGCAACCTTCAGGGCTGATGCTGCGACCAGTATTGTTATGGATGTCCGTACCGGGGAGATTCTTGCCATGGCGAACAATCCGGCGTTTGATCTGAACAACAGGTCAACGTGGAGCAAGGAAAATTCGCGGAACCGTGCGGTGACAGAAATGTATGAACCGGGCTCAACGTTCAAGCTGGTTATGGCCGCTGCGGCAACGGAAGTGCTGAACAGAAAGGCGGAGGATGTCGTATTCGGCTATAACGGGGTTATGCCGTTTTATAAACTCAAGATTACGGATCATGAACCTTATGGATACATAACATTCCGTCAGGCCATCATGCATTCCAGCAATATTGTGGCGGCAACGACAGCCATGAAGGTCGGGCGAGAAAAATTCAGTGCCTATACGAGAAATTTCGGGTTTGGAAAGAAGACGGGCATCGGGCTGGTCGGTGAGGCAAGAGGAATTGTTCGTCCACTTGCCCAGTGGGATATGACGACGCTTCCCTGGATGGGCTATGGCTATCAGGTGATGACCACCCCGCTGCAGATCCTGCAGGCCTACGCTGCCATTGCCAATGATGGTGAGCGGATGCGACCCTACATTATCAAGAAAATTACTGATGCGAAGGGTCAGGTAGTCCGGGAGGGGGCCCCTGAAAAAGTTCAGAGGGTCGTTTCGGTCGCAACCGCACGATATCTCAACAAAGAGTATTTTAAAGCGGTTGTGGACAGTGGGACTGCGAAAAATGATCTCTTGATCAGTATGAATGTGGCAGGCAAGACCGGAACAGCGCGTCGCGCGGCAGGGGGTTCTTATGTGAACCGCTCTTATGTCTCTTCATTTGTCGGTTATTTCCCTGTAACGGCTCCCCGCTATGCCATTATTGTGCTTGTTGAAAATCCAAAAACAGCTTACTATGCCGCAACCGTTGCTGTTCCGGTTTTTGCCGGTATTGCGTCGAGAATGATAGCCTGTTCGGAGGAGATGCAGAAAAACCTTTCCATACGTTCTCCTGAACAGGGGGTTATTGACTCTGTTTCTACAGTGACGGTTCCGGAACTCACGGGTCTGAAGGGTCGTGATGCCGAGCGGTTGTTGAAATGGCTCAATCTGGAGATGGAGTATTCCGGAGATTTTAACGGAGTTGTTGTCCGTCAAAACATTCTGCCAGGCAGCAAGGTTGAAAAGAAAAGGGTTATCACGGTGATGCTTTCTTTAAAGAAGATGAACAGAACACCCTCATGACTGTGATGAAAGAGAGTGCTGGCCAGCAGCAGATGCAACTGGAGGAGTTGCTCAAGGGGATTTCCTTTCTGGGGGTGGCAGGAAAAACCACGAGAGGGGTGGGGGTATCCATGATAACCAGCGACTCACGGGAGGTTCTGCCGGGTGCACTTTTTGTTGCGGTCAGGGGCTACTGTACTGATGGTCACCGGTTTATCCGAAGTGCTGTCGAAGGTGGGGCCGTGGCGGTCATCTGTGAGGAATTTCCGCTTGATCCAGACCTATCAACTCTTTATATCAGAGTTTCCGATGCACGAAAGGCTCTTGCCGAGGCGGCCCGTATTTTTTATGATTATGCTGCCGACCGGCTGCTGATTATCGGGGTTACCGGTACGAACGGCAAAACAACCACAGCGAAGCTGATCACGGCAATGCTCAATGCCGGCGGAATTCCGGCAGCTTATATCGGCACAAATCTCTGCCGGATTGGAGAGCGCGATATTGCGCTTGACCGCACCACCCCTGAGGCTCACGGTCTGCATGCGCTTTTCCGTGAGATGGTCGCTGCGGGATGCAGGGCGGCAGTCATGGAGGTCTCTTCCCATGCACTGGTGCTGCAGAGAGTTTACGGTATCAGGTTTCATGCGGCACTTTTTACCAACCTCACCATGGAGCATCTTGACTTTCACAACTCCATGCAGGAGTATGCCTCAGCCAAGCAGCAGTTGTTCGACCAGCTTGCCCCGGAAGGATTTGCCGTCTTCAATGTCGATGACCCCTATGCGAAACAGATGGCAGAACAGGTCGCTCCGGAAAAAAGATACTGTTGCAGTCTTCGGTCAGGAGCGGTTCCGGCATTTTTATGCAGCCGCTCTTTTACAGCCGATATTCTTCAGAGCACTCTTGCGTCAAGCAAAATTGCCCTTCATTTTCCTGATACGGTGATGACCATGCAGGTTGGGTTGCCCGGAGTTTTCAACGTCATGAATGTGCTTGAGGCTGCGGCTGTCGGTACCGGGATGGGTCTTGCCCCTGAAGAGATCTGCCGTTCTCTTTCGGATATTTCTGCTGTTGACGGACGCATGGAAAGAATCGGCGACAGGAGTGAGGGTTGCTCTGTTTTTGTTGATTATGCTCATACTCCGGATGCACTGTTCAAGGCGCTTGATGCCTTGCGCAGCCTGAAGACTGAAGATTCCCGTCTTATTGTGGTTTTCGGGTGCGGGGGCAACCGGGATCGTTCAAAGCGCCCTGAAATGGGTCGGATTGCCTCCGAAACGGCAGATCAGATTATTATTACTTCCGATAATCCCCGGGATGAGGATCCTGAGCTGATTCTTGATGAAATTGAGCAGGGCATCACCGGAAGCAGTTACAGGAGGATCAGCGACAGGGCTGAAGCCATCAGAACGGCCCTCTTGATGCTCAAACAGGGGGATGTTCTTCTTGTTGCAGGGAAAGGTCATGAAAAGTACCAGGAGATTGCCGGCAGGAAACATTATTTCTCAGATCAGGATATTTTACGAAAATGTATGCAGGAAAAAGGTGCCGGATATCCGGAGAAGGAGAGAGAACTCAAGTGAAAGGTGTGCTGAGTATCAATGATTTTCGGGATGTCGGAGAGGTAGTTGTCGCCCGGGTGGACTCCCCTCTCCTTGAGATTGCTGAGCCGAAAGTGGTTATTGATTCAAGAGAGATTACCGAAGGTGGTATTTTTATTGCCCTGAAGGGTGAGAGAACAGACGGCCACCGTTACATCGAGACGGCCTTTGACAACGGCGCATCCTGGGCTATGGTGAGTCGTGAGTGGTATGATGCAGAAGGCGCACCGCAACCCCCCCCCGGCAAGGGTTTTCTTGTCACTTCCGACACTGTTGCCGGTCTGCAGCATCTCTCAACAATCTATCGGAACACCTTTTCTCTTCCTGTTGTGGCTATTGGCGGCAGTAATGGAAAGACCACGACCAAGGAGATGGTGGCATCGGTTCTTGGCACCAGCTTCAAGGTTACGGTGAGCCAGGGGAACAGGAACAATCATCTCGGAGTTCCCCTTACTCTGCTTCAACTCCGGCGCGATACCGGCATTGCGGTTGTCGAGGTGGGGATCAATCATCCTGGAGAGATGGCCTTGCTTGCCGGGATTGCCAGGCCGACCCATGCTCTTCTGACCAATATCGGCCACGAGCATCTGGAGTTTCTTCTTGATCTTGATGGTGTGGCCGCTGCTGAGACTCAGCTTTACGACTATCTCCGCCGGAGCGGGGGTATTGCGTTCATTAACACCGATGATCTGCGCCTCCAGGATGCTGGCGAAGGGCTTGCAGGGAGTCTCTCTTACGGCACATCGGAAAGTCCTGCTCATACCTTTTGGGCCAGGGAGATTTCTGTGGAACAGGACGGCCGCCTCTCTTTTCTTTTATGTTCGGTTACCGGCAGCGAAAAGGTTATTCTGAATTTTACCGGCAAACATAATGTCATCAACGCTGTAGCCGCAGCCGCAGTCGGGGCCCATTTCGGAATTTCACTTCAGCAGATTCGTGAGGGGCTTGAGCGTCTCATACCTGCTCCCGGCTGGAAACGGCTTGAGGTCGTTGACTCATTCGGTCTCAGGATTCTTAATGATACCTATAATGCCAATTCAGACTCCATGCGGCAGGCAATCGAGGCACTTTGTGATATGCCTTGCGGCGGTAAAAGGGTGGCCGTTCTTGGCGATATGCTTGAACTCGGCGCGGCGGCAGATGTTGAACATGAAACCATTGGCCATTATATTCAGCAGCGTCCGGTTGATATCTTGCTGACGTTCGGCGACAAGGCCCGACTGATCGCTCGGGAGGCTCCAGGCTCTTTTCGGGGCCATTTCGAAAGCCGCGAGCAACTTTCGGAGCGGCTGCTTTCTCTGCTGCACGAGGATGACGTCGTGCTTTTCAAGGGATCCCGGGGCATGAAGCTTGAGCAGGTTGTAGAGTCTCTTATTACTTCAAGAAACATAACCAGGTAAGAATACGGTATGCTCTATTATCTGTTGAAGTATATCAACGATATTTTCCACTTTCCCGTACTTCGGGTTATTGAGTATCTTACCTTCAGGGCAAGTGCTGCGGCAATTACGGCGTTGCTGATTACTCTCTTTGCCGGTCCCGGACTCATCCGATATCTAAAAGCCCGGTTTATTGAACCGATAAAGGAGGAGGCGCCTCCGGAACACAAAAAGAAAAAGGCGCTTCCCACAATGGGCGGACTGCTCATTATATTTTCCATAGAAGTCTCCGTGTTGCTCTGGTCAAAATTCAATGATCCCCATGTCTGGCTGATCATGCTTGCTATTTTGTGGATGGGCGTTATCGGTTTCATTGATGACTACCGAAAGGTGGTCTTGAAAATCAAGGGGGGGCTCTCGGCGCGCTACAAGTTAATAGGGCAACTCTCTCTTGGACTGGTGATAGGCACCTACACCTGGTTTGATCCGGCGTTTTCGGTACTTCTTTCGACGACAACGGTGCCGTTTTTCAAACATCTGACGCTGGACTACGGCTTTTTTTATATACCTATCGTGATTTTTATTATCACTGCGGTCTCGAATGCGGTAAACCTGACCGACGGGCTTGACGGACTTGCGGCCGGCAGTTCAGCTATTGTGGTCATGGGTCTCGGGGGCTTTTCCTACCTTGCAGGAAATGCGGTCTATGCCGTGTATCTTAATATTCCGTTTATTCCGGGAGGAGGCGAGGTTGCCGTGGTCAGCATGGCTATTGTCATGTCCTGTGTCGGCTTTTTATGGTTCAACTCTAATCCGGCCGAAATTATCATGGGCGATACCGGATCTCTTGCTCTTGGCAGTGCGATTGCGGTTATTGCCCTGTTGATCAAGCAGGAGCTGCTTCTGCCTTTGATTGCCGGTATATTTGTGCTTGAAGCACTTTCGGTCTCTATGCAGGTGCTCTATTTCAAGTACACGAAAATGAGGTACGGTCAGGGACGGCGAATTTTTTTGATGGCACCCCTTCATCATCACTTTCAGTTGAAAGGATGGCCTGAACAAAAAATCGTGATAAGGTTCTGGATTTTGACCATTCTCTTTTTTCTGGCCAGTCTCATGACCTTAAAACTCAGATAACTGCTATGAATGTAAAGGGTAAAAGAGTATCGGTCATAGGTGCCGGCAAGAGTGGTATTGCTGCTGCAGAGCTGCTTAAACGTGAAGGTGCGGCGGTACTGCTCAGCGAGCTCGGCAGGATTGGCGAAAAGGAGGTTTTGTCCCTTCATGAGATGCAGATACGATTCGAAGATCAGGGACATTCTGCGGAAGTTTTCGATGCTGATTTTTGTGTCGTCAGTCCCGGTATTCCCCCTTCGGCGCCGGTGGTGAAAACTATGCAGGCAAGGGGGATTCCGCTTTTCAGCGAAATTGAGATCGCGAGCCTTTTTTGCAAGGCGCGCATTGTCGGTATTACCGGTACTGATGGGAAAACAACTACAGCAACGCTTGTTCACCGTATCTGTGAAGAGGATGGTCGTCAGCAGGGGTATCGCTCATACAGTGTCGGCAATATTGGTGTGCCGTTTGCTTCGAAGGTGCGGGAGATGAACGCCGGAGATGTTGCCGTTGTCGAGCTGAGCAGTTACCAACTGGAGCGGTGCTTTTCTTTCAGGCCTGATGTTGCTGTTATTACCAATATTACGCCCGATCATCTCGACCGCTATGAACATGATATGCAGCAATATGCTGATGCGAAGTTCAGGATTTTTAAGAACCAGAGTGCTCATGATACGCTTGTCTATAATGCGGATGATCCCTTGCTCAGGGCCCATTTCAGCACTGCTTCGGATCGATTTCCTTTTATAATTCTTCCTTTCGGCATGGAGTCGCCATCGTTGGGAGGCGTGGACCGCCGACAGGTTTTGCTTGACGGGGATGCGATTGTTGTGCGCCAGACCGGTGGAGAAGAGAAGTTCCTGGGAACTTCAGATTTTCTGAAAAACAGCTTTCGGGGACACCACAATATCTCAAATGTGCTTGCGGCTGTAGCTGCGGCGAGGGCGCTGGGCATCGGCAGCGAGGCGGTTCGTTCAGCGCTCAGGGAGTTCAGTGGCGTTGAACACCGTCAGGAATTTGTCATGACCATCAACGGGGCGGAATGGGTGAATGATTCAAAAGCAACGAACCTTAATGCAATGCGTCAGGCAATTGAGGCTGTGCCCGGTACAGCGGTACTCATTGCCGGAGGACGGGATAAAGGCAACGATTATGCATCAATCGCCGAGCTGGTACGGAACAAGGTCTCTCTGCTCATTGCCATAGGAGAATCAAAGGCAACAATAGCCTCATTCTTTGATGGTATTGTTGCTCTTAAAGTGGCCGCATCACTCGAAGAGGCCGTTTTGTTTGCCCGAGAGGCGGCCCAGCCCGGCCAGACCGTGCTCTTTTCGCCCGGTTGCGCCAGCTTTGACATGTTCAAAAATTTTGAGGATCGCGGCCAGCAGTTTAAACAATACGTGCATCATTTATTGTCATGGTGAATACTGACTCTCTTCCCGGTTCTGCAGAGCTGCCCGCTCTGGAGGTGATTTCATCCTCTTCATACGGAGAGGTTTTTGCCGGAAAATTGCTGATTCTGATTGTCTCTCTGCTTATATGTATAGGTATTGTTATTGTCTACAGCAGCGGAGCAGGATGGGCGGTAACGAAGTATTCGAACTCCGAGTATTTTCTGTGGCGTCAGCTTACCTTTGCAGTACTTGGAATTGGTACCGTTGTGCTTGTTGCAATGATTGACTATCACGTATTCTGGAAGACCAGCAAAATTATTCTTTTTTCAGGGATTATTCTCCTTACCCTTCTTCTTGCCATGAAAGCGGTTGGTCTTATTTCGGGCGCGGCACGCTGGATAGGTTTTGGTCCGCTCAAATTTCAGGTCTCCGACTTTGCGAAGTATGCAATTATCTTTCATTTTTCAAGGCTTATCAGTGAAAAACAGGCGTATATAAAGGATCTCAATAACTCCTATTATCCCCTTCTCACCCTTCTTATGATTGTCGTAGCCCTTGTGGCACTTGAGCCGAACTTCAGTACGGCGTCACTTATTGCCGTGACAGGGTTTACCCTTATGTTTATTGGCGGCGTGAATATCCGCCATCTTCTGGCGACCGCATCGCTGCTTATTCCTATTGCGGCGGTTTTTGCCATTGCAGCTCCATATCGGGTTGCCCGTCTGCTCTCATTTACCAGTGGAGATGAAAAAGGGTTGAGCTATCAGGTTGTACAGGCATTGATCGGTCTTGGCAACGGCGGGCTCTTTGGCCTCGGTATCGGAGCCAGCAAACAACGGGAACTCTATCTGCCGCTTTCTTATAACGATTTTGTCTTTGTCATTATCGGGGAGGAGTACGGCTTTATCGGAGCTGTTGCCGTTATTGCATTGTTTGCAGGATTTTTTGTCTGTGGTCTAATCATAGCCAAGCATGCGCCCGATAATTTCGGTAAATATGTAGCAAGCGGGATTACTGTGGCGATTACTCTTTTTGCATTTGTTAACATTGCTGTTGCCTGTCATCTGCTGCCAACCACGGGTGTTGCGTTGCCTTTTATCAGTTATGGAGGGACCGCTCTCCTGTTTAACTCTCTTGGGGTCGGTATTCTTATGAGTATATCGCGACATAAAAAAAATGTGCTGGAAAAGGGCGTTCTCTTTGAGGTTACAGGAGGCAAAAACGTATGAAAGTACTGTTTGCAGGCGGGGGAACTGGCGGCCATTTATATCCGGCTGTCGCTATGGCCGGAGAACTCAGGAAGCTGCTGCCCGATGTCGAAATTTCATTTGCCGGCACGACAGGCGGTATTGAGGCGACTGAAGTGCCAAGACTTGGTTTCCGGCTGCACCTTATTCCGGTAAGAGGCTTGAAAAGAGGGCGTTTGCTGGCCAATCTCCTTGCTAATATCGGCGTGCTTGCTGATTTTGCCAGAGCTCTGGGTCGAGCGGTTTCTCTTGTCCATCGGGAGTCTCCCGATGTTGTTGTCGGTACCGGAGGATTTGTCAGTGCCCCTCTTCTTTTAGCGGCCCAGCTTACGGGCAAAAAAACACTCATTCAGGAACAGAATGCTTTTCCCGGGGTAACGACAAAACTGCTTGCCATGCTTGCCAGTGAAGTACACCTCTCTTTTGAGGAAGCTCGGAGGTTTCTTCCCAAAACTCGGCGAATCTTTGTTTCCGGTAATCCTGCCCGCTCTTTTGAGCTGCTGGAAGCTTCTCTTGCAAGGTCTCGTTTCGGTTTGCACGAAGATCGTCCGACGCTTCTTGTTTTTGGCGGGAGCAGGGGAGCGCGTTCGATAAACAACGCCGTGCTTCTGCGGCTTGGTGAGATTACCGCTTCTGCAAATCTTGTCTGGCAGACCGGAGCGCTTGATTTTGAACGACTCAAGGGGGTTGTGTCGCCCTCCCCGTATCTCTGGATTGCGCCTTACATTGAAGATATGGGTGCGGCATACAGCGCGGCCGATCTTGTTCTTTGCCGGGCAGGAGCTTCATCCCTTGCCGAGCTGACCAATCTTGGAAAGCCCTCGGTTCTCGTCCCCTATCCTTATGCCACTGGCGACCATCAGCGCCATAATGCACGGGCGTTTCTGGCCAATGCGGCCGCTATAGTGGTTGACGATAACCATCTCGGAGAGGAGGTATCGTCAGCCACCATTCTTGAGTTGCTTCACGATGCTGAAAGGCTTAAAAATATGGGCGCGGCATCCCGAAAACTGGCACATCCCCATGCCTCCTGTCAGCTTGCCCAGAGAATCATCAGCCTTGCAAAAAAACATTAACGGAGAGGATTCATAATGGAATTGGGAAAAACAAAGAGCGTTCATATTGTCGGGATAGGCGGTGCAGGGATGAGTGCTATCGCGGAACTGCTGCTGAAGTCGGGGTTCGGGGTTACCGGATCTGATCTGTCTTCAGGTGAGGTGACCGACAAACTTGCCGAACATGGGGCTATCGTTTATCGGGGACATCGGGCCGAACAGGTGGCTTCATGTGATGTTGTTGTCTACTCCTCGGCCATCAGGCCGGAAGAAAACATAGAGATTATTACGGCTGAGAAGGCTGGCATTCCTGTCATTAAAAGGGATGAGATGCTTGGCGAGCTTATGCGCTATAAGTATGGAATATGTATTTCCGGTACCCATGGAAAGACAACGACAACGGCCATGATTGCCACCATGCTTATCGAATCAGGTGAATCCCCGACCGTCATGATTGGCGGTATATCGGACTATCTGAAAGGGAGTACGATTGTCGGGGAGGGGAAATTCATGGTTATCGAAGCCGATGAGTATGATCGTGCTTTTTTGAAACTTACCCCGACCATTGCCATAATCAACAGCCTGGAGTCTGAGCACATGGACACCTATGGCACCCTTGATGACTTGAAACAGGCATTTATTGCCTTTGCCAACAAAGTGCCTTTTTATGGACGGGTGATCTGTTGTGTTGACTGGCCGGAGATCAGGAAGATTATTCCCTCTCTCAATCGGCTCTATACCACGTTTGGTATTGAAGAGTCTGCGAATGTTATGGCCTCAGACATTGTCTTTAAAAAAAATCATACCAGCTTTACGATACAGGCTTATGGACGAGAGTACCCGAATGTTTGCATCAACGTGCCGGGACGCCATAATGTACTCAATGCACTGGCTGCTTTTTCTGCGGGACTTGAACTGGGGATAATGCCTGACCGGCTGATTGCCGGGCTTGGCCGGTACAGCGGCATGAGAAGAAGGTTTCAGGTGAAATACGATAATGGAGCCGGGCTTATGGTTGTGGACGATTATGCTCACCATCCTTCAGAAGTCAAGGCTACCGTCAAGGCCGCTAAAAGCGGATGGGTTGATTCCAGGGTAGTCGCGGTTTTTCAGCCGCATCTCTTTTCCCGCACCAGGGAATTTGCTGACGAGTATGGCTGGGCGCTTTCACGGGCCGATGTTGTTTATGTTGCCGATGTCTATCCTGCCCGTGAAAAGGCAGTTGACTATCCGGGTGTTAATGGGGAATTGGTGGCGGCGGCTGTCCGGAAGGCTGGCGGCAGGCAGGTTGAATTTATTGCAGACATGGAGGCGCTTTTTATCACACTCCAGGGCTATTCAGTCAACGGAAACATGCTTCTTTTGATGGGCGCCGGTGATATTACCCATCTTGCGTCGAGAGTTGCCGAATTCTGCAGGCAGTCCGGATCAATCAGTTATGTCTGATTCCGAATACCATGAATATCCAGGCGCTCTGCCGGATGGTGAGGAAATCCGGAGCGATGTTGTCCCGCCTTCTGAGGGGGGCAACTGGTTTTTGCCGTTATTCATTTTGCTGATGGTGTTTGCCGCTCTTGCGGGCTTGGTCTCTGTTGCCTCGCACTGGAAAAAGGGGTTGGTTGTCAGAGATTTTGTTGTTGACGGATACTCGATTATTGATGACAGTGAGCTTTTAGTACGCATCAAGGGCTTTAAAGGCAGAAATCTGCAGGAGCTTGATCCCGAAGAGTTGAAACAGAGGATTATGGTTATTCCCTATCTCAGGGATGCTGTGATCAGCAAAGAGCTTAACGGTATCGTCCGCGTCAGGGTTCTAGAGCGGGAGCCGATTGCTTTAACAGAAATTGACGGTCAAATAGCGGTTATTGATCGTGAAGGATTTCTTCTTCCGTGGAAACCTGTGGTTGCAGAGCGTTTCCCGAAATTGCTTGCAATTGCAGGAATAAGCCGTCTGAGAACGGCCAGGAATGGCCTGCAGCAACTTGACATGCATTATGTCGCATTGCTCCTGCATTTTCTTGAGGCTCTTTCAGAGACAGAGTATGCAAGCATCCTTGTCCGCGAACTTCATCTTTCAGGAAACAATATGACATGGTACACTGCCGCCCAGGCTCCTACCCGTTTTATTGTTGGTAATGATGGTAACTTCAAGGAAAAGTTGAAAAAATTTGAGATATTCTGGCAAAAGGTCATTTCAAAAAAAGGTTTTGGATGTTATGACACTGTGGATCTGAGGTTTAGAGACAGGATATTTACTACAGATCTTGTATCTCCACAGGTGCCGCAGGATATTTCTCCATGAAAATTATGCAAGTATAGAACGATGCTGAAAAGCAATATTGCAGTAGGTCTTGATATCGGAACAACAAAGGTGTGTGTTGTCGTTGCTGAAAAAGATGAAATAGGAAAACTCAACGTGCTTGGCAAGGGACGTTCTAATTCCGATGGTCTTCAAAGGGCGACAGTGGTGAATATTAATAAAACGGTAGCTTCTATCCGGGCGGCTGTTGCGGATGCTGAACGGGAGTCATCTATCCGTATCCACGGAGTCAATGTCGGAATTTCCGGTGCACATGTCCATTGTATTCACAGTAATTCGGAAATCAGCATCAATCAGACAGGGATTGTCAATGAGTCTGATGTGAAAAGGTTTCTGGAAAAGGCCAAGACAAATATCCGGTATCTGGATATTGATCATGAAATTATTCATGTTATTCCCCAGGAATTCATTGTCGATGATCAGGATGGGCTCCTGGACCCCATAGGTATGGCGGGAACCACTATGCGAGGAAGTGCCTATATTGTTGTCGGGTTGAGAACAAAGATCCGCAATATCAGGCAGTGTGTCGAGAAGGCGGGCCTGGAAATCAGTGCGGTTACCTTTGAACCCGTGGCTTCCGGCATGGCGGTCATGAAAGAGCGTGAGAAAAAAAGCGGGGTAGTTGTTATTGACATCGGCGGGGGAACCACCGAGGTCGCCATCTATATTGACGGTGCGATCCGTTATTCAGAGGTCATCAAGGTTGCGGCCAATGATGTTACTCATGATATTGCTCATGGGGTGAAGGCTCTTTATGAGGTTGCCGAGGAGCTGAAAATAAAGCATGGTTGTGCATACACCAAGCTCAGCGGCGAGGATGAGGAGCTGCTTATTGAGGGGATCGAAGGTCGTCCTCAAAAATCAGTTCCAAAAAGCTCACTGACGATGATTATTGAAGCGAGGATGATGGAGATTCTGGAACTGGTGCGGGATTCGGTAAAGCGTTCCGGCTATTACGAATACCTCAATGCAGGCGCAATTATAACGGGAGGCGGTTCGCTCCTGCCGGGAGCCGAAGAGCTTGCCCGGGACGTTCTTGGTCTTGATATTCGTATCGGCTATCCGGAAGGGGTATCCGGCGGAATCAAGGGTTCGGTCAACAATCCTATGTATGCAACCGTAATGGGTCTTGTTGCCCATGCATTTCAGAATAACCTCTCAGTAAATCACAGTTTTGCTTCGACAGCAGAGGTTCTGCCGACTGAGGCACCTGAAGGCATTCAGGAAGAGCCTATGGTGCAGGAGCAAAGTCCTGCAGGGAAAAAAATTGTTGATCGGATGAAAAAATTTTGGGATAATCTGTGATGTGCGAGCTAACAAAGGCGTTTTAAAGTGGAGAAATGAGCAATGGCATTTGAGTTGGACCCAGGCCTGTTTGACAGCGACCAGGGCAAAGGGGTTACCATAAAGATTGTCGGCGTCGGCGGTTGCGGTGGCAATGCGGTTAACAATATGATTGACCGGAAAATAAGCGGCGTTGAATATATTGTGTTTAATACCGATCGTCAGGCGCTTCTGAACTCGAAGGCACCTCTCAGGGTGCAGATCGGCAAGAAGGCAACAAGCGGATTGGGCGCCGGAGCAGATCCTGCAAAAGGCCGTCAGGCTGCCGAGGACGACAAGGAAATTATTGCGGCTCAGCTTCGAGGTGCAGATCTTGTTTTTATTGCAGCAGGTATGGGCAAAGGCACCGGTACAGGTGCTGCGCCTGTTATTGCCTCCATTGCAAGAAATATGGGGATTCTTACTATCGGTGTGGTGACCAGGCCGTTTAACTTTGAGGGTCAGGTCAAGTCGAAAATTGCAGATGGAGGTATAGCCGAACTGCGAAAATATATTGACACGCTTATTCTTGTCGAAAACGAAAAGATTCTCAGTATTGCTGAAGAGGGTGTCAGCGCCACAGAAGCATTCAACATGGCGAACGATGTTCTCTACAGGGCGGCCAAAGGCATTGCTGACATTATTACCCGTCACGGGCATGTTAATGTTGACTTTGCGGATGTGCGGAGCATTATGTCCGGAGCGGGCGATGCGGTTATGGGTTCTGCGGCTGCAGCAGGTGAACGCCGGGCGATGAAGGCCTCATCGGATGCGATTAACAGTCCTCTTCTTGAGGGAGTGTCGATAAAAGGCGCCAAAGGGGTGCTGGTCAACATTACCGGTGAGGTTACGATGCGGGACATGTCGGATGCCATGAACTATATTGAAGAACAGGTCGGCAGTGATGCCAAGATTATCAATGGCTATGTCGACGAGCCTCAGGTTTCAGGAGAGATCAGAGTTACTGTTATTGTGACTGGTTTCAAGAGAAAGGATCATGAAGATGGGAAGGCTCCTGCTGTCCGCCATCCTGTTGCCCAGGCACCTGGCATGAGACCCGGACAAATTCATGCATCGGTTCGCCAGACAGTCTCGCTTGCTCCTGAACGGCAGGAGGAGGATTTGCGGATTCCTGCGTATATCAGAAGACAGATGTCAATCCATGATCCTCATGAGGTTGGTCTGAGGAAAAATCCCGGTCAGGATATTGATCACAATCCGTCGCTGGCAGGAGAGAGAGGAGAGCATGAGGACAAAATTCAGAAAGGGTTATCAGATACACCGGCATATCTGCGCCGGAAAAATAACGGAAATTAAAAGGGGTTTATGAACTATAAGACGCTTTCCGCACAAGAAGCGGTAGCAAGAATCAAGTCAGGAGACAGGGTATTTTTGCATACGGCGGCCGCAACGCCGCAACGGTTGATTGAAGCCATGGTTGACCGTGCTGACCAGTTGAAAAATGTTGAAATTGTCAGTCTTCACACAGAGGGAGATGCTCCCTATGCCAGACCGGAATATCGCGAGAGCTTCAGATTGAATGCCCTGTTTGTAGGAAAAAACGTTCGCAAGTCGGTTCAGGGCGGGGATGGTGATGCTATTCCTGTCTTTCTCAGCGACGTCCCATCGCTTTTTTTTAACGGGATTCTTCCGCTCGATGTGGCTCTTGTTCATGTCTCTCCTCCTGATCGTCACGGATACTGTTCTCTCGGAGTATCAGTAGACGCAACCCTGGCGGCAGTGCATGCTGCGAAGGTGGTTATTGCCCAGGTGAATCCGAACATGCCCCGTACCCATGGGGAAGGAATGCTTCATACCAGCAAGATTCATGCAATGGTTGATGTGGACGATCCTCTGCCTGAAACTCCTCTTCACGTCTTGAGTGATATTGAGATCGGAATAGGCCGTCATATTGCCTCCATTGTCGAGGATGGCGCCACGCTCCAGTTGGGTATAGGCGCAATTCCTGACGCAACCCTTGCGGCTCTTTCCGGCCACCGGGATCTGGGGATTCATTCTGAGATGTTTTCTGACGGTGTGGTGGAACTTGTTGAAAAAGGGGTTATCAACGGAAGCAAAAAACGGAGTCACCGGGAGATCATCGTAGCAAGCTTTCTGGTTGGCACCCGAAGGCTCTATGATTTTGTTGATGATAATCCTCTTGTGGAAATGCTTCCTTCAGATTATGTCAATGATACACGGGAGATCAGGAAAAATCCACGGGTAACGGCTATTAACAGTGCTCTGGAAATTGACATGTCCGGCCAGGTATGTGCTGACTCCATCGGGCAGAAATATTTTTCCGGTGTTGGCGGTCAGATGGATTTTATAAGGGGAGCTGCCCTTTCCAAAGGCGGTAAGCCTATTATTGCATTGCCGTCAACCACGAAAAGCGGCTTGTCGAGAATTGTTCCTCAACTTAAGCCGGGGGCTGGTGTTGTCACCACCAGGGCTCATGTGCAGTATGTGGTTACCGAGTATGGTATTGTTAATCTGCATGGCAAAAATCTCAGGCAGAGAGCGGAAGCCCTTGCCAGTATAGCCCATCCCGATTTCAGGGAGGAAATATGCCGTCAGGCACATGAACTCTACGGTTCTTACGGCAAGAGCTTTATATAACGTACCTCAGCGCGAGCAGACTCCGATCAGGGAAACCATGCGTCCGGTCTTTCCCTGATCGCGCCGGTAGGAAAAGAAAAGGTCTTTATTGCCGTATGAGCAGAAGGAAGATCTCTCAATATTCGATGCTGGCACTCCTGATGCAAGCAGTTGCCGGTAATTGACCAAGCCAAGATCCAGCAGGTATTTTTCTTCATCCAGCGAAAAAGGGGAGCGCTTGGTGGTATCAGGCGGGAACTCTTTTGCAACCTCCTTGTCAACTTCATAAGCGTTGGCCGAAATTCCTGTTCCTATCCAGGCAAGGCACTCTTCGGGAATGGAGTTAAAGCGGCTTTTCATGGCGGAAAGGGTTTTTACAACAATCTGCCCGGCAGTACCTTTCCAGCCGGCATGAATCGCTCCTGAAGCTTTATGCCGGGGGTCATAGATCAGCACGGGATAGCAGTCTGCGGTAAAGATGCACAGAAACAGATTTTTTTTGTCTGTAATAAGGGAGTCATAACCGCAGTATCGTCCAGGCTTTTCTGCAAGAAGTATTTCTGTGCCGTGTACCTGATCAGAGCAGACCAATTGTGCGGGATTAATGCCTGCGGCCACACACAGACGCAGGGTGTTTTCATCAATCAGTTCGACACTGTCGCCGGTGTTGCTTCCGAGGTTCAGGGAGGAATACTTCCCGTTGCTCACCCCTCCTTTTCTTGTGCTCTGGAGTGCGATGAGCCCCGGGTCCAGGCGAAAGCACTTTGGCACGATATATTCAGGTACCATCCTGATCTTACAGATATTTTTCGTTATCATCGTGCCTTATCGGCACTCCATTTTTTTATAAATGCACTTATCCAGAAATAATATGATTTTTTTAATGCCGTTAACCATCGGCGGGAGAAATTCTTGTAATTGGATTCATTATTTCAGGAAGTAGTATTATCTTCAGGTTCACGACACGGTAATCATTACGGCCTTGGTTATCTTCTTTTTCGGCACTTATGTGCTTGGGGTTCTGGAAATAAACAAGGATGTTCATCGATGACAAAGCCTGATGAAGAGAGGTTTTCGGATCAGTTTGGGCGTTCTGTTAGGGCGATGTCCGATTACATGGGTATTGGTCTGCAGATAGCAGTAAGCTTCGCGTTTTTTGTGTTGGCAGGATATTGGGCGGACGGCAGATTTGGCACCTCACCATTGCTCCTTCTGGCTGGAGTTGTGCTCGGTATGTTTGGTATGTCGCTGGTACTCATGAAGGTCGTTCGGAAGGCAAACAAAAAAAAATAGGGCGTATTGGCGGATATTACAGTTGTTTATCAAGAAAGAAACAGTTCTTATGAAGCCTTTGTTTGAATTTTTTATTAAGTTATGTATCTTATCCGTCATTTTATGGGCAATAGTTTTTTTTGCTCTTGATCCGGGTGCTACCGACCGTTACTCTGTGTTTCTGGCATGGATAATGGTTGTAACCAATACTGTTGCGGGGTACCTGCTTTTTGAGTATGCTCTTGATAAGGAGTCAGCAGTCTTCACCAAGGTTGTGTTCGGTGGACTGATGGTCAGGTTGCTTTTGATGATGGTGCTTATAGCGGTAGTTCTTATCAGGCATCTGGCGGTTATCAATGATTTTGTGTTCTCATTTTTTGCTTTTTACTGTATCTATGTGATTGTTGAAATTCTAGGGTATCAAAAGAAAAACAAACAGAAAAAGAATACTGCATGAAACGGATCAACGTTCTACAGCCGAAGGCTCTTCTCAAGGTTATTGCTGTTCTTGTACCTCTCCTGCTCAATGGTTACGGTATCGCCGCGGCCTCTGCTGAGCAGCTGCCGAGTGTTTCCCGAAATGAGGTGGCCGCAGCTCCGGCTGTTGAGACTGCACATGGTGCCGTGGCGGCTCCTGAAGAGGAAAAGGCCGGTGATGTGATCATGCATCATATTCTTAATAACAGGGAATTTGCTTTTCCCCCTTTTGGCAGCGTAGAGCTTCCTGAAATAAAGGTGGGCGGATTTGATATTTCAATTACCAAGCACGTAGTGATGCTTTGGGTTGTATCAGCAATTCTTTTGGTCATCTTTTCCATAGTGGGAGGCAAGTACAAAAAGATGAATGCCCGACAGGCTCCCAGGGGTCTGGTCAACGCCATGGAGGCACTGGTTGAGTTTATTCGCACTGATGTTGCCAAAGCCAATATCGGGAAGGGATATGAAAAGTATCTCACGTACCTTCTGACGGTCTTCTTTTTTATTCTGCTTTGTAACCTTTTGGGGCTTGTTCCCTACGGCGCAACGGCTACCGGCAATATCAACGTAACACTGACGCTTGCCACCTTTACCTTTTTCCTTACACAGATGGCAGCATTGAAAGCTCATGGCATCAAGGGTTATCTTGCGCATCTTACAGGAGGAACTCATCCGGCACTCTGGATCATTATGATTCCGATTGAATTTATCGGATTGTTTACCAAGCCGGTTGCTCTCACTATCCGGTTGTTTGCCAATATGACAGCAGGTCACATTGTGATCCTGAGTCTTATCTTTATCAGCTTTATTCTAAAAAGCTATATTGTTGCTGTCGTCATGTCGGTTCCGTTCTCAATATTTATCTATCTGCTTGAACTTTTTGTCGCGTTTCTTCAGGCATTTATTTTTACGATGCTCTCTGCACTGTTTATCGGCCTTGCTTCGGCTCATGAAGGACATGAAGAGCATGAGGCTGGAGTTGCCACACATTAAAATGGTGTAAGGATTATTAGGAAATAACTCTTATTTTCAGGCTTTTTATTGACTGGTTTTAATCAAAACTTACAAAAAAAATAAACGGGGGTAATTACAAGATGGAAGGTTTAGGTTTAGGTTATTTAGGCGCCGGTATTGGTGCTGGTCTTGCTGTTATCGGAGCTGGTCTTGGTATCGGTAACGTAGCAGCTTCTGCTGCCGAAGGCGTTGCTCGTCAGCCTGAAGCGACTGCGGATATCCGTACTACCATGATTATTGCTGCAGCTCTTATCGAAGGTGTTGCTCTGTTCGGCGAAGTTATCTGCGTGCTTCTTGCTCTTAAGTAAGATTGCGAGTGCTCTGCAGATTCGATAGAGAAGATATCCCGATTGCGGCTTATTTACCAAGCCGTTATCGGGTTTTATTAATCGTTAACGGAAACATTTTTCATGCTTACGTCAGGAGTTATACTTCTTGCCGGTAGTCTTTTGAGCCCGGAACCCGGCCTTATTTTCTGGACTGCGATAACATTTATTCTTGTCTTGCTTATTCTGAAAAAGATTGCATGGGGGCCTATCATCACGGCTCTCCAGGATCGGGAAAAGGGAATTCAGTCATCGATAGACCGTGCACATCAGGCCAAGGATGAGTCTGAAGCTATTCTTCGTAAAAACAGGGAACTGCTTTCAAAAGCTGATGCTGAATCCGACCGGATTCTTCGGGAAGGAAAGGATTATGCCGAAAAGCTTCGCGCTGATATCACAGAAAAAGCTCAAAGTGAGGCAAAAAAAATGATTGCTTCGGCGAAGGATGAGATAGAGCAGGAAAAACGCCGGGCACTTGATGTGCTGAGGAATGAAGTTGCTGATCTTGCAGTTCAGGGCGCTGAAAAAATTATCAAGACAGCTCTTGATGCTGATATGCAGAAAAAGATAGTTAACAGCATGATTCAGGATTTTTCAACAAAACGTAACTGAAAACTGCCCAAGTCATGTCAACATTAATTGCAAGCCGTCGATATGCCGCAGCTCTCTTTTCAGCCGCTGAAGAGGGTAATTTTCTCGATCAGATTGTCGAAGAGCTGATAGTGATCAGGGATGTTCTTCACAATTCACGTGATCTTGTTCATGCGTTGCGCAGTCCTCTGGTGAAAGGCGACAAGAAGATCCATATCCTTGAAGAGGTCTTTAAAGGTTCGATCGGGGATAAAATGTTCCTGTTTTTGAAGCTGGTTGCCCAAAAAAAACGCGCAGGCCTCCTTCCACAAATCATTGATGAGTTTCAAATCCTTTTGGATGAAAAACGTGGGGTGATCAATGTAGATGTTGTCAGTGCGGTTCAGCTTTCTGATGAACAGGCCAATGATCTGGTGAACAGACTTGCCGTCTTTACCGGGAAAATAATCCGGCCAAGATTGTCTGTCAATGAGGAGTTTATTGGCGGGGTTTCCGTGAAAATTGGCGACACGATATATGATGGCACTATAAGCCATCAGCTTCAGATGCTCAGGCATGCTTTAGTTTCTGAAAAAGCATGAATGGGGCAATTGTTTAACGACTTCAAAAGTCAATAGCCTGCGCCTTAGCAGGCTATTTTTTTGCCTTTTTTTAGTTGTTGCATTTGCAAGCAGCGCTAAAAATTTGTAGCATCACAATCGGGGCTTTAGCTCAGTTGGTAGAGCGTCTCGTTCGCAATGAGAAGGTCAGGGGTTCGAATCCCCTAAGCTCCACAAGTATTTTTGCTTTTATCGTTCTTGCTCTCTCTTTTGGAGCTTTTGCGTATTCTCTTTTTTCAAAAAAGAATAATGGAGTATTCTATGTCGGGGTACAGATTTTTTTCACGTTCAGCACTGATGCTTTTTGCAATAGGTTTACTTATAAGTTCCGGCTGCTCCTCCTCGAAACCTGAGACAACAGCTAATTCACTTGTCAATGAGGGTTATGCCAGAGCGGTGAAGCTGTATGATAAAAGGGATTATCCTGCGGCTATTCTTGGGCTTGAATCATTGCTTTTTACCGCTCGTGCAACTGCGCTTGAGGATGATGTTCAGTACCTTCTTGGACAGTCATATTACAATTCCGGCGATTATATGCTGGCTGCCGATATGTTTTCCCGGGTGCAACAGATTTCTGCTACACCCTATGCAAGAACATCCCTGTTTATGGTTGCAAAGTCCTATGAACAGCTTTCTCCACATTTTGAGTTAGATCAGCAGTATACCCGTAAATCCATAGAGCAGTTTACCCTTTATCAGGAGCTTTATCCTGTGGCTGATTCATCAAAGATTGCCAGCGATGTCAAGACATGGAAGGAGCTGCTGAAGATCAATCCCGAAAACATTTCATATAAGCAGAATTACGCCTCGGCAATTGCTCAATATTCACGCATTGACAGCCTGAAATATTCGGAAAAAGCCGTCAGGACAATGAGAGAGAAACTGGCAAAAAATTCATTCTTTATTGCACGCCAGTATGTCAGGCTCGGAAAATATAAGGCAGCAGGTATTTTCTACGACGAGGTTATCGCTCATTATCCTGATACCATTTATGATCAGCCTGCTCTTGAAGGAAAGATTGATATACTGATCAAGAGGAAAAAGTGGTTTGATGCAGGGCTGGCGCTTGATCAATATTTGCAGATTTTTCCCGAAAAGCGGAAGGATATGCAGGTGATCAGGAATATCATCACACAGAATTGCAAAAACTGAACAACCTCAACCGTGCATTTGGCAGTTTTTGGCGGTACTTTCGATCCGCCGCACAATGGGCATCTTGCTCTCTGCCTGTTTGCCCGAGAGCTGCTTGGAATTGACAGGCTGATTATTTCGGTATCAAATAATCCATTGAAGCAGTTCAGGGAGGCTGATGACGTTCACAGAAAGCAGATGGCCGAGCTGCTTTCTGCCGAAATCAATCGCACTTACTCTTGCTGCGAGGTCAGCGGATGGGAACTTGAAAAACAGCAACCATCATATACTGTCGATTTAATACGGTATCTCCATGCCCGTTATCCTCACGACAGGTTGACCCTCCTCGTCGGTGAAGACAGCTTCAGGGAGTTTTCGTCATGGAAAGAGTATGAGAAGCTTTTTTTATTGTGCGGGATTGTGGTTTTTAGAAGATCATCAAAGGAGAAAAGCGGGCTTCCCGGCCGTTCACCAATTGCCCTGTATCTGAAAGAGACTATAAGATTTATCGATTTTGCATATCCGGTTTCCTCAACAGAGGTCAGGGAATTTGCTGGTGCCGGTAAATCTCTTTCAAGGCTTGTTTTTGCCTCTTTGGACCGTTACATTGCCGAGCACGCTCTTTATCGCTGACTCAACTCCTCTACATCGTCTCAAGGGCAGAAACGCCAAGAATCCTGAAGCCGTTGCGCAATACCTGGCGAGTTGCCAGCGCAAGATAAAGCCTCGCCTTACAGATATCAGGTTCGGCTTTGAGTATGGGGCACTCCTGATAGAATCGGTGAAAAAGTTCAGCCAGAGAGTGCAGATACTCGACCATTTTTTGCGGTTCAAGCAAACGCAGGCTTGTTTTTATCATGTCAGGATAGTCAAGCAGCGCAAAGCCAAGCTGAACCTCAGAAGGAGAGCGGAGCAGGCGCAGTAACTGGTACTCAGCGGCTAATTCAGAAGGGTTAAACCCTGTTTCCTGCTGAGCCATGCGCAAAAGGCTGCAAATTCGGGCATGAGCGTATTGCAGGTAGAAAACCGGATTTTCTTTGGATTGTTTTTTTGCCAGCTCTATATCGAAGTTCAGGTGAGAGTCCTTGCCGCGCATGATGAAAAAGAGTCTTGTAGCATCGGCGCCGACATCATCAATCAAGTCGTCAAGCAGATCAGCATTCCCTTTTCTTGTCGACATTTTAAGGGTTTGCCCGTCAACCGTCGTTGTTACAAACTGGTTGATGGCAATTTTGATACGGTCTGTATCATAACCGAGAATCTTGAGAGCCTCAATCACATCCGGGTATTCATCGATATGATCAGCGCCGAACACATTGACGATGATGTCGTAGCCCCGTTCGAACTTTGTGATATGGTAGGCAATATCAGGTAATCGATAGCTTGGTTCGCCCGAAGATTTTATGAGCACCTTGTCCTTCTCCTGGCCGAGCTTTGTTGTCAGAAACCAGAACGCCCCGTCATATTCGGTGATGAACTCTTTTTTTCTGAGTTCATCAATTACTCTCTGGTTTGCAGCTATACCTTCATTATCAGGAGTGTAAAGGGTATGTTCATTGAAAAATGAGTCATGCCGGATGCTGAGTCGATCGAGTGTTGTGCGTATCGATTTAAAAATGATCTCTTCAGCCTTTTTTTTGAATATCTGAATCTCTGTGCTTTCCCCAAGTGCAGCTCCGTGTTCGCGGAACATCTCTTCGGCAATCTCCCTAATATACTCCCCCTGATAATGGGTGTCGGGAAACTCTGTCTCTCTGCCGCAGCACTCCAGGTAACGGAGCCGAACCGATTCCCCGAGAATCTGCATCTGACGGCCGGCATCGTTAAAATAGTACTCCCGCGTGACCTCATACCCCTCTGTTTCAAAGAGATTGGCAATACAGTCACCAAGCACGCCGCCCCTGCCACGACCGATGGTCAGCGGTCCGGTTGGGTTAGCACTGACATATTCAACTATAGCTTTTTGTCCTTTGCCGATGCTACCCGTTCCGTAATTGTCGCCCTCCTGGAGTACCAGTTCGACAGAGCGCATGATAAAGAGGGGTGTAAGATAAAAGTTTATGAATCCCGCTCCTGCCACCTCTATTTTTTCAACAGTATCAGGAGGAAACATCAGATGTGGAATAATCTCCCGAGCAAGTTCACGGGGGTTTCTCTTGCACTCTTTTGCTGCAAGCAAGGCAATATTTGTTGAATAGTCTCCGAACTTCTTGTCCGCGGGCTGTTCAAGACGGATCGGCTTCTCTGTGGTCACGCCTGCCGAGCTGAGGGCTCTCTGGATGACAGGAAGAAAAAATTCTAGCATAAGATTCGTTATATAAGCGTCGCAGGTTCTCTTCCGGAAAGCTTTTCAAGAAGATCATCCGGACGAAGCTGTGTGAAATCGTCGATAATCTGTACAATATTTTCGAAACTGCCGAAGGCTTCGGGACTGTTTGTCGTCGTTACGGCAACGCAATGCATGCCTGCCTTTTGTGCAGCCTCAACCCCGGGCAGGGCATCCTCAAAGACAACACAAGCAGAAGGGTGAACCTCAAGAAGTTCTGCTACGCGTAAAAAAATATCAGGATGGGGTTTGCCGCGGGGAACCTGAAAGGGATCCACAATAGCCGGGAATTTTTCAGTAAGGTTCAGTATGCCAAGAACATAATCAATATTTTTCGGACTGGCACCGGTGCCGATGCCAAGAAGTACTTTCCGGGTTTCAGCGGCTTCAAGAAATGCCTCAAGCCCTGCCAATGGTTTAATAAGCTCGCGAGAGGTGACTCGGTAAAGAAAATCCTTGAGTTCCGTAAACCGACCGGCTTCAGCTTCACTAATATTCGGATCAAGAAAGTAGCGAAGTACGTCAAGGCCTTTCATTCCTGCTGTTTCTACGAGGTACCTCTCTGCATCAAGTCCCTCAAGGCCGAAATCTCTGAAAAGTTGAACCCAGGAGTCAGCATGAAAGCGCATATTATCGGTCAGCACACCATCCATATCGAAGATAAAGGCGTGTTTTCTGTTGTTCAGCATTTTATTTGTCCTTGACGGGTGGAGGGGTTTGTTTCGCCAAGCTTCATGGCAGTTCTCACCTCCTGCATGGTATGGTTGGCAATGAGCCTCGCCTTTGACTCACCCTCAAAGAGAATATCTTTTACAAGATTGATATTCATTTCAAAATACCGTCGTTTTTCAAGCAGAGGTGCGAGCTCCCGAGAAATATTCGCGGCGCATAGTTTCTTGCAGTCCACACAGCCAAGCGTACCGGCCCGGCAATCCTCCTCTATAGAGAAAAGTTGTTCGGGAGGAGTAAATTTGGCATGATAACTGAACACCGTGCAGATCTCAGGGTGTCCCGGGTCATTTTTACGGATTTTTTGGGTATCTGTTACTGCCGTGCGCATTTTTTTTAGAATTTCGTCAGGCCCGTCAGCCAGCAGAATGGTATTGCCAAGAGACTTTGACATTTTTGCCTTTCCGTCGAGTCCTACAAGTCGCGAGAATTTTGTGATTTTTGGGGCTGGTTCAGCAAAGACCTCTCCGAGAACCGGGTGAGGGTAATGGTTGTTGAATTTACGCGCAATCTCCCTGGTAATTTCAACATGAGGGATTTGATCTTCACCCACCGGAACGACATTGCCTTTATAGAGCAGAATATCTGCAGCCTGGAGAACAGGGTAACCGAGGTGGCCGTAGGTCAACGACTCCATATTCAGATCGCGCACCTGCTCCTTCAGTGTCGGATTTCTTTCGAGGCGTGATGAGGTGATCAACATGGCGAAAATCAGAAACAGTTCAGCATGTTCCTTGACCTGAGACTGGCGGAAAACAGGGCTTTTTTCAGGATCAATTCCTGCCGCAAGCCAGTCGATCAGCATATCCAGCGTGTGATTGTAGATCTCGCCGGTTTCAAGGGATGTTGTCAGGTTATGATAATCGGCAATGAGAAAGCATGTTTCATAAGCTCTTGAACCGTTTTCTCGAAGCAGATTCTGCTGCTCAACCCAGCTTTCAAGGGCTCCTGTATAATGTCCGAGATGGAGTTTGCCGGTCGGGCGCATTCCGCTTAAAATCCGAAGTGTTTCCATAAAATGATTTTCGCCTCACCAAGCGGCAGCGAGGGGGGCTGGCTCAGGCAGGGTCGCAGAGTTTTTCCTGTTAATGCTTTCGATGTTCAGGAAGTTATAACAGTTGACAGAAAGATAAAAGGTATTTGTTTGTTTTTTGTTTTCAGTGCACTATATCGTATATTTGCCAACTTGTTTTCGTTTCGGTCAGTTGGTTAATCAGAATTCGAAAACCATCCTCTTTGGAGAGTAAGTCCTATACAACGCTCAGTTGCCCAACCATGTCAGATCCGGAAGGAAGCAGCATCCGGTAATTTAAGTGTGTGATATAGTCAGCTTGCTCTCCTTTTTTTATTCTCGTCATTATTTTAATCCCATTGGGAGCAGTTATGCAGTCAGGATTCAGCAAAGAGGAGCTACTGAGCGCGCCGGTACGCCATATTGATATCAAGCAGTTGAATATTGTGCCACTCATCGACCAGATGAGCGATACCGCTTTTCAGGCAAGGAATCTGGCAAGAGCTGCATCTATTCTGGATCTCATGCAGCAGGACAAGGAGTGTGCGGTTATTCTTACCCTTGCCGGTTCACTGATCAGTGCGGGATTGAAGCAGATCATTATTGATATGATTGATAACAATATGGTTGATGCCATTGTCTCCACGGGCGCCAATATTGTTGATCAGGATTTTTTTGAAGCTCTTGGATTCCATCACTATAAGGGAAATCAGTTTATCGACGATGCTATTCTTCGGGAACTGCACATTGACCGCATTTATGATACCTATATTGATGAGGACGATCTTCGTGTCTGTGATGATACCACAGCGATTATTGCGAACTCAATGCCTCCTGGAGCTTACTCTTCACGAGAGTTCATTGTCGAAATGGGTAAATATATTGATGCGAATAATCTCGACAGGAACTCTCTTGTCTACAGGGCTTACGAAAAGGGAGTGCCGATATTCTGCCCGGCTTTTTCTGACTGCTCTGCCGGGTTTGGACTGGTAAACCACCAGTGGAACAACCCCGATCAGCATGTTGCCATCGATTCAGTCAAGGATTTTCGTGAACTGACCAGAATCAAGATTGAGAATGACAAGACCGGGATTTTAATGATAGGAGGCGGGGTTCCAAAAAACTTTACCCAGGATATTGTTGTTGCCGCAGAGGTGCTCGGTTATGAAGAGGTGACCATGCACACTTATGCTGTGCAGATAACCGTCGCAGACGAACGTGATGGAGCGCTTTCGGGCTCAACCCTCAAAGAGGCCAGTTCTTGGGGCAAGGTTGATACCCTTCATGAGCAGATGGTTTTTGCCGAGGCGACCATTGCCTTGCCTCTTATCGCCGGGTATGCTTATCACAAACGCAACTGGGAAGGTCGTCAGGCTAAAAACTTTAATGCCATGCTTGATCGTCAGCAGGTAAACATCTGAGGAGAAAAAATGAAATTTTTTATTGATACGGCCAATCTTGAAGAAATTCAGGCAGCCAAAGAACTTGGTGTCCTTGATGGAGTGACGACCAACCCGTCACTGATTGCTAAAATTGTCGGTGATCCGTCCAATTTTACCTGGCAGGATTTCAAGGATCATATCGGCAGGATCTGCGCGATTGTTGATGGCCCGGTTAGTGCCGAAGTGACCTCTCTTGAAACGGAAGGGATGATTGCCGAGGGAGAAGAGCTTGCGGAAATACATGAAAATGTGGTCATCAAATGTCCGCTTACCCTCAACGGCCTTAAAGCTATAAGCCATTTTTCAGTGCGCGGAATTTCTACCAACGCCACGTTGGTCTTTTCGCCAAATCAGGCTTTGCTTGCAGCCAAGGCAGGAGCAAGCTATGTCAGCCCTTTTGTCGGGCGGCTGGATGATATCAGTACCGAAGGAATGGCGCTTGTCAAGCAGATTGTTACTATTTATGATAATTACGGTTATATGACCGAGGTGATTGTCGCCAGCGTGCGGCACCCGCAACACGTCGTAGATTCTGCAATGATTGGTGCCGATATTGCCACCATCCCCTATAGCGTTATTCGACAGCTTGTCAGTCATCCGCTGACCGACCTCGGGCTTAAAAAATTTACAGAAGATGCCGCTGTCATGAAGAAACTGCGATAGCCAAGGTTTCCGGAATCTGCGGATTCAGTGAATAAGTGGTTGTTTTTATGGTGAGGTTATCGGGAGATAACCTCAATCTTTACTCTCGCAGTGCCTTTTTCAAAGAATCCCAGTCGTTTTGCCGCTTCTGTACTCAGATCAATAACGCGGTCATCAACAAAAGGCCCCCGGTCATTGACTCGTACAATAATGGAGGTTCGGGTATCCAGATTGGTTACCTTGACAAGAGAGGGCAGAGGAAGATATTTGTGTGCAGCGCTTGGCTTTGCAGGGTCGAAAACTTCCCCGTATGAAGTTAACTGTCCTTGATGCTGGTCAAGAGTTTCCTGACCGTACCACGACGCAATACCAGTTTCTTCGTACGCAATGGCCTCCTCATAGCTCATGGGGACATAAACCTTTCCGCCGATGACATAGGGGGTATTCTTGATTTTTCCCAGATGATAAGCCTCTTCGGGTGAAATGCCAATGAAGTCAAGCCTTGAAGAGGAGCACGCACTGAGAACAAGGAGCAACAACAAAGATCCAATCAGTACAACCTTACGCATTGTCCGGTTCATTGTTTAATTAATTTCTGCTTCAAACATAGCTATTAAACGGGAATTTCCCTTATTTGCTTGTATTTTTCACTGCACCGTATTCAACAGGCTATTCGGTTCCCTGAGTTTCATGTAGATTTTTAATGTTATCATGGATGTTCAACGCAACGAGCGGAACTCTTATGGCGTTCTTATTCTTCACGGTTTTACGGCGACGCTGGATAGTGTCGCCGCGTTGCGTGGACCTCTCCGGGAGCTTGGTATTCCGGTAAGCATGCCTCTGCTTGCAGGCCATGGAGCATCATCTCCCGAGGCACTCCGGGGCGTTGGGTGGGACGCATGGATAAAGGATGCTGATAAGGCACTCCAGCAACTGATGCATGAAGCTGAGCGGGTTATTGTGATCGGCCACAGTATGGGAGCTCTCCTTTCCCTGAATCTTGCCATCAGATATCAGGACAAGATTGATGCTCTCATACTCGCGGCACCTGCAATAAAGCTTGTTTCTGTGTTTGCCCCAGGCCGCCCCCTCCATTTTGCTGCCCCATTTGTCAGCCGGATCATCAGGAATTGGGGGCTGCATTCGCTTTATTCCGGGCCGCAGAGTGTCACCAGTATCCCTCATTATACCTGGGTGCCAACGGATGCTATTCTCTCTTGTTTTGAGCTGATCAAGCACAGCCGGCCATTGCTTGGTCTTGTTACTGTACCGTTACTGATTCTGCATTGCCGTCAGGAAAAGACAGTTCTCCCTGAAAGTGCAACGATCGTGTACAACAGTGTCGCCACTGAACCCTCGGCCAAATCTATCACATGGCTTGAGTATTCCGGGCACCAGATGTTTTGTGATTGTGAAAAAGAAAAAGCAATTCAGACGATTATTGACTACGTTTCGGACAGAATCGGGAGAAACAGGGAGAACGGTGATACAGGTTATTGATCTGAGCCATACGATTGAACCGGGTATGCCCTGCTATCCGGGTACCCCGGGTCCTGTTTTTCAGTCAATCTGTTCCATTGAAGAAGAGGGTTTTGCCGAGCAGCTTCTCACGATCTCATCCCATACCGGCACCCATGTCGATCTGCCTTCCCATATTTTAAAGGATGCTCCCTCCCTTGATATGTTTGGAATTGGACGGTTTGCCGGCAAAGGGCTTGCGATTGATGTTCGTGGAACACCAAACCAAATAATTTCAATTGAAACGCTTCAGCCAGTTCTTGCTCTCATCCGGGAGTGCGAGTTTTTGCTGCTCTGCACAGGATGGAGCTGCTACTGGAATACTTCTGACTATTATAAGGGGTACCCGGCACTTTCTTCTGATGCCGCCCAGTGGCTGACAGGATTTGACTTGAAAGGTGTTGGCGTAGATACGATGTCGGTCGATGCTCCCGATGCCCAAACTTTTCCTGTCCATACAATCCTGCTTCAGAACGGAACGCTTATTCTTGAAAATCTTTCGAATCTTCAGTTGCTTCTCCATCGCCCGTTCACTTTTTGCGGCTTTCCGCTGAAGCTTGCCAGGGCTGAAGCCTCGCCGCTCAGAGCAGTTGCTCTTGTTGATGCTCTCGATGAGTGCTAATTATTTTGTTGGATAATAAAAAATGAAGTGCTACATTGACGCCCACAGGATGTAATCCTCTGTTCTTTCCCATTGAAATAACCATTGTATGAACACTATGCTTTTGTATTCATCCATTACCAAAAAAGTACTCATGGCGTTAGCCGGACTTTTTTTGGTTACC
>Ga0194037_1000135_pt1 | contig 53938 bp, 47 predicted proteins | sample JunL306m_MetaG_FD_148653 | JGI IMG/M metagenome (GOLD analysis project Ga0194037, IMG submission 148653) | Anoxic zone freshwater microbial communities from boreal shield lake in IISD Experimental Lakes Area, Ontario, Canada - Jun2016-L304-6m | ecosystem: Environmental > Aquatic > Freshwater >... | reverse complement strand
GGGCACAGGGGCGGGAGCAGCCTCTTTTTTCTCCTCGGGAAATTTCAGTGAGGCTGGGGGTTTCTCAAGGCCGCAAGCACTCAGCAATGAAAGAGCTACTGCCAGAACAGGGATAAAAGGCTTCATGGTCATTCTTGATACTGGTTTAGTTGGTGGTGCCGGGGAGATGGTTTACTATCAGTAAGGACAGTTTAAAAATTAATCAGCGTATGGCAAAATGATTTTTACGTTATGGTTTTTTCATGTTGATGCTTCAGGTCATGACGTGAAAGGGAATAGAGATGGGTATAAAAGAGATTGAAAAGCATTACGGCACTTTTCGATCTTGGAGCGCATAAGCCTCTGATAATGGCACTTTTGATATTGAAAAGCTGGCTGGTCAGCTCTGAATAGCTCTCAATAAAGGCTCCGATTGAAATCTGTTTAGGCTTGTAAAGCATCTCCTGACCGAACGAGTATCGGTATGCTGTGATGTCGTGGGGGTCAAAAAGAAGTCTTCCCTCCTCCTTGAGGCGTTCAAAAACCTGAGTTCCTGGCGTTGGTCTCAGAATATTGATGCCAGGGACATCAAGTTTTGTCTCGTGGACAAAATCAAGAATTGCTGCAGGAGTATCAAGCGTATCCCCATCCAGGCCGTAGATAAAACTGCCATAGAGACTTATTCCAGCTTCCCGTATTGAGCGGACGGCTTTTACAAGTTCGCCAGCACGATTCTGGTTTTTTTTATGTGCGCTCCTACTGGCTGGTTCGATGCTTTCAATACCGACAAGGAGTGCCTGACAGCCCGAATCGGCAAAAGTTTTCAAAAGCTCATGCTGTTGACCAAGCGTTGTGGTTGCCTGGCCAAACCAGCGGATCTTCAGTGGAATGAGTTTACGAAAAAGTTCCGCCGCGTATGAAGGGTCGGCATTTATTGAGTCATCAACAAAAAAAAATATTCTTTGGTCATGCTCCTGAAACCTTGCGACTTCACTGACAACCTCTGGAACAGATCTTTTGCGCAACGCATGGCCATTGAGCAGATGGACATTGCAGAAGTCACAACTGTATTGGCAGCCTCTTCCAGTCTGGATCAGGTTCGTCGTAAAATAGCGACTTTTCACGAGCGACTGTTTGCTTACTGCTCTCAGTATCCCGAGATCCGGGAAGATGTCGGAGCGATAGAGTTTCTTGAGAGAGCCTGTTGTAAGGTCAGTGAGTAACTCTTTCCAAAGGTCATCAGCTTCTCCTTCTACAAGAATATCGGCATGGGAACGACAGGATTCCGGGAAGAGCGTGACATGGGCACCACCAAGCACGATCTGTATTCCGGCAGCACGGAGCTTGTCGGCAAGTTCAAAAGCTTTTTTTGCCATTCCGGTTTGTACGCTGATACCGACAAGATCCCACTTTTTTTGCCATGGAAACTCTTCAAACCGCATGTCGCAAATCGACTGTTTAATTCCCTCTACTTCGACAGAGCTAAGAATCATGAGAGAGAGTGGTGGAATGGCGAACTGGCTTTGTTTTATCAAGGATCTCAGCGATTGGTTCGTCCATGTAAAAAAAGGGTTAACCCTCTTTTCATCATAGAGTGAGCAAGCACCGTCAACTCCGCTCTCAGAAGGGAGAAACACAAGAAGAACGTTTTTGGTCAGGTGTCTGTCAGACATCTCGTATTACCAGTCCTTGCTGTTTGTATGATTATTCCCTGCGGGTGGCAGGGAACGGGGTGGTCTTCGCATGAGTGATGATTCGTCCTGTTGCGCATTATCAAGCAGGCGATTTGCAACGTTGTTATTGATGCCGGATGAAGGTGGTGATGGCAAGTTTTTTTCGGGTGTTTCAAGCTCATGGAGATACCGACGTACAATTTCATAGTTAATTTTTGCGTCGCCATCATTTGCATCAGTTAACAATAATGTCTTGAATCGATTAAGAGATTGACGAAATAATCCGGTTTTTAGTGACTTTGTCTTGTTCTCGATCGCTCTCATGGCAAGTGCGTCGCCTTCATTGAAAATTGCTCTCTGACGTAGTTCACTATACTTGCTTCCAGCTTTGGCACTTTGGGCAAAAAGAGGGGCAGCATCATTAAATTTTCCTTGCATATAGAGAGCGCAGGAAAGGTTAAAGCAGGCTCTGTTGATCTCTTTTTGGCCATTGACACGTGAGCGAAGTTCTTCAAAAGCCACCTCTGCTTCGCGGTATGAGTGTTGTTCATACAGTGCGTATGCCTTCAGTTGCATACGGTACTCCACTAGTCTCTCCTGCATAGATGTCAGAAACGTAACAGCAAGCAGAAGAGTGTGCAGGAACATCATGGTTTCAGTTTTCTGACAGACATCGGGTGCCGAGGAATGCTTTTTGGACAGCGCTGACACCAGCGCCAATCTCAAAGGTAAAGTCAATCTCTTTCAATGCCCGTTCAATGCCGCCTATAACCGTCAGCATGTCGAGCTCATCGTAAAATCCAAGGTGAGAAATGCGGAAAATTTTGTCTTTGTATTCATCCTGGCCAGCAGCGACCGTAATACCGTTGTTTTGTTTCAGTGCTTTGTTGAAGGCTGACCATTTCACCCCATCTGGAAGCCATACAGGCGTGACCGCAAACGATGGCGAGTTGCTGAAAAGCTTCATGCCAAGGGCGTTACATCCTTGACGACAGGCATTTGCAAGGCTCTCATGACGTGCCCAGATATTTTCAATCCCCTCACTTTTGATCATCTGTAAAGCCTCGTCGAGACCAATGACCAATGAGACTGCCGGAGTGAACGGGGTATCGTCACCAGCATGAGCCTTGATCGCTTTTTTCAAACTCAGGTAGTACTGTGGAATACCGCTTTTCCCTTTAATAGCATCCTGTGCACGAGCTGAGATAGCAACAAGTGCCAGTCCCGGAGGCATCATGAGCCCCTTCTGGGAACCTGTGATACAGATATCGACTCCCCACTCATCGAAGAGAAATTCGTGTGCGCCGACAGCCGTAATTCCATCAACAAGGATCAACGCATCAGATTTTTCTCGAATAAGTTCGCTGAGTCTCTTGATATCAGTAGCGGTACCAGTGGATGTTTCGGAATGGGTAAGGCAGACTCCTTTTACGTCAGGATTTTTCTGAAGAAGTTCAGCAAGTCGTTCTGGCTGAAGCGCTGAACCCCAAACCACCTTTTCCTCAACACAGTTTCCGGTAAAAACGCGAACCAATTCGCTCCAACGCTCACCAAACTTGCCAGCATTAACGGTGATAACTTTGTCACCCTGTTTAAAAAGACTGGAAATGGTTGCCTCCATTCCACCGGTTCCAGAACAACTGAGGACTACGACAGGCTGGGTTGTTCTGAACAGGTACTTGAGATCTTCGTGAACCCTGGTCAATATCTCCATAAATTCGGGGTTCCTGTGATGGATAATTGGAGCTGCCATGCGGAGCATGACATTTTCGGGTACCGGGGTTGGGCCTGGTGTGAATAGTCTTTTTTTCATCTCTTCAGAAAAGTGGTTTGAGTTGAATCCATAAGCGAGGTGAACTCATCAAAGAGGTAGTGCGAATCGTGAGGTCCCGGCGCAGCCTCGGGATGGTATTGTACTGAAAAGCAGGGAAGCCTTCTATGCTTTACCCCTTCAACAGTATTGTCATACAGGTTCAAGTGGGTCATTTCAAGATCGTCCGGCAGTGAATCCATAGCAACAGCAAATCCATGGTTTTGCGAGGTGATCTCGATCTGATTGGTCAAGAGGTTTTTGACCGGGTGATTGCCTCCATGATGGCCGAATTTCAGTTTAAAGGTCGTGGCTCCGCAGGCCAGTGAGAGCAATTGGTGGCCAAGACATATTCCAAAGATCGGCAACAGCCTGGTGGTTTGATTGTAATCCAGAAGCCTTTTTATTGTTTTGATGGCGTAACCAACGGCAGACGGATCTCCTGGTCCATTTGAGAGAAAAACCCCGTCAGGGTGCAGGGCGAGCAGTTCATCAGCAGTTGTACCGGCATTGACGACAGTTACCTTGCACCCTGCATCGTGAAGCATTCGCAGGATATTGTTTTTTATGCCGAAATCAACCGCAACAACATGGTATCGATTATTTTCTCTTTCAAGAGTATAATTTTCGTTGGTGGTAACGCTTTTTGCCAGATCGCGGCCAGACATTTCAGGACTTTGCAGAGCTCTTTGTCTTAGCACTTCATTGCTCTCATCCTGCACGGAAATAATGCCCCTCATGGCCCCTTTTTCGCGAATTTCACGGACAAGTCTACGTGTATCAATACCGGCCAATCCCATGACTCCAGCTTCCCGAAGACGGGAGTCAAGGCTTTGTGATGCCTCGAAATTACTGTGGATGCGTGATACTTCGTGAACAATAAAGGCGGTTGACCATATTTTCACTGATTCGTTATCGGTTGGATTGATGCCATAGTTTCCTATTAGAGGATAGGTCATCATAACCATCTGTCCCGAATACGACGGGTCGGTCAGAATCTCCTGGTAACCGGTAAGTGAAGTGTTAAAAACCACCTCTCCGCATGCTTCGCCGATATGGCCAAATGCCGTACCCCTGTAGACAGAGCCATTCTCCAATACCAGTCTTGCGTATGTTGGCTGCATTATACTTGTCACTCTTTGGTCATGAGTTTATCGCCCGCATCCTGTTTGTCTATATTGGCAATTGCTGTGCGGTCAAACTTGATTTTTGTGGTGTCGCTTACCTGAACAAGAACGGTCTTTTTTTCAGTATCAATTCCGGCAACAGTACCATGAACCCCCCCTATGGTGACAACCTTGTCGCCTCTTTTCAGGCTGTCAAGCACCTTTTCCCTGTCTTTCTGTTTTTTTTGTTGCGGACGGATCATGAAGAAGTAAAAAACAATAAAAATAAGGACTAACGGAACAATCTGGATCAGCGGGTTTGGTGTTTGTCCTCCTGCTGGTGGAGAGAAGAGAAACAGGGTCAAAAGCGTGTTATACATGGTGACGGTTTGGTTTTTTTATAGTGAGAAGGAATGTAATGTATTTATTCAACTATTTCAATGACACCTCTTCGCTGCTTTTGTGAAGCTGGCGTAAGGAGCAACGTTGTAAATGCGTTTGGCACTCATGCCGCGAGAAAGTTTTAGATGGGCAAGTGTGGCAATCATGGCCGCGTTGTCGGTTGAGTAGCGCATTTCTGGAAGGTAAAGTTGTATCTCTTCTCTGCTACACTCTCTCTTCATGGCTTCGCGTAAGCCGGAGTTCGCGCTTACCCCACCGGCAACGGAGAGAGCCCGAATACCCCGGCTTCGAGCCAGAGCAATGCTTTTCTCTACCAGAACGCTTACTATCGCGGCCTGAATTGATGCTGCAATGTCGGCTGTATGACGCTCAATAAAAGAGGTCTCCTGTTTTTGCAGCCACGTTAAAACTGCGGTTTTCAAACCTGAAAAGCTGAAATCAAAATTGCCCTCCCAGCTTTTACTGCTTTGGGAATGTGAGGTCAGCGCCCTCGGAAAAATATGAAATGAGGGGTTACCAGTTTCAGCCAGTTTGTCAATACTTGGACCAGCGGGATAAGGCAGTCCAAGCATTTTGCCTGTTTTGTCGAAGGCCTCACCAGCGGCATCGTCCAGTGTTCTCCCGATTACCGTGTATGAGAGATCGGGCTCAACAACAGAGAGCAGTGTGTGACCACCGGAGACAGTCAATGATACAAAGGCACTTTCGGGTGATGAGTGCCTGCCGCCTTCACTGATAAATGGAGAGAAAATGTGCGCCTCAACATGATTGACGGGAACAAACGGTATATCGAGGGCATAAGCAAGCCCTTGGGCAAAAGCGAGGCCGACCATAACAGCTCCGATCAATCCAGGGCCAGCGGTTGCCGCTATGACATCAAGTTCATTTTTTGTTATATTGGCTTTCGTTACAGCGGCATCTATGATTGAGACAATCAAACGTTCATGTTCTCTTGATGCCAGTTCCGGTACAACTCCTCCGAAAGAGCTGTGGCAGAGCTGCGAACTGATGACGTTGGAGCAAACATCTCCGTTGCGCAGTACGGCGCTCGATGTTTCGTCACAACTGGTTTCTATCCCTAAAATATTCATGGTATAACACTATTTCCGAAGAGATATTTCAATGAGTAACGTTGACAATTCTGGCAACAAGAGCAAACTACCGGCAAAGGTAAGCATTTTTCACCTCCTTTTGGTGCTCATGGGTGCAAATCTTATGATGTTGCTTACTCCCAATTTTGGTATGCTTAACAGTTTTCTCTTCATCCCGGATATCTACACATGGTCTGCGGTGATTCTTGGTGTGGCATTGCTCGGGATGGGTTTTAATGGTCTCTATAAAAAATTTTGAGGACAAGTATCAATGTCCACCCAGAGCGTCCAATCGCGTAATAATCACTTCTGTTGAAGCGCAAAATTGGAAGGGTACGGCATAATCTCTTGAAAATGAGGAGAAGAATAGTATGCAACATGCTGTAGAATTGGAGGAGCTGGGGGCAGAGATTAATGATGCGTCCCGATTTCTTGAGCAGGCAGAGGTGCTCCTCTCCCAGCGGATAGTGGGTCAGCTTGAAGTAATTCGTCGTGTCTTTATTTCGATGCTGGTTAATGGCCACATTTTGCTTGAGGGGGTTCCCGGACTTGCAAAAACCCTTATTATCAGCACGGTTGCCTCTGTCATGAACCTGAAGTTCCAGAGAATTCAGTTTACCCCCGACATGCTGCCAGCCGACCTTATTGGCACCATGATCTACAATCCGAAGGATATGGAGTTTTACCCCCGTAAGGGGCCGGTCTTTGCCAATGTGATTCTTGCTGATGAAATCAATCGCTCTCCAGCAAAGGTGCAGTCAGCGCTGCTGGAAGCAATGCAGGAGCGTCAGGTTACCATTGGTAATCAGACCTTTCCTCTGCAGGAGCCATTTATGGTGCTGGCTACCCAGAACCCTGTAGAGCATGAAGGTACCTACTTGCTGCCCGAAGCACAGGTGGACCGTTTTATGATGAAGGTGATTGTCGATTATCCCTCTTACGATGAAGAGCTGGAGATTATGCTTCGATCAGCCACAACTTCTGTCAAAGCACCGATTCAGGCCGTTGTGCAAGCAGATGATATTTTTCGGGCCAGAGCCCTTATTGACAGGATTTATGTTGATCCCAGAGTACAGCACTATATTATCGACTTGGTTGTCGCAACCAGAAACCCTGGCCTGTATGGGATGGTTGAGCTTGGAGCTATGATTGAGTACGGAGCCTCGCCAAGAGCCTCAATTTTTCTTCTTCTCGCGGCGAAAGCACATGCATTTCTGCAGCATAGGCCTTATGTAACTCCTGAGGATGTCAAAGCAATTGCCTACGATACTCTCCGACATCGAATACGACCAGGATACGAGGCTGAGGCAGATAATATTAAGCCTGATGACATGATAAGGCAAATTCTGCAGCATGTGCAGGTTCCATGATTTTGAGGGCTGACAATGAGTCTGGAGGTGCCATTGGGAAAAAATGAAAAAAGTCTGAAGGAGCTTCAGCACATTATCAGGCGGGTTGAGATTCGCTCGAAGCGCATGGCCAGTGAGCTGTTCAGCGGCGAATACCACTCTTCGTTTAAGGGAAAAGGGATTGAATTCAGCAATGTTCGTGAATATCAATATGGTGACGATGTTCGCGCTATCGACTGGAACACCTCTGCTCGCAAAAATGAACTGTACGTCAAACTTTTTACCGAAGAACGTGAACGGAGCCTTTTACTTGTGGTTGATGCATCAGCCTCAATGCTTTTTGGCAGTCAGGTGCGGAGCAAACGAGAGCTTGTTCTTGAAGTGAGCGCTGTGCTGGGCTTCAGTGCCCTTCAGAATAACGACAAGGTGGGGCTTCTGGTGTTTACCGATCAGATTGAGAGCTATATCCCTCCCCGTAAAGGTCGTCATCATCTCCTTATGATTCTTGAACAGCTTTTAAGTCTTGAACCACAGAGTCGCACCACCAATATCAATGCAGCACTCTCTTTTATCCGCTATACCCGCAAGCGGCAGGAGATTATTTTTCTTATGACAGATCTTGTTGACAGTGAGTATGAAAAAGGGATGAAGTTGCTGAATAATCGCCATGACTTTATTCTGGTGCACATCAGTGACCCTCTGGACAAGGCGCTTCCCTTCAGTGGATTGCTGGATCTTGAAGATCCTGAAACGGGGTTGCGACTTACAGTTGACGCAGCAAGCCATCGGGTTGTAGGGCGATACCGTGAAGAGCAATTGCGGTTGCACGATGAGCTTCGTCAGCGACTCAGGCGAATGAGGATTGATTCCATTTTTCTTGATACCGATCGCTCTTTCATCGGTGATCTGAACTCATTTTTCCGGTACCGTGAACGCAAGGAGTAAAAAAAAGTACAGTGTTCTTCTGCGGCCCCTTTTTTTTCTGGCGCTTGCCTTACTGTCAACCACTTTTCAGGTTGAGGCAAGGGTGCTGCCTGTTGTGACGGTGACTCCTGACACGGTTCTTGTCGGTGATCGAATTGACTGCCTGATCACGGTTAACCATTCGTCGGAAGAGGCCGTCTCTCTTGAAGGGATCAATGTCCAGGCACTACAGCCGTTCGAGCTGATCAGCAGCAAACGTCTTTCACCAAAAGTCCTTTCGGGTATCACGCAGGATACTTTTGAGCTGAAGCTTGTTCATTTTGGTGCGGGGAAGCAAACTCTGCCATTCTTTACCGTGCTGTTTCATGATGCAGCGGGACGACTTGCAGACAGGTTGACTTTCAGGCCATCAGCCTCAGTGTACGTCCGGGAGCTCACTGATGCCTCTATGCGCGACCTCAGACCCATCAAACCACCGCTCAGTCCGCTGATCCCTTATCTTCTTCTTTTGCCTGCTCTTCTTGGAGTGTTTGGAGTAGGCATTCTTGCCATGCTTTTGATTTTTTTCCTCAAGCGTACGGTGCGCAACAGTGCCGAACGTGTCGACTCCGGTCAAGTAGCCCAGCGGAAGCTTCGCAAACTCGGTACGAGCCTTTCAGCCGGAATGCCGCCGCATGAATGCTACGAAGAGCTGAGCAATATCATGCGCTCTTTTCTTGAAACGCATTATCGGATCAGTGCTCTTGAGGCGGTGACGCAGGAGATTGAACGCGATCTTAAAAAGCTTGGAGTTGCCGGTTTTGAAAGTATCATGAACCTGCTGAAGCAGGCTGATCTTGTAAAATTTGCTGATAGCCGGCCTGATGTTGAAGAGTCTCGCCAGTCACTCCATAAAGCGTCGGAGGTGATTCGTTCTACTCGTCGTTCTCGCTCATCAGATGAGTAAACCACGAATCCTGAAACTTTTTGTATGAGTAACATCCCCGTGTCAGATGCCGTGATTTTTGATACTCTTCGCAGAGTATTCGGTTTTCGTGATTTCCGCCCCAATCAGGAGCGGGTTGTTCGCGCACTTCTCGAAAAGAGAGATGTGCTGGCGGTTATGCCCACAGGCGGAGGAAAATCACTCTGTTATCAACTACCGGCCGTATTGCTGCCCGGAACCTGTATGGTTATAAGTCCCCTTATTGCTCTGATGAAAGATCAGGTGGATGGTGCCAGAGCGAACGGTATTCGTGCAGCCTTTCTCAACAGCTCACTCATGCTGGAAGAGTGGAATGAGGTGATACGTGATCTGCTTGCAAACGATCTTGATCTGCTCTATGTTGCTCCAGAGCGCTTTTGTCTTGATCACTTCAGGGAGCTGCTTGGCAGGGTGCAGATCAGTATGGCAGTCATTGATGAGGCTCACTGTATTTCAGAATGGGGTCACGATTTCCGGCCGGACTATCTCTCTCTTTCCGGACTTGTAACCATGTTTCCCGACCTTCCGGTTGCAGCATTTACTGCGACTGCGACCAACAGGGTGCAACAGGATATTCTTGAAAAACTTGCCCTGCGAACCCCTTTTCTTGTCCGGGCATCATTTGACCGCCCCAACCTCTATTATGATATCCAGTTTAAGTACAATCCCGATGCCCAGCTTGTAGCATTAATAAAAAAGAACAAAGGAAAGTCAGGTATCATTTACCGTACCAGCCGTAAAAGTGTCAATGATACCTCAGCGATGTTACAGGCAAAAGGCTTTCGTGCTCTTCCGTACCATGCGGGGCTTAGTGATGCTGAGCGAAAACGTCATCAGGAGGCCTTTATTTGCGATGAGGCAGAGGTTATTGTGGCCACCATAGCGTTCGGAATGGGGATAGACAAGTCAAACATCCGGTTCGTTATTCATGCCGATTTGCCGAAAAGTATCGAGAATTACTATCAGGAGACAGGAAGAGCCGGGCGTGATGGTGAACCGGCACAATGCACTCTTCTTTTTGCGCAGGGAGACATCCCCAAGGTGCGTTTTTTTATTGACTCCATGACTGATGATGTTGAACGCGCCAAAGCTCTGGGTGCGCTTTCAAAAGTGATCGCATTTGCCTCCACTTCGGTTTGCCGACGTCGGGCCCTTCTGGAATATTTTGGGGAGAGCTACCCGCACGAAAATTGCAGCTCCTGCGATATCTGTCTCGGCAGTCGTGAAGTGGTCGATTGTACCCGGGAGGCGCAAATGCTTTTATCAGCAATAGTTCGTACCGAAGAGCGGTTTGGGGCTATGCATATCGTCGATATTGTGGCGGGAAGCGCCAACAAGAAGATTCGCGATTGTGGTCATGATCGTCTTAAGACATTCGGAGTGGGAAAAGCATTCGAAAAAAAATATTGGCGCCAGCTTGTCGATGAACTCCTTGCTCAAAAGGTTATTGATAAATCCGAAGGGCTCTATCCGACGCTTTTTTTGCTGCCAAAAGCACTTCTTCTGTTGAGAGGCGAAGAGCGCCTTGAGACCGTTCGTGTTTTTGAAAAAAAGCCGTTAAAAGCTTTGCGTGAAAAGTCCGATCTTTCTGCTTTACCCTATAATCGGGAGCTTTTTGAACTGCTCAGGCTCTTGCGCAAGCAAATTGCCGATGAGCAGGGAGTACCGCCTTACGTTGTTTTTTCAGACAGAGCGCTACGGGAGATGGCCGCCATTTTGCCACTTACTGCTGAAGACATGCTCGCAGTTTCGGGTGTTGGTGAAGTTAAACTCGAGCGTTACGGTGACCAGTTTCTCCGTGTTATTGAGCGATTCCAAATCGAGCGCCAGTGATAAAGGTTATGTTGCTTGATGGCAGAATTCTATAAATATTCTTTATATTGGTGTAAATTCGGATTAGTTCTTTTTTTTGTAATGTCTTACATAAGAAATGGATGGTGATAATGTATCTCAGAATCAGCCTTTTCAGCTTGTCAATTTGATTTTCACTTCTTCAACGAGGGTCTTTTTTGTCCTGACCGAACCAATTTTACTGATAAATTCTATTATTAGCTTTACTATTGATGATTGGTATATCAGTTGTGACTGAGAGTTGCGGAGCTTTAGTTTTTTATAAATTATAGATTTATGGATGGTTTTTGATGCGTTATAGTCGTTGTTTGCTTTTAGCACTTTGTTTGTTTTTTCTTCCACAACGTGGTTCTACTGCTGACAGTGTTCCATCTGGTTCAAGTAGTTCTGCAAACTCCAGCGCTGGATCTAATGCCGATTATGGTATGGAGGGTGCAATGGGAATGTTACCGATGACATCAACAACGGGTGCTAGTGTTGGTGCAGGTGCAGCACCTTATATTACTACTTCAGCATCTGATGCAAAAGAGCTTGCGCTTCGTGATTCTGCTCTTCGATTAGAAGACCAATCTCAGTTTATACCGGGAAAAATTAATCCGGTTAAAAGCAGTTTTCAACTGTTTGTCGAGAGTGCTACGGGCAGAAAGCTTGATGTTTTCGGCCGTGAGTTGTTCCGCAACGTTCCCAGTACTTTTTCGCCACTCAAGGCGGTACAGGTTAATCAGGACTATGTGATTGGCTCCGGCGATGTTTTGCAGATTCGCGGATGGGGGATGGTTAGTATTGATGTTAATGCCATTGTCAGTCGTAATGGAGATATTTACTTGCCTCGTATTGGGGCGATAAATGTGGCTGGCGTCAAGTATCGCGATCTTCAGGGCTATCTGAAAAAAGCGGTTGGCAAAATATTCAAAAACTTCGAGTTAAGTGCCAGCGTTTTGCAGAACCGCAGTGTACAGATCTATGTGGTTGGTCACGCATTAAGGCCAGGTGCATATACTCTCGGAGCTATGAGTACACTGCTTAACGCTCTGTTTGCTTCCGGCGGGCCATCGACAACTGGCAGTATGCGTAACATCATACTTAATCGTGGTGGAGAGCCAGCGGTTAACTTCGATCTGTATGATATTTTACTTCATGGAGATAAATCATCAGATCAACCACTTAAAGATGGTGATGTCATTCATATTCAACCAGTGGGTCCTCTTGTTGCGCTCTTTGGAGATGTTAAAAATTCAGCAATTTATGAGCTGAAACAGAAAAATACTTTGGGAGAAATTGTGGAGTGGGCTGGAGGTTTTGAGGCGGTGAGTGGAGTCAAGAATGTTATTATTGAAAAGAGTGTTGATAACCATTACCAGACGGTAGCCGAACTCAAGTCAGACTTGAGCGGGATTGAAAAAAAACTTGCAGATATTAAGGTCAATCCGACGGATATTATCCGTGTTGTTGCACCGGGAGCTGCCCCGCTTGAAGTGAAAGTGGAACGGGAGTTTGTTCGCCTTGATGGTGAGGTGAAGCAGAGTGGTGTTTTTGAACTGGTAAAAGGAGAGACTTTGAGGGCTCTTGTTGCCCGTATTGGTGGTGTTACGGATAAAGCCTACGTGTTTGGTACCAGACTTAATCGGGAAAGTGTCAGGCGTGAACAGCAGCAGAAGATTGATGAGTCGGTTGACAGGTATGAGAAAGATATTGATGCCAATGCAAAACAGCGAATCAGTGGATCGAGTGATCCGTCTCAGGGAGCTGTTATCGCAGCCGAACTTGACTCGCAGCGCAATCTGGTCAAAAGATTGCGAATGGTGAAATCCGAGGGGAGAATCATTTTGAACCTTAAGGATTATAATGCGAACATCAGCGATCTTCCTGATTTTCCTCTACAGAATGGTGATGTTGTTTATATCCCTGAAAAGCCGTCAACGGTTAATGTTATTGGTGCTGTGTATCAGCAAAATTCATTCATGTATCAGCCTGGTCGTTATGCGACTGACTATGTTCATTTAGCAGGGGGAGTGAGCAGTACAGGAGATAAATCAGAGATGTATCGAATATGTGCTGATGGAACAGCGCGAAGCAATCGGCAAGGCGGGTACAACGGTGTTATTAATCCGGGTGACGCAATTGTGGTGCCGGAAAAAATCCAGCGAGGCGCTGGGTTGGTGCAAAATCTTAAAGATTTTACCAGTATACTCTATCAGTTTGGTCTTGGCGCTGCCGGTCTTGCTACACTCAAGACGCTATAAATTGTGTGTCGCAACACTGAACTTTTAAGCTAAAATTCTTTTTTCAGCAATCTTGAGCTAATGCCGGATACCCCTCTATCTCCGATACACCATGTGCAACCGCAAGAAGATGAAATCAGTCTACTTGATCTTGCAATAACTCTTGCAAAACACAAGAAAATAATTCTTGTTGTTCCAATAATTTCCGGAATGGTCGCCGCTGTTATCAGTTTGTTTATTCCAAACGTCTATACGGCGGATATACAAATGCTGCCGCCACAGCAGCAATCAGGTGCTTCGTCAATGCTGAACCAGCTTGGAGCGCTTGGTGGATTGGCCGGAATTTCATCTGGAATTGGCATAAAGAATCCTGCTGATACCTATGTTGCCATGCTCAAAAGCCGCACGTTGCAAGATAAGTTGATCAAACGCTTCAAATTACAGATAGTTTATGACAAAATATCTCTGGAAAAAACGCGTTTAGCTCTAAGAGAGGCTACAACTGTCAAGGTAGGCAAAGATGGTATCATAGGAGTCTCTGTTGAAGACCGTGACCCAAATCGTGCAGCAATATTGGCTAACGGTTATGTTGATGAGCTTCAGCAAATGACACAGGTATTTGCTGTTACTGAAGCCTCACAGAGACGTCTTTTTTTTGAAAAACAACTTTTGCTTGCCAAGCAATCTCTCGGTGACACAGAAATTGCCATGAAGCAATTGCAGGAAAAAACTGGGATCATCCAGCTTGATGCGCAAGCGAAACTGGTTATCGGTTCTGCAGCTCAACTTAAAGCGCAGATTGCGATGAAAGAAGTCGAGCTTGGTGCCCAGAGAACTTTTTCTACAGGTGATAATCCTGATTATATTCGCTCTCAACAGATGCTTGCCGGGCTACGTTCACAATTGGCCAAGGTAGAAACCGGTACAGTCACCTCCAGCAAAGTTCCTGAAGCTGGTCTTGAATATATGAGGAAAGTTCGTGACCTGAAATACGCTGAAACGGTTTACGAGTTACTTGCCAAACAGTTTGAAGTTGCTAAAATCGATGAGGCGAAACAGAGTTCCGTTATTCAGGTGCTTGATCGGGCATTAGTACCTGAAAAGAAATCAAAACCTCATCGAAGTATGATCGTGTTTCTTTCCTCGGTTGTTGGTGGATTTTTTGCCATACTTTGGGTATTTAGCACCGAAGCTTTTCAGAACGCAAAAAAATACGAGGAAAGCGGCTTGCAACTCAAACTTTTGCAGGATTATCTCCGATTGAAGTGATCGCACGATCAATATTATTTTGGGAAGTTGGATAAACATGCTTGGTTTGGCTGTAAGACTGTTTTTGTTCTACTGATTTTGGCAGTCTGTAACGCGGGGTATGCTGCGGCATCTTTGCCCAATGGTAGGATACAGACATTTTTCGAAGAGTGGAGATTACCTGATGAGGAGCATACAGGGATGGCTGAGCTGGCGGTTTCTCACAGGTTTACTGAATATTTCAGCGGTGGCTTTGGTTCCTGGATGGCTGTTACAGGTAAACGGGGTGGGTTTATCACCTTGGGCTTGGAGGGAAATTTATGTATTCCATTGAGCGAAAGGCTATTTTTTGATACAGGACTTTTTATAGGAGCAGGAGGTGGTCGCGGGGGATATCTTCTCAGTGGAGGTGGTCTCATGCTTCGTACGTTTGCAGGTATGTCGTATCAAGCAGCTTCGTGGGGAAAACTTGGTGCGGGGATCAGCTATGTTGACTTTCCGGAGGGTGGTACAATTCATTCTACCCAGCCTTTTTTTTACTGCTGTGTACCCTTTACCTCTTTTACTCAAAGTGGCTGGAGCAGCAAAAGCATTTCATTATCTGATTCACAATTTTTTTGGATATTACCAAAAAAGCATTCATTGGCTTTGGTTTCCCGTTACCTTCAAGTTCCCTCTGCTTTATTGAATGACACAGGAGGTCGCCAACATGATGTTACCCTGTTTGGAGTTGAATGGCTTACCCAAATGAATAACAACTGGTATGTAAAGCTGGAGACTGAAGGAGCTGCTGGAGGACAAAGTGCGGGGTATATGCAGATTCTGGCAGGTACGGGATACCGTGTCCCACTGTCAGAAAACATTTTTGTCAATAACGATATTTCAACCGGTGCTGGGGGTGGTGGCGGGGTTGATTCGGGTGGTGGTCTGCTTTTTGATGTATCGAGCGGTGTTCAGTGGTATTTTTCTAATTTGTTTTTTGCTGAACTATCGGCGGCGCATATTCTAGCAGGTACGGGTAGTTTTGCGGCAAACAGCCTCTCTTTAAAAGTCGGTTACAAGCCAGATGCTGCTCTTGATGTTACTGGATTAAACAATATTTACAGGCCGGTCTGTATGCGTGTTCGTGCAGTTACTCAGAGTTATTTTCAGGCATCAGAAAAATGGCGAAGTCACCATGTCGATCAGCATGTTGATAATCTTGGTTTACAGATTGATTATTTTATAAATCCTTACTGGTATGCTACGGGTCAGGGGCTTGCTGCCTATAGAGGCAATGCCGGTGCCTATATGACAGGGCTTGTCGGAAGTGGTGTGCGGATTAATTTGTTCAAGGCACTACATGGTAATGTTGAAGCCCTTGTAGGTGCGGCTGGTGGTGGTGGTTTGACAATGGGTTCAGGATTGGTATGGCAGGGCAATGCTGGTATAGGTTATGATATTGACCCATCGCTCTCAGTAATGGTGGCTGGAGGAAGGATGCATGCGTTTAATGGGGCATTCAGGGCAAATGTTGTGAGTGTCTCTCTCGCATGGCAACTTACAAGTTATCAGAAAAAATAGTTCAATGTCTGTTTTTACCACAGTCCGTCCTTCTTTTTCTGATACGGTAACATTTTTTATTTCAGCTTTTGAGCAGAAAGTTTTTTTATTTCCTCGTTCTGTAAGGCGCCTTCTGGCGTTGTTATTTGATGTTTTTTCTTCCTTCCTTTCACTTTGGGCAGCATTTTTTCTCCGTTTTGAAAGTATCCAGTGGCCAGCAGGTGAGCAGTGGATTGCTTATCTGCTGGCTCCAATGCTGATGTTGCCGATCTTTGCTTTCGCCGGGATTTATCAGGCGATTTCTCGCCATAGTGGTTTTGCTGCATTTATTACTGTTGTCAAGGCTGTGGTTGTTTATGGCGTATTGTTCTTATGTGCGATTCTTTTTTTGAAACTTCCTGGTGTATCTTTTTCAGTCGGAGTTATACAACCGATTATTTTTTTGGTCATTACGGGGGCAAGTCGAGCATTTGTCCGATTTCGTGTCACAGGTAAAGCCATGCACTTTAATAACAGTATGATATCAGCAAATTTGCTCATTTATGGCGCCGGATTAGCCGGTGTGGAAATTGTTAATGCTATTCATCGAAGTGCAAAGTTTTCTATGGAAGGTTTTATTGATGATGATGTTGAGCTGCAAGGTCGTACCATTAATGGAATGAAGGTCTATAGTTTTATGCAGGCCAAAAAGCTGATAGAAGAACAGCGCATTACAAATATTCTTATTGCCATTCCTTCAGCAACCCGTACACGCCGCAATGAAATTGTTGACAAATTCAGGAACTATCCGGTGCGTATTCAGATGCTTCCTGCAGTTGAGGAGCTTGCGGATGGAAGGGTTACTATTTCGGATATTAAAGAGATAGAGATTGAAGATTTGCTTGGTCGTGATCCTGTTCCGGTTGATCAATTACTTGTTCAGCAAGCCATTGCCGGAAAAGTTGTTATGGTTACAGGTGCCGGAGGAAGTATTGGCAGTGAGCTTTGCCGGCAACTTCTTGCTGCTCATCCAGCAAAACTGCTCCTTATTGACAATGCAGAGCATAATTTATACACAATTCACAGTGACCTGGAGCAACGCCTTAAGCGATTTGCTTGTTCGCTTATTCTTGTTCCCCTGCTTGCTGATGTGACTGATGCTGGTCGCATTGATGATATTATAAAGGTTTTTGCACCTGCGGTAATTTATCATGCTGCGGCATACAAGCATGTTCCAATGGTTGAACACAATCCCAGAGAAGGAGTGCGCAATAATATTTTTGGTACTCTGTCTGTTGTTGAGGCTGCGGTTCGACACGCAGTTTCCAGAGTTGTGCTGATCAGTACGGATAAGGCTGTACGTCCGACCAATGTAATGGGGGCAAGTAAACGCGTGTGTGAAATGATTTTTCAGGCACTTGCGGCTGAACCTGGACATTCAACATTTTTTTCTATGGTACGTTTTGGCAATGTTCTTGGATCCAGTGGCTCAGTTGTCCCGTTGTTCCGACGCCAGATCCGTGAGGGAGGCCCAATTACACTTACTCACCGGGATATAACCCGGTATTTCATGACCATTCCTGAAGCATCACAGCTTGTTATACAGGCCGGAGCAATGGCATCAGGTGGGGAGGTTTATCTGCTTGATATGGGGGAACCGGTAAAAATCATTGATCTTGCCCGTCGTATGGTCGAACTTTCAGGCCTTTCAATTCGTGATATAGACATTACAGAAACTGGTCTGCGCTCAGGAGAAAAACTTTATGAGGAACTCTTGATCGGTAATAATGCGGAACCTACTTCGAATGCTCGTATCTATAAAGCAAATGAGCACTTTATCTCCTGGTCTGAGTTGAAGAAAGCTCTTGATCTCTTTCAGACCGCAATTGTCAATAATGACATCGAGAATATAAAACAGTATTTGAAGCGATTTGTTCCGGAATATCAGCCAGAATCAGAAGTATCTGATTTTCTTACTCTCGAAAAAAACAATCGTGCTGTCGTCCATGTCGAATAAAATCTATATAGCGGGTCATCAGGGAATGGTTGGTGCAGCAATTTTGCGAAACCTCAAAAAGAGAAGTAATCATGGAGATTCAGATTTTGTTCTCCGGACGCACAAAGAGCTTGATCTCACGGATCAGGTTGCAGTAAAAGCTTTTTTTAAAGAGGAAAAGCCGGAAGAGGTTTATCTTGCAGCGGCCAAGGTTGGTGGAATACATGCCAATAACACCTATCCTGCCGATTTTATTTACCAGAATCTGATGATTGAGGCCAATATTGTTCATGAGGCATGGCAAACAGGTGTCAGGAAACTTCTGTTTCTTGGCTCAAGCTGTATCTATCCCAAGCTGGCATTACAGCCGATGAGCGAGAGTGCGCTGCTAACAGGTCAGCTTGAGCAGACCAATGAAGCGTATGCAATAGCAAAAATAGCGGGTATCAAGCTTTGTGAAAGTTATAATCGTCAATACGATACAGATTATCGAAGCGTTATGCCGACGAATCTTTACGGTCCTGGCGATAGCTATCATCCGCAGAACAGCCATGTTATCCCAGCCTTGATTCGTCGTATTCACGAAGCTAAAATTAATACAGCCGAGGTGGTTACCATATGGGGGACGGGAACTCCCCGCAGGGAATTTCTGTATGTTGATGACATGGCTTCAGCATGTGTTCACGTTATGAATCTTAATAAAAAAGTATACGGCACTTATACACATCCTATGCAGAGTCATATCAATGTGGGATGTGGCAAGGATGTGACAATACACGATTTGGCCTTGATCATTTCCAAAGTCATTGGATTCCAGGGAAATATCAGTTTTGATACCGATAAGCCTGATGGTACACCAAGAAAATTGCTTGATTGTTCCCTTTTGAACAGGCTTGGCTGGCAGGCAGGTGTAACTCTTGAAGATGGGTTGCGCCTTGCATATCATGACTTTTTAGAACATAACGCGTATTTGTGTTTATGAAAAAAGCGCTTATTACCGGTATAACCGGACAGGACGGTTCATATCTTGCTGAATTCTTGCTCAAGAAAGGCTACGAGGTACATGGTATCAAGCGTCGTGCCAGTAGTTTGAATACTCACAGGGTTGACCATCTTTATCAGGATCCGCATCTTGATCATCGAAACTTTGTGCTGCATTATGGTGATCTGACTGACAGTAGCAATCTGACTCGTATTATCGCTGAGGTTCAGCCCGATGAGCTCTATAATCTTGGTGCTCAAAGCCATGTCGCAGTCAGTTTTGAGGCACCTGAATATACTGCAGATGTTGACGGGATGGGGGCACTGCGCTTACTTGAAGCCATTCGTTTTCTTGGACTTGAAAAAAAGACTCGCTTTTATCAAGCATCAACGTCAGAACTCTATGGTCTTGTCCAAGAGATTCCCCAGCGTGAAACCACGCCGTTTTATCCCCGGAGCCCTTATGCTGTTGCCAAGCTTTATGCCTACTGGATTACGGTAAATTACCGCGAAGCTTATGGCATGTATGCCTGTAATGGCATACTTTTCAATCATGAATCTTCACGACGGGGGGAAACATTTGTTACCCGTAAAATCACTCGTAGTCTTGCCAATATTTCTCAAGGACTTGAGGAGTGTCTGTATATCGGAAATATGAATGCTCTCCGCGACTGGGGTCATGCGAAAGATTATGTACGAATGCAGTGGATGATGTTGCAGCAGGAACAACCTCAGGACTATGTGATTGCTACTGGAGTGCAATATACTGTACGCCAGTTTATTGAAAAGGCAGCATTTCGGCTTGGAATGACTATTCGCTGGGAAGGTGCTGGAGTGAATGAAATTGGTATTATTGACGAGTTGAGTACAGCTTGTCACACACTCCGCCCCGGCAAAATTATTATACGTGTTGATTCTCGTTATTTCAGGCCTGCTGAGGTGGAGACCTTGCTTGGCGATCCTGCGAGAGCAAAACATGATCTTGGCTGGATTCCTGAAATTTCACTCGACGAGATGATTGAAGAGATGGTCGAACATGACCTTGAGCTTGCGCAGCGCCATGCCTTGCTCAAGGCAAATGGGTATAGAATTGATGTATGCAGAGAATGATCTCTGAGCACGAAGGTTCACTGCCGGGAAGTTATCTTCAACAATTGTGTTTCCAGGGTATTCGCTACTAAACAATATGTTCAGTACCACCTCTCCTATAGCTTGCCTCCGAGCAGGCCATGGAATCAACGTAACCCGGAGAGTATTCAAACCCTGCAACTGCCGATGATATTTTGTTTCGCTTCAGTACTGAGGGGGTCATCATCTGTAATTTGTCTCGTCAAGAGGTTGTGCTGTATGCAGACACTATAAAGGAAGGGTATATTTGTGTCTTACAAATCCCTAAACACCGAACGTTCACGTAGACTCTTCAAAGAAGGAAGTTGGATAGTCTTTGGGCAGGTATTGATGGTTGTGGGTTCTTTGGCAGGAGTAAGGCTGCTCACTGAACTACTCCCCCCTGATGCTTATGGGGAACTTGCCCTGGGAATGACCGTTGCTACTCTGGTGAACCAGATTATTCTCGGGCCATTGGGCGGTGGGGTCATTCGTTTCTATGCACCCGCTGTTGAGCATTGCGATCTTGCAGGCTATTTGCAAGCTGTAAAAAAATTAGTGTTGCGCGCCACTGCGCTGATTTTTCTGATCACTGTGCTTGCTGTTGCATGCCTGATTGTCGCAGGAGAAATACGATGGGTTCCCATTACGGCGAGCGCCTTGGCCTTCGCAATCCTGAGCGGCTATAGCGCTAATCTTGCCGGTATTCAAATGGCGGCACGACAGCGGTCTATTGTTGCAATCCATCAGGGGGTCGAGCCGTTATTAAGGTCGCTGATGGCTGCGGGGTTACTCTTGCTGCTGGGTATAGGCAGTACGGTAGCGATGGCTGGTTACATGATTGCTGCCTTACTCATACTGGGGTCTCAGATTTTTTTCTTTCGAAATATTATTCGCAGTAGCTCATTCAGCAAGAATACAAGAAATTGGCAGAATGAAATATGGAAGTTTTCTTTGCCAATTGGAACGTGGGGCATTTTTACGTGGATGCAACAGATGTCGGATCGTTGGGCGCTGCAATTTATTTCGTCAACCAGTGAGGTGGGTAGTTATGCAGTGCTTTACCAGTTGGGCTATTACCCGATATCGTTGCTCACTGGGATGGTAATGCAATTTCTGTCGCCAATTTTGTATCAGCGTGCGGGAAATGCAACAGATAGCGAGCGCAATGCGGGTGTGAGTAAACTAAGTTGGCGAGTTACATGGCTCAGTATCGGGTTAACTGGGATCGTATGGATAGTAGCGATGTTTTTGCACCCCTTAATTTTCAAGATTTGTGTCGCCGAAGAATATCGCAGCATTTCTTATCTGTTGCCATGGATGACCGTTTCAGGGGGAATCTTTGCATCAGGACAAGTTTTAGCAGCTAATTTACATGCTCAAAGAAAGACGCACGAAATGATTGTAGTAAAAATAGTGACAGCTCTATTGGGAATATCACTTAATTTTGTGGGCGTATATTTGTATGGCATGGCAGGTCTGGTTGTTGCAGGTATTATATTTGCAGTATCGTATTTTCTATGGATGATTGTATCAAACTATAAGAACAATTTTTGATGGCTGGCGCTGATAATACATCTGATTACGCTCGAATCGCTTATGCACGATATGGCGATTATGGGAAATTTAATTATTCGGCGGTTTCTAATTATTACCACCGAAAACTGACAACACATTTAGATATTCATAAGAGTTGGAATTGTTTGGATTTGGCATGTGGATTTGGAAATTTTCTTGCATTTCTGCGCAAAGTTGGAGTAAAAAAATTCTCAGGAATTGATGGATCAATCGAGGCCACAAATCAAGCGCGACGAGAGTTCGGAGAGTCGCATGTGATAACAGGTGATGTGTTTGAGTACTTGGCATCTACAGGTGCGAATTTCAATCTTATTAGCGCATTGGATTTCATTGAGCACATTAATAAGACCGATCTTTTCAGGTTATTAATTTTGATTAATAAACGCCAATTATTAGATGGTTGGTTGCTGATACGTACACCCAATGCGAATGGTCTTTTTGGGCAGTCTGCGCGGTATGCCGATATTACTCACGAAGTTTGTTTTACTCCGAGTTCATTAAATGATGTTCTCTCCCGATGTGGATATTCAGTGCAATCAGTTTGGGAAGATGGTCCTGCCCTCGGGTCTGTCAAGCAAACCTTGCACTGGTTTTTTTGGCACGTCATTAGATTTGGCATTAGAGTAATTAATGCTGCAGAAACTGGTTGTTGGGGGGATGGTGTATTGACTCGGAATATGTGGCTGCTAGCAAAAAAGTCTAAAAATGCATCGTTCTAAAAACTTATAAAACATCAGGGTGATTAAAGTTGAAAAATATATTCAGTAGGTTAGGCACAAGATTGCGTATTGCATTGTTCCCAACTAAGCACGATTTAGAAGTTAAAAAATGGTTTGCGATAAATGGCGACGAAACCTACAGATTCGACTACGACTTAAATAGCAATTCTTTGGTTATAGATTTGGGCGGATATAAAGGTCAATGGGCTTCAGATATATATTCAAAATTTAATTGCCAAGTTTTGGTTTTTGAGCCAGTTAAATTGTTTGCAGAAGAAATTTCAAAAAGATTTGTAAAGAATCCAAAAATAGACGTTTTTTGTCTGGCACTTGGCGCAAGTACAAGACAGGAAACCATTTCGTTGAATGCCGATGGAACCTCGGTATATGCGAAATCGGTTGAAAAAGAGATGGTTCAATTTGAAGATGTAGCAGATTATTTTGCTAAACATAAAATTCAACATGTCGATTTATTGAAGATCAACATTGAAGGTGGTGAATACGAATTGCTGCCAAGATTATTGGAAACAGGGCTTGTGTGCAAGATTAAGCATATTCAAATTCAATTCCACGATGTTGCACTGGATTCTGAATCCCGCATGAAAGAAATATGCAATGAATTATCAAAGACTCACAGTCCTACTTATCAATACCGGTTTGTTTGGGAAAATTGGACGCGTCGAGACGGTGCTGGTGCCGTCAAACTGGAAAGGCCTTTAAGAGGACGCTTTAAATAACCATCTGTTTTTTTAAAGAGCCTCAACCCAATGAGATTAAGAACGCCAGTACGGATAATAAAAACTATTATAAACATAACAATAGCCAGTTACGGCTTTTAATCCGGCATAAATTTTATGAATCGCTCAACCAGTTTATAATATTTTCCTTGTTATTGATGATAAGATAGGGTATAAAATGTAATGATGCAAAATAATTATAGCATACCCTACGTAACACAGCGGATCAGTGCTGGGAAAAAAATGAGAGTAAGATTTTTTTTGTTCTTTTTTATTGTTTTCCCATTTATTAATATTTTTGAGCAGTTAGATTCAGTCTCAACTTTTTTTGAAGGTCTGATTTTAAGCAGCTATGCTAATTATATATCAATTTTATTTGCCTCTTGTGTTTTGTTACAGCAGAAAAGGCCTAAATTTGATTGGCTTATTGTGATTATATCGTTAATCCTTTTTTTCTTATTAACTATTAATTTTTTTATTACGCCTTTGGCGTCATTTAAGTGGCTTTTAAATTGGGTTGGTTTTATCTACTTTTCTATTGTTTTGGTTCAGGTAATAGCAACATTTACGCACTCAGATTTTTTATTGCTTGAGTATTTGAGTTTTAAGTGGTTACGTGTTCTCTTTGTTTTTTTTGCTATTGTTATAGCAATAACATGGCTTGCAAATTTTTCTTTTTTTGTAGAAATGCTAATGGACTTTCAAGGAGATCAAGTTAATGCGATTTTAACTTATAATATTGGTGCCGAAAAGCAATCACTTGGATTGTTATTTTCGCTATTTCTAATTATGTCGATAACGTTTTGGAAACACGAAAAAAAGAACGTCCGTATATTATTTCTGATATTATTTCTCATTTTTCTTCCCTCAATGATATTTATACGTACATTGTATTTGGCTTTATTTCTAACTTTTTTGTGGCTTTTTTTTTCGAAAAGCCGATTAAGAGTAGCGGTTTTGTTTTTTTTTGTGCCACTGTGTTGTTGGCTTGTGGTATTAAATTTAGAGTCATTAATTCTTATTGTTGAAGATAGTTATGATCGCTTGCCGTCGTTGAGGTTTGCTTGGTATGCCATGTCTCAAAATCTATTTGGTTTAGGTAATGGAGGTTATCATATTTACGTTGAACAATATCAAGATCAACTTCTTTCAATGTTTGGTTCTGAATCGATGATTATGGCTAATTCATTTTGGGCAGCCCCTGAAAGCGATTTAGTTTATTTTATTGCCTCATGGGGTGTCTTTAGCGTATTGTTCTTTATCTATTTTGCAATTGTTCTCGTAAAAGGCACTGCGATATTTAACAAGCCAAAAGAAATTCTTGGGATTGAGAAGGTGTTGTTGTTAATGTCATTTGTAATAATTTTTAGTGGTATTTCACAGGATAATGCCGGTTCTTTAATTTGGTGGATTTATATGGCAGGTGGTTCGGGTGTTGTTTTACGACACTTACGGCAAAGTCGGTCAGAAATACGTAGTGCACAAAAGTATACATTACAATTACTAGAACAACCCAAATAATCCCTCGTATTTTCGGTGGGCTCGGTAATCAGTTGTTCATCTATGCCGCCGCTCGACGCTTGGCATTGGTGAATCAGGCCGAGCTTGTGATCGACTCTGTCAGTGGGTTTGCTCACGATCATACTTATCAACGTCACTACCAGCTCGACCACTTCACGATCCCCTGTCGCCAGGCGACATCAGCAGAGCTGTTAAAGCCGTTTAGCAGGGTCCGACGTAAAATTTTGCAAAGCTGGAGTCATCGCAAGCCATTCGAGCAGCGCGCTTATCTGGTGCAAGAGAGCATCGACTTTGATCCGCGTCTACTCCAATTCCATCTGCGGGGAAGGGTGTATCTGGAAGGTTATTGGCAAAGCGAAAATTACTTTAAAGATGTTGCGCTGACGATCCGCCAAGACCTGCAGATCATGCCGCCCACCGATGCTGTAAACTTGGCCATTGCTGATCAAATCCGTAACTCCACGGCCGTGGCGCTGCATGTGCGCTTTTTTGATGAGCCCCGTGAAAAAGGTGTTAATAACGCACCGGGTGACTATTATATTCGGGCTATCGAGGCTATGGAACGCATAACGCCTGCCGCACATTACTTCATCTTCTCTGATCTCCCTGAAGCCGCCCGAGCCATCCTTCCTTTGCCCGATGCACGCGTTACGCTGGTGCAGAACAACCAGAGTGATGAACGTGCGTATGCCGACCTTTGGTTAATGACTCTGTGCAAGCATTTCATTATCGCTAACAGCACTTTCAGTTGGTGGGGGGCTTGGCTTGCCAAAAACCGAAGCAAACATGTCATTGCGCCTGGCTTTGAAATGCGCCATGGTAAGATGTGGTGGGGGTTTGATGGTTTGCTACCACAGGAGTGGATTAAATTATGAAGTTAGCCAACTGCTTGCAATTGGGTAAAGGTTAAACGATGTGCGGTATATATGGGATCTACGCTGCACATGGTCGTATAACAGAAAGTGATTTAATTGCCTGCCGGGATAGGCTCTTACATCGCGGACCGGATGATGCCGGGGTGTGGAAAAGCCAAGATGGACGTATCGGCTTTGCTCAGCGACGCCTTTCAGTTGTTGATCTTTCCTCCAGGGGGCATCAGCCAATGCGTAGTGCCGACGGTCGGTTTGTGATTGTTTTTAATGGTGAGATTTATAATTATCAGACGATAAAACAGAGTTTGACTGCCACTGGAATTTGTTTTAAAAGTGATTCCGATACTGAAGTATTGCTTGCAGCATATATTGCTTGGGGTGATACCTGCTTATCTCGTCTGAACGGCATGTTCGCTTTTGCCATTTTCGATCATGGTACTGCCAGTGTGCCTCCGACACTCTTTTTCGCTCGCGACCGAGCCGGTGAAAAGCCTTTTTATTATACATATTCTACCGAGTCATTTCGATTTGCATCAGAGATAAAGGGGCTTGACCATTCAGGTCGAATCAATCTTCAGGCTCTCAATCACTATTTGTCGTTGGGCTATGTTCCTGGTGATATGTGTTTATTTGACGGTGTGCATAAATTGCCACCAGCACATTATGGCCGTCTTAACATGACTACAGGAGAGTTCTCGATCCAGCGTTATTGGGCATTACCAGTTAATCAACCAAATTTAAATGTAGACGGTGATGAATTGGCAATTGAGGCAGGATTGCTGATAGAGGATTCAGTAAGACTCCGTTTGGTTGCGGATGTGCCCGTGGGTGTTTTGCTTTCTGGTGGACTTGACTCCAGCCTTGTTGTCGCTGCTGCGGCGCGCGTAAGCAGTGTACCAGTCGAGACTTTCACTATCGCTTTACCGGGTTCATCCTTGAACGAGGCACACCACGCACAAAAGGTGGCGAGCTATTTTGGTACCCGGCATCATGTGTTGCCGCTCGACAGGCCAAGTTTGCACCTGCTTGACGGACTGGCACCATTTATTGATGAACCAATTGCAGATTCATCTATTCTTCCCGCTTGGTTGGTATTTGGTTTGGCGCATAAGGAGGTAACTGTGGCGCTGGGAGGTGATGGTGGAGATGAGTTGTTTGGTGGATATTCTGATTATACGACCAGTATTGCTGATGCGCAACGCTGGGATACAATTCCGCTGCAGGTGATGCGTGCGGTAGCTGGTGCGGCCTCTTTATTACCTGCTGGTGTGCGAGGGCGAAACCGAATTGTATCTCTGCGTGGTGGAGCTTTGCAGCAACTCATTTGGGGGCGTCCCTATTTTGACAGTCGGCTTCGTCGCAGGATATTAAGTGCCGATGCTGTTTTCGAATTATCTCACAGTTTGGAAGCCCCTGAGCACTTTCTTCTTCATCTTTTTCATCAGGGTACCGATCCACTGGATAGTATGACTCGAACCCATTTTGGGAGCGTTCTTCCTGACGATTTTCTTGTTAAAGTTGACCGCACAAGCATGATGCACAGTTTGGAAGTGCGTGCTCCATTTCTGGATCATCGTTTGATTGAGTTTGCTTTTGGGCAAGTGCCGTCACATTGGAAGGTAAAAGACGGGGAGTCGCGACGATTGGAGCGTTTGCTTGCCAATCAATGGCTACCAGCAGATTTGGATAGCAAGCGCAAACAGGGTTTTTCAATTCCGATCAATGAATGGCTTCGCAACGAAGGCGAAGCGGGTTTGATGAACAGGATGGTCGGACTGCCTGACGTGATTAACCTCGACGAAGTGCGAAGCATCGTCCGCAGTCATATAGGAGGTCGCGCTAATGGAGGAAGGTTATTTGCACTTCTTATGCTCTCCATTGCCATGAAAAATTTAAATCAATGAATCTATATCCCTTACTCACGGTTTGCATACCCGCCTATAACCGTGCGAGTTTGTTGGCACCGTTGCTGGAATCGATTTTTACACAGGAATATAAAGATTTTGATGTGCTGATTTGTGAAGATGGCTCTCCCGAGCGCACTGCCATTCGTGACGTGGTGCATCGCTTTCAACGGCGGTATCCTAGTCGTCTTTATTATGAGGAGAACGCTACAAATCTTGGTTACGACGGTAATATTCGCAGATTAGTAGAGCGGGCCAACGGCCGTTACTGTGTATTCATGGGCAATGATGATCTGATGTGTGCTGGAGCGCTTGATGCGATTGTTGCGGCTATTCAGCGACAGCAAAATTGTGGTGTGGTCGTTCGTAGTTACGCCACCTTTGATGCTAACCCTGAGCAATACAAACAAGTGTTTCGATATTTCCCAACAGAATATGTGTTGCCTGCTGGTGTACAGGCCATATTTACAGCGTTTCGACGATCAGTTGTTATTCCCGGCATGGTCGTTAATCGAGATGCGGCCATAGCAGTTGCCACGGATCGTTTTGATGGTACCTTGCTTTACCAGCTCTATTTAGTTGGTATGATTCTGGCCAAACATAGTGTTGTTTTTGTACCTCAGATTATTGCTCTTCGACGTGATGGCACTCCACCTGATTTTGGCAACAGTGCTTCAGAGCAGGGAAAGTTTGTGCCGCACGATCAAACGCCTGATTCCTCTATTCACTTTATGCAGGGTATGCTTGCTATTGCACACTATGTTGCCGAAGCAAATCGGCTTGATGTCTTTAAGGCTATCCGCGCCGACATTGGTAACTATTCATATCCAATTTTATCAATTCAAGCCAAGCGACCGCTGGGTGTTTTTTTGAAGTATGGAGTGGCACTTGCCAAGCTAGGCCTTTGGCGCTCTCCCTTGTTTCATTTGTACTTCATCATCTTGCTTTTGCTTGGTCCGGATTGCTCGGACAGCATTATCAGAATGATCAAGCAGCGCTTAGGACATACACCTCGATTTGGTTCTGTTTAAGTCGATAAGCCATGAGAATTCTGATAGCAGGGGATTGGCACTCTGAGTTGCATGAAGAGGTTGTTTCCAGTGCATTGACTACACTTGGGCACGAGGTCCAAGAGTTCAAATGGTTTCACTACTTCAAAAAAAAAAATGGCTTTTGGGGCAGACTGGTTTACCTTATTAGACGGGCAGAAAATAAATATACAGTCGGTTTTACAGTTAATCGGATTAATAAGGATTTATTAGGAAATGTAATAAAATTCAATCCAGAAATACTTTTTATTTATCGTGGGACACACATTACAGCTAAAACATTGCGTAAAATTCGGTCCTTTGTTCCGGATTGTGTTTTGGTTGGCTATAATAACGACGATCCATTTGCTCCTGAACATGTTTTTTATTTATGGCGCATCTTTTTGAAAGCACTTCCCGAATATGATTTAGTGTTAGCATATCGTCATGCCAATATTTTGGAGTATAAAAATGCTGGTGCGCGACATGTTGAATTGTTACGCTCATGGTTTGTGCCTGAAAGAAATCATCACGTCGAATTAACTGCAACCGAGAAAAAAAAATTTGAGACTGATGTTGTTTTTGTCGGTCATTATGAGCCTGATCAAAGATTGGAATATCTTGAAGAGATTGTTCGTCAAGGATTTAGTTTGCGTTTATTTGGTCCAGGGTATGATTGGGATCCAATAATAAAAAAATCTGAATTTTTGCGGCAATTGAAACCTGTGCATTTAGTGTGGGGTGAAGATTACAATCGCGCCTTATGTGGGGCCAAGATTGCACTTTGTTTTCTGTCTAAATTAAATAGAGATACATATACTAGACGTTGTTTTGAAATACCGGCCACTAAAACATTGCTGTTATCTGAATACACTGACGATCTTGCAACTATGTATAGCGAAGGGGTTGAAGCTGAATTTTTTCGAACAAAAATAGAGATGGTTCAAAAAATAAAAAAGTATTTATATGATGCAGATAAATGTAAATCAATAGCAACAGCAGGTAATCGAAGGGTAAAGTTAGATGGTCATGATGTGATTTCGAGAATGCAGCAAATGATTATATTAGTGTTAAAAATCAGAAATCAAAAATTAACTGAAATTCCAATAAATTCAGGAGTGAAATGAGTTTATTACGTTATATAATTGATAAATCAGTCAATATATTAGGCTATTTACTGAAAAACAGAAAAATAGGTAATCCAAGAAAAAAGTCAGATGGTTATGTTTGTGTTAACCTCGGATGTGGTTTAGCTGTTGCCCCAGGTTGGGTTAATATAGATGCTAGTTTAAATGCGCTTTTTGCAGGTTCACCTGTTATTTTATTAAATATTTTATATAGCATATCCGGAGCAAATAGATATTATAGCAAAGAGGTCTACTGCTCTCTTTTGCGTGAAAATGATTTTGTATTTCATGATTTATCCCGTAGCTTGCCGTTTAAATCTGAATCAGTCGATTATTTTTATTCATCACACTTTTTTGAACATCTTTTCCAAGCCGATGCTATTAATTTACTTCGTGAAATGAAGCTTGCTTTAAAAAAATCGGGTATAATTCGTCTTGCAGTACCAGACCTCAATTATGCCATAAGTCTATATAAGTCAGATGAGAAATGCGGGATGCTAGAAAATTATTTTTTTGTAAATGATCTTTCTAGCTATTTGGCGCGTCATAAGTATATGTATGATTTTGAAATCCTTAGTAAATTATTGATTGATTTAGGTTATAAAAATATTAAAAGATGTGATTTTGGAGAGGGATGTGTGCCCGACTTGAAACAACTGGATAATCGACCAAATGATACTTTATTTGTTGAGGCAACACGCTAATTATTAGTCAAATCAGTATTGACTCAACTACATTAGCATGAAAGATATCATGATTCACGAATCATCATTAATGAAAATCACTCGCTTATTAGGTTTTAAGCGTTTTTATTGGAGTTTGCGGCGACTTCATGTCCCGGTTAACTCGAAGGCATTAGTTTTAGAGGTGGGTGCTGGTGGTAATCCCTATCCTAGAGCAAACGTAATGCTTGATGCACTTGAGGAAACTGTAGAAAGAAATGAGCAGTCCCTGGTTAAAGATCGACCATTAGTATTAGGATTAGTAGAGGATCTTCCTTTTAAGGATAAAGTATTTGATTTTGTGATTGCATCACACGTTCTTGAACACACAGATAATCCAGAGCTCTTTTTAAAAGAGTTGATGAGAGTTGGTAAAGCGGGTTATATAGAAACGCCAGACGGTTGGTTTGAAAAGATATGTGCTTTTACATATCATCGATTAGAAGTGAGTGATGATAATGGTGTTTTGTTAATCAACAAAAAAAGTAGTTGGAAGCCGGAATCTATATCCTGCTTCTGGGAAAAAATTAATTCCAATCGAAAGTTTATGTACTTTCTGCGAATGAATCCAGAGTTTTATAATATGCGATATTATTGGTCTGACACTATAAAATATAACATATTAAATCCAGAGGTTGATGCAAGCTGGGATTATCCTGCAGAGTTGGTAGCTAGAGCATTTACACATTCGAGGAAAAAATTTGTCGATATTCTTCGTGATAATTATTTATTTTTGAGAAGATTTTTTTTGTCACAACATGACAGAAATAGAAAACTTAATATTAATTATTTGCTTCGATGTCCAACTTGTCATTCAGATAACTTAATTTTTGATAATGACATTGTATGCGGTGAATGTAAAGCAATTTATTCAATGAAAGGTAATATATATAAGCTTTTTCCTCGAAAAATTGATGGATTTAATCAGTTGCGTGTTCATGTGGATTGAAATTTTGTGAATTTTTTGCATCTGGGTATTGATGCCACCAATATCCGACAAGGTGGGGGGGTAACGCACCTGTCGCAGTTGTTGCAAGCTGGTGATCCAATATCTGCTGGAATTAGTAAGGTAACAGTGTGGACTTCCCAATCTACCGCAACAGCTCTGCCAGAGCGGCCTTGGTTGGTCAAAAGAAGTTCACCATGGATGGATGCTGTATTGCCGTTGCGCATCGTTGGACAGCAATTTCAACTACCTTATGCGTTGCAAGCATCTGGTTGCGATGTGCTGTTTTCGCCTGGGGGAACATTTCCATCATGGTTGCCAGTGCTTGCCGTCACCATGTCGCAAAACATGCTGCCCTTTGAGCCATTGGAGGCAGTTCGCTTTGGTCGTTTCAGTCTGATGCGCTTAAAGATGCGTCTCTTGCGCTATTCGCAGCGACGTTCGTTTATGCGGGCTGATGGATTGATTTTTTTGACAAAGTATGCAGAAGCATTGGTATCAAGGGCGTTAGGTGGAGTGCCGTGCCCTACGGCATTAATCCCGCATGGCATTGAGCAGCGTTTTCTTCAGTCACCACGGCATCAGAGGTCTCTTTCAAAATGCTCAAAAGAGAATCCGTTCCGGGTGTTGTATGTGTCGATTTTGATGCCCTATAAACATCAGGTAGAGGTTGCGAGGGCAGCATGTCTGCTCCATGATGAAGGTCTGCCTGTTGAAATTCGATTTATTGGTTCGCCGTGGGGCAACTATGGTCACCAGTTCAGAGTCTTGCTTGATGAATTGGATTCTAAACATGAATTTTTGCTGTGGTCGGGGTCTGAGCCTTTCGACGCGTTGCATGGTTTTTATCAAAGTGCCGATGCGTTTGTGTTTGCGTCAAGTTGTGAAAACTTACCAAATATATTAATTGAAGCCATGGCGGCAGGTTTGCCTATTGCCAGTTCTGATAGAGGTCCTATGCCCGATGTGTTGCAGGATGCTGGTGTTTATTTTGACTCCGAGGAGCCAGCGTCTATCGCTGATGCAATACGCCGACTTGCAGTAGACGTGTCCTTACGTTCGCACCTGGCACATGTGGCATGGAACAAGGCTCAAGCCTATTCCTGGGAGCAATGTGCTCATGACACCTTTGCATTTATCGCTCGAGTAGCCCAACAAAAAGGAGATTCTTATGTTTGACGATAAAGTACTTGCAATTACGGGCGGTACCGGCTCTTTCGGTAATGCCGTTCTTCGCCGTTTTCTTGATTCGCCGCTCAAAGAAATTCGTATTTTGAGTCGGGATGAGAAGAAGCAGGATGATATGCGGAAGAAGTATAATAACAGAAAATTAAAGTTTTATATTGGTGATGTTCGTGATTATCAATCTGTTTTAAATGCTGTGCGTGGTGTTGACTATATCTACCATGCGGCAGCACTGAAGCAGGTGCCTTCATGTGAATTTCATCCTCTTGAGGCAGTCAAAACCAATATCTTGGGAACCGAAAATGTGCTTGAGGCTGCTATTTCCAGTGGGGTCAAGCGAGTCGTATGTCTCAGCACTGACAAGGCTGTCTACCCGATAAATGCTATGGGGATATCCAAGGCAATGATGGAGAAGGTTATAGTTGCAAAGTCTCGAAATAGCGATTCTACTGTTATATGTGCCACTCGCTATGGCAATGTTATGGCTTCACGAGGTTCCGTGATCCCGCTTTTTGTTGACCAGATTCGAGCATCAAAACCGCTCAGCATTACTGACCCCGAGATGACGAGGTTTATGATGACACTTGACGATGCTGTCGATCTGGTGTTATATGCTTTTGAGCATGGTAATCCTGGAGAAATCTTTGTACAAAAGGCTCCTGCCGCAACCATTGATACGTTAGCCAAGGCGCTGACTGAATTGATGGGAGTTCCACATCATGAGATCAAAATTATTGGCACTCGTCATGGAGAAAAGTTGTATGAGGCACTGCTCAGTCGGGAGGAGATGGTTTGTGCGCATGATTTGGGAGGATATTATTGCGTACCGCCGGATTTACGTGATTTAAACTATGGTAAATTTGTTGAGCAGGGAGAGATCAGGATTTCTGGCTCTGTAGATTATAACTCTCATAATACTGTTCGATTAGATATTGAAGGGATGAAATTGTTATTGATGAGGCTTTCATTCATGCAGGCAATAATTAATGGAGAGTATGTGCAGCCAGAGGAGTAAGATGCGTGTTTTGGTAACCGGTTCAAATGGTTTTATCGGTAAAAATCTTGTCCTGCGATTAAAGGAGTTGCCAGATATCGAGGTATTACGTTTTGATCGGAATGATGCAATCTCCTCTCTTGCGGACAGGGTTGCCATGGCTGATGTGATAGTACATCTTGCTGGAGAGAACCGGCCCATTGATGAATCGGCTTTTCAAGAGGTGAATGTTCTCCTGACCCAGGCGCTTTGTGATGCTATTTCGCTTGCAAAAAGAAAGATACCTGTTATTTTTGCCTCTTCAATTCAGGCAGAGTATACTAATGTTTATGGGCAAAGCAAGCGGGCCGCAGAATTGGTTATTGAGCAATTTGCGATGCTCACTGGTAATCCTGCAGTGATATACCGTTTGCCAAATGTGTTTGGTAAATGGTGTAAACCAAATTATAATTCGGTCGTAGCAACCTTTTGTCACAATGTAGCACATGGGTTGAGCATCCATATTCATGATCCGGCTGTACGGTTACGTTTGCTCTATGTCGATGATGTGATATCAGAATTTTTGAATGTTATCAATGGTTCTCCTCAGGGAATTCTTCGGGGAGAAGTGGTTGTTGAATATTCTATTACGCTTGGTGAACTGGCTGTACAGATAGAGGCTTTCAAACAATTGCGTACAACATTACTTTCCGACTCAGTTGGTACCGGCTTTGTGAGAGCTCTTTATGCCACCTATGTCAGTTATTTACCCCCATCAAAGTTTGCGTATGATCTTCCTTTTTATAGCGATAATCGTGGAGTTTTTGTTGAAATGCTGAAAACCAAAGAGTGTGGTCAGTTTTCATATTTTACAGCTCATCCTGGCGTTACAAGAGGTAGCCATTATCACCACAGCAAGACTGAGAAGTTTCTTGTTATAAGAGGCTCTGCGCGTTTTTGCTTTCGTCATGTATTGACAAATGAGTTGTATACTCTTTTTACTTCTGGAGAATTGCCTCAAGTTGTTGATACCGTGCCAGGATGGGCCCATGATGTCACCAATGTCGGAGAGGAGGAGATGGTTGTTATGCTTTGGTCAAATGAGATATTTGATCGTCAGCACCCTGATACAATAGCAATGAATGTGATAGTATGAAAAAATTAAAGGTAATGACGATCGTTGGTACCCGACCGGAAATTATTCGTCTCTCCCGGGTGATGGCTAAGCTGGATCAGCATACGGAACATGTTTTGGTTCATACCGGACAAAACTATGATTATGAACTGAACCAGATATTTTTTGATGATTTGCTGATTCGCAAGCCTAAACATTTTCTTGAATCAGCAGGCACTACAGCGGCGGAAACGGTTGGCCATATTATTGCTAAAACCGATGCTGTTATGGAACAAGAGTGCCCCGATGCTCTTTTGATTCTTGGGGATACCAACTCCTCTCTTGCTGCATATCCTGCAAAACGTCGAAAAATCCCGGTATTTCACATGGAGGCTGGCAACCGTTGTTTTGATCAGCAAGTTCCAGAGGAGATCAATAGAAAAATAGTTGATCACACTGCCGATATCAATTTGACTTACAGCGATATTGCTCGTGAATACCTTTTACGTGAAGGGTTGCCTGCAGACAGGATTATCAAGAGTGGAAGCCCCTTGTTTGAAGTACTGTCATTTTATCGAAAACAGATTGATCAATCCAATGTGTTAAGGCGTCTCAATTTGGCTGCTGGCGAATATTTTTTAGTAAGCGCTCATCGAGAAGAAAATATTGAATCAGAGAGAAATTTTCAGAAATTGGTCGCAGTGTTGAATAATCTTGCAGTTGTGTACAATCAACGAATTATTGTTTCGACTCATCCCAGAACTCGCAAACGAATAGATTCAAGCAGTGTGATTTTCAATGAGCATATTGAACTCTTGAAACCACTGGGTTTTTTTGATTATGTCTATCTTCAGATGCACGCCAAGGCAGTACTTTCGGATAGTGGTACGATTACGGAAGAGTCTTCGATCCTGAACTTTCCAGCGCTCAATATCCGGGAGTCGCATGAAAGGCCGGAGGGAATGGAAGAGGCATCAGTGATGATGGTTGGTCTTGAGGTTGATCGAGTGATGCAGGCGCTTGCTATTCTTGATGCAGAACCTGGCGACACACAGTGCCATTTCAGGAGAGTTGCCGATTATTCCATGCCGAATGTATCGGATAAAGTGCTCAGGGTTATTGTGAGCTATACCGATTATGTCAATCGGGTTGTGTGGAAAAAATATTGATCGAGACGGTTTGCGCATCCTAGTTGTCTCTCAGTATTTTTGGCCTGAAAATTTCAGGATAAACGATTTAGTACGAAGTTTGGCTGAGCGTGGTCATCAGATCACTGTATTAACAGGAATCCCGAACTATCCGGAAGGTCGTTATTATGAAGGGTATTCTCTTTTCAGCCAAAGAAGGCAACACTTTCATGGAGCCCAGGTTCTTCGTGTTCCGCTGTTCCCCCGATTGAACGGGCGCGGTCTATCGCTCTTCCTTAATTATATCTCATTTGCATTTTTTGGCTCTGTAGTTTCGCCATTATTGCTGAGAGGAGGTTTCGATATCATTTTTGTTTGCCAGTTATCTCCTGTCACTGTAGGCCTCCCTGCGATAGTGTTGAAAAAGCTTTTTAAGGCACCAATTCTTTTTTGGGTTCTTGACCTCTGGCCAGAAAGTCTTTCTGCGAGTGGCGCACTGAACTCCAGAAGCTTCTTGGCTGTTATGGACAAGGTTGTAAAATATATTTATCACAATGCTGATAAAATTGTTGTTTCATCTCGAGGGTTTATTCAGAGTATTGAAGCCAAGGGGATCAGATCCGAACAGTTAGATTATTTTCCCAACTGGTATGAGCCTGAGTATTTGAACAGCTCATCCCAATCGAATGTATATTTAACGCAAATTGAACTTCCTGTCGGTTTTCGAGTTATGTTTGCGGGAAACATAGGAGCTGCTCAGGATTTTGAGACCATTTTAGCCGCAGCTGAAATGCTTAAAAAATATAGAGATATTCATTGGATAATTCTGGGCGATGGCAGGCGATTTGATTGGGTACAAGAGCAAATCTCTTTACGCGCTCTTTCTGATTGTTTTCATTTACTCGGACGTTTTCCTTCAGATGCAATGACCGTTTTTTTTTCACAAGCTGATGCGATGCTTGTGACGCTAAAACGAGATCCTATTTTTTCATTGACGGTGCCTGGTAAAATCCAGTCTTACATGGCCTGTGGCAAACCGATTATAGCTGCACTTGATGGAGAAGGAAATCGATTGGTGATTGAATCAGGGGGAGGTGTAGCTTCACCAGCAGAAGATGCGTCAGCATTGGCACAATCTGTTGTAAGTCTCTACAACATGTCGAGCAAAAAAAGAGAAGAGATGGGTGAGTGTGGAAAAGCCTATGGTGAAAAGAATTTTAATCGCGAAGTGCTGATGGACAGATTAGAGGGATGGATGTCTGAGGTCGTGGCACATACCGTGTAGTATGAAGAGACTCTTTGATGTTATAGTTGCGTCTATAGCGTGTATGCTCTTGGGCGTGCCTATGTTGATTATTGCGGGCATTGTAACATTGACATCAAATGGTTCTGCACTCTATTGGTCAGACAGGGTTGGTCGGAATAATGTACTTTTCCGAATGCCGAAGTTTCGCACTATGCGGATTGATACTCCAACCCTTGCGACGCATCTTCTCGCTGACCCGGATCGTTTTCTAACACCTATAGGCAAGTTTCTCCGTAGAACAAGTCTTGACGAACTCCCACAGCTTTGGAGTATTCTCAAAGGTGATATGAGTGTCGTTGGTCCTCGTCCCGCACTCTACAATCAAGATGATCTTATTGCGTTACGGACTCAAAAAGGGGTCCATGTTCTGACTCCGGGGCTTACAGGGCCAGCTCAGATTAATGGTCGAGACGAGCTTCCCATTCTGCTCAAGGTTGAATTCGATGAGTATTATCTTAACAACAGCTCAATGTTGTTTGATTTGAGCATTATCGCGCACACCTTTTTCAAGGTGCTCAGACGAGAAGGTGTTTCGCATTAATCTGAAATCTTGCAGTTTTAATTCCACTTTATGCTCCTCATAAACAAAATTCTTCCAATTCTTTTTCTGCCATTGGGCTTTGCGCTCTTGTGCATGATCACCGGGTTGTTGCTCAAAAAATTGGTTTTTCTTTGGTATGCCGCTCTTGTCCTCTGGCTCTTCAGTATGCCAGTGGTGGGTGATGGACTGATGCGGTTTGTTGAGGGGGGGACTTCTCGTGTCCCTATTAGTTCAGTTGGAAGGGCAGATGCCGTCGTGGTATTGAGTGGCATGATTCGCCAGGTTGATGGTGCCCCTCTTGGTGAATGGGATGGGGCTGTGGATCGATTTGAGGCTGGCATATCCTTGTATAAAGATGGAAAAGCGCCACTGCTTGTTTTTACTCGAGGCCAGATGCCATGGCAACCATATGCCATCCCTGAGGGAGAGTTGCTGGCCCGAAGGGCTTTACAGCTTGGTGTGCCGCAAAGGGCTATCCGTTTGACGGCGAAGGTTGGCAATACAGCGGATGAAGCTGTTGCTGCAAGGAAGTTGTTATCTGTTACAAAGGAGAAAAAAGTTATTCTGGTGACCAGTGCATTCCATATGCGAAGGGCCCAGTATCTCTTTGAACATGAGGGTTTTGACGTTGTGCCATTTCGTGTGGATTACCAGGTTGAATCGATAAGTGATATCACTATTCTACGCTTCTTGCCGAGTGCAGCCGCACTTGAGCGATCTGAAAAAGCCTTACATGAGATGATAGGCTGGATATATTATTGGGCGCGGTGGCAATTTGCAAAATGACAGGGAGTTGTTACCTTTCCCCAGAAAAGAGGAGAACTCTCGATGGAGAGCTTCTCGTGTCGAGTAATCAAGCGTTATTGTTATGGTTGAAGTTCAAAGTACACGGTGGTATGCAGTTTATGTTCGCTCCCGTTATGAGAAAAAGGTACATCAAACATTGGGTGAGCGCGAAATTATAAGTTTTTTGCCACTTCTTGATACCTGGAAACAATGGAGTGACAGAAAGAAAAAAGTCTCAGAGCCGTTATTCCGAGGGTATGTTTTTGTAAATATTGACATACGAAAAGATAATATCAATGTGCTTGATACCGAGGGCGTTGTCAAGTTTATTGGTATTGGGAGAAATCCTTCGGTCATTGGTGAGAAAGATATTGACTGGTTAAAAAAACTGGTGAGAGAACCTGATTCGATCAGTCGTACCGTTAATACTCTTCCTGCAGGTCAACGGGTCAGGGTGCTTGCCGGGCCGTTCAAGGATTTTGAAGGGGTAGTCGTCAAACAGGGCAGGGAGACAAAGCTTGTTGTTTTTTTTGATACGATTATGCAGGGGGTTGAGGTAAGTATTTTTCCCGATCTTTTGGCCCCAATTGCGGGTCAAATCCAACCAACATCCGGAGATCGATCGATGCAGGGTGAGTTGTCGTCTGTAGAAAAACATTTTCTTCGTCTTTAATCTCTCAGTGTCGAATTCTTTAACGCTGGTGGTGAAGTGTGTCAAGGCTGTTCTAAAACAGATATTTATTTGCTGTTTATGGCTGGGTGACACTTTTGGTAAAGCGCTTGATGAGTTAGAAGAAAATAGAAAATGTAATCGGTATGAATGAGTTGAGCTTTTTCTCGGTGGCAAATGGTCTGAATGGCCTCAAAACATAGAGATGTGTATGCGAGAGCAAGGATCTTCAATACGTGCTATTTTCAGCTTGCCTGTCATTGTGGCAGCGCTTGGTTATTTTGTTGACATTTACGATCTGGTGCTTTTCAGTATTGTCAGAGTGCCGAGCCTGAAATCTTTTGGGCTTTCCGGCAAAGAGCTGATTGATTATGGAGTGTATCTGCTGAATATGCAGATGATCGGAATGCTTCTTGGAGGTATTCTCTGGGGTTGGCTTGGTGACAAGAAGGGACGGCTGAAGATTATGTTTGCCTCTATTCTGCTCTATTCCCTTGCCAATATCGCAAATGGCTTTGTCACTTCGCTTCCAGCCTATGCTGTACTGCGATTTGTCGCAGGTGTTGGCCTTGCAGGTGAACTGGGAGCGGGGATTACTCTGGTTTCAGAGGTACTGCACACAAAGATACGCGGGTATGGCACAATGCTTGTTGCATCAATAGGTGTTTCTGGAGCTATTCTGGCTAATGTGGTGGCTCATACCTATGAGTGGCACAACGCCTTTTTTATTGGAGGAGCCCTTGGTCTATTGCTGCTTATGGCAAGGATAAAGGTTGCTGAATCGGGGATGTTTAAGGCTATGGCGGCCAACATCGGCCTCAGTCGTGGCAATATGTGGGCTCTTTTTACGGATAGCAAGCGCTTTTTTCGCTATATCAACTCTATCATGATTGGTGTACCTATCTGGTTTGTGGTTGGTGTGCTCATCACCTTTTCACCTGAATTCGCAGTTGAGCTTGGTATTCGCGGGCCGGTTGCTGCCGGAAATTCGGTGATGTACTGCTATCTGGGTCTGGTGTTTGGCGATCTTTCCAGTGGCCTTTTGAGCCAGCTTTTGCAAAGCCGGAAAAAGGTTATTCTGCTTTTTATGCTGCTTACGGTTGGATCGGTTGCTCTCTATTTCTTACAGGGAGGCCGAAGCCCCCAGTTTTTTTATGCGGTTTGCGCTTTGCTTGGTTTTGCCGGTGGCTACTGGGCTATTTTTGTTACTGTCGCTGCCGAACAGTTTGGCACCAACCTTCGTGCCACTGTGGCTACAACGGTTCCCAATCTCGTCAGGGGTATGGTTGTGCCTATTACCATCCTTTTCCAGTTTTTCCGTGGAATGTTTGGTATGGAGTCAGGAGCACTGCTTGTTGGTGCAGTCTGCATTACAGCGGCCTTTTTTTCTCTCAGCTCACTTGAGGAGACCTTCCACAAGGATCTTGATTATTATGAGGAGTTCCTGTGAAGCTGCCAGTATACCGCTTTTCCGGGACGGAAGAGAGCCCCCGCTGTTCAGGGCTCTCTAACCCTGCCCCGCAGAGTGGTATATTGGAAGAGTGCCTGACTTCTTTCATTTAATCCCCATCTCCATTTTCAAAAACTGACCGGTATAAGAGTGCGCCATCTGCGCCATCTCACCGGGTCTTCCCTCTGCAATAACCATTCCACCCTCGTGGCCACCTTCTGGCCCAATGTCGATAATCCAGTCGCTGTTTTTGATGATGTCGAGGTTATGCTCAATGATAATAACACTATTCCCTTTGTCAACAAGTCTTCGCAAGACTTCAAGGAGATGTTGAATGTCCTGGAAGTGCAGTCCAGTGGTTGGTTCATCAAGAATGTAAAGTGTCTTGCCGGTCTGTATTTTGGCAAGTTCTGTTGAGAGCTTGATGCGCTGAGCCTCTCCTCCTGAAAGCATGGGTGAAGGTTGGCCAAGCTTGAGGTAGCCAAGTCCTACACTTTGCATAGTCTTAAGTATTCTGAGAATTCTCGGAAAGTCGATAAAAAATTCCGTCGCTTCGGTGATGGTCATCTCCAGTACATCAGCAATAGATTTGCCACGATATTTAACAAGCAGGGTTTCGCGGTTGTATCGCTCACCTTTGCAATTTTCACACCGGACATAGACATCGGGGAGAAAGTTCATCTCAATTTTCCTGGTTCCTGCTCCCTGGCACACCTCACAGCGACCACCTTTGACATTGAAGCTGAAACGTCCTGCTTTGTATCCCCTGATCTGCGCTTCGGGAAGGCGGGTAAAAAAGTCGCGGATAAAGGTGAAAGCTCCGGTATAGGTAGCCGGATTGGAGCGGGGCGTGCGCCCAATAGGTGACTGGTCAACATTGACCACTTTGTCGATATGCTGGATGCCTTCAAGGCTCTCATAGGGGTAGGTGACAAGCTTTGAGCGGTAGAAGTGGCGCGCCAGTATCGGGAAGAGTGTTTCGTTGATGAGTGTCGATTTCCCTGAACCACTGACACCAGTAATGCTGACGAGTGAGCGGAGTGGAATTACGATGTCGACGTTTTTGAGGTTATTGCCCCTGCACCCTTTCAGTTTTAAAAAATATTGTTCATCATCGGCCACATCCCTTTCACCCGGAAAAGAGACTTGCCGGATCCCGGAGAGGTACTCTGCCGTCAGTGATCCGGGATCAAGGGTGGATGCTGTGCCCTGAGCAACAATTTGTCCTCCGTACTCTCCTGCTCCGGGTCCCATATCGATAATTTCATCTGCTTCGAGCATTGTATCCTTGTCGTGCTCGACAACAAGGACGGTGTTTCCAAGGTCTCTGAGGCGTTTCAGGGAGGTTATAAGCTTGTGATTATCCCGCTGGTGCAGTCCAATACTTGGTTCGTCGAGGACATAGAGCACTCCGCTGAGTTGTGACCCGAGCTGTGAGGCGAGTCGAATACGTTGGGCTTCACCGCCAGAAAGAGTTTGTGAACTTCGATCCAGAGAGAGATAGCCAAGTCCGACATTGAGCAGGAATTCAAGTCGTTTGATAATTTCGTGCAATACCGGAGTCGCGACAAGGCGCTCTTTTGGAGTAAGTTTTTCGGGAAGCACAGCAAAAAAATCAAGCGCTTCCGGTAAAGGAAGTGCTTCGGCTTCAGCAATGTTCAGAGTGTCAATTTTGACCAGCAGGCTCTCTTTGCGAAGTCTTGCCCCTTTACATAACGGGCAGGGCTGTCGTACCATGTAGCTCTCTGCCCACTCTCTTACTTTTACGGTGCTTGCATTTTTTTGAATCTCTTCAACATAAGGGATGGCACCCTGAAAAGGCTGCGGGTAGAGTGTATCACGACCGGAGTAGGTGTAACTGACATTAAAAGTGCGACTACCCGAACCCTCAAGCAGAATGCCCATCGCTTCGGCTGGAATTTCACGTAATGGCGTGTCGAGGGTAAATTTGAACTCTTTGGCAATTGCCCGGATAACCTGCCAGAGGTTGCGTTTTCCTGATTTTCCAAAAGGATCTAATCCTCCTTCATTGAGGGAGAGTGACAGGTCAGGTGTCATCAGTTCCCCTGAAAGTTGCATCAGCTCTCCAAGGCCATTGCATTCAGGGCATGCCCCGTATGGCGAGTTAAAACTGAAGTGGTTTGGCGCAAGCGTGTCGACCGGAACTGATCCATCAGAGTAGGCATAACGGGTACTGAAAGTAAGCTCTTTAAGCTCACCCTCTCCAGGATCACAAATAATTGATGATTTGTGTTCTGACATACCAAGAGCAAGCGATAGAGCCTTTTGCAGGCGCTCTTCACAATTGGGCTCTATAACCAGACGATCCACCACAAGCTCAATAGAGTGGCTTTTATAGCGCTCAATCTGCATATTTCTTTCCATCTCCCTGTATTTACCATCGACACGAACCTGAAGAAATCCCTTCAGGAGAAGTCGCTCAAAGAGTTCACGATAATGGCCTTTTCTTCCAGTGACCAATGGTGAAAGGATCTGCACTTTGGTGCCTTGTGGGAGAGCGAGTATTGCGTTATTGATACTCTCTTCGCTTTGTTGTTGCAACATTGAGCCGGTGACAGGGTCGTAACGTCTTCCTGCCTTGGCGTAAAGAAGCCGAATAAAGTCGTGGATTTCAGTGATCGTACCAACCGTTGAGCGAGGTGAGCGATTGGTGCTTTTTTGGTCGATAGCAATGACCGGAGAGAGTCCCTCAATGAAATCAACATCGGGCCTTTCTATATTTCCGATATATTGGCGAGCATAAGGAGAGAGTGTCTCCATAAATCGCCGTTGTCCTTCGGCATAAATAGTGTCGAAGGCAAGACTTGATTTTCCCGATCCTGACAGACCTGTAATAACAACAAACTTGTTACGCGGGATATCAAGAGAGATATTTTTAAGGTTGTGTACTCTGGCTCCCCTGATGTTGATGTGGCTGAATTCCATGGTTCTGTGATTTTCTTCTCTCTCTCTCTTTGATTGCAAATTTGTCGAATGCTCTCCAGGTGACTGCAGCCGACCTTTTGGTTCTATAGTTTCCCTGACGAGCGATCATGTAAAAGACAAGAAAGGCGACCCTGTTGGGCCGCCTCTCTTTGTGGTACGTCATTCAAGGATTGTTTACAATTATCCTTTCAGCGCAGCTCTGGCGGCAGCAAGACGTGCAATCGGCACTCTGAACGGACTGCATGAAACGTAGTTTAGTCCCAATTTATGGCAAAACTCAACCGTTGAAGGGTCACCACCATGCTCTCCGCAAATACCAAGCTTGAGGTCAGGCTTGACAGCACGCCCCTCTTTGGCGGAGATGCTCATCAGGCGGCCTACACCATCAATATCGAGAGATTCAAATGGATTTCTTTCAAAGATCTCCTGTTGCTGATAGGTTGGCAGGAACTGTCCTGAGTCATCACGGCTCATTCCGAGCCCCATTTGCGTCAAATCATTGGTGCCATAGCTGAAGAAGTCGGCAGCAGTGGCAATCTGGTCAGAGGTGATAGCAGCGCGTGGTACCTCAATCATGGTGCCTACCAGATATTTCACCCCTGTGCCTTGCTCAGCAATAACGCTTCGTGCCGTTTTGTGAATGATTTCACTGGTAATTTCGAGTTCCTTAACGGTGCTGACCAGTGGTACCATAATTTCAGGAACAACCTCCAGGCCCTCTTTTTTCAGCTTGCAGGCGGCTTCAATAATTGCTCGTACCTGCATGACCGTGATTTCAGGATGGAGTATTCCGAGGCGGCAGCCGCGAAGACCAAGCATTGGGTTGAATTCATGCAGATCGCCAATACGACCCTTTACCTCTTCAAAAGATTTGCCCATTTTTACTGCGAGCACCTTGATTTCGCTGTCGGTATGTGGCAGGAATTCGTGAAGAGGAGGATCAAGAAGCCTGATGGTAACCGGGCGCGAACCCATAGTCTTAAAGAGACCGTAAAAGTCTTCACGCTGGTAAGGAATAAGCTTGGCAAGAGCTTTTTTGCGGCCATCAATATCGTCAGCCAGAATCATCTCTCTCATAGCATCAATTCGCTCGCCACCGAAGAACATGTGTTCGGTACGGCAGAGGCCGATGCCTTCTGCACCAAAGGTTATCGCAATTTCAGCCTGGTCTGGCTGGTCTGCATTGGTGCGAATCTTGAGTTTACGATATTTGTCAGCCCACTCCATGAGCTGCTTGTAGATAGGCCATGTCTCCGCATCTTCTGGTTTGAGGGTCTTGTCAACCAGCACTTCAATGATTTCAGAGTTTTTGGTCGGAATTTTTCCTGCTATCACCTCGCCGGTGCTTCCGTCAATAGAGATGTAATCGCCTTCTGAAAGGACAATATCTTTTCCTGCGACACGCATTTCACCTTTCTGGTAATCAATGTTAAGTGCTCCGCATCCTGCGACGCAGACCTTGCCCATCTGACGGGCAACCAGCGCCGCATGGGAGGTCATGCCCCCACGGGCAGTAAGAATGCCTTCAGAGGCGTTCATCCCCTTGATATCTTCGGGTGATGTTTCGATGCGCACCAGAATAACCGCCTCGCCGCGCTTGCCAGCTTCGTAGGCATCAACTGCGTTAAAGTAGATTTTGCCGGTTGCGGCTCCCGGGCCAGCATTCAGGCCTGTTGCCAGGAGTCTTCCACCAGCAATAGCGGCCTGTTTCTCTTTCATGTCAAAGACAGGCCGGAGTAACTGGTTGAGCTGTTCAGGCTCAATGCGCATCAAAGCCTCTTTTTCGTCGATCAGCTTCTCATTGAACATGTCAACGGCAATTTTTACAGCGGCCATTCCGGTTCTTTTGCCGACCCTGCACTGCAACATGAAGAGCTTGTTGTTCTCAATGGTGAACTCAATGTCCATCATGTCATGGTAGTGGTGTTCGAGAATGGAGCGAATCTCTTCAAGCTGGTTGTAGATGTCGGGGTTCTCAGCCTTGAGCTGTTCAATTTTGAGTGGGGTTCTTGTCCCTGCCACGACATCCTCACCCTGTGCATTCATGAGAAACTCGCCGTAGAAGATGTTGTCGCCGGTGGCAGCATCGCGGGTAAAGGCGACACCTGTGCCGCAATCTTCGCCCATGTTGCCAAAGACCATTGCCTGGACGTTGCAGGCGGTGCCCCAGTAACCGGGAATATGGTTCAGTTTACGGTAGACGATGGCCCGTTCATTGTTCCAACTGTTGAAGACAGCGCCGATGGCTCCAACGAGCTGTTCGTGCGGGTCCTCGGGGAATGTTCTTCCGGTTTTCTCAAGAATGGCGGCTTTGTATTTGGCAACAATATCCTGGAGGTCTTCAACGCTGAATTCAGTGTCGAGTTCTATGCCGAGCTCGTGTTTTTTTGCTTCAAGAATTTTTTCGAAGGGGTCAATCTGCTTTTTGTCGGTTGGTTTGAGATCGAGCACTACGTCGCCATACATTTGTACAAAACGGCGGTAGCAATCCCATGCAAAACGAGGATTTCCTGATTTCCTTGCCAAGCCGTCAACAGTTGCTGCGTTCAGTCCAAGGTTGAGAATAGTGTCCATCATGCCGGGCATTGAGGCTCTTGCACCTGATCGTACCGAAACCAGAAGGGGGTTCTCAGGATCGCCGAATTTTTTTCCTAATTCCTCTTCAATTTTACAGAGGGCATTCGGGATATCGCTGTCAAAAAGATTTCTTGGGTAATTTTTCTGATTATCGTAATAGTAGGTGCAAACTTCGGTTGAGATGGTAAAGCCCGGAGGAACCGGTAAACCGATGTTTGCCATCTCCGCAAGGTTGGCGCCTTTGCCTCCGAGCAGATTTTTCATGGAGGCATCACCTTCAGAAGACCCGCCCGAGAAACTGTAAATGTATTGTTTACTGGCAGCCTTTTCGTTGGTAATCTCAGATTTTGGCATGTTTTCAGGAGTAATTATGTTTGTTTCACCCCAAAAAAAAGAAACAGGTGGTGATAAAACAGGTGAAGTTGACTACTTTTAACTGAACATGAATCTAATAAAAATTGGATGCAAAAACTACCGGAAAGGATATTTCATTGTTGATTTATTATGGGAATTGAACCTCTTTTTATTCTTTTCCAAATTCTGAGATTGGCCGTGCCTTACACGCTTACCTCTGTTGGCGCGACATTCTCAGAGCGTGGAGGTGTCGTCAATCTTGCCCTTGAGGGAATGATGCTTGTCGGGGCATTTGGGGCCGCTTATGGTCAGTATAGTACAGGCTCAGCGCTTGTTGGGTTGCTCCTGGCCTGCTTTTGCGGCTTGGTTGTCGCATCACTTTTTGCTTTTGTTACCGTTACTCTGAAAGCTGATCAGATTGTTGCCGGTATTGCGATCAATATTCTTGCCATGGGTTCTACCCGCCTTGGTCTCAGTTTGCTCTTTGGTAGCTCAATGAACTCATCTCGTATTGCCGGTGTTGAAGTTCCCTATCCGTACATGGATCCTCTCTTTATTTTCAGTGTTGTCTCTGTGTTTGCTGGCCAATGGATTCTTTTCAGGACTCCTTTTGGGTTAAGGCTCAGGGCAAGCGGTGAAAGTGCTGAAACGGCTGAGAGTGCCGGCGTTAATGTCGATGGTATGAGGTATGCCGGAGTTGCTGTTTCAGGAGTGCTTGCCGCCATGGCTGGTGCCTTTCTTGTATTCCAGCAGCACACTTTTACTGATAACATGTCGGCTGGTCGTGGTTATATGGCACTTGCTGCAATGATTATCGGCAAGTGGACTCCTTCCGGTGCAGCCCTTGCCAGTCTGATGTTTGCTGTAACCGAATCTATGGAAATATGGTTTCAGACCGGATGGATACCATCCCAGTTAGTGCAGTCACTTCCTTACGTTATTACACTTTTGGTGCTTGCGGGATTTGTGGGTAAAGCAAATGCTCCGCGTGATGCGGGCAGGGCGTTTGAAAAGAGTCAAAAATAGTACGGTCGTCCAAGGAGAACGACCGCTATTTTATTCGTTTATGAGGGCTTTACAGCTTCACACAGGAGGTGATCGTACTTTCTGATGGTTCTCACATGAGTAAACCCGATGGATTCCAGAATTTCCTCATAACGGCTCTGTTGCTTGAAGCCAAGCACTGAAAATGGCAAACCAGTTCCAAGAATGTAATGACTCAAATAGTCGAAATTGGGCTTTTTGGGCTCATCAATGATCATATCGAGAATGAGTATCTTACCATCAGGATTGAGCGCATCAAAAGCTTTGGAGCAAAGCATCGTAGTTAACTGTTCGTTTGCCGAATAGAGAATCCGGCAGAACATGACGGCATCTGCCGTCGGATAGGGCTCTTTGTAAATATCTACAGCAGCGCCTCTCAGGCGTTCGCTCACCCCTTTTTCTATGGCATTTTCATTCACCAGTTCAACAGCGCCGGGAAGATTAAGAATTGTTGAGTCAAGCTGAGGAAACTTCTTCAGAAGAGCGGCTGAAATATCGCCAATACCACCCCCGACATCCACCAATGTTTTTGCATTCGCAAGGCTTGCCTCCTCCAGCAGCAGTGTCATGGCAAAATGGGCATTGCTGCGATGAATCTCTTCAAAATACAAGTTATCTTCTCGTGATACAGGGGGATAAGGTACTTCAGCCTTAAAATTCACAGTCCCTCTGACGGCATCAGCTATTTTAAGGTAGAAGTTATCTGAAAGACTTGCCATAGCTTTAGCCAGCGGTACCATATAAAGATTTTGCTGGTCGTTGTTTGGCAGAAACATCGCTTTTGCAAAAGGGGTAAGATGCCATTTTCCATTCTCTTCGGCTGTTACTCCAATTTGTTGCAATGTTTCAAGCAACATGACCAGTCGCTGGGGTAGCGCTCCTACACAGGTTGCCAACGCTGCTGTCCCTTTTGCTTCATCAGCCAGGTGGGTAAAAAGATCAAGTTCGAGAGCTGCCTTGATACAGCCAAACTCCACCAGTCCCTTAAAAACCAGTTCGTGGGCTCTGTGAGTATGTTTCAATAATTCGTTGGCATTCATAGATTATAACCAGGATCCGTTTAATGATTAAAAAGTAATACGTTCTGAAAGAAAAATCACTGGGGATGAACTCTTCATACTTTTCAGAAGTTGCTTTCAAACAAGAGCGTTATCGCTTGATATGATTTTCTTGTTCAAATATTCCCAGTTGTTCACGAAGATTCTTTCTGAATGCCATACTAGTGACAAGATTAAGTAATTTATAAGGGTTTGCTCTTACTCGGTTGGCAATATTTTTCCACGAATAAGCTTTGTAATAACTTGTCATAAACTTGTGCTGAAATTTCACCGCATCGTATGTATCTGACCGAATAACAAGATTCATGGCATTATATTTTTCCCAATTTTCATCGGTGATCCACCCTTTGTTTTTATACTCCCAGTACATGGTTGTTCCAGGATAGGGGGTGATAATCTGGAAAATGGGCATGAAAATATTGTTCTTGCTGACAAATTTTACCAGGTCATCCATATCTTCATAACTATCAAGGGATGGATTGACCAGAAAATTACCCTGAACATTTAACCCGGCTTGACGACACTCCTCAATCAGGCGCGCAAATTTATCAGCGGAATTGACATGTCCTTTGTTGTAAGCTTCAAGAGTACTTTGTTTAATGGACTCAAAACCTACCAGTACCATAATACAACCTGCATCTACGAGCCTTTTGACCGTCTCCTTGTCTTCAAGAAAATTGATGCTGAAAAAAACACTGAAATTGATATTGCACTCTTTAATCAGCTCAAGTGACTCCCACAATCTTATTTTGCTTACCCCGAGGTTTTCATCACACAGCATGAACCATGGTTTCGATGATGTTCCTTTGGCTTTAAAAAAAACTTTTTTTGCGGTCTCAATTTGCCTTTTCAGCTCTTCGGGTTTTTGCGCCCGATAAAGTTTTCCTGTGAAGTTCGGAGTTACGCAAAAGGAGCATTCGAACGGGCAGCCACGGGTAATGTAAAGAGGGATAGATTTTGTGCCATCGACTTTGCCTCGTTTTGATGCTTTTGCAATTCTTTCGTAATCAAGGGGAATAATTTCTTTGACTGGAGGAAAATCTTTTGAATCGTAGAGTGGTTTTAAGTTGTTGCGGGCAACGTCATCAAGTACTTGAAGCCAAAGGTTTTCAGCTTCTCCACAGACAATACAGTCAGCATGTGCTTTTGCCTCCTCTCTATTAAATGAGATATGCAAGCCACCCAGAATCACTTTTTGTCCTTTTTCCCGAAACATGTCGGCTATTTCGTAGGCCCTGGTAGCATCAATTGTTCGTGACGTGATGCCAACAAAATCATAGCGTGCCTCATAATCGACAACGTCGCCAAAATGTTCATCAATAATTTCAATCTGATGCTTTTCAGGCGTGAGACTTACCAGAACCCCTATTGCCATATTGAAGAGTGGCTTCTGGTTGGACTTCGAATCTTTTTTTCCCTTTGGCGCTACAAGAAGAATTTTGAGTGGCGTTACTTGTTGAGGTTCAGGGTTACCCATACTTGCTGCTTTTTATAAAGTATTTTGGTTCTGTCGGCAGTTTGCCATGACTGATCAATCAGGAGTCCTGTTTTACTCCTCTTGTATTCGGGTTGTGATCATGGAGGTTGAGATCAAAAGGAATGTGAAGCCATTTATCCTTGAAAACTGCCTCTCCAGGTTCAAGACCTGTCAAACTGATTGGGAGCGTGATAATTTTCCGCTGATTCCCGATGTGGACAAATAATTCATCTCCGGTAACCCAGACATCGATATCTACAGGATTTGCAAACATCAACTTCAACTGTACCTCATAGATATCCTTGTTTCTGACAAATTTGATAGGAGGCTCATCATACATCATAGCTGATGGATCGGCATCACCGTACATGTCCCTGGCAAACTGCTCAAGTGATTGAAGCCCGACAATCTCCTTTTCGTACATTCTAAGTTTTTTAACCGGAAGCGGGGAAAATCCCTCCTCGATCTCGCCAAGATATTTCTGCTGAATGGCCTTCCAGTTTTCCAGATAGCCACTATTCTCCTTTGTGTCAAGAAGTTTGTTGACCAGCACCATGTCCACCTTGAAACCATAGAGGTTCAGGTAGGTAAGTGCTCGCATTGTCTCTTTGATTGACATTTTTTCAGCGTTCATCACCAGCCGAACCGTTGATTTTTTGTTATCGGTCAGTATTTCACGTATTCCGTCGAGTTCATCAAATACCTGATCCACTGAATCAAGAGCGTCTTCAGGAGGAATATAACTTGCTATCCTGTCAGACATTTTTGAAAGGGGTTTGCTGAGGGGTCTGACAATATATTTTGTGACATTTTTAACCGCCTTCATTCCCCATGCAAGGGTATCAGGGAGCGAGAGAAGACGAAGTGTTTCTCCAGTTGGCGCAGTATCAAGCACGAGCACATCATACAGTCCTGACGCTTTATAGCGTATTATCCTCAGCAGAGAAAACAGCTCCTCCATACCAGGAAGAATGGTCATTTCATCAGCCACGACCCCGGAAACCCCCTGGGCCATAAAAATCCTGGTATAGAATTTCTGTACTGATTGCCAGTTTTCTTTCAGATCAACGTAAGGATTTACCTCGATAGCATCCAGATTATCCTTGATCTTAGTTGGCTCAGCACCAAGAGGCAGGTTAAATGAATCGGACAGACTATGAGCAGGATCGGTTGAGAGAACAAGTGTACGATAGCCAAGCTCCGATAATCGGACAGCCGTAGCTGCGGAGACACTGGTCTTGCCGACCCCACCCTTCCCTGTGAAAGTTAAAATACGCATGAACCGGACTTTTTTCTGTTGACGGAAATGGAGAGAAAAATCAGGACAATAGGCAATGCCAAAACTAAGAGCAAAAAAGTATGGTAGTCTAAAAAATGAAGGCTTAAGGGTCTGCATTATAAGCAAGAAAGACTCAATTCCCAAAAAAATAGATATTCCCGAAAACCCGACAAACCACTTGTGCAAATGTCAAGAGAGCTTTATATTTTCCCATAGGCTTTCAATCAAGTTTTTTTCTGTTTCATGTATTGTAACTGGTATTATTCTGAATAATATGAGTGACGGAATGGTCTAAAAAAGGATCGAGAGGTTGTTTGCTCAGCTGTTCTGTTTTTTTTAGATGCACTACTGATGCTGGTGGCAAAAACATTTGACACCGTGTGCTTGGTGTGCTGTCATGGAGCGCCCGAAGACACTGAGGAGTTTGGAGGCTCGGTTTCTAAACGGATTCTGTGAAATTACTGAGCAGTGGTATTGAACACTTTACAAGCGTAATGTCTTTTTTTTAGTGGATTGCGGTATCTGGTAAATGCAATGATATGAAGGCTATTATTCTCTACGACAGTAGGTCTGCTGCTGGTTCTACCGAGGATGTTGTTGACTCCATCGGGTTGAGTCTTGTCGAATCGGGTTTTTATGTTGAGAAAGCAAAGTGCACGGCCGTAGCCGACTACAGGTTTGTGAAGGGTTTTGATCTTGTTGTTCTTGGTGCTCCTGTGTACAATTTTGTGGTTGCTTCACAGCTTTTGGGCGCGTTTATCCATGGCAATCTTAAGAAAAGTCTGAAAAGTAAGAAAGTTGCGCTGTTTCTGATCTGTGGAAGTTCAGAGCCCATGGCGGCATTACTCTATCTGCCACAGTTGAAAATGCATTTGATGCGCAATAAAATTCTTGCTGAAAAAATTTTTGCACCGGACGCTCTTTCAGATGGCACGGTTGACTCATTTGTTGAGGAGGTGCTGATTCAGTATCATAAGGAGCCGAAATCACGGGCACTCTCTGAGAAGTGGACCGATGAGGCTCAGGAGTGGTTCCAGTCTATGCCTTCATTTATGCAAGGTACCTTCAAGACTATGGCTGAAGAGTACGCTGAAAAGATGGGGTATAAAGAGATTACCCTTGAAGTGCTTGCAGAGGCGAGGGATAACCTTGGTGGGACGTAATTGGCATACGGGTCTGTTTGCGCTTGGGCCCTCTCTTCTCATTTTGTCTCATTTTGAGAACTTTTTTTCCCGATAAATTTGTTCAGGAGTATCACAATTGCAATGCCTGAAAAGAAAAAAAGTACAGGCGCAAACAACGTTGTGTATTGATCAATCTGTTGCATGAACTGGCAGGTTTCTGTTTATATGGACAAATTTATAACCGAAATTAAGAAATTCTGAGTATCTAAATAGCTTTTTTCATCGGTGTTGGGCTTGTGGCGCACTTTTATTATTTACATTGTAACCTGATAATTTGGAAATTGAAAAAAGTTATTCAAATAGCTTCCCGGTTCCTCGGTGAGGAAAAGTATCTCTCAACATTATAATTAATCTCTTATGGCAAAGGATAAAAAAAGTGGTGGTTTCTTTTCTGCGTTCAGGAGATCTCACCCATCAAGCAATGAAGCTCCGGGTTTGGCACAACCAGCTCCAGCATCTGCACCTGTTCAGCGTCCCAATGTGTCGGAGGATGTTCGTCCCCCCTCTGTGAGCACTGCATCCACCACTGCGTCAGTTCCCGCGAAAAGCCTCTCTGGTCCAGCTGCAAAGGTCGATTCACCCATTGACACGGTAGAAGCCTTCAAGGTTCTTTGTCAGTCTTTGACTGAGATCACCGCATCACAATTAAAGGTTGCCGAGATGATGATGAAGGTGATTGCCAGCTCACTCAATAAAATCTCTGAGGGGGTTCAGCCGAAGAAGTAGGTGCCTTTCATTTTTTTAACACCATAAAGCAGGGGACATCCATGTTTGTTCCACCGAAAAACATTTCGCCGGAATTTTTTGTCAGGCCGGCAGCAACAATTGTGGGTGGGGCATTTTTGCTTTCGCCTTTGGGTCTTCCTTTCTTTATCAAGGGAGTTCCCAGGGTACTTCTTGCCGGGATTGGTGGTTTTATGGCCGGGAAGGTTGTCGATGAAGTTGTGGATACGGTTTCTGACAATCTTGCTCTTAGCGAAGAGTCTGAAGAGTACGAAGATTGAGGCTAAAGGGAAGGGTACTGAAAATCGCACATACTAATTGCTCGCAGCTTATGTTAGTATGAGAGTGACTTAAGCAATTTTTTCGTTTAAATTATCTTTTAATTTCAAATGGAAGTTACAGGCAAAAGCAAGGCGCATGTCGTCCTCGACTCATGTTTTCATGAATCCGGTACCTATTTTGCGGATCATGAAAAGTTGATAAAGTGCAATCCTTACTGCAGTAATGTGAAGTATTTTTCGGATCTTAATATATTCCAGTGGACTCTTCAGGCAGACGATCCCCGAAAAAATCCCATAACTGCTGTTTTTTTCGTTCGTCAACATGAAGAATTTTTTTCTCTTGACGATACTTATGGCCAGGCATTTGTCGCAGCCAGAGTTAAAAACAGGGCATCTTACAATGGCAGGGGCAAGCGTATTCGCTGGGAGACGGTTCATGACTATCCAGCCTTTGACAAAACTTCTCCCAATACGTTTGTCGGCAA